>Ga0209698_10006767_pt1 | contig 12126 bp, 12 predicted proteins | sample LitLauG_LLR_2012_FD_187203 | JGI IMG/M metagenome (GOLD analysis project Ga0209698, IMG submission 187203) | Freshwater sediment microbial communities from Pennsylvania, USA - Little Laurel Run_MetaG_LLR_2012 (SPAdes) (version 2) | ecosystem: Environmental > Aquatic > Freshwater > Creek >...
ACGGCTAGATTGTTTTCCTATGTCTCGTCGCATTGAGATCGAAATCACCAGCCTGAACGGAGACGTCGCCACGTGGCGTGCCGCGGGGGCGAAACTGCCTAAGGGCGTCCTTCAGGCATCGCTGGTGCCCGGTGGACCCGTCGTCGGCTCCGTCTACCGTGCCGACATCGAGCAGTTCATGGAGGGCATAGAGGTTCTTTCGGTGTTGCCGGCCAAGACCGCTTCACCGCTCGATCCGCGCAAAGAGCGTATTGAACTGATCGTCTCGGAGAAGGCCGTACCTGACGTCACCGTCACCTACGCGTCCAAGGGACGTGGTCCCCGTCGCGATGGCGATGACCGCGGCGAGCGCGGTGAAGGTCGTCGTGATGGTGCCAAGCGCGCCGCGCGACCCGGTGCCAAGGAGCGCTCGAGCGAGCGCGGCCCTCGTCCCGACCGACCCAGTGGGGATCGACCCGAACGTCCCGTCGGCGAGCGCGGACCTCGTGCTGATCGACCCGGCGAGCGCGGACCGCGCCCGGACCGTCCTCGCACCGACCGCACCGGTCGTCCGAGTCGCGAACGCAGTGGCCCCCCTGGTGCTCCGCCGATCACCACCACCTTTCGCAACGCCTTCCTCGCGACCTTGTCACCCGAACAATTGCCGGTTGCCGAGCAATTGTTGCGCGGCGGCATGCCCTCAGTGCGCACCGCCGTCGCCGAACAGAACAAGAATGCGCTGGCGCAAGGCCGCCCCACTATCGACCCGGGCACGATCGACCGCATCGCCGAGGACCTCTTACCCAGGACGACGCTTGCCATGTGGAAAGACCGCGCGGCCGGGGCCCTCGGCGCCGGCAAGGAACTGCGACTCCGCGATCTTCGCGCGGTGGTGACGTCGGCTAAGACGACGACGCTCGACGACGAGGCTCGCAGTCAGCTCAAGGAACTCCAGGCGGCGCTCACCACCCGTCTGGAGATCCTGCGCACGCAGTGGAACGAGAAGCTCGACGCGGCGATGAAGTCCAACAACGTGGCCGAGGCGCTTCGTCTCGTGGCGCGTCCCCCGGACATGTCGACGCGCGTCTCCTCCGAGACGGCGACCGCTCTCGTGGCCGCGGTGTCGGCGGCGTTGACGGCCGAGCAGGACGTGGCGGTGTGGACGGAGTTGGTCACCTTGACCGTGGAGACGTCGATTCGTCGCAACGTCAAGCCCCTGGGCATCCCCGCCGATGAGTCCGCCAAGGCCTTGGCCATCAAGAACGCCGGGGCGATCCCCGAGTTCGCCAAGTTGCTCGGCATGAAGGTCCCGCCACCACCGCCGCCCACCCGGGCCCCGCGACGTCCGGCTACTCGCCGCGCATAGTCAACAGTCGCGCTTTCCAGCCCACTGATTCGTAGAGCGACTTCGTCGCGCGATCGCCGGGCAGGGCCCACGCGTCTCGCGGTGGACCTTCCCCCTTCAAGAGGGCCTCGACCAATGCCGTGGCCACTCGCTGACGCCGAAAGGCGGGTTGGACCCACATCACCCGTAGACAGGCGTCGCGCACGAGTGCGCCCGCGATGATCTCGTGAGCGCGCACGGCCACCCAGACGTGTCCGGCGCCCACCTCGAGGGCAAGCGCATCGCGCACCGCGGTGGCGTCGAGGTCACTGCCCCAGAGTTGTTCGAGCAGGGCGCGTCCCCCGCGAGCCGTCTGGGCCCGCGACCACGCGGCGTCGATCAGTTGGTCCAGTGAGTCAGTGTCGCGGGCGGGACGAATATCGACCGTGACGGTGTCATCGGTCATGGTGTCGTCCGAGGTTCCTAGACGCAGTCGCGACAGAGGGTCTTGTCCGGATCGGCCAGTTGGCTCATCTTCTTCAGGAGTCGACACGACTTGCAGCGGAACTCGTCGTCCTGCTTGGGCAAGATGGCCTCGAGGGGGTCGACCAGGGGGTCGACCTCGATGGGTCCGTCGTCGTCGTCCTCGGGCGCCGTCGTACGCCGGATGGTCTCGGCGAGCACCTCGTCAAGGGCGAGCTCCACGTCGGCGTCGTCGGCCAGGTCGTCATCGTCCTCGGCCACGGCGGTGAGGACCGGTGCCTCTTCGTCGACCTCGTCATCGGGGTCCGCCTCGTCGTCGCCCTCGTCGACGGTGACGTCATCGAGGTCCGCGACCACGTCGACATCGAGGTCATCGGCGTCATCGATGATGTCAATGTCCTCACCCAAGACCTCTTCGTCGAAGCCCTCGGCGAGTTCCTCCTCGTCAAATACTTCGTCGTTCTCGCCATCAATACTCATAGACTTCCTTCTCTGTAGCGCTGGAAGTGTAGAGCCTTTTGAAGGGGACTTCGGTCATTTCCACGTATATTTTGCTTAATATTCCTTTTTGGCCCTGTTTCGCTCCGCGGATCGCTCCGCTTCGAGTCGCTCGAGGTCGGTGTCGGAGAAGTCCACGTAGCTCATGGCGTCGGCAATACCACGGTGACCAGCGGTTTCGCGGATGAGACGCACCATTTCGTGCGCGACGCGGCGATAACTCGGGTGCCCCTGAGGACCTGAGCGCAATTCGATGAGGTGCATCGCCTCGCGGGCGTTCATCTGCATCACGTAGCGGATGCGAAACGCCAGGGCGACCGCGTACTGCGCCTGCTCGGGGAATTCGACGCGCACGTCGTGGTAGAACTCGGCCGAGCGCGCGAGGGACTCCTCGTACGCGTCGGCGAGCCCCGCCTCACGCACCACCTCGGGCACGTCGTAGCCGAGGTCCACCGTGAGTGGCTGCCATTCGACGCTGAGCATCCGGTGGCGCTGCAGGTCGCGGAACGCGCCGTAGTCGGTGATCAACTCGAAGCGGTAGTCCGTGCGTTCAAAGGCGCGCCCGGGTCGATGGCGGCGGTTCTTGCGCTCACCCACGTAAGCCGTCAATAACGCGGCGCGAGCGGACTCGTCCAACGCGGCGACGCGTGCCGCGGACTCCGCGGCACTCAGCGAGGTGTTCGCGAAGACGATCGCCTCGAGCACGCGTTGTTCGCCCTGGGGGTCGAAGGAGACGAGTCGCACCCGCTCTTCTGGCTCGATCGTGGTGACGTCGTCGAAGAGCGAGGCGATGACGTCACGGGTGGCGCCACGCGTCTCGCGCAGGTACGTCGACCAGGCCAGGCCCCGTTCGGGCACGTCGATGCGCTTCAAGAAGCTCGGAATGACCTTGCGCAGTTCGTCGAGCATCAGTTGTGAATACTGTTGGACCTCGGGCAGCGGGTGCGCGCGCATGCGCAACAGCAGTGCTTCGTAGGCCTGTCCCGAGGCGTAGATGCCCAGATTGGACAGGGCGCTGGCCGGCAGGAGGCCCCGCACGGCGTCGAGCGCCTTGGCGCGGATGGCCTGACGGTAGACGAAGTCGGTGTCCTCGGGCGTCTTGGGGTACTTCTTGGCGATGTAGTCCGTCAGTTGGGGCAGCATCTGCGCGTAGGTGTCGAACATCCGGTCCATCTCGCCCACGTAGCGTGCGCCGAATCGCGATTCGAGGACGTCGTGGTCGCGGTAGTAGCGATAGAGCCCGTTCTCCAGGCGCCGGTCGTAGCCGAGGTAGCGCGTGGACTGCTCGAGGTAGCTCATGATCCGTCCGCGCTCGAGGACCTTGGTCAAGATGTTGCTCGCCTGTTCACAGGCCAGATGCACTCCCCCGAGCTGGGCCACCGAGTCGTCGCCGTATTCGTAGAAGATCTTCTGGTACAGGTCGTCGGCGCGGTCGAGACCCACCGTGGCGTCCACGCTCATGTCGCCCGTGAGATCGAGGTCACCGACGAATTCGTCGAGGAACAGCCGGCGCAGGCTCTTCGAGGAGCGCGAATAGCGGGCGAAGAGCGCTCCCTTGACGACCTCGGGCAGGTTGACCAGGGCGAAGACGGGTCCCTCGAGGTTGGTGAAGTACCGCCGTAGCACTGCTTCTTCCGCGTCGGTGAATTGTTCGACTACGTAGGGATGCATGGAACAACGACACTAGGGGCGAAATCAGCCCCGTGGGTGGACCGTCGACGCGCCCGCCACGACGGATCGCAAGACGGCGTCGCGGGCCTCGAACGCCGTGTCGGCAACGGCGCCGAGACTGCTCAAGCGCGACAGTTGTTCGCACAGATCGGCCACTTGCTTGGCGTTGCGCACGAAATCGCCGGGCGAAGTCTGGCCGATCTCGACGTCGGCGAGGTCGAGCACGGTTCCCAGGGTCACGCCGCGTGCCCAGGCGGCGATCACCGGCGCGAACTTGCCGTCGGGCTCCTTGGGGTGCGGGACCCGGTAGCGGTCCTCGACCTCGCGGACCGTGGCCGACAGCACGGAGATCTCGTGCATTCGTTCGCTCAGGTTGAGTCGGCGCTCGGGTCCGAGGCGGTCGTGGAGGCTCTTCTTGCGCTTGATCGGCGTTTGGGGCTGTTTGCCCGTGCGCGAACTGCGCTTGGCCTCGAAGACGAAACTCGACAGGAGTCCCGCCAACTGGGCGGGTTCGAGGTCGTTGAAGATGCCTGCCGTGGCGCACTCGGCGATCAGCAGGTCGCACTCGTGGTAGATCGAGCGCAAGAGTTGGCCCTGATCGTTGAGCCGCCAACCCTCGGCGTAGCCCAGTTCCTCGAGGACGTGGTGGCGCGCGCGCATCTGGTCGCCCAGCGAGCGGCGAGTGCCCGCGGGTCGATGGTCGGCCTCGAACTGGGCGTACGAGCGCTGGACCACTTCGAGGGCGGTGTCGATCTCGAAGTGATTGATGAGATTGGCGGTGAAGTTGTAGGTCGGTCGAAATGACGAGTGCAGCTCTGAAGGGTGCGAGATCGCCACGCGTCCTACGTCCAACAGGGCCACCTCCTGGGCGAAGCACACCACGGCGTGCCCCTCGTCGTCGAGGCCCCGTCGTCCCGCGCGACCGGTCATCTGCGCGTACTCCCCGCTGGTCAAGAAGCGACGTCCCGCGTCGGAGTATTTGGAGAACTTCTCGATGGCCACCGATCGCGCCGGCATGTTGACCCCCAGGGCCAGCGTCTCGGTCGCGAAGACGACGCCCAAGAGGTTCTGCACGAAGCAGGTCTCGACGATCTCGCGGAACGCCGGCACCATCCCGGCGTGGTGGGCCGCGAGCCCGCGGCGCAGCGAGTCGATGAAGTCGGCGTATTCCAGGGCGTGCAGATCATCGTCGGAGAAGTCCAGCAGGCGCGCGTCGGCGATCCGCTCGATCTCGCGGCGTTGCTCGGGCGTCGTGAACAAGAGTCCGTCGCGGCGACACTGGCGCACGGCGTCGTCACACGCGGCGCGAGAGAAGATGAACACGATGACCGGCAAGAGGTCCTCGCGCTCGAGTGCCTGGAGCAGTTCGCTGCGCCGCGGCGCGCGAAAGGGGGCGGGCGGGGCGCTGGACTTGGGACCTTGCCAACGCGGGCCGGGACGGAAGCGACGCGTGGCCTTCATGGCGTTGTCGATGCGTCGAGCGTCGTCCGAGAGGCGCTCGCCGTCGAGAAGTTCGAGGATCTCGGCGGCCGGTTGGCCGCGACGCATCACCGCCACGTGTTGGTGCAGGGTGATGGGGCGGGTGCTCTCGGTGACCACGGAGGTCTCGCCGCGTACCTCGCCGAACCACTTGCCCACGAAGTCCGCGTTGCCGATCGTCGCCGAGAGCGCGACGAAGCGCACGGCCGACGGGGTCAAGATGAGCACTTCCTCCCACACTCCCCCGCGGAAGGGGTCCTGGAGATAGTGCACTTCGTCAAGGACGACGAGCCCCAGACTCGAGAGCTGGTCCGATTCGGTGAGCAACATGTTGCGCAGCACTTCGGTCGTCATCACGACGATCTCGGCCAATCGGTTGATCGAGGTGTCGCCGGTGAGCAATCCGACGCGGTCCTCGCCGAAGAGGTCACCCAGTTCGGCGTACTTCTGGTTCGACAAGGCCTTGAGCGGCGTGGTGTAGAAGGCGCGCTGACCCTGTTCGAGGATGCGACCGATCGCGTAGTTGGCGATGAGTGTCTTGCCCGAACCGGTGGGGGCGCTCACCAGGACGTTGACCCCGGCGTCGACCGCGTCGAGCGCCTCGTCCTGGAAGCGGTCGAGGCCGAAGCCCTGGGCCTCGACGAATCGTCGTCGGTAGTCGAGACTCATCGGTGCAGGATCTTTCCGAGTCCGATGGCCATGAAGTAGAAAGCCACCAACGGGATCATCAGGGCGAACATCGAGAACGGGTCGCTCGAGGGGGTGATCACCCCGGAGAAGACCACGATGGCGATGACCGAGTAGCGCCAGTACCGCAACAATTGCGCCGGTGTGACCACTCTGGCGAGTTCCAGGGCGACCAGTACCACCGGGAACTCGAAGGTGAGACCGAAGAGGAGCATCATCAGCAAGAAGAGGGTCAAGTACTCGTTGGGGCTGTAGTAGGTGGTCAGTGAGTTGCCGCCGATTTGGACCAGGAATTGGATGGTCTTCTTGAACACCACGTAGGCGGTGACGACGCCGCCGAAGAAGAAGACGAGCGAACCCAGGACGAAGGGCAGCGCGTAGCGGCGCTCGCGCGCCTTGAGACCCGGCGTCACGAAGCGCCAGGTGTGCCAGAGCCAGAAGGGAGCCGCGAAGAGGAGACCGCCGAACAGCGAGATCTTGATGCGCAGCGTGAGGCCATCGAGGGGATTGGTCACCAGGAAATTGCAGTGCTTGGGATCGACCTGGCAATAGGGGTGCTGCAACAGTTTCAAAAGACTCGGATAGATCACGAAGGCCACGACGCCCAGCGCCACGGTCACCGCCAGGCAGATCAAGAAGCGGCGTCGCGCTTCGGCGAAGTGTTGCGCCAGGGTCATCGCGTTCGCCGCGTCACGGACCTTGGCCATGGCTAGTTCAGGGACGGATCGGCACTGGGTGGGCCAGTGGTGGGCGAAGGGGTCGACGGCGGATTCACGAGAGGCGTGATGAGCGACGTGGGAGGCGCGGCCGCCGACTCGGCGCGGGGTTCATCCGCCGCACCGTTCTCCACGCGGTCGGCCAATTGATTGAGCACGCTGACCGGACTGCGGACCATTCGCGCGATGTCGCTGCTGCTGGGCAGATCGGGGAGGTTGCCGCGGACCTCGCTCTCCACGCGCTGCTGGAATCGGCGCATCGACTGCCACAGCGAGCCGAGCTTGTGGGCCACCTCCGGCAGCTTGTCCGGTCCCAGCAGCATCACCACCACGGCCACGATGACGAATATCTTCATCGGGCTGAGACTGAGCATGCTCCTAGTGTACGGTCCGAAAATGCCCGATCTTTACAGGAAGCCGATCCGGCTCAGCGGCCAGACGCGGAAGAACGCCTTGCCGATGACGTCCGAGCGCGGGATGGTCCCCCACATGCGGCTGTCACAGGAGTCCGAGTGGTTATCGCCCATCATGAAGTAGTGATGGGGGGCCACGACCACGGGATTGTTCGCCGGGGCGATGGCGTTGCCGAGGGGCTCGGTGTGGCTCCAGTTCTCGTCGAACTTCTTGCCGTTGACGTAGATCGTATTGCCGACGGAGTAGAGCTTGTCGCCCGGAAGCCCGACGACGCGTTTGACGAGGTCGACGACGGGGTCCCCCCCACAGTTCTCCGCCGGTGGCGCCTTGAAGACGAGCACGTCGCCGCGATGGATGCTGCCGAAATCGACCGCCAATTTGTCGACGATGATGCGGTCGCCGATCTCCAAGGTCGGCTCCATCGAGCCCGAGGGGATGAAGAAGGTCTGGAAGGCGAAGGTGCGCAGGCCGACCGACACCAGCAGTGCGACCAGCAAGATCAGGCCCCATTCGAAGAGCAGGTGGTGGGCCTTCTTGGGCGACGCAAGGTTCTGCGAGAGGGGCGCGTCGTCGTCGTTGATGGCTTCGGTCCCGATTTCGCTCACCGGTCAAGGCTAGTCGCCACCGCCAAAGTCGCTCGGGGCGTCACGTCGTCAATGCCCCTCACTCAACGGACATCGCGCAGTCTTAGCCAAAAATTACAGGGAGCCGAGGTGGCTGAAGGGCCATACGACGAAGAACGCCTTGCCGATGATGTCGCTGTGCGTGATGGTGCCCCAGTAACGGCTGTCGCAGGAGTCCGAGTGGTTGTCGCCCATCATGAAGTAGTGATTGGCGCCGACGACGACGGGGTGCGACTTCGTCGCCACGGCGGGTGGTCCGAGTGGCTCGAAGTGGGGCCAGGCCTCCTTGAGCGCCTTGCCGTTGACGTAGATCGTGTTGCCGATCGAGTACAGGGAATCCCCGGGCACGCCGATGACGCGCTTGACCAAGACGGGATCGTGGATCCCGGTGCAATCCTCGTTGGGCGGCGACGTGAAGACGAGGATGTCGCCGCGGTGGATGGTGCCGAGGTCGGCAGCCAGCTTGTCGACGATGATGCGGTCACCGACCTGCAGGGTTGGCTCCATGGAGGCCGACGGGATGAAGTAGGTCTGAAAGACGTAGGCCCGCAAGCCGAAGGTCAGTCCGAGCGCGACGAGGAGCAGCAACGCCCATTCGATGAGGTGATGATGGAGTTTGCGAGTGGCCGCCACGGGGGTCGGCGAAGGCTCCGCGTCGCTCTCGACACCTGTGCTCATCGGAGCGGTCGACCCGACTTAGTCGCCCTTGGGCTTGCGCTCAAGGGAGGTGAGGAGCTTCTGAAATCTCTCGTCGTTGCTGCGAAAGGGGTCCTTCAAGAGGACGGTGCGCTGCATCTCGTCATTGAGTTTCAAGTGAACCCAGTCCACGGTGTAGTCGCGGTGCCATTTCTTGGCCTCGCGGATGAAGGTGCCGCGCATGTGCGCGCGCGTGGTGGTGGGGGCGACTTGGGACGCGTTGTTGACCTCGTCACTGGTCACCATCTGGGTGAAGTGACCGCGGGCCTGGCGACGGTAGTACAGGCCTCGGTCCGTATTGGTGTCGTGGTAGAGCAGGTCGATCAGCGCCACCTTGGGATCGTTCAGGGGCACGGCGGATCGCTCGCGCTCGCGCTCGATGATCTGCAACTTGGCGATCCAGTCGACGCGGTCGGCGAGGCCCATCGGGTCCGAGCGGTACTGCTCGATGCACTCACGCCACATCTTCACCGCCAGGGCCTGGTCGGCGGGAACGTCGCGGGTGAGAACGAACTGCTCGGCGCGCTCGCACAGGTCCTCTTGGAGTTCGAGAGCGGTCATGTCGCGCCCCGAGACCAGGCGGATCGGCTCCTTGCTCCACAGGTCGTAGGAGACCTCGCGCAAGGCGTTGATGGGCGACACCATGTTGTAGTCGCGCAGGACGGTCGTGCGGTCCTCGATCATCGCCAACACCACGGCCGCGGTGCCGATCTTCAAGAACGTGGCGTATTCGCTCATATTGGAGTCGCCGACGATCACGTGCAGTCGCCGGTACTTCTCGGGGTCCGCGTGGGGTTCGTCGCGGGTGTTGATGATGGGTCGTGAACGGGTGGTGGCCGAGGAGATGGCTTCCCACATGTGCTCGGCGCGCTGGCTCATTGAGTAGCTGGTGCCCTTGGCATTGGTGACGACCTTGCCGGCGCCGGCGAAGATCTGGCGCGAGACGAGGAAGGGGATGAAGACTTGCTCGAGTCGCGTCAGATCCTCGATGCGCTCGATGCAGTAGTTCTCGTGACAGCCGTAGGAATTGCCCGAGGAGTCGGTGTTGTTCTTGAAGAGGAAGATGTCGCCGCGCACACCCTCCTCGTCGAGTTGCTGCTGGGCGTGAGCCACCAGCTCTCGCAGGATCGACTCCCCCGCCTTGTCCTGGGCCACGACGTCCTTGAGGGTGTCGCACTCGGCGGTGGCGTATTCCGGGTGACTGCCCACGTCGAGGTAGAGCCGGCTGCCGTTCTCCAAGAAGACGTTGCTCGAACGACCCCAGGCGACGACTTTTCGAAAGAGGAACCGCGACACCTCGTCCGGGCTGAGGCGTCGTTGGCCGCGAAGCGAGTAGGTGACGCCGTATTCGGTCTCGATACCGTAGATCCGCCGCAACATGGCCTAGACCCTAGTTCCGGTTCAAGTCAGCAGTCGGGCAATCTGGTCGTCGTCGAGCCGCTCGAACGTGCGACGATCGCCCCGGTCCTCGAGCACGCCGACTTCGAGGTCACTCACCGGCAGCACCCGGTCGGGGCCGGCCAAGGCGGCGACTGCGTTCTTTAGCGTCTGGGCGAGGCTGAGGTGTCCGATCTCGAGTTCGGCGAACCGGCCCTTGATCGTCTCGGCGTCGCCCCCGAGCACCGCGAAGTCCGCCTCGTCGGAGATGGTCCCTTCGTAGGCGATGCGGTAGAGCTTGGTCGGGCGGAACTTGTTGCCCAGCTGCGCGACGAGGATCTCCACTTCGAGGGGCTTTTGCCCCTCGGTGAACATGTCACCGAGGTGTTGGGCGTAGTAGTTGGCCAGCGCGCGCGCGTCGACGTCCTCGCGCGAGTAGGTGTAGCCCGTGCCGTCGGCCCAGCGGATGCCCGCTTCACGAAGACGATCGAACTCGTTGTACTTGCCCACTCCGGCGAAAGCGATGCGGTCGTAGATCTCGGAGATCTTGTAGAGCGACGCCGAGGGATTCTCGGCTACCAGGACCACGCCCACGTCGTAGATGGCCGCCACGATGGAGCGACCGCGCGCGATACCCTTCTGTGCGAACTCGGCGCGGTCCTTGATCAGTTGCTCGGGCGCGACGTAGAAGTAGTTGCTCATCGCAGGGTCCCCCCCGCCACGCCGCCCGAGGCCGCTCGCCGATCGTTGATCGAGCGAAAGGTCGCCTCGGCCGTCGCGTGGTCGAGTTCGCGGAAGCCCTCCGACGTCAACGTGACCATCATCGGGAAGATGTTGCGCACGAAGTCCGGTCCGCCGGTGCTGGGGTCGTTGTCGGCCGCTTCGTAGATGGCTAGCGCGGCCAGGGCCAGCGCATCCTCTCGCGACATGTCGGGGGTGAAGCCCAGACGAAGCGTCGAATCGGCGAAGGGCGTACCCGAGCCGATGACCGAGAAATCTTGGCGCTCGTAGCACCCTCCGGCTCCGTCGTATTCGAAGATGCGCCCGCGCTGGTGCGCGAGGTCCCAGCCCGCGAGCAGCGGCAGCACCACGAGAGTCGAGGTCAGATTGTTGCGCTGGATGAGCGGGGAGAGATAGTTGGCCTTGCCCTCGAGGCTGAGCGCGGAGTCGCTCATCTTCTCGTAGTGCTCGAAGGAGAGTTGCGCGAGTCGGATGAATTCGAGACCGCGCGCCGCCGACCCCGAGATGGCGAGCGCCGTGAAGCGATCGGCGGCCTCGATCTTTCGCACGTCACGGTTGGCGACGTAGTACGAGGTGGCTTGGCGGTCGCCCACCATGACGACGCCGTCGGCGAAGCGCACCGCCACGACGGTGGTGGCGTGGGCGGACAATTCTGAGGTGACGGGCGCCCGGGTGAGGCCGGCCATCTCGGCGAATCGCACGAACGACGGACCCGGATCGCTCTGGGCGTCGAAGAGCGGTAGGCCCATTACTCTCCGCCCTTTTGGACGTAGTTGCGCACGAACTCCTCCGCGTTCTCCTCGAGGACTCCGTCGATCTCGTCCAACAAGTCGTCCAGCTCCGCCTTCAACTGTTCGCCCTTTTTGGTGACGACCGAGACGTCATCGCTCTCCTCGCGGGTTCGTTCGGTTCGCTGTTTTTGGATTCGCTCTTGTTCAGTCACGTACTAGTTCTACCCGTTGAGAGCGCCCACGAGCGCAACCGCCGTCAGATTTTCATCAAACAGCGAGCCCACCAGCTCGGCGGTGCCGCGGGTGGGATCCATCATGGGAATGCGCTGCAGCGGTCCGTGACCCACGTCGAAGACGATGGAGTCCCAATTGGCCGAGACGATGTCGTCGGGGAACCGGGTGACGCATTCACCGCGGAAATAAGCCCGCGTGGTCCGTGGCGCGTGGGCGACGGCTCCACGAATGACCTCGTCAGAGGACAATTCGCGAAGACCGACCCGTTGGGCCAGCGACTTGTCGCGACGCACGTCGTGGTACTGCAGGTCGATGGCGCGCAATTTGGCGTCGCCGGGCCGCAGGTCGTAGCGCGACTGAAAGCCCTCGACGATGCGGCGCTTGGCCACCCAATCGACCCGATCGGCCACGTCGTCGGGACGGTCGCGTACGCCATCGAGCATCTCGCGCCACTGACGAAGGATCAACGCCAC
>Ga0209698_10006769_pt1 | contig 12125 bp, 13 predicted proteins | sample LitLauG_LLR_2012_FD_187203 | JGI IMG/M metagenome (GOLD analysis project Ga0209698, IMG submission 187203) | Freshwater sediment microbial communities from Pennsylvania, USA - Little Laurel Run_MetaG_LLR_2012 (SPAdes) (version 2) | ecosystem: Environmental > Aquatic > Freshwater > Creek >...
CACCAATGGTACGCAAGGCCAGCCGAATTAGGACTTTCGGGCAAGTCTCGCTATTTCAATCGATTGGGGGCGTTACTGGTACGCGGCAAGCGGCCGAATCCCGTACGAAAGAACAGTGGCGTTAGGGCGGCCGTTCCAGTCCGGGAAACGGATGGTTGAGGCCCAGAACTGGGCCGCTTGGCAGAGAACGTCTCCCGGAGAATCATCCGACATGCAAACGCGCCCCGCAAAACCCTCGGGGACACAAACGGCGTATCCCGAAAAACCAGTCGGGATGCAAAAGGCGCGCTTTGCCGCGGGTAGAGTGTCTGCTAGAATAAGGAGCTTGGTTTGGCGACATTTCCAGCAGGAAACCCAAGCCCAAATAAAAAGAAGCAGGAACTAAAATGGCACTGATGTGTGAGTTCTGCGGCAAAGCGCCGCATTATGGAAACGTGATCAGCCACGCGAATAACACGCGCCGGCGCCGGTGGAATCCGAACCTCAAGCGCGTTCGTGCGGTCGTGGCAGGCGTGAAGAAGCAAGTCCGCGTTTGCACGGCGTGCATCCGCGCCGGCAAGGTAAAGAAAGCCGCCTGAGTCTCCAACCTTGAACTGGAACGTTGCGAACCTGGTTTCCGTGGGGCATCCGATGAAGCACTCTTGGGGAGTGAAGCGCGCGGCTGCATGGCTGCCGCTGACGGCGATGGTTTTCACGACCGTCGCGGGCTGCAATAAGGAAGTGCAGCATGCACCAGACGTGTGGGCCGTCGTAAACGGGAAAGAGATCAAGCGCGACGAAGTCGACAAGTACTACCGCACGCGGGTTAACCCGGAAGGCCAAGAGCCTTCGCTGGAAGAATCGCTTTCGCAAAAACTGAACGTCCTCGACGAGCTGATCAACAACGAAATCTTGCTGGAAAAAGCCAAGAAGCTCAATCTGGAAGCGAGCGATGGCGAAGTCGAAGACAAGTTCACCGAGCTGAAGAGCCCCTATACGGAAGACGAATTTCAGCGGCGCCTGAAAGATCAAGCCATGACGGTGGAGGATCTGAAACTTGAGCTGCGGCGGCAGCTTTCCATCCAGAAATTGCTGAACCGCGAAGTGGTGGCGAAGATTTCCATCACCGACCAGGACGTCACGGATTTCTACAACGCGAATAAGGCGCAGTTCAATGTGGCAGAACCGCAGTACCACATCGCGCAAATCGTGGTCACGCCGCGCAAAGAGCAGCAACTCCGTAACCGGAAGAACGACGACGCCACCAACGAAGCCGAGGCCGAGCGCAAGGTGAAGATGCTCATGGACCGGCTGAACAGCGGGGCCGACTTCGCACAGTTGGCGATGGACTATTCCGAGGACATGAATACGGCGGGAACGGGCGGCGACTTGGGCTACGTTCCGGAATCGGCGCTGAACCAATCGGACCCGGCGCTGAAAAAGGCCGTGGTGGGATTAAAGGCCGGGCAAGTCAGCCCGCCGATTCCGGTCCAGTCAAAGGATGGCGCGCGGGTCCTGATCTTGAAGCTGATTACCCGCGAGTCTCCCGGGCTGCGCGGCATCGCCGAGCCGCAAGTGCAGCAAACCATCCGCGACACTCTGCGGAACCGCAAAGAGCAATTGCTGCGCCTTGCCTACCTGGCCATCGCGCGGGATGGTGCTCGTGTGACAAACTTCCTTGCGGAGCAAGTCGTAGAAGCTGCGGGCAAACTGCCGGACGCGGCGAAGACCACCATGCCGCAGCGTTCCATCGGGCACTAATTCCGGTTCTCAAAGCCGAGTCAATACTTCCAATATGACCCGTGACTGGTGCGAGTCGAGTCATATACCCGTGATCCTGCCCAAAGAAGTGATTCCATCTTACTTGTGGTCGTGAAAGTGAATTCAGGCTAAGCGACGATGCAGAGAATTTCGCCGGCGTTGACAGGCTGGCCTTCCTTGGCGATGACGCGTTCGACGGTGCCGCTCTTGGGCGAGCGGATTTCGTTCTGCATTTTCATGGCTTCAACAACGAAGAGGCCCTGGCCGGCTTCGACGTGGTCTCCCTCTTTGACGAGCAGGCGGACGACTTTGCCGGGCATCGGCGCAAGGATTTGCTGGCGGCCTTCGACTTCGACGTTGCCATGACGGCGGCCGCTCCAGGCGCGAGGATCGATGACCTCTGCTGTGAATTCGTGCGGGCCGGTCTGGAGCTTCAGTTTGCCGTCTGGAGAAGGTGTAACACTGATCTCGAAAGATTGACCGTCAAGCAAAACGGAGATTGTATTGGTAGCGATTTCAACTGCGTCCACGGCCAGCTGCTTGCCATCCAAAGTTACGTGCCAGCCAGAAGTGTCGCGATCGAGTTCAACAACGCGCGTTTTCTTTTCCGAGTTGGGAGAGGCAAGCTGGACTTCGTATCTCATGGCAGGCGGTCCAGTTGTTCGCGGCGGCCCTCGAGCTTCCAGCGGGAAGGCGCATCGGCGTCCGAAGTGGAAGAACCGGAATGTCTCTCTGCCTGATTCGCCTGCCACATAGCGGCGGCGATGGCGGCGGCATCCGAAGCGGGACTTTCGAGAGAATTTTCGTTCGAAGAGGCGGAGTGCGTCTTCGGCCGGCGGAGCAACTCGTCCAACCACCTGGTATGAATCTCTCCACGAAGAAAATCTGGTTCCAGCAGAATGCGCCGGAAAAGGCCAACGTTGGTTTTGATTCCAGTGATGGTGTACTCGTCGAGCGCGCGACGGAGGCGGGCGATGGCTTCTTCGCGGCTATTGCCCCAGGCGATCAATTTGCTGAGCAGCGGATCGTAGTCGTTGGGAACGGTCCAGCCGTCGTAGACGCCCTCATCCAGGCGAATGCCCGGCCCGCTCGGAACGTGCCGCGAAAGGATTTTTCCGGGAGAAGGGAAAAAATTATTGTCGGGATCTTCCGCGTAGAGACGAACTTCCATGGCATGGCCGCGTGGGGTGATGGATTCCCATGCGAAGGGTAGGCGGTGGCCGGCGGCGATGGCGATCTGGAGCTTCACCAAGTCGAGGCCGGTTACTTGCTCGGTGACGGGATGTTCGACCTGCAACCGCGTGTTCACCTCCAGGAAATAGAAATTGAGATGGGCGTCAACGAGGAACTCGACGGTACCTGCGTTGACGTAGCCGCCAGCGCGCGCAAGGCGCACTGCGGCGTCCCCCATTTTCTTGCGAACTTCCGGGGTGATGATCGGCGAAGGCGCTTCCTCGATTACTTTTTGATGGCGGCGCTGGACGGAACATTCGCGCTCACCAAGAGAGACGACTCGGCCGTGGGCGTCGGCGAAAATCTGGATTTCCACGTGATGGGGCCGGTCAAGGTATTTTTCGAGGTACAAGCGGTCGTCCCCGAAAGCGTTCATGGCTTCGGACGAAGCATCTCGGAATGCAGAATCGAACTCAGCGTCGCTATTGACCAGGCGCATGCCTTTGCCGCCACCACCAGCGACAGCTTTCAGAAGAACCGGGTAGCCCATGCGTTGCGCCAGGGCCTGCGCCTCAGCGGGAATCTCGATGGGGTCGTTGATGCCGGGAACTGTTGGAACATCGGCACGGCGCGCTAGCTGGCGGCCAGCTGTCTTGGAGCCAAGCGCTTCCATAGCGTCGGCAGGCGGGCCGATGAAAGTGAGGCCTCTCTCCGTGCAGGCTCGCGGAAGGGCGGCGTTTTCCGCAAGGAATCCGTAGCCCGGATGCACGGCATCGCATCCGGAGCGGTGCGCGACGTCCATGAGCTTGTCGATGGAAAGATAACTCTCGCGCGAAGGAGCTGGGCCAATGGGGTAGGCTTCGTCAGCGAGACGGACGTGGAGCGATTTGCGGTCCACGTCGCTGAAGACCGCGACGGAGCGGATGCCCAACTCGCGGCAGGCGCGCAGGACGCGCACGGCAATCTCACCGCGATTGGCGATCAGAATTTTCCTGAACATAGAAAAATGCAGCGATTTCCGAGTTTAACATGCAAGAAAAAGGGTGCCACGAATCTGAGCAGTCGTGGTGCTTAGGGGAAACTAATTCACGAGCTTCTTCAAATCCTTCCACTTGACGAGAATTACGTGATTGTCCGTCAGCGCCTTCTTGAATTCCGCGCTGGTGAGGGCATCGTAATCGCGCTGGCGCCAAGCGGAGCCGTAGTCCGGATGGTCCACCGTCACGGCTTGCAGCTCCGCATCGTCATGACCGAGATGGACGATGATTTCGGTGAGGCCCGGCTTCAGGTTCTTTACGGCGTTGATGTAAAAATCGCGCCATTCATTCGCATGAACTGCAGGACTGGCGATCACTACCGAATCCAGAATTACATCCTTTTCTGAGAGCACGGAAAAAAGCTGCGGCGGGGCATTGGGAACACGGACCGCGAGGAATGGCAATTTGTATTCATGAGCGACTTTAACGTATATGGTAAAAAGCTCCGGGCTGGAAAAAAGCACGCCCATATGACTATCCAGATGCGTGGGATGAATTCCGAGGGCCATGGCACGCTCAACTTGGGCGCGAATTTCGCGCTCTACCTCTTCGGCCTTGGCGTTCTGCAGCGCGGGGAGTGTTTCTGGCCAGAGATAGCCGGAGGAATCGAAGAGGCTGGTAACCTTGTCCTTGGATTCTACCGCGCCCCAGCGGTACGTTTTCCACTCGCTCGTCAGGGCAAGGTGCAGGCCCAGGTCAGCATCGGGATGCGCTTTCGCGTAGGCCGCGACCTCGGTCAGCCACGGGCCCGGCACGATAATGCTCGCTGACGTAACGGCGTTCTTCTCCAGCGCGTCAAAGCTGGCGGCATCTTCGGAGTGCGCGATGGCTAGATCATCGGCATGGATAATCAGCAGCTTGGAATCTGCCGGGTAGCCCAGGCGTTCGGCTACGGTTTTATTTTGTGCGCGAGCGGGGATCGAAGCGAAAATCAGGAGCAAAGCCGCGAGGGCAAATCTTCGAAATGGCATGGGAGGCTCCAGCGATGGAATTAGAAGCTAAAGGGTAGCACGAGCGCTAAATCGCCAGAAGTCCAAGTGGCTTGCAATGAGAATCACATTAGTTCGAACGACCGCTCGCAGTTGAGTCATTGATGGTGTATACAAGAAACCTTGCCCGAGGATGTGGAGGAAACCCATGTTGAAACGATGCTGCTCACTGCTCGCGATCGGAATCTTCGTTCTCGCGCCGCTGCGCGCACAAGAATCCCTCATTGCGCCGGCGGACAACCTCACTGTCGATGGCGTGCCGAAGATACCGGCTTCGCTGGCCGAGACGGCAGGGCGCTACGGTTCGTATCGCAGCGCCAGTTTGTCGGACTGGCATCCCACAAAGCGCGAGATGCTGATTGCGACACGGTTCGCGGAGACGCCGCAGCTTCATCTGCTAAAGTCGCCGGGAGGGGCGCGCCAACAATTAACCTTTTTCGCAGACCCTGTTGGCGGCGGGCGATTTCACCCCAACGGTGGTGACTACATTCTCTTTTCAAAAGATATCGGCGGCGGCGAGTGGTATCAGCTCTATCGCTACGACGTTGCTACCGGCGATGTCACACTGCTGACCGATGGCAAGGCGCGCAACCTGGCGGGTCCATGGTCGTCGAGCGGCGATCTGATCGCCTATATGTCCACGCGGCGCACGGGAAAAGATACGGATATGTGGGTGATGAATCCGAACGATCCGAAGTCAGATCATTTGCTGACGCAATTGGCGGGTGGCGGTTGGCAGCCGTTGGATTGGTCGCCGGATGATAAGAAGATTCTGTTAGAGGAAGAGCTTTCCATTAACGAATCATATTTATGGCTGGTGGATACTACGACGGGCGAAAAGACCGAGCTGCTGCCGAGAAATACGGCCGAGAAAGTTTCTTATGGCGAAGGACGGTTCAGCAAAGATGGCAGAGGGATCTACGTCACCACAGACAAGGATTCGGAGTTTCACCGGCTGGCTTACTTGGATTTGGCAACCAAGCAACCAAAGTATCTGACGACAAGCATTTCGTGGGATGTGGAGGCGTTCGACGTCACGCATGACGGAAAACGGATTGCGTTCCTGACCGACGAAGATGGCGTAAGCGTCCTGCATGTGATGGATACATCCACCAAGAAAGAGATTTCATTGCCGAAGTTGCCGGTGGGAGTCGTTGGTTCGTTGCACTGGCACAAGAACGGAAACGACCTTGGTTTCTCGCTGAATAATGCGCGCGGGCCAGGAGATGTCTACTCGCTGGATGTGGCGACGGGGAAAGTCGAACGTTGGACGGCGAGCGAAACGGCCGTGAAGACGGATGGCTTTCCCGAAGCCGAACTCGTGAAGTGGAAGAGCTTCGATGGAAAAATGATTTCGGGGTTTTTGTATAAGCCGCCGGCCAAATTTACGGGCAAGCGGCCGGTGCTGGTGGTGATTCACGGCGGGCCGGAGGGTCAGTCGCAGCCGACATTTCTGGGACGCAGCAACTATTTGCTCAACGAGCTTGGAATTGCGCTGATCTATCCGAACGTGCGCGGCTCGACGGGATACGGCAAAACGTTCTCGCTGCTGGACAACGGATTCAAGCGCGAGGACACGTATAAGGACATCAACGCGTTATACGACTGGATCGCGACGCAGCCGGGATTGGACAGCGAGCGCATCGCGGTGACAGGCGGGAGCTACGGCGGGCATATGACCCTGGCGGTCTCCACGTTTTACAGCGACCGCATTCGCTGCTCTGTGGACATTGTAGGCATGTCGAACCTGGTGACGTTTCTGGAACACACCGAGGCCTACCGGCGGGATTTGCGGCGTGTGGAATATGGCGACGAGCGTGATCCGAAAATGCGGGAGTTCCTGGAGAAAATCGCGCCCATGAACAACATTGAAAAGATCAAAAAGCCCATGTTTGTGATCGCGGGAAAGAACGACCCGCGGGTGCCAGTCAGTGAATCACAGCAAATCGCCGACGCCTTAAAGAAGCAAGGGACGCCGGTGTGGCTGCTCATTGCGAAAGATGAAGGCCACGGGTACCGGAAAAAGCCAAACCAGGATTTCCAGTTTTACGCGACAATCGAGTTCTTGCAGGAATACTTGCTGAAATAACGTAAAGGGTCAGCGCGGAGCAGGAATTCCTAGATCGCGGCAAATCTTTCGGGCCAGAAAATCGCTTATTTCCGTATGTCGGGAACGCTCGAGGTAGCACCTGTTTGCGGATTGAAAAAGATGGAGTGCCTTGCACCTTCCCGCAATAGCTCGCAAGCATTAACTGTGAGATGACGCAAGAAATCACGCCGCTTCATGCGGGATCACTCAAATACTGACGGTAATCGGTTCGCGCCGTGCATCACGAGATCGCTGTTTCGCGGAGAGCTCCCGATTAGCCTCGATGACTAGAGTCAACGCTTCTTTCAAGTTGCGGCGGGCCTCCGCCAGGGTACGGCCTTGCGTATTTACACCTGGAATTTCTTCGACATAGGCGACATACCAGCGGCCGCGCTTCTCGATGACGGAAGTGAATTGGTTCTTCATTCTTGAGATTCTAACAGAGTCTAATGGACCGAATACAACTTAGCCGCCCAGGGTGATGCGCACCTCATATTGTGCGGCGGCGGGGATGCCGCGTGGAACGACCGTGAGCGAGTTCAGGCGTGGTGTGTCGTGGATAATGTTGATCAGCTTGGGCAATGTAGTGGCATCGACCTGATAGCGGAGGACGAGGCCGACGGGTACGGGCGTGCCATGTGGCAGCGAAGCGAACGGCGTGATTCCGTACTTGTTCTTCAAGCTCACAACAATGCTGACAAGATCGGCGAGATTTTCTCGATCGATCCCGCCGTATTTCATGTGTTCAAGCAAATAGTATTCCAGAGAGTATTCACGGGCTGGGGTCGCCATTGGCATCTCCATTCCATTGGGTTTACGGGGGACCTCGCCCAAAGCGAAGGTGGGGACTTCTGCCTAAGTATGCCTCAGCGGCATCACCTGTCAATCGGAGCATCCCCAACGTTTCCCCTAGATAGCCAAAGAGGAAATCGGCAGAATTTGCCTAGACTTTAATCCAGAGGCTACCGGCGTCGGCGTGATCGCGTCTGAATCCTAAAGCGGTATATTGCCGTGCTTCTTGCGAGGATTGGTGTCGCGCTTATTCTCAAGGGCGCGGAGGGACGTGATAATCCGAGCGCGCGTATCGGCGGGCTCGATAACCGCGTCGATGTAGCCTCGCTCGGCGGCGACGAAAGGATTGGCGAAGCGATCGCGGAATTCGGCGATCTTTTCCCGGCGGAGTTTTTCACGTTCGGAATCAGGAGCTTTCGCCAGCTCGCGCTTGTAAACGATGTCTACCGCGCCCTCCGGGCCCATGACGGCAATTTCCGCGGTGGGCCAGGCGAAGTTGGCGTCGGTGCGGATGTGTTTGCTGGCCATGACGCAGTACGCGCCGCCGTAAGCCTTGCGCGTGATCACGGTAATTTTTGGGACGGTGGCTTCAGCGAACGCGAAAAGCAGCTTTGCACCGTGCCGGATGATGCCACCGAATTCCTGTTGTGTGCCTGGGAGAAAGCCGGGAACATCCTCGAAGGTGATGAGCGGAATATTGAAGGCATCGCAGAAGCGCACGAAGCGCGCGCCTTTCACCGACGCATTGATGTCGAGAACGCCGGCAAGAAATGCCGGCTGATTGCCGACAATGCCGACGGGGCGCCCATCAAGCCGCGCAAAGCCGACCACGAGGTTCTTCGCGTAGTGTTCGTGGACTTCGAAGAAGTAGCCATCGTCAACGATGGAATGGACAGCGTCCTTGATGTCATAGGGCTTCTGAGGGTCGGCCGGAACGAGAGTATTGAGCGCTTCGTCGCGACGAGTCGGAGAGTCAGAGGTAGCGCGGCGGGGCGCATCTTCCAGATTGTTGGCAGGAAGAAAACCCATCAATTCGCGAATCATGGCCAGGCAATCGGCATCGTCGCGCGAGACGAAGTGGGCCACACCGCTGGTGGCGTTGTGAGTCATCGCGCCGCCGAGCTCTTGCTTGGTGACCTCCTCGTGCGTGACGGTCTTGATGACGTCCGGACCGGTAACGAACATGTAGGAAGTTTCGCGGGTCATGAAAATGAAATCGGTAATGGCTGGCGAATAAACCGCGCCGCCTGCACAAGGGCCCATGATCGCGCTGATTTGTGGGATGACTCCGCTGGCGAGAGTGTTGCGCAGGAAAATATCGGCATAACCCGCGAGCGAAGCGACGCCTTCTTGAATGCGAGCGCCGCCGGAATCGTTCAAACCGATGACGGGAGCTCCGGCGCGCATAGCCAAATCCATAATCTTGCAGATTTTCAGCGCGTTGGTCTCGGAGAGCGAACCGCCAAACACGGTGAAGTCCTGAGCGAAAACATAGACGAGGCGGCCATCGATGCGGCCAAAGCCGGTTACGAAGCCATCGCCTGCGGGACGCTGCTCCTGCATGCCAAAATCGACGCAGCGGTGCCGGACAAACTTGTCGAGTTCCTCGAAGGTTCCTTCATCCAGCAAAAGATGAATTCGCTCGCGAGCCGTGAGTTTGCCGGCCTTGTGTTCACGCTCGCGACGTTCCGGGCCGCCGCCGGCTTCTGCTTCGTCGGAGATACGGCGAAGTTCTTCCATGCGATCGCGGCGCTTGGCCTCGGGTATCAAGCTGGGCTTCGGTTCAGACAAGTGGTCCTCCCTCGGAAGGGGATTCCTTGGGGGTAAAAATGCGCACGGCAAGATGCGTGGCGATCCAGGTGGTTCCGAGGAGCAACACGACACCGAGGAGCAGTTCCGCGCCCATGGCGCCGGCACGCTGCAGAGGAGAGTCCAGCGAGGTCACGTATTCTGTGGCGCGCACCAGAATGAACATGGCGCCAAGGGTCAGCGCCACGATGAGAATCGTCGTAAAAGCGGAAGCAAGAATCGTTTTCATCGGACTGGAATTTAAGCCGTCCTGATCCGGCATCGAGAAGGATAGCGCAACCCGAAGGAAAGCAGAACGCGGAAGAGGTAGGACACCAGCCAGGCAATCCGCGTGGGCGCTTCGAGGCTCAGCGTAGACCGGACCAATCGTCAGCCACAAGAATCGAGTCACTCGGATTGGCGGCATCGTATTTGATGCTGGCAGGCTGGCCCGCGACAAGGCGTTCCAGGCGGATCTGGCTCTCAAGCCCGGTAATATCCTGCGCGGTCTGATACGTGACGCCCGAAATCAAATAGCTATACGACACCAGATGCCTCGGCCGTATATCTTTCAGCGGGCGCGCGCTGCTTCCAAACAGGCCCTTGCGTGCTTCCTTAGATTCCGGCGGCCGCTCCACGAGTTCGACGATCTGCCCTTCCGCAATTCGCCCGATCTGATTCAAATGCAGGCGCCGCTTACGCTCTTCTTCTTCAGGATTCACCGCGGGCCGCAGGAAGGCATACGCGATCATCGCTACCGCGGCGATAAGCGCGCCGCCCATCCCGACCATCATTTTCCAATCCGCAAACAGTTCCTTCAACGAGCAGACTCCCTAATCTCAAAATGGGTGGGATGAGGCGCAGTGCGCAAACGCCCCCGTGCTAGCCAAGCGGCGGAAGGACTCCCTGGATCCACCGAAACCCCACTGATGCGTATTCTACCGAAACGCAGGTGCCTGCGTGAAACTACGCTTGCGGCGCGTGCACCGGATTGCGCAACACGCCAACACCGGCCACGCTGACCTCCACGGTATCGCCGGCAACCAGTGGTCCCACGCCGGCGGGCGTGCCCGTGGCGATGACATCCCCGGGCATCAAGGTCATCATGCGAGAGATCCAGCGGACCAAAAATGCGGGCGGATAGATCATCAAGGAAGTCATGCCGGATTGCCGGCGCTCGCCGTTGACGTGTGTCTCCACCAATACATCGGTCGGATCGAGCGCGGTCTCGATGTGCGGGCCTACCGCGCAGAACGTGTCGAACCCTTTACCGCGCGTAAACTGCACATCGCTCTTCTGGAGGTCGCGCGCGGTCACGTCGTTCAGGCAGGTGTAGCCCATCACGTAAGACAAAGCGTCGTCCGCATCGCTCAGATGCGAGCAACGGCGGCCAATCACCAGCGCCAGCTCGCCTTCATGTTCGACACGCTGCGAATACTTCGGCAAAACGATCGCTTCTTGCGGCCCGATGATCGAAGAAGGCGGCTTGAGAAACATCAATGGCTCTTTGGGGACTTCGTTCCCCATCTCCGCGGCGTGCGCCGCATAGTTACGCCCGATGCACACGATTTTTGAAGGTTCCACCGGGGCCAGCAGCCGCACATCCGCGAGCGGCGCGGAGCGCGAGCCGCGAGTCCATGGCCCCCACGGCAGCCCCGAAATCTCGATAACATTCTCGCTTTCAATCAATCCGTATTTTGGAGAAGCAGCCTCCGAAGCGGAAGCTTCGCGCATAACATACCGGCAAATTTTCATGGGTGTTTAACTCGCGTGGTGGTTGGGATGAGACTCATGCGCCTCACGCGCTCTCCAGATCACGCCAACAATCCAGCAGAGCGTGGTGAATATCATATACACGACGGCGCCCAGCATGAAAACCTGCACGCTGCTGAGCCGGTTGCTGAGCCCGTGGAAAACCACGCACAGCGCGCGATAGCTCAAACTGAATAGGAACCAGCCAATCAAGCTCGATCCCAGTAGCTGCCCGGGGAATCGCAAAAATCGAAAGACGGGAACCGAGGCAAGGAAACAGAGAATCGCCGCTGCCGCGATATTGCGCTCCGCCGCGAAGCGCTCCAGAAACGGCGCATGATTCGCAATCACCAGCCACGCGGTAAAGACTAGCGACAGGCAAACGCCGACGTAAACACCGGTGCGGATGGCCGCGTTGCGGAAGATGTGGAACCAACGATAGCCGGGCAAATGCGGGCGTACCAACATGCAGCGCTGGGCTCCCAAGAGACAGGCAATTTCCTTAACCCGGATTTACGTCGATGGTTGCGTGACGTCGACGGCCACGGGTTCACATCGCGGGCTTTCATTTCCCGCGCGGTCGACGGCGGTCACGGTGTACCAGTAGCGGTGGCCGGGCACTACAGAGGTATCACGTATCGCAGGCGTGGGCAATAAATCGGGCGTCACAAGCTGGCCCGTTGTGCCTTCCTGCTCACTCCTATAGACGTGATAGCCGGCCAGATCGGTTTCAAGATTTATTGACCAGGAGAGGTCCACAAGTAG
>Ga0209698_10006771_pt1 | contig 12124 bp, 8 predicted proteins | sample LitLauG_LLR_2012_FD_187203 | JGI IMG/M metagenome (GOLD analysis project Ga0209698, IMG submission 187203) | Freshwater sediment microbial communities from Pennsylvania, USA - Little Laurel Run_MetaG_LLR_2012 (SPAdes) (version 2) | ecosystem: Environmental > Aquatic > Freshwater > Creek >...
GTCTGGTCGCGGCCACTACTACCGACGCGACGAATCTTTATATCGTGCTCACCGCTCGCAGTCTGAATCCGCGCCTCCGCATTATTGCCCGAGCCAGCGAAGATATGGCGGAGAAGCACCTGCGCAGCGCAGGCGCCGACGCGGTGGTTTGTCCCTATGTTTTTGCCGGACAGCGTATCGCCCACTCTTTTCTGCGTCCGCACGTGGTTAGTTTCCTGGACACCGCCACCACGCATCTCGGCATGGATCTGGAGATCGGCGAAGTGCCGATTACCGCGCGCAGTCCCTTTGCCGGTAAGACCATCGAGAGTTCGCGCATCCGCCAGGATCGCGGCGTCATCATCCTCGCCATCAAACGGGCGGCAGGAATGCGCTTCAACCCTGCGCCTGACGATGCGATCGAAGCCGGCGATTTTCTGATCGCCATGGGCGAACCGCAACAACTTCGTGAACTTGAACTGACGGCTGGGTCGCAATCATGAAAATTGTGAGCGCGGCGGAAATGCGCCAGATCGATCGCGCGACCTCGGAGCGTTTCGGCGTCCCTTCCCTTACCTTGATGGAGAACGCCGGCTCGGCCGTCGCCCGTTTTGTCCTCTCCGAGTACCCGCAATCGGAGCGCGTTGGCATTCTCTGCGGCAAGGGCAACAACGGTGGCGATGGATTTGTGGTCGCCCGCAAGCTCGTGGAGGCGGGACGCGCCCTTCGCGTGCTGTTGTTGTGCGATCCCGAAGAGCTGCGCGGCGATGCAGCGGCCATGTTTCAGAGCATGGTGAAGTTGCATCATTCCGCGAATGTTGCGCCACTGTCCGTACGCGAGGCGAGTGAGCTCGATTCGTCCGAAGCGGGGGAGAGCTTCGCAGCGGACGTAATCGTGGACGCAATCCTCGGCACCGGATTTCGTCCACCGGTTAGCCCGCTCTATGCAGCCGCGATCGGCAAAATGAATGCGGCCGCGGCTCCGATCGTGGCCGTCGATATTCCGTCAGGCGCCGATGCCGACGCCATGCGAGCAGGGAGCGATGTGGCCGACGAAGCCCGCGCCGATGCGATAGTGACCTTCACCGCGCCGCGTCCGGCGCACGTTTTCGGCGCGCTGACCGCGGGGCCCACCGTGATTGCCCCCATCGGTTCCCCTCCGGAAGCTATCGTCTCCGAACTCGGACTTCATCTAAGTACTCCCGTTGATTTCGCGCCGCTGCTTGCACCCCGGGCGCGTGAGGCGAACAAGGGCAGCTACGGACACGTCCTGATGATCGGCGGATCGCTGGGCAAAACGGGCGCGGCGGCGATGGCCGGATTCTCCGCGCTCCGGGCGGGCGCTGGTCTATCGACGGTGGCCACGCCAAAATCCGTGCTTGCGAGCGTGGCGGCTTTTCATCCCGAAGTGATGACCGAGCCGCTGGCAGAAACCGAAGATGGCACAATCTCATTGCGAGCGCTGGGACCGGGCCTGAACTCGCTGCTGGAACGGAAGACGCTCGCGATTGGCCCTGGCATCTCGCGCAATTCGGAGACCGCCGATTTCGTGCGCGAAATTGTTAAGCGCAGCGAGACCGCGACCGTGGTGGATGCGGACGGCTTGAACGCCTTCGGAGCCGCCGAGCTGCGCTCGGCTTGGACGGGCGAGGGCGCCCGTCCCCACACGAACGGAAGTGCCGACGAGCTCAACGGCCGCGGGCGGACCGTGGTCATCACCCCGCACCCGGGAGAAATGGCGCGCCTGACCGGCTTGAGCATTGCGGAAGTTCAAGCGAACCGCCTGGAAGTTGCGCGCAACTTCGCTCGCGAGCATGAGCTGATCGTTGTGCTCAAGGGACATCGCACCTTGGTCGCCGCGCCCGATGGCACAGTGTGGGTGAATCCGACTGGCAATCCCGGCATGGCTACCGGAGGCACGGGTGACGTTCTCACCGGAATGGTCGCCGGCTTAATCGCGCAGCATCCGCAGCAAGCGCTCGAAGCAACCGCGCTCGCTGTCTATCTTCACGGACTGGCGGGGGACCTGGCCAGCGAATCCGTCGGCGAGAACTGTCTGGTGGCGACGGACCTGGTGCGCTTCCTGCCGCAAGCGTTCGCGCAGACGCGGAATCAGAAATCCGAGGAGATTCGGATTCACGCGTAGTAGGCCCTGGCACATCTAGGTTTGTATCAGGGCATGCCTTCAGGCATGCCACAAAGGATCGAGTCTCACCAGCGCCTGAGCGTGAATGGCCGCGATCGCGCCCCGCCCCTCAAGGGGCATCCGATTTCGAAGAAGGTACGGCATCGCTAAAGCGATGCCCCGATACGAACCAGTGTTTTCCGGAGCGTGATGAAGGAGATTCCCCGATACGAACAAACCTCAGCGCGGAATGTAGTTGTCGAGCAGCGTAAGGAACTGCGACCCGAGCTTCATCAGGCGGGCCTGGGCGGCATCGGGAGACTCGCCGTCAAGCATCGGGGTCATCAGACGCACCAGGCCGCCGTCACTGCGATTCATGCGAACGGAATCGGCGACAAGGTAGTACTTTGCCCAGTACTCGCTGGCGACGGCGCGGCCATGCGCCTGAAACCAGTAGAGCACCAGTTGCCGGTCTTCCCCTTTTGCCACCACGTAGCGGTTGACCGGGAACGAGGAACCGTCGGGACGCGTGAGCTGGATGATCTCCCGCGAAGTGGGAACCCATCCCGCGCCCGGCAGACAGTGGTTCGGCGAATGGATGGTATCGCCGGCCTTTTGCGTGGGAAAGTAGGCGAGGTAGAGATTGATCCAAGGCTGGGACTGGGGCTGGTTGGTGTTTTCGTAATCGCGCACCAGAAATTCACCCGGCCCGAGAATATCCAGGGTCTGCTGATCGAGAGCTTCGTCGCTTCCGGTCCACCCATCAATCTGCGAGGGCAGGGAACTCAGAGACGCACGCGGAGGAAAGTACTCGGTGCGCGAATGCGCCTGGAGGACGAGCGCCGTGGCCAACATGGGCACAGCCACAATCCCGAAGCGAAGTGGACCGGACTTCATGCGGAATTTGACTGCGGACTGGGCTTCCGCGGCAGCGAGCTCACGCGGGGCAACCGGACCGCTCTTCCAGATGAGCGAGAGCACGCGGTGAACTGCGAACAGCATCAGTAGCGCCACCACGAAAATCAGCCATCCCCCCAAGGCATGATAAAACCCCTCTGCTTTATCAGGATCCCAGTACTGCACCAGCAGACCGGTGCCAAAGATGCGAAAGCTGTTGGCGGCTACGGCGATCGGCACGGCTGAGCATACCAGCGCCACCCGGGCCCACATTCGAGTCTCCATCAGATAGCCATAGATGATGGCCAGCGTTACCAGCGTGAGCAGGGACCGGATACCGCTGCAGGCTTCGGCGACATCGAGCGGCATCGAGGCCAGCACGATCACATTACCCTGCCGCAACACGGGAACTCCGACCAATTCCAGTAGCACAGTCGCCAGCTGCGAGGCTAGCAACTGAAGGGGAAAGGTGACCTGGTTAATGATCAGGGTTGGGATGGGGATCATCAGAATCAGAAACGCCCATGGGAACAGGACGGCGCGAAAGAACCTCCAACCCTGAAACAGAATGATCAGGCCCGCCAGCAGGACCAGCAGCGACACCCGCGACAAAAAATTTTCCGCGCCCAGGACTCCCAGAGCCAGCATGAGCAGGCTGAGCACCACCAGCGGGAGACCGGTCCAGGACGGGGCAGGCGCGATTGCTTTCAATCTCTCGCGATCCTGCCAGAGAACAAACAAAGCAAAGAGGGGGACGAAAATGCCGTGCTCGAAGTTCGGATCGCGGGACGGACCGACCCACTGCAGAAACAGGCGGGCCAGAATGGAGGCGTAAAGCCAAGCGGTCAGCAGCAGCAGCGCGACGGCCTGCCAATGGGGAAAGCGAGAGTGCAAACGACCCTCCCTGGCCGAGAGCTGCGGAGCTACCTGGATGGACTCACCCATATATGGCGCGCTTGGATTTGAGAATATGCGAAAGCAGGTCGTTGCGCAAAGTACCCATGAAGTAAATCCGGAACGTCGGGGCACGAACAAAAGTGACCTAAAAGGTAGTCGCCTCAGCTGGGCTCAGGCGAGGGTGAGTCTCCGTGTGCCGCGCGGGCAGGGAAAAGTTTTCCCAATTCATGCGCATGGCCCACCCCCATCAGCGTCGGCAGTTGGCTTCAGTTGGACTTCCAAGTTGCCAGTGCTTGCAGTGGGTTGAAGGGGACTTTGTCCCACAGGCAAGGGGGAAGTAATGCCCACATATTACCAAAGTGTTGGGCAAAAATTTTCCCATTTGTCCGCAATGTGGTAAGGTATGGGTTACGTCACCACGCGCAGTTTCATTCGCAAGTCGTTGACGGAGTAGGATATATTATTTTGGTAACTTGACAAAATAATTACACGGGATTGGCACCCTGGGTGCTCCAAACCGTGTAGGTTTTTTTTCCCAAGACGTCATCCCCCCGCTGTCTTGGGCCGCGGAACAGCGCAAGCAAAACAGTATGGATTTCGACAGAACCGAACTCCTGGCAACGGACACAAACTCGCACAACGGCAGCGGCCGGGTGTGGGTCGAAAGCGTCAGTGCGGGCATGCGTACGGTCGAAGCCGTCATCCGCGAACTGTCGCAGAATGATGTTCCGGTGCTGGTGGTGGCGGAGCGTGGTTCCGGCAAAGCGGCGGCAGCGGGGCGCATTCATGTTCTGTCCAGCCGCGCCGCGGAGCCGTTTCACGTCTACCAGGGCCGGGAGGCCAGTGAAAACACTCTGGCGGCTCGCGAAGGTCACGGTGGAACCGTCTATTTGCAAGAAGTTGGAGATCTGACGGCAGCGGTCCAGAAGGAACTGGTTCGGCAGATCGGTTTGCATGGCAATGGCGACGCCCAGCGCGTGCCTCGTTTCATCTGCGGAACCTCGCGCGAGTTGGAGCCCGAGGTCAAGGCGGGCAAGTTCCGTGAAGACCTCTATTATGGGATCAGCGGGGTCTGCTTGCGGCTGCCCCCTTTGCGCCAGCGGAAAGAGGATATTCCGGTGCTGCGCGACTGGTTTCTATCGGCCGCCGCACGTGATTTTTCCCGAGCCGTGCCGGCGCTTAGTCCCGAAACCCAGAACTTCTTCCTGGAATACAACTGGCCGGGCAACATTCGCGAGTTGAAAGACGCGGCGCGAGCGATTGTTGCGCTCGGCGATGAAACGCTGGCGATGGGGGGATTGCGCTCGCTTCTGCGGCGCGTCGGGGCGAACGGCGAGAAAATTTCTCTAAAAGACGCAGCCCGAGCCGCCTCCCGCGAAGCGGAGAGAGAAATCATTCTCCAAGTCTTGACTCGCACCCGCTGGAACCGGCGCCGGGCGGCGCAAGAGTTGCAGATCAGCTATAAAGCGCTGCTCTACAAGCTGAAGCAGATCGGGTACGAAGAGTATGGGGCGTAAGACGGGGCTTGAGACATTGAAGCATCGACACATTGAGACATTGAAACTGAGAGGAATCGATATGAAATCAACATGGAACGCGGCCCTTGCGGCACTTGTTTTGGTCAGCAGCATGGCGCTGGCGCAGGATGCGCCTGCCCAGGCCGCCGCGGCTCCCGCCCCTGCCAGTCCCGCTTCTGAAAAGGCCGTTCCCGACAGCCAGGGCGGACCCGAATATGTCATCGGCCCCGAGGATGTGCTCCACGTCGCGGTGTGGAAGGAAGCCGACCTTACCGCAACCTTGCCGGTGCGTCCCGATGGCAAAATCTCTCTTCCCCTGCTCAACGATGTGCAGGCCGCCGGCATGACGCCCCAGCAGCTGTCGGATTCGTTGATGGTCAAGCTGAAGAAGTACATCGCCGACCCGCGGGTCACCGTGGTGGTGACCGCGATTAACAGCAAACGGATTTACGTAAACGGCGAGGTGCTGCATTCCGGGCCCATGCCGATGTTACCGAACATGACCGTTCTGCAGGCATTGTCCAGCGCTGGGCTCAACCAGTTTGCCAAGACCAAGGGCATTTACGTCCTGCGCACCGAGAACGGCAAGCAGGAGAAGCTGCTGGTGAACTACCGCAGGCTGATTAAGGGTGACATCGCACAGAACTATATGCTGAAGACGGGAGATACGATTGTCGTTCCGTAGGAGAGATGCGGTCCTAAATAAGGATCGACGGGTGAAAAAAATGGCAAGAATGCGAACAATCCGGTGGACGCTGCTGGTTCTCGGCATGAGCTTGTGCGCGGCCGCCCAAAATAGCTCCCAGTCCCAGCCGGAAAATCCAGCTCCGGCGCCGGCCTTCGGCCAGAACGCTCCCGTGCTGAATCCGGAAAATCCGCCGGTAACGGGCTTGGACGAGCCTGGTCTTAGCCTGCGTACGGCCACCCGGAGCTTCGTCTCGCCGGCTTTGCAGGTGAGCGAATCGGCGGATACGAACGGGGGCAACCAGATCGGCGCTACCGGCTTAGAATCGATCACCCGCGTTCTCGGAGCCTTCGATCTGCAGCAATTCTGGCCCAAGAGCGATCTCTTTCTCGAGTACCTCGGCGGAGGAGCGTTCTACAGCAATCCTTATGAGGTGAAACAATTGCAGGCGGGGGGCCTGGAGGCGGTAACGCGCTGGCGAACCGGCCAGGCGACTCTGCGCGACACCTTAAGCTACTTGCCCGATGGTTCCTTCGAAATCGGCACCTTTGGCGGCGCCCCGGGGCTGGGTCTGGCCACCGGTGGCATGGGCACGGGAGAGGAAGGCGGCGGTTTGCCCGGCAGCGAACGCTTCGGGACCGGTCAGTTTGGTGCGATCGGAACCATTCCCCGCCTCGCGAACACCGCGATCCTCGACGTAGTACAGGCCATCAACCCGCGCTCTGCGGTCACCGTGGCGGGCGGATTCAGCAACGCTCATTTCTATGACTCCACGAATGCTGCTGCCTGTGCTCCCCATGTTTGCACGGTTCTGGCCAATAGCGACCAGTACACGGTTGAGGGCGGGTACAGCCGTCTGCTTTCCCATCACGATCAGATCGGCGTTCTCTACGGTTTCCAGCTGTTTCAATTCCCGCAGGATACCGGCGGCCAGGTTTACAACCACATCATCAACGCGCGCTGGAGCCATACCGTCTCCGGTCGGCTGAGCCTGGTTGCCGGAGCCGGGCCGCAGTACACCGAACTCGAAGAAGGGGGCGCCCTCTCGCATTGGTCGTTGAGCGGGCGCGTGCAGTTGCGCTACAAGTTTGGCCACTCGTCGATCGTTGCGACTTGGGAAAAATTTACTTCGGCAGGTTCTGGCTTCTTCGCCGGCGCGGACACCCAGGCGGCGCGTCTAGGATATAAGCGCCCGCTGGGACGGACGTGGGATCTCTATGGCGATCTGAGCTACTCCCATAATAAGAAACTCCAGTTTTGCGCCACTTGCGGCGTGAATGCCTCCAGCTATGACCAAGGGTCTGCGGGAGCCGTTTTCCGCAAACACCTGGGACGCTCCTATGACTTCTTCGCGGCCTATCGCTTCGACGAGGTGGCTTTCAATATTCCGCTCAGCGGTTCGGTGCTGTGCGCGGGGGGTGGCAACTGCGGCAGGGTTGCTCTGCGGCACGTGGGCACGATTGGGATGGAATGGCATCCCACGCCGACTCGAATCGAATAACTTTTTTTGGCCGCCCGGAGCGGCCGGATTGGTGAACAGTATGAGTGCAAATCGCGAACTGACGATGGACGATTATCTGGCGATGCTGCGGCGGCGCCTGAAAGTCATCCTAATACCGGCTCTGCTTGCTCCGATCGCGGGTTTCGGGGTCTCGTATCTCTTTTCTCCGAAATATACCTCAACGGCTACGTTGCTGGTGGAAGGCCAGAAGGTGCCCGACGACTACGTCAAGTCGGTCATACCCGCCGATTTTACACAGCGTGTCAATACTCTCGAACAGCAGGTGGTGAGCGACACCAAGCTCCGCACCCTGATTCAGAATAACGGGTTTGCCAAGCCCGATGAAGAGAACAAGCTCATCGACGAGATCCGGAACAACACTCAGTTCGAGTCGGGGATCACCTTGATGGGCCCTGCCGGTGCGGGAATCTCCGGCGCCAAGAAAAAGCCGGGGTCCGGTGCGTCGGCAGCATCCGGCGTCAACATTGTGTACAGCGACAGCAATGCGGAACGCGCCCAGAAGATATGCGGCGCTCTGGCCTCATCGCTGGTGGATGAAAACCTGCGCGAGCGCGCCGCCGCCGCAGGAGGCACCACCGACTTTCTCACCCGCCAACTGGACGACGCCAAGCGCGCCCTTGACGAGCAGGATGCCAAGCTCGCGGACTTCAAGAGACAATACATGGGTCAGCTGCCCACCGACGCCGACAACAACATGCGCATGCTGATGTCGATGAACTCGCAACTCGACGCCACCACCCAGACTCTGGCCCGCGCCCAGCAGGACAAGGCCTATACCGAAAGTATCCTGGCACAGCAAATTGCCTCCTGGAAGGCCTCGCAGGCCACTACCAATCCGCAAACCCTCGACCAGGAGTTGACCCAACTGCAGAAGCAATTGATGGAACTGCAGGCACGCTATACCGACGATTACCCGGACGTGATCAAAACCAAGGCTGATATTGCCGAGGTCGAGAAAAAGCAGAAGGAGATGAACGCGGCCAGCGCCGCGGCCAGCGCCAGCGATAACGGCGATAAGGCCAAGACCGCCGATTCGCCTGAGATTCACCAGCTCCGGCTGCAGATTCACCAGTATGAGAGTGCGATCACGCAGGCCACCGTCGATCAGAAGCGACTGCAAAGCTCGATCAGCCTGTACCAGAGCCGCACCGCCATGAGCCCGAACATCGAGGAGAAATATAACGAGCTCGCCCGCGACGAGGCTAACGCCAAAACACTTTACCAAGATTTGCTGACCAAGAAAAGTTCCGCCGCACTGGGCACCAGCATGGAGAACCAGCAGCAGGGCGAGCAGATGCACGTTGTAAACCCGGCCAGCCTGCCCGCTGATCCCAGTTTTCCCAACCGCCCGATTTTCGCTGCCGGCGGACTGGGTTTCGGACTGGGGCTCGGTATGATCATTGCCATCTGGCTGGAGTTCAGCGATAAGTCGATCCGCACGGCGAAGGATGCCGCTGCCATCATGGATCTGCCGCTGCTGATTTCCGTGCCCTGGCTGGGTGAGGAAGCGGAGGATGCCGCTGGCAACGGCAATGGCAACGTCCGGCGCAGTTTCTGGGGCCGGGGTGAGCCTTCACCCAAGGAACACGAGAACGTAGGGGTCTAACGCCAGCTTATGTATAAGGAATTTTTTGGACTTCGCGCCAACCCGTTCAACGTCAATCCGGACCCGCGCTACCTGTTTTTGACGCGGCACACCGAAGAGGCGCTGGCCTGCCTCACCTATGGCATTCAAAGCCGCAAGGGCTTCGTGTTGCTGACCGGCGAAGTGGGCACGGGTAAAACGACGCTGATCAATAAATTGATGGAATGGCTCCGGCTGCAGCAGGTGGCCACCGCCTTCATCTTCAACTCTCGCATGGACGTGCCCCAGTTTCTCGATTTCATGATGGCCGATTTCGGCATTCCCTTCGACGCCACGTCGAAGAGCCAGTTGCTGCAGCGCCTTTACAACTGGCTGCTCGACCGCTATCGCGCCGGTGAAACCGCGGTGCTGGTGGTCGACGAGGCCCAGAACCTCACCGATGAAGTGCTTGAAGAGATCCGCATGCTCACCAATCTCGAAACCTTCACCGAGAAGCTTCTGCAGATTATTCTGGTGGGACAGCCGGAACTCGAACAGCGCTTGAAGCAGCCCCAGTTGCGCCAGTTGCGTCAGCGCCTGACGCTGCGCGCCAAAACTCATCCTTTCAATCTTGAGGAAACCAAGTCCTACATCCAGCAGCGCCTGCGCATTGCGGGGTCGAATGGCGCTCCGATCTTCGATTCCGACGCCACCGTGGCCCTTTTTCGTTATTCCGCGGGAATTCCGCGCATCATCAATTTGCTCTGCGAGCACTGCCTGGTCAGCGCCTTTGTCGATCAGAAGAAAACGGTCGCGGCCGAGGTCGTCGATTCGGTGGCGCGCGATTTCGATCTCACGAATGGGAACGCCGCTGCCGCCATGATGGCGCCCGTGCCCTCGTCCGAAAAGTTTGATCTGGTGGAAGCCTTACGCACGCTGGCCACACTGGCCGACCGCCTGCGCCAACCAGAACCAGAGGATCTCCCCAAGGAAAGGAAACTATGAGCCGTATCCATGACGCTTTGAAACGCGCCGAACAGGAAAGAGCAACCTCCACGGGGACGCACGTCGAGCCCGCTTTCACCGAGCCCACTTTCGACCAACCCGAATTACGCAACGAGGTGCAACGCGAAAACATGCCCGCGATGCCTTCAATGTCTCAGCGGCAACCTTCGGGAGCCGCCGCGATGCCGGCCATGGGCTCGGGCTTCAATTACGAATCCCTGCTCGCCCGCTGCTCCCGCGCCGAATGGTGTCCGGATCCGCTCACCATGCTCTTCTTTAAGGATGAAGAGAATCGCGTCGGGGCGGAAGAGTTTCGTACGCTGCGCTCGCGCCTCTACCAGATCCGCGAGAAGATGCCGCTGAAACGGCTGATGGTAACCAGCGCGCTTCCGAAAGAAGGGAAATCCTTCGTGGCGGCCAATCTCGGCCAGGTCATGGTGCGGCAGCAAGGGCGGCGCGCTCTCCTGATCGATGCCGATCTGCGCAATCCCGGCATGCACCGCCACCTCGGAACGGTTGCGTCGCCCGGATTGTCCGAGTACCTGATGGGCGAATGCGACGAGTTCGCCGCCCTGCAGCGCGGGCCTATGGAAAACCTGTTTTTCATGCCCGCCGGCCGGATCGGACCGAACGCCGCCGAACTGCTCTCTAACGGCCGTCTGAAGCTGTTCCTGCAGCGGGTCGAGCCCTTGTTTGATTGGATCATTCTCGATACCTCACCCGTGATTCCGGTGTCCGATGCCACCCTGGTCGCTAATTCCTGCGACGGCGTCCTTATGGTCGTGCGATCCAATGTGACGCCTTCCGATCTGGCTCGGCGTGCCCGCGAAGAATTTCCGGACAAGCTGCTGATCGGAGTGGTGCTGAACGGAATCCCGTCGGGAGAGCTGGCACAGACAAAGTACTACTATGGCGAGGCCGTGAGCAGCCACGCCTAGTATCGCGATGAATTTGAACCGAGGCCAAGTTGATCCGGCTATTCAATGTTTATTACCCAATCCGGACTCTGGTTCTGCTGATCGGAGAGGCCCTGATCGTCTGGACCTCATTCCTGCTGGGAGCAGTGTACGAATTCCGCGCAGACAGTTACCTGGCGCTCAACTACGAAGGCGGCTACTACAAAATCTTCGGACTGACGGTGCTGGTATTGCTGTGTTCGCACGGGCTCGACCTTTACGACACGGCCCGCCTCAACACCAAAGGCGAGTTGTATTTCCGCCTGTTGATGCTTCCCGGGGTGATGGCTTTCATTCTAGCGGGCGTTGCCTATGTGAGGCCCAATTACTTGTTGGGGGGCGGGTCTTCGACGGTCGGGCTCCTCATCCTGACGGTCGCCCTGATCGGTTGGCGGCTCGCCTTTACCTGGCTGGTGCAGTTGCCAATTCTGGTGGAGCGCGTCTATGTGCTCGGCACGGGCGAGCGCGCGCAGCGACTGGTGCTGGGTCTTCGCCAGAACCCCGAAATCGGGGTTGAGATTGCCAGTTGGACGGGCAAGATGGAAGGCGCGATCAACCGCGAGTCGGTAGCAGAGCACCTGATGGAATCTGTCCACAAGCAAAAAGTCCACCGCGTCATCGTTGCCATGCCCGATCGCCGTGGCACCATCCCCATGCAGGAACTGCTCGAGTTGCGTATGCACGGGGTCAAGATCGAGGAAGCCACTTCCTGGCTGGAGAAAATTTCGGGCAAGATCGAGGTCGAGAATCTGTATCCCAGTTGGCTGGTGTTTGGCGAGGGCTTTCGCCGCAGCACCGTCTTCATTTTGATACGGCGCGCGCTCTCGTTCGTCATCTCACTGGTGGGTCTGGTTCTCGCGCTGCCCTTGTTTCCGCTTATTATGCTCGCCATCCGCCTCGATTCCAAGGGACCGGTGTTTTATACCCAGGCTAGAGTCGGCAAGAATGACCAGGTGTTCAAAGTCGTGAAGTTCCGC
>Ga0209698_10006772_pt1 | contig 12123 bp, 11 predicted proteins | sample LitLauG_LLR_2012_FD_187203 | JGI IMG/M metagenome (GOLD analysis project Ga0209698, IMG submission 187203) | Freshwater sediment microbial communities from Pennsylvania, USA - Little Laurel Run_MetaG_LLR_2012 (SPAdes) (version 2) | ecosystem: Environmental > Aquatic > Freshwater > Creek >...
TGCGATTTCGCGATTTTCCGTGCTAGTAACCATTTGATTACTGGGGGTACCCCCCTCCCAAGGCCGATCTTTGGGAATCAATAACTTACGATGACCTTCGCCGCCAGATCTTTGAGTAATAAGGACTTGCCCGTAAGATATTTCGGACTCAACGAGTTAGCGCGATTTTCTGCCCCTCGCTCGGGATCTCGGCGCCCGGACCTCACTGTGCGAGTCCTCGCGAATTCAGAGGGAGCAACCCAGCTCTGCGACCGCTTCGTAGACCGCCTTGGTGGACGGGCACACCTCTGCGCCATCAACAGGTCAGAAACGGTTTCTTATGGAGGTTATTAAATAGTCGCCATTAAACGCGAGTCTAGGTTGCCACTTTAATCATGGATGCAACTATAAGCTTGCACATATAGCATTTAATCGGATAGAATAACCACAATCCCAAGGCTCTAGTGGACTGTCCTGGTTCACAAGAGGAGGCTAGACCACCATGATCGAAAACGGCGAAGCGCCTACAGTCGATATTTCCCAAAGAGAACAAAGGGAAATCCTCGACATCTACACAAAGCTTCGCGAGGCGGAAGCGAAGCTCATCGGCCCAGACGGTAAAACGGAGATTCTTCCCAACAACGTTTACTCTTTCCTGCTCAGGTTACTCGCCGACTTGAGAGCTGGTCATTCTGTGACCATTCTACAAAGTCGGCACGAACTCACAACGGTTGAAGCTAGCAAGATTCTAGGCGTCTCCAGACAATTCCTGATCAAAGTGCTGGAGAAAGGAGAAATCCCCTTCCATTCGGTGGGAACACATCGTCGTATGTTTGTGCGAGACGTGCTTGCATACAAATCAAAGCGCGATACCACACGGCGAAAGACTTTAGATGATCTTGCCAAACGGGAGTTTGCAAAAGGGGATTACGACAAAATCCCAGATGATTTTCACGCAGGAGAATGAATACTCGGCAGTGTTAGATGCGTGCGTTCTAGTGCCAGCTGCACTCAATGACATCTTGCTGCGGCTAGCAGAAGAGCCAGCACTGTATCGCCCTCTATGGAGTGAACAGATCTTGACGGAAATGACTAGGGCCATGAGAGCCAAACTTCACAGGACTGAGGCGGAAGTGGCATGGAGGAAAAGCCAGATGTGTGAAGCGTTCCCGGAAGCTATGGTCAATGTTCCGACTGAACTCATAAAGGCGGTCGAATGTCTGCCCGACGAGGATGACAGGCACGTCCTCGCTGCGGCAGTTATGGCACGCGCAAACACTATCGTGACCCAAAATACAAAGCACTTCCCGAAAGCCTGTCTCGAAAAATTCGGCGTGCTTTGCCAGACAGCGGATGACTTCCTCATCCATCAGTACCATCTTTGTCCCCAACTTGTCCTAGACAAGTTGGACGATCAGGCTGCGGGTATTGGTCAGAATCGGACATATGTAATCGCGAGTTTGAAGGCGTCGGCGAGAGAGTTTAGCAAAATCGTGGAGGCACACGCGCTATAGAGACCCAAATACTAATAGTCCTTCCTCACCAATACACTGCCTCATCGTGAGGTTGGGCGAAAACAAAAAGGCCCGTTCCGATTTCCTTGGCCGGAGGCGGAACGAGCTGTGATGAGGAACCCTATACTGCCCCAAACGGAGGGCGACTAGCTGGCACTAGGAGCGGTTTTATAAACCGCAGTTTCCTTAACGGGGAGAATCCCCCGTCCTCCGACATTATAGACCCGTTTTCGGGATCAGGAGAATTGTTTATATGCCAAACAGCGGCTTGCACGGCCCCCACAGCCTTACTGCTGCCGGGGTTTCCAGCAACGTCAAAGGTGTTGGTCCGGGCGCTTACGCGCTCGGAAATACCAATGACAAAAACCTATTTGTAATTTCCTACGTAGGGCGATCTGATGACGATCTCGCGGGGAGACTACAGCAACACGTACTGAAGCCATACTTGCAATTTAAGTACGGCTTTCTTCCCTCATCGGCTGCCGCATTCGACAAAGAGTGCAGACTCTATCACGACTTCTCGCCGCCGGATAATAGAGTTCACCCTGCTAGGCCGCAGGGAACGAACTTGAGGTGTCCCGTTCGTGCGGTGTTTGGTTAGGCGACTCGGCTTCTGTCAAAAAACGGAGAATATCCCGCAGCGCGACCATGTAACCGTAGTGCCAATACACTCGCTCCTGGGTGTCTTCATCGACTTGCTTTTGCTCGGAGAAGCACTCCGGAGATTTCTCCTCGAGCCATTCCCCAAGTTCCTTGAATCTTTCTTCGACCGCCGATATGTCGTTGTAACCTGCCATGTGGGCCTCTTGAGACGTATCGGACAGTTTCGGAGTTGCTTGCCTCGATGTCACGATTACGGGAGTCGATTGGCCTTACACCTGTAAAAGCGCATGATTATTAATGTAACCAATTCGACAATTGACGTGAAATCTTTTATCACATCCAACCCGTGACCGCGCGCACAGACATCCATCCCAACCTGCGCGAAAATGTTCCTTGACCTGTGGCAGGGTAGAGGTGTGCCCTTCTCCGCAAGACGTCGTGGAAGAGGTGGAGAGCGCGAAGTGGCCGCTCAAAAAAAGCCTGGTCGATGAGCTAAGTCCTTATTCTGGAATACTTTGCGTGTAAGTACATATCTATCAATACTTTAACCCAGAAATGAGGGGGGGGAAGGGGTACACAAAAGGTACGGACTGGGTCGTAAATAGCAGAAAAATCGAGACATCCGACTCACAGCCGCGCGTGATTCGTGTCACTGATTGATCTCGCTTCCGCTCCTACGAACTGGCACGCGAGGGTGTCGAACCGCGCCACTCTATAATTCCAGAGTGGTCACCCTATGAACCGAACCGTCAGCAAGCTTTTCTTCGCAGTGCTGTTATTGAGCGGATGGCAAGCAGCCGCGCAGGCACCCTCGCCCGCAGCCTCGCAGGCGGCCTCGCCCGCAAACTCGCAGGCAAATCCGGAAACGCCGCCCGCGCCGCCCACACAACCAGTACCCGCGATCGATGGAGGCCTGGGACGATGCTCGCTCGAACTTACCGTTACGACTCCTGACGGCAAGCCCGCGGGGGCAGCGATGGTGAAGGTGCACATCGCTTACGGCTTTGGCGGATTTCACAAACTCGATCTCGAAGCCGGAACCAACTCCGATGGCAAAGTAAAGTTCACCGGACTCCCCTTCACCGTGCGGCGTCCGCCACTGGAGTTTCACGCCTCCAAGGATCAGTTGGAGGGCGCGGCGACCTACGATCCTGCGACCGCGTGCCATGCTACGCGAGACATCAAGCTTGCGAAGCCGGATGCGTCGGGGAGTTGATCAGGTCGCGGGGCTTCGCGCGGCGGCGGTCCCGCGGCGGCTGAAGCCGTCTGAAATGTGGGCCTCGATCGCAGCGGTGAACCGCTGCGCCACCCAAAAGCTTCGCTCAGGATGAAATTTGCGGGCGAGCTTTGGTCGCTCGGAAGGAACGGCAGGCGAAAGATGGGATGGTAGAGATCCTTCGACTGCGCAGAAACCTCACTGCGTGAGGTTCCCCATTTCGCTCAGATGACAAGAGTCTAGTACGCTGGAACGGCGATTTTGATTTTCACTTCTGCAATCTGACTTCTGACTTGCTATCCCATCAGCATTCCGCCGTTCACGTTGAGCACGTGTCCCGTGATGTAGGACGCTTCTTCGGACGCAAGAAAGCAGACTGCGCTCGCTACGTCTTCGGATTTGCCCACTCTGCCTAGCGGAATCTGCTTGACCGCGTTCTGCTTGAACTCTTCGCTCAACGCAGCAGTCATGCTGGTGTCGATGAATCCTGGAGCAACCGCGTTGCAGGTAATGCTGCGCGATGCGACCTCGCGGGCGATCGCCATGGTCAGGCCGATCAGTCCCGCTTTGGACGCGGAGTAGTTCGCCTGCCCCGCTTGTCCCATCTGCCCAAAGATGCTGGTGATGTTGATGATGCGTCCCCAGCGCTGCTTGAGCATTGAGGGAATCACGTTCTGGATGCAGAGATAGGCGGAAGTCAGGTTGGTGGCGAGGACCGAGTCCCAATCGGCGCGCTTCATGCGCATGACGAGCTGGTCGCGCGTGATACCCGCGTTGTTGACGAGGATGTCGATCTTGCCAAACTGCGCGAGCGCCGACTTGATGCCGGACTTCACCTGGTCTTCATCGGCAACGTCCATGACGAAGGCGGACGCTTTGCCGCCCGCCGAGGTGATCTCGGCAACCAGTTCGTCGAGCTTCGGCTGGTTGCGGGCTGCGACGGCAACGCTCGCGCCCGCGCGCGCCAGAGCGAGCGCGCAGGTGTGGCCGATGCCCTGCGACGCTCCTGTGACCAGCGCGACTCGTCCCTCAAGTTTCATGATGTTCCTTGGAACTGGAGATTATAACTGCCGAGGAAGGCTTTGGGCTTTGGGCTTTGGGCGCTAGGCCTTAGGCTTTCGGCTATTGGCTTTGAGCTCCGCCTAAAGCCTAGAGCCTAGAGCCCAGACCCTCAGCTTGCTTGACCTGCGGTGCTATGCAATGAGAGCGGCTTTAGGATTGCTTCTATCTTCTCGACCAGCGCTCGCCTGGAGTAGGGCTTGGCCAGGAAATAGGTATTTGTGGTTGGGTCTTCGGTCGCATATTCGGCGTTGCTGTAACCGGACGTGACCAGCACTCTGATTTCCCGGGAATGTTGGCGAAGGTCCTGCCCCAATTGCAGGCCGGTGCGGCCAGGCAGGACCATGTCCGTCATCACGAGATCGATGGGGCGTGTGCAATTTTCAAAAACCTGCAAGGCGTCGTCTGCATCCTGCGCGGGCAGAACCTCAAAGCCTGCTCTTTCGAGGATGCTGCAGGTTGCCTCGCGAACAAACGGCTCATCTTCCACCAGAAGAACGGTGCGCGAGCGGCGGAGCGGGCTCGCAAGGGTACAAGGCTGAGCAATCATGTCGTCCTCCTCTTTCGCATTCTGTTTGGAACCACTTCTCTGTGGAGCAATCGAATGGCCTGCGGAGCTGTGCGAAAAATGAAGAGCGACGTACGAAGGTCGGTAGCCTTGGAAATCTATTTCGGAGCTGTGAGGATCGTCTGCCTCGGATCGAGGACGATCTTGCGGATTTTGGCGGGCGCGTTCAAGCGGAACGAGGTCTCCGGGCCATCGGCCAGTACTTCGCCGAGAAAAACCAGCGAGTTAGCGGTGGCTTCGCCGTAGACGGGAACAGCGGTGACGAGATTTTCAGGCGCGTCCTTTTGTACGATGAAGCCGGAAACGGAAGTCACGCCAGCCTTCTCCGTGATGCGAACCTCGCGCGTGGAAAGCTCTGGCATGGCGGTGCCGTTGATCCATCCTTCGACAAACCAGTCGAGTTTGTGACGATTTTCGTACCAAAGTGGGCGCGGCAGTTCCTCTTCGAAAACCTGCATCAATTCGCGCGTGCTAATGCTCTTTCCGGCGTAGCGATCGCGGGCTTTGCGCAGGGCGCGGAAGAAGGGCTCGTCGGGGTTTGTCATCCCCTTGCGGGAATACGAGGCCGTTTCCGAGTCACGCAGCATGGAGCGCAGCATGTGGAAGAGCCAGGTGCCGCGCTCATAACTGATGGTGTCGTAGCCTCCTGGAAAGTGCGAGGAGATCAGGCGCGGGCCAAGTGTGACCGGACCCGCGTCGCGCAAGGGCACGCCATCCTTGTTCCTGGTGGCGAGGTCGTTGCGGTACTTGTCGAGGACTTGCCGGAATTGCGCGGGATTTTGCTGCTCGAGCATGAGCAGGGACGCGTAATTCGCCAGGCCTTCCGACAGCCACAGATCGCGGTAGGTCTTCCAAAGCACGAGATCGCCCCACCATTGATGAGCCGTCTCGTGAACCAGAACCGCGTTGCCCAGGTCACGGGCTATGGAGTCCAGATGGAGGTCGGACTGCTCTTGCGGGCTCAGAAAGGCAAAGCTGGAAAGGAAAACGAGTCCAGGCCATCCCTGGCTCAAGTCACCGGGCATTTGGGTGAGCGCGAGCGAACTATAGGGAAAGGGCCCAAACCATTGGGAGAAACTTGCGATCGCTTTGGCCGCCCGGTCGGCAACCGCCTGAACGTCATGGGCGGGCGAGGGCGGCGGCGGAGCGATCACGATGGGCCCCGTTGACCGAATGCCCGGACGAAAGGGCGGGGAAACCGGCGCATCGATCACCTTCGAGGGAGCCTTCGGGAATGATTTTTCGACGCCCTTGGTGCCATAGGCCTCCACGAGCACGCTGCCCGACTTCGCTTCGGCGCGGACGTACTTGCCGAGATTGAAGCCGGCTACTGGGATGGGACGCTCCGAGATCCAACGCGAAACCTTTTCCCCGGCGAGGTCGGTCGCGGCAGGCGGGTCGCCCTCGGACCGGGAGGTCTGCTTCCCCGTAGCCACCAGTGTCCAGATCGCCGGATGGTGAAATTCCATGTCGAACGACGCGGGGCTTAGACCGAAGCTGGGATACCAGGTACCGCGCGCGCCAACGTATAACAACCCGTTTCCCGCCTCTGATATGACGTCACCCGCATAGCGGAAGCGGAGTTTCAATTCCTGGCCGCTCTTGAGCTCCGCCGGAAACACTACGGCCACCAGATCGTTACCTTTGCGCTCAAGCTGCGTGCCTTCGATGGCCGGATTCTGAATGAAGTCGACGGGCCGGCCATCGGCCTGGAGGGAATCAATTTTCAAATAGCGTGACAACTCGAAAAGGAGCGTCCGCTGTCCGCCATTGCGAACTCGAACATCCACCTCCGTCGATGCCTGCAACTGGGTGGGAGGCAGAACCGATGCTCGAATGCGAAAAGCTGTGATGGAAATATCGCTTCCGCGAGGCGGGGCGGAACTGGCTGGCGAAGCCGGCGCAAACGAAGTCCAGATATCGAAGAACGCCATGCCATCCTTCGCCCGTCCCTGCCCTGCCCATAGTGGTTCGGCACTCTCCTCATCCCAGAACACCTCAAAAGCGCCTAGTTTGCTGCCTACCAGGTGAGCGTGGAGCAAACGCGGAAATTTTCGCTCCGGCCCGTTCGGGGCGCTGGCCGGAAGAAAATGGCTGAAGTCCACGAACAGGCGGAGGGTATCGAATCCCGCACCTCTACGGCTTGCTTCGTCCCATTCCTTCACGAAATCGGTGGCGTTGGGAGCGGGGGACAGGAACGATTGCAAACGCTCGGCTGTGTCGTCATTGAACCGGAGATAGCCCGAGGTGAACCGCTCTTCGAGTATTGCCATTCCGGTAAACAGCGCCATCGAGCCCCGCTCGACCTGATTGGGAGGCCGGAGCAGGACTTCGCCCTCACCTTCAAAAAATGCACCTGTAATCCGGCCGCAGATGTCCTCGGTGAAGGCGAGCGTGCCATCATCAAAAATCAGGTTGAGGTTAGGCCGGTTGATGGAGCCCTCGCGCACGTGGTAGACACGCTGGGAATCAAGGCCAACGGTGCGAATCCGCGAGTAAAGGCCGGCAGCCGTTTGCGGGCAACGGGGACTGGGCGGCGATTGTGCCCAGGCAGCGGTGGCGAACACGCAACATGCCAACCAGATGATTCGCGGCGCGCAAGCTTTCACCCTGGTCATCCCAGCACCTTCGTCACCTACGAAGCCCTCCGCTACCGTTGCTAGAATCGGCAAAGTGCGAGTCTTTTACCTCATTCTAGTGCTTCTGGCCGCGCTATCCGCGCCCGCCGACGTCATTCATCTGAAGAATGGACGGACCATCTGGGCTGATCAGGTTCGCGAAGACAAGAACAAGGACCGGGTTGAGTATGACGTGGGGGAGGACACTTACGCCATTCCGAAATCATCGGTGGACAGGATCGATTCCGGGGGAGCCGCGCCTGCGCGCTCGAATTCCGCCTCTGCCGTCCCCGACTTCAACCCTCCTGCGCCGACGTTCAATCATGAAGGCGACGTGGCCGAAAAGATTATTCGGGACGGCAAGGTGGATACCGATGCGCTCTCCGCGCTGGACCGGGGCGCGAATCCCGAACTCGCCGCGACCGGATACTTCCTCGCCGGCAAGCACGAAGCGGATCACGGAAACTTTCCGCAGGCGAAGCATTACTACGAGGCCGCGCTGCATTTTCAGCCCGAAAACTCAACTTTGCTGATCTACTACACCGCCGCCCTGCTGCGGACGGGGCAAACTCCCCAGGCTCTCACCACCGCGGAGCACGCCGCGCGGGTTGCGCCCGACTCGCCGGATGCACTTGGCATGCTGGGATTTGTCCAATTCGCCAGTGACCACACGGCCGATGCAATTCGCGCCTGGAAGAAGTCGCTGGCGCTGCGCCCCGACGCCACGATCAGCCAATATCTGGCGCGGGCCGAGCGGGAGTCAAAAGCCGAGTCCGATTTTTCGGAGCACGAAAGCAGCCACTTCAACTTGCACTTCGAGGGCAAAGACACATCGGAAACTTTCCGCCGTGATCTGCTGTCCACGCTCGACTCGGATTATGACGACCTGGTGAGGGATCTCGGCTACTCGCCGCGTAACAACATCGCCGTGACGCTTTACACGCAGCAGGCATTCTTCGATGTGACGCGCGCGCCCTCCTGGTCAGGCGCTGTCAACGACGGAAAGCTCCGCATTCCAGTCAGCGGAGTCAACAGCGTCACGCCAGATCTTGCCCGCGTCCTCAAACACGAACTGACTCACTCGTTCGTCTCGCAGATGTCGAGCAACCGCTGCCCCACCTGGTTGAATGAAGGCATCGCACAGCTTGAGGAGGGCAAGTCGAGCGCTTCCAATGGGCGCGTGCTTGCCCAACTGTTCGCCGCCGGAGCCGAGACTCCTTACAACATGCTCGAGGGCAGCTTCATGAACTTCTCGACCCCGGAGGCAACGACCGCCTATGCCGAGTCTCTGGCCGCCGTCGAATTTATTCGCGATGCCTACGGCATGGGGGATGTTCAACGCATCCTGGAACGGCTTTCGCAGGGCAGCCTGGCAGAGGCAGCCTTGCGCGGCACCATTCACTCCGACTACCGGCAACTGCGCGAAGAACTGGCGCGCTGGCTGGCGGATCGGTATGGCAAGTAGCCAAACGCGTCACCAAGCCAATCTTTTGCATATGTAAATTGCTGAAATCCTGAGACTTGCCGGCGGCCACTGTTTCGTGGCGATTACCACCTCTGTTTCATTGCTCCGGCCTGAAGTTTGTGCTACCTTCGCCCGTCATGAAAGCGCTGCTTTCAAAATTCTTCAGCCCGCCGGTACAAGAGCCGCGACATATCGTGCACACGGATACCCCTCCGCTGCAGGGCGCGGCCATGGCGGTTGCTTATTTTTCCCCCCAGGCGGGGGGCGATTTTCACGCTTTTGTGCGAGTGAGCCCGACTCGCTTCCTTTTTGGATTGCTCGACGTGGCGGGCAAGCGCGAGAGCAGCGGCCCGATCCTGGAGGCGGCCCAAGCTTGTTTTCTCTCCTCCGGCGAGGAGATTTTCTCCGCCCCGGAACTGAACGAGTCGGAGGCGATGATCGAGCTGTCGCGGCGGTTGAACCTTGGCATCATGCGCGCTGCGGGCGGGGTTCGAAGCTGCCCTGCCTTCGCCGGTTGCTACAACGAGGAACTGGGCACGGTGTGCTATGTAAATGCGGGCCACACACCGGGCCTGCTGCGCGATGAGTCAAGCGTCGTCGAACTGCCGGCGACCGGACTGCCTCTCGGTTTGTTCTCGCTGGCGCCAACCGATGCGCGCATTGTCGGCATGGGACCAAGAGGATCGATTGCGGTTGTTTCGCGCGGCGTAGTTGAGGCGGAAAACAAGCGCTCGGAGTTTGGCCTGTCGGGCGTGAGGAACGTGATGGAGGCGGGACCCGCGTCGGCCAAGGACCTGTCCCGGCGCATCCTGGAAGAAGTTCAAAGCTTCATGCATACCGTTCCAAAACACAACGACGTGACGGCGCTGACGCTGATGCGGGTACATTAGCGATTTTCCGCTTCGCCCGTGCTTTTGAGAGGTTCTGACCTCCTTCCGCCCGATTGGTCTCAGGGGTGATTCCGGCGTAAAATACCAAGAAAACTATCTTTGGGTGCGATCGTAGTCGTTTACCCCAGGTTTCAAGAGAGCCCTAATGAACAGGTCCAGACTTGTATTTTTGTTGGCGATTGCGTACGCAACGCTTCCCGCTCTTCTGCCCGCAGATACCGTGGTCGAAGAGATCGTCGCGCGTGTAAACAACGAAATCATCACGCGCACGGAATATATCCGCAGCCGGGACCAGTTGAAGCAGGAGGTCCAGCAGCAGGAACCCAGTAATGCCGACCGCGCCTTTGCCGAAAAGCAAGCCGACGTTCTGCGCGACCTGATTGACCAGCAATTGCTGCTGCAAAAGGGCAAGGATCTCGGCATTAACGGCGACACCGAACTGATCAAAAAACTGGACGAGATGCGGAAGCAGATGAACCTGGAGACGATGGAGGATCTGGAGAAGGCCGCGGAGGCGCAAGGCGCTTCCTATGAAGAGTTCAAGCAGAACATGCGGAACCAGATCATCACGCAACGCGTGATCGGGCAGGAAGTCGGATCGAAACTCGCCATGAACAAAGAGGATGAGCTGAAGTTCTATAACGAGCACCGGGCGGACATGGAGCGGCCGGAGCAGGTTCGGCTGAGCGAAATTCTGATTACGCCCAAGACACCCGCAAAACCAGCGGGGCCCGACGGCAAACCCGAGCCGCCGTCGGAAGCGGAATCCGCCGCCGCGCTGGCCGCAGCCCAAGCCAGGGCGCAGGAACTGCTCGAGCAGATTCGTAAGGGCGCCAGCTTTGCGGATATTGCGAAGAAGAACTCTGATGGAACGTCGGCCAAAGAAGGCGGCGACCTCAGCTACTTCAAACGTGGCACGCTCGCGAAAGAACTGGAAGATAAAGTCTTCTCGCTCAAGCCAGGTGAGATTACGGACGTGATTCGCACGAAGCAGGGCTACATCATCCTGCAGGTGACCGAACACCAGATGGCAGGCATTCCGACGTTGAAAGAGGTCGAGCCGCGCATCCAGGATGCGTTGTATATGCAGAGACTGCAGCCTGCACTGCGCGCCTATTTGACAACGCTGCGCGAGCAGGCTTTCATCTATATTAAGCCGGGTTACGTCGACTCAGCGGCGAGCGCCAAACAGACCATGCCCGTCGAGACCACCACCAAAGAAGTTGCCTCGAAGAGCCTGAAAAAGAAGAAGAAGCTCGGAGTGTTTTAGGCTAAGCTTGTTTAGTTTGCCGCGACAGGCGACCCTGGCGGAAGCCAGCATTCATCGTCGTGTTCCGGGCAGCAAACCGTTTCGCGGAGGCTCATGAAGGAGTTTTTCATCTGCGATTGTTCCATCCAGGAAAATAAGATCATCACCTCCAGCTTCGTGGTCGCCTCCAAGCAGGTCAAACCCAAGAAGAATGGTGAGCCTTACCTGGCGCTGACCCTGGCCGACCGCACCGGCCAGATCGAAGCCAAGATGTGGGACAACGTCTCAGAGTTCATCGACGCCTTCGAGCAGGATGACTTCCTCAAGATCAAAGGCCTCATCAACAAATATAAGAACCGCTTTCAGCTCACCATTCACAAGCTACGGCGCTTGGGAGAAGCCGAGATCGACTTTACCGACTATTTGCCGAAAACCACCAAGGACATTGGCGAACTCTGGCGGACACTGGCTGATTTCGTTGGCACTTTTCGAGATCCCCACCTGAAATCCCTGGTGGAACTATTCATGTCGGATCCCGAGATCGCCGAACGTTACCGCAATGCCCCAGCGGCCAAGACGCTTCACCATGCGTATATTGGCGGGTTGCTCGACCATGTTGTTTCGCTGTTCCGCTCCTGCGACCTGATGTGCCGAAATTATCCTCAGATCAACCGCGATCTGTTGTTGACGGGAGCGTTTCTCCACGACATCGGCAAAATTCAGGAACTGACTTACAACCGTTCGTTTTCCTACACGACGCGGGGCCAACTGCTGGGGCACATGATCATCGAACTGGAGATGTTGCAGGCAAAGCTAGGAAAACTGCCCGATTTTCCGCCGGAGCTGAAGACCTTGATCGAACATTTGATCATCAGTCACCACGGGCAATACGATTTCGGATCGCCCAAGCTGCCGATGTTTCCGGAAGCACTCATGCTGCATTATCTGGATGATCTGGATTC
>Ga0209698_10006773_pt1 | contig 12122 bp, 11 predicted proteins | sample LitLauG_LLR_2012_FD_187203 | JGI IMG/M metagenome (GOLD analysis project Ga0209698, IMG submission 187203) | Freshwater sediment microbial communities from Pennsylvania, USA - Little Laurel Run_MetaG_LLR_2012 (SPAdes) (version 2) | ecosystem: Environmental > Aquatic > Freshwater > Creek >...
CGTTCACCATGATGTCGAGGCCGACTTCGTCGCACAGGGCGAATTCGTCGAGATAGCGGTTCAGCAGTGCGCCGGCTTCCCGTGGATCGAGGTTCTCACTGGGGAAATTGACGCGCAGGGAGCCGCGGGCGAGGCCTTTGTCCCATGCGGGGTGATAGGCCATTTCGGAAAAATACCAGGTGCGCATGGAGGTTTCTCCTTACAGGCGGTCGGTGAAGGCGCGAACGCGGGACGCGAAGCCTTCGGGTTGTTCCCAGTGCGGGTAGTGGCCGGCGTGCGGGAGGGTTTCCATCGTGGCGCCGGGGATCTCGGTTTTCCAGGCCTCACCATAGGCGGTGGAGACGATGCCGTCCTGCTCGCCCCACAGCAGATGGGTTGGGATGTCGATGCGGTGAAGCCAGCGTTTCAGGCGAGGATTGTGCATGTAGGGCTTCCAGCCGAACACCGCGAGGGTTTCGCGGCCGCGGGCGATGGCGGCGAGTTCGGTGTCGGGCAGTTTGGTGTAGTCGATCTCGCCCTTGGTCGGATCGGCCCAGGCGCGGCGCATGAATTCGGCGCGCGAAATGGCGTGCATGTCGGTGATATCGCGATCCAGCACGCCGCCGACCTTGATACCGAGCGGGGCGGTGAGGAGGAGGCCGGCGAAGCGGGTGGTGTTGCGGATGGCCATTTCGGCGGCCACCCAGCCGCCGAAGCAGGCGCCGGCCAGCACCGCGTTGTCCAGTTTCAGTGCGGCGGCGAGGTCGAGGTATAAGTAGGCCAGATCATCGACGGTGCCGATCCAGTCGGGCAGCGCGGAGCCGCCGAAGCCGGGATGGTGCGGGGCGATGACGCGGTGATGCTTTGCTAAAGCCTCCAGCCAGGGGCGGGTCGGTTGCAGGCCCTCGCCCGGATGCAGGAACAGGATGGGTCGGCCCTGGCCGGTTTCTTCGATCTCCAACTCGACGCCGGAGACGGTGACGTGGCGGCTCATGGCCGTTTCCCCTTTGATAGTGTTGCGGGGAGTTTACGCGTCTGCCGGTGGGCGGCAACCCGGGCGGGGTTTTTTGCGGCGGCGATGTCGTTTTTATGTCGGATCGATATTCCATTGGTGGTTGTTGGCACTGCGTGTCTGGCTTGGCGCACGTTCAAGATTTCGTGTGTTTTGTGACGTTATACTGTCAATCGCAATGTTTTACCCCTTGCGTTAGCAGTACTGTCCATTTGTCCGGGCGCCACACACTTGACGACTGACGCGGCTTGGGACACCGTCTTATGGCTGCACCCGTCCGCGAAGAACAGGAAACGGCGACGTCGTGCTCTGGAAACTCATGAACGAGGCGCCATCGTGCCGCGAGGGAGTGACCTTTCGTCCGCGATAGCTGACCGCAAGAGTAGGGGCGACCGTCAACAGGCGGCTGGGGCTGATGTTTTAATAGATTCGATAAAGAATCATCAAGACAGAGGGAGACCCTAAGATGGCAAAGCAAGACGATATCGCCCTGATGGCGCATCTGATGCGGCGCGCCGGTTTCGGTGCGACGCGCGATGAGCTGGAGGCGCGTGCCGCCAAGGGCTACGAGGCGACGGTCGAGGAATTGCTGGATCCGGAAAGCCAGCCGCCGGTCGATCCTTATGAACTGCTGCGCTATCAACCGGCGGCGCTGCTGCCGGGTGGCCAGCCGCCGATGGGTAACGTCAACTATATGTATTATCTGGTGAACACCAAACGGCCGCTCGAGGAAAAGATGGCGCTGTTCTGGCACCATGTGTTCGCGACCGGGAACTCCAAGGTCGACAACTACGATCAGTTGTTGGAACAGATTGAAATTTTCCGCCACAACGGCATGGGCAACTATCGCGATTTGCTGCTGAAGATCGCCCGCAACCCGACGATGATCTTCTGGTTGGACAACAACCAGAACCACGGCAACGCGGTCAACGAAAACTGGGGCCGGGAACTGCTGGAACTGTTCAGCCTGGGGGCCGGCAACTACACTGAAAAAGACGTCCGCGAGGCGTCACGCGCGTTCACCGGCTGGACCTTCGAAACCAAGATCCCTCGCCTGCCCTATGGCCGGTTTCCCTGGAAATTCGAGTATCGGCCGGAAGATCACGATGATGGCATCAAGGAATTCCTGGGTCACCGCGGCCATCTGAACGGCGAGGACATTATCGATATCATCGTGCAGCAGCCGGCTTGCGCCCGCTTCATCTGCCGTCACCTGTATAACTTCTTTGTCGCGGACGAACCGCAGGTGCCGGCCTGGTCGTTGGAACCGCCGCGCGATCCGGCGGCGTTGGACGCGATGGCCAAGACATTCCGGGAGTCTAACTACGAAATCCGTCCAGTGCTGCGGATGATGTTCAACTCCGACTGGTTCAAGAAGGCGCGCAACAAGCACCTGAAATCACCGGCCGAAGTGGTTGTGGGCACATTGCGGCTAGTGGGCGGGCATGACGTGCCGATGCCGGGCTATGGCGAGTTGGCGATGCAGCCGTCCTACATGGGTCAGGACCTGCTCAATCCGCCATCGGTGGAGGGCTGGCACACAGGGTCGGAGTGGATCAACAGCGGGTCGCTGATGGCGCGGATCAACTTCGTTGCGGAACAGCTTGGCGATCAATCGCTGCCGGGCGTGCAGGCGATCATCAATCGTTTGAAAGCACACGGCACCTTGTCGCCGGACCAGTTGGTCCATGGCTGCCTGGATTTGCTGGGGCCGGTCGAAGTCAACAGCGACACCCGCAAGGAACTGATCGACCAGGCCAAGCAATGGGGACAGTTGAGCTGGGATAGCGATCCGAACGCCCAGACGGCCGCCAAACGGGCGACTGAAATGATGCAACTGATCGTGGCGACGCGGGAATTCCAGTTCGCCTAGAAAATAATCAAGCAGGAGGAAGAGGCAATGGCAACGGCTCAAAAAGACCCTGTCCTGGTGGTGCTGCAGCTCACCGGCGGGAACGATTATCTCAACACGGTGATACCGTACAACAATCCGCTGTACCAGGATAACCGCAAGGCGGTCGGTATCGCGGAAGGCGATATCCTGGCGATCGACAACGAGTATGGCTTTCCGCCCTATCTCGCGCCGCTGAAGAAGTTCTGGGACGACAAGAAACTCGCGATCATGCACGGCGTCGGCTATCTGGATTCGCCCCGCTCGCACTTCCGGTCGATGGACATCTGGCACACCTGCGAGGCCGACAAGGTGGGCACCGAAGGCTGGCTCGGGCGGGTGGTGCGCGAATTCGACCCGCGGAAGGAAAACGTCGTCACAGCCGTCAGTTTTGGCCCGTGCCTGTTCCGGGCACTGGCGGTTCCGGGGGTTCCGGTGGCTTGTGTGGCGGGGGCGCTGGAGAATTACGGGTTCCTGCCGAACATCCAGGAACCGGTTCAGCGCAAGCAGGTGCTGGAACGGTTTTCCCGGATGTATCAGCCGATCGAGGGTAGCGGGGTGATGGAATACCTCGGCACCACCGGGCTGGATTCGCTGAAAGGGGCCGATATCCTGAAGGTTGCGCCGTCGCTTTATAAGTCGCGCGTCAAATATCCGAACACCTCGATCGCCAGTAAACTGCGTGGCATCGCGCAGGTGCATCTCGCCGGGCTGGGCACACGGGTATTTTACTGTGACCATGGCAGTTTCGACAGTCATGCGGGGCAGAATCCACTGCATGCGAAACTGTGGACCGACGTGTCGGAAGGGCTGGAAGCCTTCATGAGCGACCTTCGCCACCACGATGCGTCCGAGAACGTGATCGTGCTGATGTTCTCGGAATTCGGCCGCCGGGTGCGGGATAACGGTTCCGGAACGGATCATGGCGCGGCCGGCGCGACGTTCGTGCTGGGCGACCGGGTCCAGGGTGGTCATTACGGTGAGTATCCGTCGCTGGCAGCCGAACATCTGGTGCAGGGCGACTTGAATCCGAGCATGGATTTCCGGGGGATTTACTCGACGATCTTGGACAAGTGGCTGAAGATCGACCCGGTGGCGATCGTGAACGGCACCTATGAGCAGCCCGCTTTCCTGAACTAAAACGCGAACGCACAGACTGTAACGGGAGGAAGCCATGCCGCTTACGACGGTCTCAAACGGAAGAACCTACGACTGGAGCCACGCCGTCGGACGAGCGGCGGCGACCGGCACCGGTTTCAACTATCCGCAGACGATGTGTCTGGGGAATGACGGCGATATTTTCGTTGCCAACCGCGGCAACGAGAACAACTTCGGCCAGCGCGTCAACCGGGTGCATCTGGGTGCACCCGGGGAGGAGGAGTTGCTGGCCGAATTCTTCCAGTGGGGCGATGGCGACGGGAAATCACGGTGGCCGTTCGGCGTGGCCGTCGACAGCCACAACAACGTTTATGTCTCGGACGAATGGACGAACACCATCTCGGTATTCCACACCAATGGCACGTTCATTCGCAAATGGGGCAAGACCGGCAGTGGCGACGGGGAGTTGCTGCGTCCGGCTGGCCTCGCGTGCGACAAGAACGACCATGTCATCGTGGTGGACAGCGGTAACAACCGGCTGCAGATCTTTACCGGCGACGGCAAGTTCCTCGCCAAGTGCGGCAAGGGCGGCAGCGGCGATGGCGAGTTCAACCAGCCATGGGGGATCACGCTCGACACGGCTGGCAACATGTATGTCGCGGACTGGAAGAATCACCGCATCCAGAAATTGTCCCCGAAGGGCGAGTTCATGATGAAGATCGGTGAATACGGTGTCGTGCCGGCGGCGCCGGATGCGTTTGCCGTAACGTATCTTGGCCCGCATATCTCGACCACGCCGCCGGCGGAGTATCCCAAGGCGGGGGTGCTCAATCATCCGACCGACGTGGCGGTGGACTCCGACGGTGATATCTACATCGCCGATTGGGGCAACCATCGGGTCAGCATCTTCGATTCTCAAGGGCGTCCGCTGACCAACCTGATGGGCGATGCGCAGGTGATGTCGAAATGGGGGCAGCAGAGCATTGATGCCAACCCGGATATGATGAAGGCGTTGCGGCGGGTGCGGAATCTGGAACCGCAATGGCGTTTCTGCTTCCCGACGGCGGTGGATTTCAATCCGAAGACGGACGAGATCATCGTGGCGGACAGCCAGCGCAACCGCTTGCAGATTTACAAGAAGGTGCGCGGCTACGTTGACTTCCAGGCTAATCTGTAACGGATTTGGGCGCCCATCGTTCTGGCAGCACGGCGGAGAGGTTGGCTCTCCGCCGTTGTTTGCGTTACCGACGCGCGGGGATTGCCGCGTGGACGGTATAGACTGTCCGGTCGGTTACCGAATCCGCTGCCTCCCGGCTGCAGACTTCAAGCGTTTCTTGATGCCCTTGCGCCTGATTGCCTGTCCGGTTGGCCAGATCGCGGAACATGGCCGCGGCTCGGCTGTTGCCGGCCGCATCGGCGCGTTGGGCGTAGGCCATGTAACGCCGGCTGGCGAGGGTCTCGGCGTTCAGGGCGCGTCGCAGATTTGCCTCGGTTGCGCTGGCTTGGATTGTTGCCATTGGGATTTTGGGCATTTGATCCTCCCTTCCACTTGCATCAGCGGATTTTCAGGACCAGGCGGCATTGGGCACGGCCCCTGATGACGATAGACCATCGCCTTTCGGTATCATATGGGACAACCCGGTCGTTGCGTGTCACGCTTCAGCGATTGGTGCCGGGGTTGCCTGCTCACCCCGTGGCATGGTCCTGTCGCGGGATGGTTCCGCCGACAGAGGATTTTCGCCTATGACCAAGCCGCTCGCAGGACTGCTCGTTGTTTCGTTGGAGCAGGCCGTCGCCGCCCCGTATTGCGCCGCCAGACTGGCCGATGCCGGGGCGCGGGTGATCAAGATCGAGCGGGCGGAGGGCGATTTTGCCCGCGGCTACGACTCCGCGGTGCAGGGAGTGTCGAGCTACTTCGTCTGGCTCAACCGCGGCAAGGAAAGCCTGGTCGCCGACATCAAGCAGCCGGCGGATGCGGCGTTGCTGCACCGTCTGGTGGCCAAGGCCGATGTGTTCATCCAGAATCTGGCGCCGGGGGCGGCTGCCCGGTCCGGGTTCGGGTCGGAGGAATTGCGGGCGCGGCACGAACGGCTGATCACCGTGGATATCTCGGGGTATGGGGAAACCGGGGAATACGCTTCGATGAAGGCGTACGACCTGCTGGTGCAGGCGGAATCCGGATTGGCGATGGTGACTGGGCATCCGGCTGGTCCGGGGCGCGTTGGAGTGTCGATCGCTGATGTTGGTTGCGGGATGAACGCCTATACCGGGGTGCTGGAGGCGCTGATCGAGCGGTCGGCGACCGGGCGCGGCAAGGGGTTGAAGGTTAGCCTGTTCGACGCCGTCGCGGACTGGATGAATGTGCCGCTGCTGTATTTCGAGGGCACCGGGAAGGCTCCGGCGCGGATGGGGCTGGCGCATCCCTCGATCTGCCCGTATGGCGCGTTCGCGACCAAGGATGGGGCGCTGGTGTTGATCTCGATCCAGAACGAACGTGAGTGGGCCTCGTTCTGTGCCGCGTTCATGGATGCGCCGGCGTTGCCGAAGGAAGCTGGTTTCGAGACCAATACGGTGCGGGTGGCTAACCGAACAATGGTGGATGAGCGGGTTGGGCGGATGTTCGCGACCCTGACGCGGGATGAGGCGGCGGCGAAATTGAGGGCGTCCAACACGGCTTATGGGTTCGTGAACGATTTGGCGGCACTGGGGCACCATCCGGCGTTGCGGCGCACTCCCGTGGCGTTGCCCGGCGGCGGGGTGGCGGAGATCGTGGCGCCGGCGGTCATTCGGGTGGGCGAGACGCTGGCTTTGGGGGCGGTGCCGTCGGTTGGGCAGAACAGTGAGGCGATCAGGGCCGAATTTGGCTGATCAGGGCGGCGGCGGTGCGTTCGACGTCTTGCATGGTGTTGTAGCCGTGGAAACTGATGCGGATGCGGCCCTGGCCGTTCCAGGTGTAGATGCCTTGCTGGTACAGCGCATCCACGATCGCAGCGGCGTTTGGGGAGGCGATGCAGACGCTGGCGCCGTGCCGCTCCGGGTCGTGCGGCGTCGTGACCTGGATCTGGTGAGCGTTCAGTGCGTCCACCAGCGCCACGGTCAGGGTTTGGACGTGGGTCTGGACGTCTCGCATGTCGTACTGTGATAGATACGAAATGGCGCTGTTCAGGACGTAGATCGGGCAGTGCGCGGGGTTGCCTCGGGTGAAGCGCATGGCGTCGGGTTTCAGGACCGGGGTCGTGTCGTAGCCTCTGGTGCCCGGGGCGATGGAGTGCCAGCCGGCGGATGCCGGGAGCCAATGCGGTTGGCGGGTTCGGTTCCAGTAGGCGACGGCGACTCCGGTGATACCGAACATCCATTTATAGCAGGCGGTGAAGGCGAAGTCGGCGATGGAGGCGTCGATCGGGAGGTAGCCGGAGGCTTGGGTGTAGTCCACCAGCAGCAGGGTGTTGTGCTGGTCGGCCAGGGCGCGCAGGGGCTTCAGGTCGATACGTTCGCCGGTCAGGTAGGAGACGTAGCTGGTGGCGATGATGCGCGTGCGGTTGTCCGTTATTTGGGCGAGACGGTCTGGGGCGGAGCCTCTGGCCTGGCGTAATCGCACGCCGTGGCGCAAGGCAAATGGGCCGACGACGGAGGGGTACTCGTTGGCGTCGATGGCGATGCAGTCTCCGTCTCGCCAGTCCAGGCTTTCGGCGACGATCGAGACGCCCTCGGCGACGTTGCTGACGAAGCCGATGTCGCCGGGGTCTACCGCCCATAGGCGGGCCATGCCGGTTCGGGCGGCTTCGATTTCGGCTTCCTGGGCGGTGCGGCCAGGAAGGCCCCGGCTTTTGTCGGCGACGTAGCGCAGCAGGGCTTCGTCGTGGGCGCGCAGGGCCGCGGTTTCGCCGCCGGCACAGACATGGGTGATGCCGGGGGACAGGCGGAAATCGGCTGGGTTGAAGAGTGGGGTCATGGTCATCCCGCGGTTGGTTGGGACAGTATCGGTCTCGGCCCGGACAGATCAACACGCTTTCTGCTTGACGTTTGGACATTCATGACTAAATTATTGGTCATGGAAAAGACCGTCACTCTCGCCGAAGCGAAAGCCCATCTGTCCGCCCTTATTACCGCGGCAGAGGAAGGCGCGGAATTCACCATCACCCGTCACGGCCGCCCGGTCGCGCGCATCGTTGGCGCTCCGCGGGATGTGGCTCGGACGGCAGGCGACTGGGGATGGCGCGGGGCCTACGATAAGACGATTTTCGCGCCGATGACGGATGACGAGGCTCGCGCGGAAGGCTGGCCGGTGTGAGCCTGCTCGCCGACGCCTGCGCCCTGATCGTCTTTCACGGCTATGGCGGCGAGACCATGAGCAGCGCGGGCAAGGCAGCCATGAGCAGCGGCGACGTCTTCGTCTGTCCGATCACCGTATGGGAAATCACCCGTAAGATCGCGATCGGAAAACTGGAGCGGCCAGCGCCGCCGGGCTTCAACGGCAGCCTGTCCGAGTGGCTGCGTCGGGCCGGCTATCGCATTCTGCCGATGACCTGGGACGCTTGCGAACAGGCGAACGCGCTCGCGATGCATCACAAGGACCCGATGGACCGTATGCTGATCGCGCTGGCGCTCGATCGGGGGCTGACGGTGATCACCGATGACGACGTATTTGGCCGGTATGGGGTGGCGACGATCTGGTGATGGTGCGCGGGATTATTCCCCAAACACTTCCGCTGTTGCGTTAGAGTCCGCAAGGAGTGAAGCGCCCACAAGCTGGCATCCCGCCGTATCCACCACTACATTGTTCGTGAGGAGAGGCTTATGTCAGAAACGCAACCGAGGACGCAGTGGACCTGGGAGCAATATCTGGATTGGGAAGCGAGACAACCGATCCGCTACGAGCTTGTCGACCGCGAAATCTACGCCATGGGGGGCGGGACTGCCGCGCAGGACATGATCTCCTTCAACATTCGCATGGCCTTGCAGCGTCAAGTGGAAGGCACCGGATGCCGTGCCCACGGATCGGACCTCAAGATCCACACAGGCACCGACACGGGCCGTTATCCGGATGTCCATGTCGATTGCGGCAAGTGGGCTCCGGGCCCGCTGGCCGCCTCTAATCCGGTCTTGGTCGTCGAGGTGCTCTCCAAGAGGACGGAAAACATCGACAGGAGCCTCAAGCTCCGCGACTACGCCGCGACCCCGAGCATCCGGTACTACATTTTGCTGTCGCAAAGCAAGCGGATGGCCTTGGTCTATGGGCGCGATGAGCACGGGCACTTCGACCCGAAGAAGGCCCAACCTGTCCAGGGGCTGGATGCGGTCATCGCAATGCCGGAACTGTCCCTGTCGCTGTCCCTTGCAGACGCCTACCATGGCATCGAGTTGGAGCCCGATGATCCAATCTCCAGGCCGCGGGCGGTCTAGCGACCGGCCGCGCAAACCGGCGGTTGGATCAATCGTTACTTCTCAGTCGTCGTGCGAGACGACCGATCCCGCCGTCGTTCCGCCATCGATCACGATCGACTGACCGGTGGTGAAACTGCCCGCTGGTGACGCCAGGAAGACCGCCGCGCCGGCGATTTCATCGGGTTCGCCGATCCGTTGCAGCGGGGTATCCTTGGTGCGCTTGCGATACAACGCCGGGTTTTCCCACAGCGCGCGCGCGAAATCTGTCCGCACCAGACCCGGTACGATGGCATTCGCTCGAATGTTCTTCGGCCCCCATTCGACAGCGATATTGCGCGCCAACTGCATGTCGGCGGCTTTCGATATCCCATAGACACCCAGTTGCGCCGACCCGCGCAGACCGCCGATCGACGAAATAATGATCACCGCTCCGCCGCCGCGCGGCACCATGTGCGGGATGGCCATGTTCGCGAGCCACCAGTTGCTGCGAACGTTGATCCCCATCACCCGGTCGAACGCCTCATCGGTCATGCCGGCGGCCGGTCCGAGGTAGGGGTTTACGCCGGCATTGCCCACCAGGATATCGATGCCGCCGCATTGCGCGACGGTCTGATCGACCAGGTTTTGCAGCTCCTCCTTGCGCCCGACATGGCAGGGGATGACGATCGCCTTGCCGCCCTTGGCGCGGATGCCGGCGGCGACCGCCTCGCACGCATCGGGCTTGCGGCTGGACACCACGACGGTCGCGCCGTGTTCGGCCATGCGGGTGGCGATGGCGAGGCCGATACCCTTGGTGGACCCGGTCACGATGGCGACCTTGCCGGTGAGATCGAACAGCGACGACATCCTGGATACCCCCCTCATGCTTGCCGCATGGCTACCGGTGAGTATGCTGGCCTGATCGGGAACGTCAATCGGGTGGGAATCATGCAAAACAGGCGCACCGGCGTTTACAGCCGCGAACAGCTCACACGATTGCTGCATCCCCAAAGCATCGCGGTGATCGGCGCCTCCACGCGGGCGGGATCGTTCGGGGAGCGGGTGCTGTTCAACATGGGGCACTATAGCGGGCGGACCTACCCGGTGAACGCGCGGTACCAGACGATCGGCGCGCATACCTGCTATCCGAATGTGCGCGATCTGCCGGAGGTGCCCGATTGCGCGGTGATCACCGCCGCCAGGGAAGCGGTGGAGGAGATCGTGCTGGACTGCGCCCGCGCCGGGGTCGGCGGGGCGATCATCTTCGCCTCCGGGTATGCCGAAACCGCTAAGGAAGACCGCATCGCGCAGCAGGAACGGCTGGTGGCGATCGCGCGCGAGACGGGTCTGCGGATCATCGGCCCGAACTGCATCGGGGTGGCGAACGCCCTGCTGGATTGCCGGATGACGTTCATGGATATCACGCCCATCCCCAAGCCGGAACGCAATGCGGTCGGGATCATCAGCCAGTCGGGCGCGTTGGGCATGGCGCTGGCTCAAGGTGTGGTGCGGGGACATTCGGTCAGCCATGTGCTGACGTCGGGGAATTCCTGCGACGTCGATATGGCGGATTTCGTCAATTATCTGGCGACCGATCCCGCGTGCGGCTCGATCGCCTGCGTGTTCGAGGGCATGGCGACGCCCGACCGGCTGCTGTTGGCGGCGGAGAACGCGTGGGCGGCGGACAAGCCGTTGGTCATCTTCAAGATGGCGACGGGCGAGCAAGGGGCGATGGCGGCGATGTCGCACACCGGCTCCCTGGCCGGGTCTCATGAATCGTATCGGGCGATGTTCAAAAGCGCCGGTGCGGTGGTGGTGGACGATTTCGAGGCGTTGCTGGAAACCGCCGCATTTTTCGCCAAGGCGCCGGCGCCTCTGGCTCGGGGTGCGGCGGTGGTGGCGGCATCCGGTGGGGCCGCGATTATGGCGACCGACCGCGCGGAGCAGAACGGCGTGCCGATGCCGCAGCCGACCGCCGCGGTGCGGACGATTCTGGAATCGCGGATTCCGGAGTTCGGATCGTCGCGCAATCCTTGCGACGTGACGGCTCAGATCCTGAGCGATCCGGAATCGCTGGGGATCTGCGCGGGGGCGCTGCTGAGCGATCCGCAATACGGCGTGCTGGTGTCGCCGCTGACGTATGGCTATGCGCCGGCGGCGAAACGACCGTTTGTCTATAACGATCTGGCCAAGCAACACGGCAAGATGGCATGCGTGGTTTGGCAGACGGAATGGCAGGAAGGACCGGGCGTTCTGGAATCGAATCAGTGCGACCGGTTGGCGCTGTTCCGCTCGATGAATGCGTGTTTCGCGGCGTTGGCGGCGTGGCAGTGGCGGGCCGATAAGCGCGCGGCCGGGCCTCAGACCGTCGCTGCGACTGCGCCCGAAACGATCGCGGCGGCTCGGAAGCTGATCGCGGCGGCACCTGGTAAGACGTTGACGGAACGCGAGGCCAAGGCGGTGCTGGCGCTGTACGGGGTGCCGGTGGTGGGTGAAGTGCTGGCTGGGTCGGCCGATGAGGCGGTGCAAGCGGCCGCTTCGGTTGGTTTTCCGGTGGTGCTGAAAGTGGAGTCTCCGGATCTGCCGCACAAGACCGAGGCTGGGGTGATCCGGTTGAACCTGCGCAACGCCGAGGAGGTGCGGGCCGGTTATGCCGGGGTGATGGCGAACGCGGCGAAGGTGTCGCCGGCGCCGCGGATCAACGGCGTGCTGGTGCAGCCGATGGTGCCGCAGGGAATCGAAATGGTCGTCGGCGCGCGCAACGATCCGTTGTTCGGG
>Ga0209698_10006774_pt1 | contig 12121 bp, 12 predicted proteins | sample LitLauG_LLR_2012_FD_187203 | JGI IMG/M metagenome (GOLD analysis project Ga0209698, IMG submission 187203) | Freshwater sediment microbial communities from Pennsylvania, USA - Little Laurel Run_MetaG_LLR_2012 (SPAdes) (version 2) | ecosystem: Environmental > Aquatic > Freshwater > Creek >...
AGCGAAGAGCTGAATCTGCGCTGGAAAACGCCGCAGCAGCAATTGCGGCTGGCGCTGTACGAGAACCATTTCCGCGACCTGATTGTCTTCAAGGGCATAGTGCCGGTCAATGTTGCGCAGTCTCGCATCCGCGGCAGTTCGCTCGAATACAAGGCAAACCTTGGCGCGATCACGCTGGGTTCCTCGCTTGATGTCATGGTTCCGGACGACCTGACCGATGGCACCTTGCTGCCGCACCGGGCGCGTGACACCTGGTCCTTCAATGCCGATTGGCAGTTGGCCGCGGCGTGGTCGGTCGGCGGCAACGTGCGCGCTGCGGGCCAACGCTATGACGACCCGGCTAATGTCCAGACCCTGGGCGGATATGGCCTGCTTGCGCTGCATGCCCGATGGCAGTTCGCCCGCGATTGGAGCCTGGGTCTGCGCGGCGACAATCTGACCGGGCGGGCGATAGAGCCCGCTTACGGCTATTTCCTGCCGCCGCGACAATGGTTCGCCACCCTGCGCTATGGCGGCCTGTAACCTGCCGGCCGATGGGCTCGATTGGTATGCCCCGTCCCGGGCGACGAAGCGCCGTGGCGGCCATTCCTAGTTCGTGGATGTCGCGCCGCGCGGTGCTCCAGATCCTGGGGCTGGCCGCGTTGCTGTCGCTGCTTGGCGCCCTGCGCTTTGGCAGCGTCGACATCGGCGCGGTCGCATTGCTGGAGGCATCGATCGACCTCGTCAAGGGTCGGGACGACACCTCCCTGGCCGCCGCGCTGCTGGCGCTGCGCCTGCCGCGCGCCGGCACCGCGATGGCGGTCGGCGGCCTGCTGGCGCTCTCGGGTGCGCTGCTGCAGTCGCTGCTGCGCAATCCGCTGGCCGACCCTTACGTGCTGGGGGTATCGGGCGGCGCATCGTGCGCGGCGATGCTGGCGATAGCTGGCGGCGCCGGCGCCGCGGCCATCGCGCTTTCGGCTGCCGGCGGCGCGCTGCTTGCGCTCACCCTGCTCTTTGCCCTGGCGCACCGCGCGCTGTTCGCGCGCGACGTCCTGCTCGATCCCGGCAAGGACAGCGCCATCCTGCTCACCGGGGTGATGATCGCATCGCTGAGCGCCGCCATCCTGTCGCTGGTGCTGTCGCTGGCGCCCGATGGCCGTTTGCGCACCATGGTGTTCTGGCTGCTCGGCGATCTGGGCGGCGCCACCAGCCCGGTGCTCGCGGCACTGGCGCTGCTTACCTTGCTGGTCCTTTGGCTGGTGGCGCAGCGCGATGCGGCGGCGCTCAATCTCATGCTCGGGGGCGACCTGCAGGCCTATACCCAGGGCGTGCCCACCACCCGGGTGCGGCGGCGTCTCATCATCGTCACGGCAGTCGCCACCGGCATGGCCGTGGCGCTGGCCGGCGCCGTCGGTTTTGTCGGATTCGTTGCTCCCCACCTCGTGCGGCGCGTGGTCGGCGCCGATCCGCGTCACGTGCTGCCGGCAGCCACGCTGCTGGGCGCTGTGTTGGTGCTGTTGGCCGATACCGTGGGCCGCTGCGTTGCGGCGCCGCTGCAGTTGCCCGTGGGCGCGCTGATGGCCCTGATCGGCGTGCCGGTATTCATCTGGCAGCTGCAGCGGCCATGAGCGTGCCGCTGCTCTCCTGCCGCGGCCTGCAAATCCGGGCCGGCGATCGCTGCCTCGTGCAGGCACTGGACCTTGACGTGGCCGCCGGGGAACGCTGGGCACTGATCGGCCCCAATGGCGCAGGCAAGACCAGCCTGCTTCTGGTGCTGGCCGGCGCGCGGCCGGCGCAGGAGGGCACCATTGCGCTTGCCGGACGGCCGCTGCAGCAGTGGAGCGTGGAGCAGCTGGCGGGGTTGCGCGCCATGGTGGCCGACCGCTGGATCGATCCCTTTGCCACCAGCGTGCAGGACACCGTTGTTGCCGCCCGCTACCGCCTGGGCGCGGGTGCTGGCGCAAGCGCCGGCGGCACCGGTACGGCGGCGGCGCTGGCGCGCGATTGCCTGATGGCCATGGATTGCCTGCCGCTGGCCGACCGCGACGTTCGATACCTGTCGCGCGGCGAACGCCAGCGCGTCGCCCTTGCCGCGGCCCTGGCCCAGGAAACCCGGCTCATATTGCTCGACGAGCCCATCTCGCACCAGGACCCGCGCCACCAGATGCAGGTGCTGCAGGTGCTGCAGGCCCGCGCCGGCTGCACGTACATCGGTGCGCTGCACGACATCAATGCCGCCGCGCGATTCGCGACGCACGCGCTGCTGCTCTACGGCGACGGCCGATGGGTGGCCGGATGCGCCGCCACGGTGCTGACCCAGGAAACCCTCTCGCCGCTTTTCGAAACCGCCATAGTGGAGGTCGATACGGGCGCGCATCGCGTATTCCTGTCGCACGGCTGAAAAAAATAAGTGGCACGCATTTCGGAATCGGATATAGTCGCGAGCTTCACCAACAGCCCAGAGGCTTCAAACACACAACCATGCCGGTGATCCTCGTCGCGAATTCAAAAGGCGGTGTTGGCAAGTCAACCGTCGCAAGCAATCTGGCAGGCTTTTATGCGGGGCGCGGGGAGCGCACCATGCTGGGAGACCTCGACCGTCAACAGTCCATCGGCAGCTGGCTCAAGCTGCGTCCCACCACGGCTCCATCCATCACGTCCTGGGACTTTTCCGACAAGGGGGTTGCAAAGCCGCCCCGCGATGTAACCCACATCGTTCTCGACACGCCCTCCGGCATAGACGGACCGGCGCTGCGCGATGCGGTCAAGGTGTCGGCGAAGATCATCGTACCGCTGCAGGCCTCGCTATTTGATATTCAGGCCACCCACGCGTTCATCGGCAAGCTCGCCGAGTACGGCGCTACTCCCGGCAATGGCCGCGTGGCGATCGTCGGAACGCGGGTCGACCCGCGCACGCGTGCGGCAAACCAGCTGCACCGCTACGTGGAAGATGCCGGCATTCCCTTCCTGGGTTTCCTGCGCGATACCCAGAATTACGTGCAACTGTCCGCCCAGGGCCTCACGCTCTGGGACGTCGCACCGGCCCGCGTCCAGCAGGACCTGGAGCAGTGGACGCCCATCATCAACTGGACCAGCAACGGCCGACGCAAGGTCTAGCTTCCGGTACACCCGCGCCCCGCGGGGCGCGGGCTGCAGCCTGCCGCCTGACGATTCGCGGCTACTTTACGCGGATGGCGTCGGCCGGTACCGCGGGGTTTCGTGCCCGCTCCACGATCTCACAAAGCCGCTGCGTTGCGTCCAGCACGCGCACGCTGCCGCGATCGAGCTCATCTGCGTCCAGCGTCACCAGCCGCCCGGCCGCCACGGCCGGGATCTGCGCAAAGCGCTTCCAGCCGTCAAGGGCGCCGTGATCCACGCCGCCGGATTCGGCGGTGAGCAGGATCTGCGGCCGCGCGGCGATGACCGCTTCTGCATCGACCGTCGCCACCAGGGGGGTGAGGTCTTCGAAGACATTGCGTGCACCGCAGGTCCGCATCACTTCGCTTGCCAGGTGGCCGCCCGACAGCGTCATGGTCGGGCTGTTCCAGACCTGGTAAAACACCCGGACCGCGCTGCGTCCGGAATAGCGCTGGCGCAACGCGCCCAGCCGCGCGCGGAAGGCGCCGGCCACCGCCGCGGCGCTGCTTGATCCGGTGAGCACGCCCAGTCGCTCGATCGAGGTGGCAACCGACTCGAGCGCACGCGGCTCGAGCACGTAGACGGGCACCGCCAGGCTGCGCAGCGCATCGAGCAGCGCCGGAGAATAGCCGCTGCCCCAGGTGACGATGAGGTCCGGGTGCAACGCGGCAATGCGCTCGAGGTCGATTCCCTGTGCCCGCGATACCTGCGGCAGGCTGCGGGCCCCGGCGGGAAAATCCGAATACGCGCTGACGCCGACGATCTGCGGGCCGGCACCGACGCTGAACAGCAGTTCCGTGATGCCGGGTGAAAGGCTGACGATGCGCTGCGCCGGGCGGCTTAGGCGCACGGTGGCGCCGCGGTCGTCGGTGACGGCCTGCGCATGCGCCGGCAGCGTTGCCGCGGCCAGCAGGGCCAGCGCGGCCGCGCGGGCCCGCGGTTTCACGGCGCCAGGACGTCCTGCATGGTGTACAGCCCGGCGCTGCGTCCAGCCACAAAACGCGCCGCCCGCAGCGCGCCCTGCGCGTAGGACTGGCGGCTCGACGATCGGTGGGTAATTTCGACGCGCTCTCCGGAGCCGGCAAACAGCACGGTGTGGTCGCCGATGATGTCGCCGCCGCGCACTGCCGAGAACCCTATGCTGCCGGCCGGCCGGGGACCGATATTGCCGTGCCGCTCGAAAATGGCGTGCTCATCAAGGCTCTGCCCGCGCGCCCGCGCCGCCGCTTCGCCCAGCTGCAGCGCAGTTCCCGACGGAGCGTCGACCTTGTCCCGGTGATGCGTCTCGATGATTTCCAGGTCATAGCCTTCGGACAGCAGTCGCGCGCCCAGATCAACGAGGCGCAGGAGGGCTTGAACGCCCAGGCTCATGTTCGGCGCCAGGACGATGGCGGTGCGCGTGGCCGCTGCGCCGATCGCCGCCTTGCCGGCGGCGTCGAAACCGGTGGTGCCGACGACGGCCGCAACCCCTTTTTCCGCGCACACGCGCAGATGCGCCAGCGTGGCGTCGGGGCGCGTGAAGTCGATCAGGACCTGTGCCTGGCCGATGGCCGCCAGATCGGACACGACGACTATGCCCGACTTGCGACCGAGAAACTCGGCGCAGTCGCGCCCCAGCTCCGGGCTGTCGGGGCGCTCGAGCGCCGCGCCGAGCTGCATTTCAGCACTGCCCAGTACGGCCTCGATAAGCATGCGGCCCATGCGGCCGCCGCAGCCGGCGATCGCGACTTTCACGAGCCGCGTCCGGCGTCTTCCCTGCCCGTGCCGCGGCACGGGGGCAGGGTGGGGGGCGTAATCACCATCAAGGCTTTTGTTGCCCGGCACCCGGGGCGTCCGCCGGCGCGGGCGCGGTGGCCGGTGCGGGCGCCGGCTCAACCGACTTTGCCGGCTGGGATGGTTTCGAGCCCAGGATCAGCGTGTCGGCCAGCGGTTCGGCCGGCATGGCGTCGCTGTTGAAGTGGTCCAGCTTGCCCTCGGCGAATAGCACCGAAAGCTTGCGAATCTGGGTATCGCCATTCTTGCGGCGCAAGTAATACGTGTAATCCCAGCGATCCTGGTGGAAGATGTCGGTCAGCATGGGCGTGCCAAGCAGGAAGCGGACCTGATCGCGGGTCATGCCGGGCCGGAGCTGCTCGACCATGTCCTTGGTCACGATGTTGCCCTGCTGCACGTCCGGCCGGTAGGGCCGCAGTATGCCGGGCACATAGGAGGCCGAACACGCCTGAAGCGTTGCAACCAGGGCGGCCAGGCAAAGCAGGTAGGCGGTTCGGATCATGAGCCAAGTCAAATAATGAACGATTATTGGTGCGGCCCGGAATGACCACGCCGCTATGATACCTACAGTGCGCAGTAGACGATCGGAGGGTACATCATGTCAAAAAACCGGAGTTCCCTGGAGCTCAAGGACAGCGGCCTCAAAGCTACTGCGCCGCGCCTCAAGATCCTGGAAATCTTCCAGCGCCATGCCGGGGAATCGGGGGAGCGTCACCTCAGTGCCGAGGACGTATACCGGATGCTCAGTGCCGACCGGCTCGAGGTCGGGCTGGCCACGGTGTACCGAGTCCTGACGCAGTTCGAACAGGCAGGCCTGCTCTCCCGGCGCCACTTCGAGGCCGGCCGCGCGGTGTTCGAACTCAATGAAGGGTCGCACCACGATCACCTGGTCTGCGTCAATTGCGGCCACGTGGAGGAGTTCGTCGACGGGGAGATCGAGGAACGCCAGCGTCGCGTGGCGGCGGACCGCGGCTTTGACCTGCAGGAGCACGCGCTTTCGTTGTACGGCGTCTGCCGCAACAAGGATTGTCAGCGCCGCCCCCGCGAGGACGACAGCGTCGGCTGAGGCCAGCGCCCCGGCCGCCCGAAACTACGGGCGCGCCAACATCTGCCGCGCGTGGCGCTGGGTGAGCGGGGTGATTTCCGATCCGCCCAGCATGCGCGCGATTTCCTGCACGCGCGCGCTGCCGCTCAGCGCTTGCGCGCGCGAAACCGGCTGGCCATCCGCCAGCGCGGTCTTGCGCACCGTCAGGTGCTGGTCGCCGCAGGACGCCACCTGCGGCAGGTGGGTTACGCAAAACACCTGCCGCGCCCGTCCCAGTTCGTGCAGCAGGCGCCCCACCGTGGCGGCCACCTGCCCGCCAATTCCCGAATCGACCTCATCGAAGATCAGCGTGGGAACCGGATTGGCCGAGGCTGCAATGACCGATATCGCCAGGCCGATGCGCGACAGTTCGCCGCCCGACGCCACTTTTGCCAGCGGGCGGGCCGTGCCGGACTCGTGCGCGCTCACCAGGAATTCGGCCCGCTCCAGCCCGGCGGCCGTCGGTTCGGCCGCTGCCAGGCGCACCTCGAAGCGGCCGCCGGTCATGGCAAGATCCTGCATGGCGCGGGTGACTTCGCGGCCCATGTTCAGCGCGGCCTCGGCGCGGCCCTTGGACAGCACCGCCGCACGGGCGCGGTAATCCTGCTCGGCGCGCGCCTGCTCCGCGCGCAGCGCCGCCAGGTCATCGCCTTGCGCGAGGCGTGCCAGCTCGAGCTGCGACGATTCCAACAGGTCTGCCAGTTCAGCGGGAGGCCAGCGCCATTTGCGGGCGGCCGCGTGCAATGCGGAAATGCGTTCATCGATCTGCGCAAGCAGGCCGCTGTCGGTTTCGCTGCCGGCCACGTACTGCTTGAGTTCCCGCGCGGCCTCATCGAGCTGGATCTGGGCATGGCCCAGCGCGTCGACGATGCCCGCCAGGCGCGGGTCGTAGGTCCGCAGCGCGCTCAGCCGCGATTGAATTTTCGCGAGGCGCGGCTCCAGCGCGTCATCGGCGTCGGCGATATCGTCCAGCGCCTGGCGCGTTCCTTCGAGCAGGGCCGCGCCATGAGCGAGGCGGCGCTGCTCGGCTTCCACCCGCTCCCATTCGCCTCGCGCGGGCGCCAGGGCTTCGAGGTCCTGGAGCAGCATCCGCAGGCGATCCGCCTGGGCCGCCGACTGCTCGCGGGCGGCCTCGGAATCGGCCACCGCACGGGCCGCGCTGCGCCAGGCGGCATGGGCGGCGGCCGTTGCGCGCGCCGCTTCCTGCAGGCCGCCATGGGTGTCGAGCAGCTGCTGCTGCGCGGTGGCGCGCAGCAGCGATTGATGCTCGTGCTGGCCGTGGACGTCGAGCAGCAGCTCGCCAAGTTCGCGCAGCTGGCCCAGCGTCGCGGGGCTGCCATTGAGAAAGCAGCGGCTGCGTCCGCTGCTTTCAAGGGTGCGGCGCGCCAGCACGTGCACGGCCGGGTCGCTGCCGCCGTTGCCGGCGCTTGCCCCGTCGGCGTCGAAACCGGACCGCGCCAGCCATTCACGGGCCTCGCTGCTGCAGCGGAACTCAGCGGTGACCTCGGCGCGCGCCATGCCCTCGCGCACGGCGTCCGACTGCGTGCGTTCCCCCAGGACGAACTGCAGGGCGTCGATCAGGATGGATTTGCCGGCGCCGGTCTCGCCGGTCAGCACGGTGAAGCCGTCGGTGAACTCGAGGTCCAGCAGGTCGACGATCACGAAGTCGCGGATGGACAGCGCGAGCAGCATGGATCCCTAGGCGCGCCCATGGGGGTCGCTGGACATGACGTTCCAGTGCAGCTTCTGGCGCAGCGTGGCGAAGTGGTTGTAGCCCGCCGGATGCAGCAGGGTGGCGAAGTGGGGGCTGCGCCGCACGCGCACGAGGTCGCCGGGCGCCAGCTTGGAAAAGGACTGCATGTCGAAATATGCGGCGCCGTCCCGCACCTCGGTGAGCTCGATCTCGATCTCGACGCTGTCGGGCAATGCGATGGGGCGGTTCGACAGGGTGTGCGGCGCCACCGGAACGAGTACCAGCCCGGCCAGCGACGGGTGCAGGATGGGCCCGTTGGCAGACAGCGCATAGGCCGTGGAGCCGGTGGGCGTGGCCAGGATGATGCCGTCAGCCCGCTGGTTGTACATGTTGACGCCGTCGACCCGAACGGTGAACTCGACCAGGCCTCCGGCTACGCCGTGTGAAATGACGACATCGTTCAGGGCGTGGGCATGCATGGCGATCTTGCCGGAACGTATGACCTCGCCCTCGAGCAAGGTTCGCTGGTCCGTTTCGAAGCGCCCCGCCAGCATCTCGCCCAGCACTTCGGGCATCTGGCCCAATGCGATATCGGTTATGAAGCCCAGGCGGCCGAAGTTGATCCCGATGAGCGGGACGTCGAAGGCGGCCAGATCGCGCGCAATGCTCAGCATGGTGCCATCGCCGCCCAGCACCACGGCGACGTCGGCCTCCCGGCCGATGTCTGCCAGGCAGTGCCCCGTGCGGGTTTGCAGCCCCAGCGCTTCGCGAGTGCCATCGTGGAGCATGGGCCGCACCCCTGCCGTTTCCATGATGGCGAGTATGGCGTCCAGGGCCTCGAACAGGGCCGAACGATTGCTCTCGCCGCGTATCTTCGCGAACACCGCTGCCGTCTGGAAATGCGCACCCATGAGGCCGATTATGCAAGAAACGCCCCGGCCCGCCTGATGCGCTGCGGCGGCTGCCCCGGCCGCCGGTGGTAGCGGCCCCGGTCGGGCGGCCCTGGTTCAGGCGTTCCGGCATTTCGGCGTCACGGCCCCATCCCCAGCCAGCGGCCGTTTCCGGCACCATGGCGGACATCATGGGATGATGGTATGAATAGCTTCCCGTATCCGGTATTGTTTTTCGGTATCGTCCTTGCCAATGGAAATGAATTCCCCGCACCCGGCTGAAAATGCTCGATAAGCGCTCCCGCCTGCTGCTCAAGACACTGGTCGAGCGGTATATCGCGGATGGTCAACCGGTCGGCTCGCGGGCCCTGTCCAAGATCTCCGGACTGGAGCTCTCGCCGGCCACCATACGCAACGTCATGGCCGACCTGGAGGAACTGGGCTTCGTGGTCAGCCCCCATACCTCCGCTGGCCGCGTGCCCACGCCGCGGGGATACCGCCTGTTCGTCGATTCCATGCTTACCGTCCAGCCGCTTGAGGCGGGCCAAAGCGAGATCATTCACGAGCAGATGCAGATTGCCGACCCGCAGCGTGCCATCCAGACTGCCGCCCAGCTGCTCTCGAGCCTATCCCACTTCGCCGGCGTCGTGCTCACGCCGCGGCGTACTTCGAACTTCCGCCAGGTCGAGTTCCTGCGCCTGTCCGACCGCCGGGTGCTCATGATCGTGGTCGCGCCGGACGGCGACGTGCAGAATCGCATCTTGCTCACCGACCAGCCGTATACCCACGCCCAGCTGGTGGAGGCGGCCAATGCGCTCAACCAGCATTTCTCGGGCATGCGCTTCGAGGAGGCGCGCGCGCGCCTCGAAGGCGAGATGCTCGAACTGCATAGCGAGATACTCGCGCTCATGAACGCGGCAGTGCGCGCCGGCGCCGATGCCGTCCAGCACAATGAACCGGTGGTGATTTCCGGCGAGCGCAACCTGATCGGCGTGAATGAGCTTACCGCTGACATGGACAAGCTGCGCGCCCTGTTCGACCTTTTCGAACACAAGGCTCGCCTGGTCGGCTTGCTTGACGACTCGAGCCGCTCCGAGGGCGTGCAGATCTACATCGGCGGTGAGTCCAATCTCGTGCCCCTGGATGAAATGAGCATGGTCGTCGCACCCTATGAAGTCCGCGGCAAGGTGGTCGGCACATTGGGCGTGATCGGCCCCACCCGCATGGCGTATGAGCGCATGATTCCCATCGTCGACATAACGGCCAAGTTGCTCTCGAGCGCGCTGTCGCGGGAAGAGTAATGACATTTCTTTCCAGCAGCGCCTTTTCCCATGGGTCGGCGGCCCGCGCGGCCGTCCTGATGCTCAACCTGGGTACCCCCCGCGAGCCCACCCGTCTGGCCGTGCACCGCTACCTGTACGAGTTCCTCATGGATCCGCGGGTGGTGGAAATTCCGCGGTTCATCTGGTGGCTGCTGCTGCGCGCGGTGATCCTGCCCTTTCGTTCCGGCGCCTCGGCTCAGCGCTACGCCTCGGTTTGGACGCCGGCCGGTTCGCCGCTGCTCGATTTCTCGGAACGCCAGCATCGTGCCCTTGCGGCTGAACTGCAGGCGCGCGGCTACGACGTCGACGTGATGCTGGCCATGCGCTACGGCGATCCGTCGATACCCGCTGCGATGGAGCGCTTGCGCCAGTCGGGCGTCACGCGGCTGCTGGTCATCCCCATGTACCCCCAGTATTCGGCGACCACCACCGCGTCGGCCCTCGACGGTGTCATGCAGGTGCTCACGCAGACCCGCAATATTCCGGAGTTGCGGGTGATCCGCAATTTCCATGATCATCCGGGATACATCGAGGCGTTGCGGCGCTCGGTGCGTGAATACTGGAACGCCAACGGCCGGCCCGACCGGCTGGTCATGAGTTTCCACGGACTGCCGCGGCGCAATCTCGACCTGGGCGACCCTTACCACTGCGAATGCGCCAAGACAGCGCGACTGCTGGCGGCGGCGCTGGACCTGGGGCCCGACGAATACTCCCTCAGTTTCCAGTCCCGGTTCGGCCGCGCCAAGTGGCTGGAACCGTACACGGTGGATACGCTGCGCAAGCTGGCGCGGGACGGGGTCGGCCGGGTCGATGTCGTCTGCCCGGGCTTCACGGCCGATTGCCTGGAAACGCTCGAAGAAATCGCCCAGGAGGCGCGCACGGATTTCCTCACCAGCGGCGGACGCGATTTCCATCTCATACCCTGCCTGAACGAGGCGCCGCACTTCATCAGCGCGCTGGCCGACCTCGTGGAAACCCACACCCAGGGCTGGCCGGTGCGGGTGGCCGACAGCATGGCGCTGCAAGAGGCGGCGCGCCAGAGCCAGGCGCGCGCCATAACGATGGGCGCTGTCCGCTAGCGCACCGTGGCCGGGCGCGTCGTTGGCGGCGCCCGGTTTTTTTTGCTTTCCCCCCTTGAATTGTTGCCGCAAGGCCCCACGTGACCGGTGGTTGCGCCGGCACGCACCAACAAATGTTTGTTTTTCTTGATTTTTATGGGAGTTCGCATGACCGCTGGTGAGTCCGAACCGCAGGCGCACGGCGCCGCGAACGGGGAAAATCCTCCTGCCCAGGGGCCCGTCGCGGCCGCGCCGGCCGATGCGCTGACGCAACTCTCCGAGGCCCTTACGGCGGCACAGGCCAAGGCCGACGAGAATCACGGCCTGTATCTGCGTGCCCTGGCGGAAATGGAAAATGTGCGGCGTCGCACGCAGGAAGACGTCTCCAAGGCGCACAAGTACGCCATCGAGACCTTCGCCGAATCGCTCGTGCCGGTATTCGACAGCCTGGAAAAGGCGCTGGGCGACGCCTCCGCCAACACGGGCGCCCTGCGCGAAGGGGTAGAAATCACCCTGCGCCAGTTGCGCAGCGCTTTCGAGCGCGGTCGCCTTACCGAAATCAATCCGGTCGGCGAGAAATTCGACCCGAACCGCCACCAGGCCATCTCCGCGGTCGCCGGCGACGGCGCCGTTCCCGCCAATCATGTCGTCACGGTCCTGCAGAAGGGCTGGCTCATCGGCGACCGGGTGCTGCGGCCCGCGCTGGTCACGGTCGTTCAGGCCGGCTGAAGGGCCTTTCCCGCGCAATTCCACCGAGAGCGGCACTTGAAACGAGCAACACCGGACGCACGTAGGCATTAACCGACAGGCGCCTTGCTGGCGCCAACCCGATTATCAAAAGCAACACGCAGCGCATAGAGCGCGAGAAAAGGGAAAAAGAGATGGGCAAGATCATTGGCATCGACCTTGGCACGACAAACTCGTGTATTGCTCTCATGGAGGGCGGCCAGATCAAGGTCATCGAGAATTCCGAAGGGGCGCGCACCACCCCGTCGATCGTCGCCTACCAGGAGGACGGCGAGATCTTCGTCGGCGCGCCGGCCAAGCGGCAGGCGGTGACCAACCCGCGCAACACCCTGTACGCGGTCAAGCGCCTGATCGGCCGGCGCTTCGAGGAAAAGGAAGTGCAGAAGGACATCAACCTGATGCCCTACAAGATCGTCAAGGCCGACAACGGCGACGCC
>Ga0209698_10006775_pt1 | contig 12120 bp, 5 predicted proteins | sample LitLauG_LLR_2012_FD_187203 | JGI IMG/M metagenome (GOLD analysis project Ga0209698, IMG submission 187203) | Freshwater sediment microbial communities from Pennsylvania, USA - Little Laurel Run_MetaG_LLR_2012 (SPAdes) (version 2) | ecosystem: Environmental > Aquatic > Freshwater > Creek >...
TAGGTGCAAATCCCGACAAGCCCACAGACTTTATTCCAAAACTGCTGACGAAAGACAAAGGTTGGCTCGCTGCATATTTTGACGTGCTTTCCAGCGTGAGCCGTACGCAACAGGTAGCTTTCACCGAACCCCGTCGTCTACAGCGCTTTTATGCCGCCTTGCGTCCGCCAAAAGGTGCTATCAGCGCGACCACGGGCGTATTTCGGCCCTCGCCATGGCTGCTGCTGCTCGTGAATCAAGTGCAGTGGGATGAGAACGGTCAGGCCACGGTTCCCGGTGGCCTCGATGCCTGGAGAGAAATATTGTCGCGGAAAAAGGAAGCGTTTCGTGCCGCTGGCGAAAAGGGCAAGAACTTCCACGTGAACAGCCCCGATGAACTGCTGGAAGCCATGTTCGCCCTGTCTCGTCAGGAGAGCGAATCCGGTCCCTTGCAGGCCTACCTGGCCATGGTCGATCTGGATCGTGGACGAACTCCAGATCATCGCCTCTCGCCGGCAACGGTCCGCCTCATGTGCAACAAGTACGCCGAGTTCAGCGATCAATACCGTATTTTTTCCGAGTTTTCCGCCCTGAGCGATGCTTCCATTTCACTGTTTCTGAATACCGCGGAGCAGTTGGGCAAACTCCCCAATCCTGCGCGCGGTAATGCCTTCGGCATCATGCAAGCGAACGCGGGCATCTGGCAAATCCTGGCGCGCCAAGGGCAGATCACGGGCGACCACCTCGATGACTCCTGGCAGAACGCCATCAAGGCGTTTTCCCATGTTCGATCACCCAATCAACTCTATGACTCAGGGCGCGCTTCCTTGGCGCAACTATTCTTTGCCGCAACCGGAAAGAGCATGGTTACGCAGGATGAAATCATTGAATTGCTCGCTGGGCCGGCGCAGACCACGCCGGAAGGGAAGAAGATTCACAGCGAAATCGCAAATCGAATGCGCTCGGTTCTCGATGGGCAACGGCTTGTCAATCTGGACACCCTGATGGCTCTCGGCAACGCGCTGAACGACAAGGCCAGCGGGAAATCTCCCGATGAATACGTCTTTTATCTGGCTGGGGAACTCCACGAGTTCGAAATGCCCCAGCCCATGTTCTCGAAGAATGAGCGGCAGGAGTGGGCGGCGCGAGTCTACAACAGCCATCACACCGACCTGCAGATGAAAAGTAATGTAGGCGCAACCCTCAAGGCGGCCAAGGCTTCATCCTCGCAAATCGAGGACGCTCGCGGTCAACTTGCTCCTTTCCTGAGAGACACTCTGGTTGGCCTGAACTACGCCTACTATGAACCGCCGGGGGCCCAGGCTTTGCACAACAACCCGCTGTTCGTTCGCTCCCACGACTTCGCCGGCGAGACAGTAGAAGGGATCAAATCTCTCTGGCAGGCGCCGCAGTTGTTTGGAGCGGGATATCCGGCAGGCGGGGGCGCGCACATGGTTGGTTCGTTGGCGGATCTGCCGTATGCGCTGGCCGACCTGGAGCAGGATTTCATCGCGCCCCGCAACGTGCAGGCCCTCATCTGGAAAGAATTGGTGCCGACCCTGTTGGCCAGTGCGGTTCTGCCGCGCTGGTGGAATGTCAGTTCCGATGAGTTGCACGCGGTGACGCTCTATCAGAAGGCTGGGGAAGAACTGCTGACAGCGTCGGCTGCTGATGAGCAATTGCGCGGCAAGGTGATGACAATTCTCTCCGACCGAGTGGTTCCACGCCGCTCGGAACAAATTGAGCAGGCGCTGCGGGCTGGGAGAGCGTCGGAAATCATCCCGAAAATGATGCCGGCGGATACTTTCTATTTGACCGCCGAGTTTGCGCGTCGCTATCCGCAAGACACAGCTTCGTGGGGTACGGCGGGAAAGGAACTGCAACAACTGCGCCAGGATCATCCGGACGAAGTCAGTTGGAAGCGCTTGTCGCAGGATTTTGGAGTTCCGCATCCGACACTCGGTCAAACCTACAGCCGCGAGTTGCTCAACGTGCCGCCCCTGCCTGCCTTCTCGGGTTATGCCAGCCGGCTGTTGGGAGAGTCGTGGGATTCTTCGAATCTTTATTGGGCGCGCCTGGCCGATGAGACGGGGCATTCGGCAGCCGCACTGAATCAGATGGTTCCGGAATTGACGAGGCACATGGTCGAAAACACGTTCGCGACCGACTTCGAAGATTGGCCCGCGATTCTGCGCGCATTGCGCGAAACAGGCGAGGAGTATCGGGCAGGAAAGATCGCCTCGCTCGGTGGCACCCAGAATTAACAACCGTAGAAGACTCAAGTAAACAGAACGGAGTGTGAGATGTCCACGAACTTAGAGGAGCGCGGAGGCAGGAAACCGGTGAACGTGGTTTATAAGTCCAAGCTGTTTCTCGGCATCCTTCTCATCTTGTGTTCTGGCGGCGGAGCCAGAATGAACGGGCAGGACGGCTCCGACCTGCGGGTGGTCGTCAGCATGGTGCAACTCAACGTTGCGGTCACCGACAAAAATGGGGAATACATTACCGGGCTTCGTCCGGAGGATTTTGTCATCACCGAGGATGGCATCGCGGAAAAAATAGCGACCTTTGCCGAGGGCAACGCTCCGGCCCGCAACGTCGGAGGGGTTGAGGCTCCGGCGGTCGCGGCCGGCCAGCGCATCGATCCGAATGATCCCACCTTCGCTTCGCTGATCACCGGCGCGAATGTTTTTGTACTCTTCGATACCAGCAACTACATGTATCGCGATTTCGTGTTCGCCCAAGATGCGATTGCGGAGTTTGTGCGGGAACTGGGAAGCGCCGACAAGATCGCCTTCTACTCCTACAGCCGCGACCTGTTGCGCGCCGCAAGCCTGACGTCGGACCGTTCGACCGTGCTAAAGGGTGTTCGCTCGACGGTCGCCGGAGACTCAGCTGCTTTGTACAACGCTCTTCTCTTGACCGTCAAAGACGCCTCCCAGTACACGGGCAGAAGGTTCGTCGTTGTGTTTTCAAACGGGCCGGATAATGCGAGCGTGGTGCCTCCGGAAGATGTGGCTGAGATCGCGCAATCGAACGGTATTTCGGTCTACATGATCAGCACACAGGAAGCCAGGCTGGAGCCAATCTCCACCGCTGTCTTCGAGCGCATGACCGCGGCGACGGGCGGGAAGGCCTACTTCGCCAAGAGCTGGAAAGACGAGAGACGCGCTTTCTCCTCGATCCGCGACGACCTTGCGCATCTCTATAACGTGAGCTACTACCCCAAGCAGAATCCGAATACCGGGTGGCGCGCGATCACGGTGAAGCTCGTCGGTGAAAAGGGCAAGAAATATCACGTAAGGACGCGCAACGGATACCGTTTGCAGCCCACGCGTTTCGCTCCGCCGACTAAGGCTGCCGTTTCGGAACCACCGCCGGCGGGATCGAACTAGCCTGTCCGGTTGGTGCAGAAATTTCGGTCCAGCTCGCGTCAGGAAATGGGCCTTGCGTTCATTCTGGGGCGAGCTAACGAGCATGGAAGAATGCGGAGGAGGTTGGGAGTTGGCCGCGGTCTCGAGGCGCAGGGCGGAGGAGTTAAATCGGTTTAACTATCATTTGTAGGTTATTGAAACTAAATCTCTTATTGTCGATGTTTTCAACAGGGTATGAAGCGTGCCAATGCCCTTGAATCAGCTACTTACAACCGGTATGCACTGAGATGTGTGCACGGTCGCGGTTCCACCCTCTTGACACGCACACCCGTTGTTTTCTCAGCGACCTCATCTGACTCCGAGCAGGATGTCGACGGTCATCTGATCCAGCAGTTCGTAAGGCAGACGCTTCCTGAGAATCGCGTCTTTGTCGAAGGGGTACGCCAGCAGTGCAGCTGAACCCTTCTTCGAATATCTTCCGTTCTGCGGTGTTCCCGGAACTGGACTGGAGATGGACTTGAGTATCGACTGAATTTCACGATCTGCATTCCAATGGTCGGCCTTCTCTTTGAGGATTAAGTAAGTCCGCATGCAGCCACGCGCGAAGTCTTGTACTCCACAATAGTCTTCAGTTCGGTACGCGTGCGCGTCGAAATGGCGCGGACCGTCATAGCCGACGTCCTCAAGAAACTTTACCAGCCAGAATGCAGACTTCGGATTAGCTGAACCGAAGCGCAGGTCCTGGTCGTATCGTCCCGGCGCTTGATCATTCAGGTCGATATGAAACAGCTTGCCGGCCTCCCAGGCTTGCGCGACTCCGTGCATGAAGTTCAGGCCAGCCATCTGCTCGTGGGCGACCTCAGGGTTGACGCCCACCATCTCCGGACGGTCGAGCGTGGGAATGAATCCCAGATAGTGTCCGGTAGTCGCCATGTAGATGTCGCCGCGCGGTTCGTTGGGCTTGGCCTCGAGCGCGAAGCGGTATCCGTATTTCTGCGCAAGGTTGTACTCGCAGAGATAGTTCACGGCTTCGCGCAGGCGTTTCACGGCGTCATCGGCGCGGCGGCACGCATCGGTCTCCACTCCTTCGCGTCCACCCCACAGCACGAATATCTTCGCCCCCAGTTCGGCGCCGAGGTCCATGGCCCGCATCGTCTTCTGCAGCGCATAGGCGCGCACCTCAGGATCGTTGGCAGTGAAGGCTCCATCGCGGAATACGGGATGAAAAAAGAGTGATACCGTCGCCATGGGAACCACGACGCCGCTGTCTTTGCACGCCTTGCGAAACTCACGCACAATCGTGTCGCGTTCGGCGGCGGTCGCATCGATCGGCACGAGATCGTTGTCGTGCAGGTTCACACCCCATGCGCCAATTTCGCCCAATACGGAGACGATGTCGGTGGGTGGCATGGTGGGCCGGACAGCATCGCCGAATGGATCGCGGCCGCGATTTCCCAAGGTCCACAATCCAAATGAGAATTTGTGCTCCGGCTTTGGCTGGTAGTTTCCGTTGCTCAGGCTCATGCTCTCTCCTCAGTTTTGCTCAGAAGGATTCAATTGCGGTGGCGACGAATTCATCTTCCCCATCAGGTTCTCTTCCGCTTTCTTATGCAGTTCCTTGACCTGGTGCAGCTCTTTCTCAGCCGCGGCGTTGTTGCCGAGAGCCTGATATAAGCGCCCCAGTTGATAGTGGGCGTCGGGCTGCGTGGCATCGAGAGCGACGGCGTGATCGAGAGCGAGGCGGGCATCTTTGTACTTCTTCTGCTGCAAAAAGATCGCGCCAAGATCGAGATAAACGATGCGAAGTTTGCGATCGATCGTTTTCGCCTTTTCAAGAAAAGGGATGGCGCCGTCAGGCCGGCTGTTCTTCCATTCGATGTCTCCCAAGTAGGCCAGTGACTGGGCGTTTACCGGATCGATCGTCAACTCGCTCTGAAACTCACGCTGCGCCTTGTCGTACTGCTGCGACTTCCAATACAGATATCCGAGGCCGAAGTGCACATTGGGCTCCTTGGGAGAGCTTTGCGCCGCGGCTTCAAACTCGCTAATCGCTTCCTGCGTTCTGCCCAATCCATCGAGCGCCTCGCCGAGCAGAATGTGGGCGGATGCAGAATCCGGATTCTGCTGCAGGATCTGGCGGAACTGTTCCTGCGCGCAGTCAAACTTGCGTGCCCACAGGCAGCTCTGCGCCAGCGTCTGGTGAAGCTCGGCATTGGCCGGGTCCGCATGAGCAGCGGGTTCCAAGTACTGAATCGCCCGCTCAAAGTTTTCAGCGCCGTAGTAACTGAGTCCCAGCAGCGTTCGCGCCTGTGAGTTCGACGGATCGGCCGCCAGCGCTTGGCGTAGAGCCGTGGCCGCCGCAGAAAAATGTCCCTGCTTGAACTCTGAGAGTCCAAGGTTCAGCGCGATCCCAGGCAGCTTCGGATTGAGTTTGAGCGCATGTCGATACGCGGCAGTCGCCTCGGGAAATTTATGCTCCCTGGACAGGACTATGCCCAAACTCGCAAAGGCGCCGGCGTCATTCGGATCACGGGCGGCGATCGTCTGCCACGCTTTGGCAGCTGCGGGCAAGTTGCCCTGCTGCTCCAGCGCGATGGCGTCGGCAGGAGTCTGCGCCTGCGCCAGGCAGCACCACAACGCGGACATCGCTATCGCCAACCCTGGATTCCGTTTCCTCATGCGTAAGACTAGAACTTTCTCATAAACGGTTCTGACGGAGAGAACGAGCGAACCTCAAATACGAGCCCGCGTGATTCTCGGATCTTATCTGCACGGGTGGAGGAGGCTGCTGAAAAGTTCAGAATCATCCCAGCCCCTAAAGGGGCATATGAAAATGCGCGGTTTGCGGCATCGCCCTGATACGAATCTCAGAAACCGCCCCGCTCGCAGCAGGTTCGATGCGAGCGGGGCGGTTTGTTGGTTGAAACAGCAGCGTTCAGAAGATCAGCTTTGCTCCAAGCTGGAACACGCGCGGATCGAAAGCGTTCGTGATCTGTAGGTTGTTCCCGGCACCCAGATTATTGCTGAAGGCGCCGTTCTGGCCGGCTCCTCCAAACTGGGTGTGATTCCAGGTGTTGAAGCTCTCGGCGCGGAACTGGAATTCGGAGCCGCGAGATTCATTGATCACGAACCTCTTGAACAGCGAGAGGTTCCAGTTATCCCGGCCCGGCCCACGCAGCGCGTCGAAGCCGAGGTTTCCAAAAGCCCCCGGAGCCGGCGCGGCAAAGGCCGACGGATCGACCCATTGAATTCCGGTCACCTGTCCACTGGCATTCAGAACTTTCGTCTTGGGATAGGTGATCTTTCCAATGAGATCGGGCCGGTTGGCTACGTCGCCGCCGGGGAAGATGCTGGCAACGTTGTGGGAGTTCAGGGCGAGGTTGAATGGCGCGCCCGACTCCATGGTGACAATACCGGACAGTTGCCATCCACCCACCAGTGTCTTCAAGGCGCGATTGGAGCTGTTCTTGAGGAGGGGAATGTCGTACACAAAGTTGACGAAGGCGACATGCGTGCGGTCAAGGACCGACGGCCCCACGTCGTATTGCCAACTCCGGTAGGGATTGGTTACGTAGTTCAGATCCCACCCGTTACCGCCGTTTCCGGTGCTGGGATCGATGGCCCGAGACAAGGTGTAGGCGGCTTGTAGAGTCAGATCGCGGGTAAGCTGACCGTGCAGCTCGGCCTGCAGCGAATTGTAGTGAGAGTTGCCTCCGTTATAAGCCTGCTTGATGGAGTTATACCCCTGATAGAGGACCTGTCCATTGAAAGCGGGCTGTACTCCTCCCGGGCAATTACTGGCGATGTCGGTTTTGGATTGGACCGTGAGGCAGGTGAGCAGGCTCGCAGGCGGCAGATTCAGCTCCTGCCAGTAGCTTAGGTGCCTATCAAGACTGCCTACGTATGAAACGGAGAAGACAGCCTTTCGTCCAATCGCTTGCTGAACGCCCGCGCTGAACTGCGAGACGCGCGGTGCCGGGTAGCTCCGGTTGATGCCGACCACGCCGGCCGGAACAATTGGAACCGTAATCTGTCCTCCGCTCCACGGTACGTGAGGATCGGAGAGCAGAACGTTGTTTTGGCCCAACGCGTATCCAAACGGGGGATTGGTGGCGCCGTTGTACATGTCGTTGCCTTGAATGCGCTCGTACATGAGACCGTAGCCGCCTCGAATTACGGTCTTGCCGTTGCCAGTGAGATCGTAAGCAAAGCCGAAACGCGGTCCGAAGTTCCACCAGGAGTTGTTGGCCAGCCCTTTCGGATTTCCGTTCTTGCCTCCGATGCCCATGCCGTTCAGGTAGAACGTGTTGGTATTGAGTGCGGAAAGCGGGCTCGTACCCAGGCCGGGGCTGGCGGTAGCACAGCCGGCAGGGAGCGGGTTGCCTCCGCAAATCTGGCTATCGCCAGTACCGGGTACCCATAGGGGCGCATTGTTGAATTTGTAGAGATTGGGATAGAAGTTCGACTGGTTGCTGTTCGCTTCGTACGTGTGCGGAATTCCATCCCACCGCAGTCCAAGATTCAGAGTCAAGCGGCTGGTGGCGCGCCAGTTGTCCTGAACGTAGAGATCAGGAGAAATGGCGTTCCAGTGTCCCGAACCCTTGTAGGCATTCTCGGCATAGTGCTGCGCGTCGCCGAGAATGAAGTCGGCATAGTCCAGTCCGCAAGTTACCGTCTGTGAATTCACGCATCCTGCTGGGCTGGTGGCTGATCCGTCAAAGGTGAAGCCGCCTTGCGTCTCCGCAAAGTAGTCTTGGACCTTCTTGTAGATGGCCCAGCCAAATCCGAACTTGAGCTGATGCGCTCCCCTGGTCCAGGACAAATCGTCGCGAACCTGGTAATCATCCGCGGTGTTGTTCCAGGGCAGCCAATTCACGGTGTAGTGGGTATTTGTGCTTCCCGACAAATTCATGTCAGGGATGCGGTTGTCGACATTTTTGCTCGTGCCGGCGAAGATCCGGTTGAACGTGAAGTTCGAAGGCGCGCCGAAAGTCCCCTGCGGCAGGATGTGAATGCGATTGCCGTCGTAGTTGAAGGCAACCTCGTTGAGCAGAGTGGGGCTGATCGCATAGGTGGCGTGGATGGTAACGCTGTAGGAGGGATTGCCGAACGTGTTGCCAACGGTCGGCACATTGTCGCCGCTCCACTGCGTTGTGCCATAGGTTTGCATGGCTTGATCGGAGATCCAATGGCCGAAGACCGAAAACTTTTCGGTGAATTGGTGGTCAATACGGGCAATCTCCTCCTTGCCGGTGGTGGGCTGCTTGTTGCCTCCGATGAATGTCCAGCCACTCGTTGGGATTGGGAAGATCCCTGTCCCGAGCGCACCTCCGCCGGGTTTTATCGTGAGCAGATTCGCCGCGTTGGCAGTGATCAGGCAGTCTGGAAGGTAAGCCTGCCCTTGACCATTGGTTGGGAATGGACCACCCGGTGTGAGGAGTGCCTGAGTCGCGGCATCGCAGCCGGCATCGAGGTTTCCGATATTGGCTGGGAGCACGACGTTCAGGGGATTGCCGTTGTTGAGATTGCCCGGCAGCACTACGCCCGTGCCTGCCCCGTTCGCGTCCGGGTACATACTCTGCATGGGCGCGGTGACGTTAAATAGACCGCCCTGAATGTAGCGGCGCCACTCCATGTTGTAGAAGAAGAAAGTTTTGGGATTCGATTTCGACGGGTGAAAACTTACCGGGCCGCCAACGTTGAATCCCCAGTCGTGGAAGCGCAATTCGGCAACCTTTGCCGGAGCGGGATTGAAAAAGTTCCGCGCGTCGAGTGCGTCGTTACGCCCGAAATACCACGTGCCGGCATGGAATTGCTTGGTGCCTGACTTGATCACCATGCTGATCGTACCGGCGGACGACAGGCCGTATTCGGCGCTATAGTTCGACGTCATGGTGCGAAATTCAGCGATGGCATCCATCGAGGGTAGGACATCGGCGCCGCCGCCTCCTCCACGATCCGCCGCCTCGCCGCCATCCACGAGCCACAGGTTGTGGCTGACGCGCTGGCCATTAAAACTTACGTTGAAGTCGCTGCCGGCGGACGTCGGCACCATGAAATCCGCCTGAACGCTGGACGCTCCGGGCGTGAGTGCCTCGAGGCTGAAAACGCTGCGGCCGTTGGTGGCGAGCTGCGTGATCTGCTGACCGGTGACGACCGAGCTGACTTCACCCGTGTCGGTTTGTACCGCGACGGGGTTGGCTTCGACGGTGATTGTTTCTTGCGTGTTTCCGACTTGCAGGGCGAAGTCGACGCGGGTTCGGTCGCCGACTTGAAGGGTAATGTCTTTGCGCTCGCCGACCTTAAATCCGGTGGCCTGGGCGCGTACCGTATAGTGGCCGATGTGTAGATTAGGAGCGGCGTACTGGCCGTCGCTGCTGGAGTTCACCGTGCGGGCCAGACCCGTATCCGTGTTGGTGACCGTAATGGCGACGTTGGGAACGGCGGCGCCCGTGGGATCGGTTACGGTGCCGACGATGGTGGCTTCCTGGGCGAACGCTGAGGTAGCGAACAGCGCCAGGAAGAGGGAGATAAGGAGAGGGGTGAAGAGGGGAAAGCGACCTCTAGGAATGAGGTGCCGACTCCCGACAGGCGTGGGCGAGAGGGAATTCATAGGCAAGCCTCCTGGGTTGCACTGTTGAAGGATCGTCCGACATGGGAGCGATAACGTAAACGTTTACGGTTTACTGGCAATCGGTCCGCTTTGTCAAGAAGAAAATCGATTTGCTAGGTAAATTATGGCACCTGAGGTGGACGACGATCACCTCTCAATAGAATGCATAATCTCGTAATCGTTAACGGCTGTGGGTCTTGGCTGAAAATTATGGAGCTTTACTTGAACTTTCCGAGGTTTGTCACCTGTCTTCTCCGCCGATCAGGTCGGAGAATTGGCTGCAATAACCGGATTCTCTCCGAGAGATTTGTTCCGATTTTGCCCTCGAGGAAATTTCCACCGTTTAAGATGGCTTCAAGGATTCAGCGCTTCCGAGATGAAGATTTCCCTGTACGTCGGTTTCATTACAACCGCAGCATTCTTAACTTTGGCGCCGACTCGGCTGGCGGTGCACGCCCAGCAGCAGAACTCAACTGCTCCGCTGCACGCGCCAGCATCGGCCACGTCCTCGAGCGAGAGCCCGATCCGCTTCGCGTTTCAGCCGATCGATTTCAAACTGGACAGTTCGGAAACTCCGGAGCGGCATGCACCCGAGACGATGGCTGGCGGCGTGGCCGTCTTTGACTACAACAACGATGGCAAATTGGACATTTTCTTTACCAACGGCGCGAACATCAAAACGCTGAAGAAAGACTCTCCGAAATACTCGAACCGCTTATTCGAAAACGACGGCCACGGACACTTCACCGACGTCACGGAAAAAGCCGGACTCGCAGGAACTGGCTATGACACCGGGGTCGCGATCGGCGACTACGACAACGACGGTTACGAAGACATCTTCGTCGCTGGCGTTCATCGCAACACGCTCTATCACAACAATGGCGACGGCACATTCACCGACGTGACCGCGAAGGCGGGCCTAGACAAGCGCGACCCGGAATATGGGCCTCTATGGTCGGTGGGAGCGGCCTGGATCGACGTGAATAACGATGGCCTGCTCGATCTCGTCGTGATCAATTATCTGCAGTGGGACGGCGCGCACGAGCCCGACTGCGAAGGCTATGGGCACCGCGAGTACTGCCACCCCAAGTTTTACAAGCCGACACCGAACCAGCTTTTTATCAACAATGGTGACGGCACATTTCGCGATGCTTCGGTGGAGGCTGGTTTCCGCGCGCACCCGGGGAAGGGCATGGGCGTGGCGGCGGCCGACGCCGAACTTACCGGCAAGATGGATCTCATCATTCCGAATGACAAGTTGATGAATTCTTACTTCCGCTACAAAGGGAACGGAAAGTTTGAGGAAGCCGGCTTCGAAGAAAATGTCGCGCTGCGTGAAGACGGGGTTTACATCTCAGGGATGGGGGTCGACTTCCGTGATCTCGATAACGACGGTTATCCGGATATCATTCTGGTTGCGCTTGATGGCGAGACCTTCCCGCTGTACCGCAATACGGGGAAGGGAAGCTTTACCGAAGTGACACGGGACAGCGGCATGACGCGGTTGACGCTGCCCATGGCGGGCTATTCCCCCAATATTGCTGATTTCGACAATGACGGCTGGAAAGACATCTTCGTCTCGCGCGGGCACGTGCAGTCGTTGGCCTCCTCTGCAAACCTGGCCATCGAACAACCGAATACTGTATTTCGCAATCTTGGAGGGATGAAGTTCGCTGCTCTTACCGCTGAGGCGGGATTTACCGCGCAACCGCCGTCGCGACATCGAGGCTCCGCAGTGGGCGACCTTAACGGAGACGGGCGTCTGGATGTTGTGGTTAGCGCCCTCAGCGCGCCGGCTGAAGTCTGGATCAACCAGAGCCCCGGCAACCATCACTGGATCGAATTCAAACTGCAGGGGACCAAGAGCAACCGCGACGGAATCGGCGCGCGGATCAAGTTGGTCACGAAGTCGGGAGCGCAATACAACCACATGACGACGTGCGGGGGCTACGCGGCATCGAGCGCCGGGCCGGTTCACTTCGGACTCGGCGCCAATACAGCGGCGGATCTGGTGGAAATTCACTGGCCGTCTGGAATCGTTCAGACATTGCGAAATGTGACTGGAGATCGCGTCGTTACGGTGAAGGAAGGGGCACAGTAGAACTCATCTGACCATGACGCAAAACAGGCAACGTCGTTTTTCCTCAGGGGCTA
>Ga0209698_10006776_pt1 | contig 12119 bp, 10 predicted proteins | sample LitLauG_LLR_2012_FD_187203 | JGI IMG/M metagenome (GOLD analysis project Ga0209698, IMG submission 187203) | Freshwater sediment microbial communities from Pennsylvania, USA - Little Laurel Run_MetaG_LLR_2012 (SPAdes) (version 2) | ecosystem: Environmental > Aquatic > Freshwater > Creek >...
GCAGGGGCTTGCCCTGCAGGGCGTTGAGCGTGACCAGCGGGATGAGCTTCTCGGGAAACTGGAAAGGTCCGTAATTGTTGCTGCAGTTGGTGGTGAGCACGGGCAGCCCGTAGGTGTGGTGGTAGGCACGCACCAGGTGGTCGGACGCGGCCTTGGACGCGGCGTAGGGGCTATTGGGTGCATAGGCCGTGGTCTCGGAGAACGGCGGATCGGACGGGCCCAGCGAACCGTAGACCTCGTCGGTGGAGACGTGCAGGAAGCGAAAGGCATCGCGCTCAGGCCCGGGCAGTTCGGCATGGTAGTGGCGCGCAGCCTCCAGAAGGGCGAAGGTGCCGTTGATGTTGGTGCGCACGAATTCGCCGGGGCCCAGGATGGAACGGTCCACGTGGCTCTCGGCGGCAAAGTGCACCAGCGCGCGCGGCCGGTGGCGGCGCAACAGCGCGAGCACCGCAGCACTGTCGCAGATATCCTGTCGCTCGAAGTGCAGACCGGCGTGTGTGCGCACGGCGGCGAGGTTAGCCAGGTTGCCGGCGTAGGTGAGGCTGTCGAGCACCAGGACGGGCTCTTCGCCAGGATGGGCCTGGGCCACGTCGTCGCGCGAGGAGTCTGACGCAGGCGCAAGCCAGTCGACGACAAAGTTGGACCCGATAAAGCCGGCACCGCCCGTTACGAAGATCATTACGGTCCTTAAACTGTCAAAAGCCCTGCGCAATTGCGGTCGATGACGGATACTCGCGCGTACCGAACCCGACGCACTCTGCGTACAACCTTCCTGGGTACCTTCCCATGAATATCCTACTTTACGGCGCCAACGGGCAGGTGGGCTGGGAACTGCAGCGGGCGCTGGCCCCGCTAGGCACGGTAACCGCCCTGGGACACGCCGATGGGGATCTCGAAAAGCCGGTGCGCGACACCATCCTGCTCTTGCGGCCCCAGCTCATCGTCAATGCCGCCGCGTACACGGCGGTGGACCAAGCCGAATCCGAGCCCGAACGCGCGCTGCGCACCAACGGCGCAGCGGTCGGGGAAATGGCCCAGGCGGCGGCAGAACTGGGTGCAGCCCTAGTCCATTATTCGACGGACTACGTCTTCGATGGCGAGAAGCCGGGGCCCTATGGAGTGGATGACCCCACCAATCCCATCAATGCCTACGGCAGGTCCAAGCTCGCCGGGGAGACGGCCATCCGAGCAGTGCCGGGCTGTCGCCACCTCATTTTCCGCACCAGCTGGGTCTACGCCCTGCGTGGCCGAAATTTCGCGCACACCATATTGCAACGTGCCCGCACGCTCGACCGCCTGCAAGTGGTGGCGGATACTTATGGCGTGCCCACCAGCGCCGAGCTCATTGCGGATGTAACGGCGCTGGCGGTGCGCCATGGGCAAGCCAGCGCGGCCAGGTCCACCCGTGGGTTGAGCGAATGGCCGGATCCGACTGCAGCGCCCTGGGGAACCTATCATCTGGTGCCTGCCGGCGAGACCACCTGGCATGGATATGCGGTGTTCCTCATAGAAACCGCCCGCGCGCGCGGGCTGCCAATCACGGTGGCGCCCTCGGCAATCTTGCCGGTGCCGGCCAGCACTTTTCCGTCGCCGGCCCGCCGGCCGCGCAACTCGCGCCTGGATATTGCGCTGCTGGAGAAAAGCTTTGGGCTGCAGATGCCCGACTGGCGTTTGCATGTGCGTCGCTTGCTTGAACAAATTGCCGGATAAACTCGGGACTTATATTCGCGCATCCCGCAGGTTTTCATGACACGAGCACTGATTACGGGAATTACCGGCCAGGATGGCGTGCTGCTGGCCGAGAACCTGCTCGCCAAGGGCTATGAGGTGGTCGGGTTCGGCCGCCGGGCCTCGGTGCTGGCACGTACCGACCTGCATGCGCTGTTCCAGCGCATCCAGATCTTTCATGGTGACGCGGTCCAATCCGAGGACCTGGCCCAGGCACTATTGCAGCACCAGCCCGACGAGCTGTACAACCTTGCGGCACAGTCGGCGCCGGGCGCGTCCTGGGCGCAGGCACTGGAAACGGGCGAGGTCACGGCCATGGGCGCGCACCGGCTCTTCGAAGCGGTTCGGCGCTTCGCGCCAAAGTGCCGGGTCTATCACGCATCCTCTTCGGAAATGTTTGGCGCCGTGGTGGAGTCCCCGCAGACCGAGACCACGCCCTTCAATCCGGCCAACCCCTACGCTGCCGCGAAGGTGTACGCCCACCAGATCGCGCGCGTCTACCGCCGCAGTTACGGCATGTTCATCGCCTGCGGCATTCTTTTCAACCATGAAAGCCCCCTGCGGCGCATGAACTTTCTCACCCAGAAGGTAGCCTACGGCGCCGCCTGCGCCCGGCTCGGCATCAAGACGTCGCCGCGCCTCAACGAGGAGGGCGAGCCGGTGGTCAATGAAGGATGCGTTGCGCTGGGCAATCTGGAAGCCTCGCGCGATTGGGGTCATGCGCGCGACTATGTCGAGGCCATGTGGCGCATGACACAGCACCCCACCGCAGAGGATTTTGTCATCGGCACGGGAACCCTGCGCACCGTGCGCGAGCTCTGCGAATCGGCCTATGGTCACGTAGGTCTCGACTGGCACGACTTTGTCCGAACCGACCCGCGGTTCCTGCGGCCCAGCGAAACGGGCCCAACGGTAGCGGACGCGTCGAAGGCGCGGCGCGAACTGGGCTGGACACCCACCATCGGCTTCGATGCAATGGTCGGGGAGATGGTCGACGCCCAAGTGGCGGCGCTGCAAAGCGCCCCGCGAATGCAGGACTGAACCGCGGCCCGCCGGGCCCGCACGGACGCGGCCAGGCCCCTGCTGCCCCGGACTCCCACCCACACCGCGCATCGGTACATTCGACCTCCATGAATCCCAAGCAACTGGCCCAGACCCGCGTACTCGTCGTTGGTGACGTCATGCTCGACCGCTACTGGTTCGGCGACGCGGAGCGCATCTCGCCCGAAGCGCCGGTACCCGTGGTGCGGGTGGCCAGCACCGAGGAACGCCTGGGTGGCGCCGCCAACGTGGCGCGCAACATCACCGCCCTGGGTGCCCAGGCGGGTCTGCTCAGCGTGGTGGGTGATGATGAATCGGGCCGGACCCTGGCGCGCCTGGCGCGCGCGGACCACATCCACGACCACCTGCATATCGACGCCACACTGCCCACCACGGTAAAGCTGCGCATCATCGCGCGGCGTCAGCAACTGGCGCGGGTGGATTTCGAGAGTGCGCCCGAGGCCGAAGTGCTGGACGCCCACCTGGAACAGTTCCGCACCCTGCTGCGGCAATACGCGCTGGTGATCCTGTCGGACTACGGCAAGGGGGGGCTGACCCACATCACCCGCATGATCGCCATGGCGCGCGATGCCGGGCGCACCGTACTGGTGGATCCCAAGGGCGACGATTATTCGCGCTACGCCGGCGCGAGCATTCTCACGCCCAACCGCGCCGAACTGCGCGAAGTGGTGGGGCGCTGGACCAGCGAGGCGGACCTGACCCGGCGCGCGCAGAGCCTGCGGCGTTCGCTGGGCCTGCAGGCGCTGCTGCTCACGCGCAGCGAGGAGGGCATGACGCTGTTCACGGAGGACGACGTCTGGAGCATCTCCACCCAGGCCCGCGAGGTTTTCGATGTGAGCGGGGCGGGGGATACGGTGATTGCGGTGCTGGGGACGATGCTGGCGGCTGGCCTGCCGCTGCGAGAAGCGGTCACCTTGGCCAACCGGGCCGGTGGTATTGTCGTGGGCAAATTGGGGACGGCTACGGCGAGTGCGGCGGAGTTGTTTGGAACATGATCCCATGAAAATCATCGTCACCGGCGCGGCCGGTTTCATCGGCGCCAACCTGCTGCGCGCGCTCAATGAGCGCGGCGAGACCGATATCCTCGCGGTCGACAACCTGACCAAGTCGGAGAAATTCCGCAACCTGGCGGAATTCGAGATCGGCGACTACCTCGACAAGACCGAATTCCTGGAACGCGTGCGCCGCCGCGAACTGCCGCGCCCGGAAGTGATCTTCCATGAGGGCGCCTGCTCCGACACCATGGAGACGGACGGCCGCTACATGATGGCCAATAACTTCCGCTACTCGGCCGACATCCTCGAGTGGGCCCAGAGCAGCGGCATACCGTTGATCTACGCTTCGTCCGCGTCGGTCTACGGCATGGGGCCGGTTTTTACCGAGATGCGCAGCGCGGAGCGGCCGCTCAATGTCTACGGCTACTCCAAGCTGCTGTTCGACCAGGTCGTGCGCCGCCAACTGCCCGCGGCCCGCGCGCCGGTAGTGGGGCTGCGCTACTTCAACGTCTATGGTCCGCGCGAGAGCCACAAGGGTCGCATGGCGTCGGTGGCCTTCCATCATTTCCACCAGTTCCGCAGCGAGGCCAAGGTGCGCCTGTTCGAGGGCAGCCATGGGTTTGCCGACGGCGAGCAGCGGCGCGATTTCATCCACGTCGACGATATCGTCAAGGCCAACCTGCACTTCTGGAACCGGCCCGCCAGCGGGGTCTACAACCTGGGAACCGGCCGGGCGCAAAGCTTCAACGACGTGGCGCTGGCGGTGATCAACGCCCTGCGCGAGGCCAATGGCCAGCAGGCGCTCAACCTGCAGCAGGCGGCCTCCCAGGGCATCATCGAGTACACCGAATTCCCGGTCGCCCTGCGCGGCAAGTACCAGGCCTTTACGCAGGCCGACCTCGCGGCGCTGCGGGGCGCCGGTTTCGAGGATGAGCTCATGACGGTTGAGCAGGGCGTCGCCGCCTACGTCCGCTGGCTGCTCAAGAACTCGTGACACCGGACCATAGCGCGGCCCCCAGCCCGACGCACCTGCGGCGCGCCGCCTTTCTGGACCGGGACGGTGTCATCAATATCGATCATGGCTACGTCTGGCGCATAGCCGATTTCCAATTCGTGCCCGGCGTGGTGACGGCGGCCGCGGAACTGGCGCAGGCGGGCTACGCATTAGTAGTAGTGACCAACCAGGCGGGCATCGGCCGCGGCATGTATGGCGAGGACGACTTCGACCGCCTGACCGCCTGGATGATCGAACAATTCGCCCAGGGCGGTGTGCCCATAGCCGGCGTGTATCACTGCCCGCACCACCCCACCCTGGCGCAGGGCGATTTTCGGCGCGCCTGCAGTTGCCGCAAGCCGGCGCCCGGCATGCTGCTGGATGCGGCCCGTGATCTGGACATCCGCTTGAGCGATTCGGTGATGTTCGGTGATAAATGCGACGATATGCGGGCCGCGCAAGCGGCGGGCGTTGGCCTGCGCGTATACCTGGGCAAGGACGGGCATGCGGCGCCGGCCGACGCCTGCGATGCTGCGGGTGCGGGACTGCGGTTTGCGTCGCTGGCCGCTGCCGTCAGCGATCCAGGACTGCGGGCGCAGCTGCGATTGGCGCCCTCGCCACCGGACCTGGCTTCGGCGCACAAGGCCGTGCTGCCCCCCGGCGCCTGACCGGATATCCCTCCCAACCTGGTTGTCGCCTATGACCCGCCCCTATACCGCTTTGTCCTTCGAACACAAGATCGCTTCGCGGGACCAGCTGGCCGCGCGGGCGGCTGGCCTGGAGCGGCCCGTGGTGCTTACAAACGGCGTCTTCGACATCCTCCATCGCGGCCACGTCACCTATCTCTCGCGGGCGCGGGCGCTGGGGGCCTGCCTGGTGGTGGCGGTGAACGCCGACGCCTCCGTGCGCGCGCTGGGCAAAGGGGCGGATCGGCCCATCAACGGGGAGGACGACCGGGCGGCGCTGCTGGCTGCACTGGAATGTGTCGATCTCGTGACCATCTTCGACGAAACCGTGCCGCTGCCGGTGCTGGAGCTCGTCCGACCGGAAATCTATGTCAAGGGCGGCGATTACGACGTAGATGCCACCCCGGAAGCGCGCCTGGCGCGCACCTGGGGTGCGCGGGCGGTGGCTATCGCCTTCGAGCATCAGCGCTCAACGACCGCGTTGCTCGCGCGGGTACGCGGACAGGGCTGAGCGCACGGGGTCCGCGGCTGGCCCAAGCCGCCAGCGGCCGGGGCCGAAGACGGGATAAGCGCCTCCGGGAGCGAAATTCCCGGCGCGAACGCCAACCGGCACAAATGCGCCGCAAGTAACAAATTGTCGGCATAATGGACAGTTGCGCTCCGCCCACGGACGGAAAAAACAGCTGTGACATTTTTTGTCCAATCCCTGGTTGCCTTCCTGCTGACGGCCCTGCTGATCGTCTGGCTGCGGCGTCCGGCCCAGCGCTTCGGGCTACTGGACCACGCCGGCGGCCGCAAGCGTCACGGGGATTCCATTCCCCTCACGGGCGGCATCTCACTCACGCTGGCGTTCGTGGCCTCGCTGTTTTTCTCCTCGCAGGTCCTGGTCCATTATTCGGTGCTGTTCGTGGCCATGGCCTTGCTGTTTGGCATCGGCCTGCTCGACGATCTGGGCGAAGTCTCACCCAGCGGCAAGCTGATCGTGCAGTTGGTGGCCGCGCTGTTCATGACCTCCTGGGCCAACCACTTCCTGACCAATCTGGGCGATCTGTTCGACCGCGGCCCCTTCGAGTTGCGCAACTGGGGCATACCGCTCACGATCTTTGCCACGGTTGCCGTGACCAACGGCTTCAACATGCTCGATGGCATCGACGGCCTCGCGGGCGGGCTGGCCTTCTGCGTGCTGGCGGTCTTTGCCGCTTTCGCATCCGTACTGGGTGACCACATCGCCATGAAGTTCCTGGTGGTGCTGCTGGGCGCGCTGGCCGGGTTCCTGATCTTCAACCTGCCGCACCCCTGGCGCGGGCGGCGGCGCACTTTCATGGGCGACACCGGCAGTCTCATCCTGGGTTTCGTGGTGGCGTGGTTCTCGGTGGACCTCACGCAGCGTGCGGACCTGCACGTGCCGCCGGTGGTGATGCTCTGGGTGGTGGGCGTGGTGCTGCTCGACCTCTTCACCGTCACCGTGCGGCGCGTCATCCGGCGGCGCGACCCGGCCCTGCCCGACCGCGGTCATATCCACCACCTGCTGCTGCGCCGTGGCTTTACCGGACCCCAGACCCTGCTCTGGCTGCTGGGCGCCAACCTGGTGCTGAGCGCCGTCGGCACCGCGCTGTGGCGCCTGGGCGTGCCGGAATTCGTGAGCCTGGCGGCATTTCTGGTGGTGGCGGCCGTCTACCTGGGCCTGTTCCTGTTTCCCGCGCGCCTCTGGCGGCGGCTGCCGCGGCGCGTGCGCGACGGCGCAACGGTGCGGGACGGGATCCCGGCGGCGCCCACGGGCAAGGCCGTGACCGAATCCGCCAACGACAACCGCGCGAACAGCGCGCAGCCCGGGAGCCGCTGATGCGCGCCGCGCGCAGCAACGACGTCGCGCCGTTCCTGCCCACGGCGCGCGATCTGCACCGCATCTTTCATGGCCGCAGCCTGCAGCGCGGCCGCGAGGTCATGCTGGCCGGGCGGGTGTCGCCCATAGAGCTCGAAGTGCTCTCGAGCAACCTCATGGAGCTGCGCGCGCAGGTGCTGGGGTCGGAGCAGCCGGAGGGAACCGAACAGCGCCGCTACCAGGTCGGCGTGCGCATGATGCGCAAGAGCGCCGGCGCCCAGGTGGAGATCGAGTCGCATTGTTCCTGCCCCATCGGCCTGCTGTGCAAGCACGCTGCCGCCGTACTGCTGCAATGGCAGCCGCAATGGGGCGAGGCCATCGTTCCCAGCGGCGGTTCGGCGTTTGCGCGGCCCTGGAGCTCGCCCGCCAGCACGCCCGAAGTGCCCGACGACGAACCGGTCGTGGTCCAGCCGCGCATCGCCCACGGCGTGGGCACGGTTTGCGTGCGCCTGGGGGCTTCGCGGGCACCGGCCCTGCCCAACGTGCCGGCCAATCGTCAGCCGCCCAATGCCGCGCTGTACGTTTCCTTGCGCATCGACGGCATCCGGGTGCCGCTGCAGCGGGCGCAAAGCCGCCTCGTCGTCGACGGCGAGGAGGTCGATGCCGCGCCCGATCCCCGGCAGGTCGAACGCGTCATCGCGCAGCTGCAGGCGGACGGCGCCACGCCCTGGTCCTATGCGGCCGCGCCGCAGGGGCGGCGCAGCAGCGAGTCGGCCTTCCAGATCAACGATGACGCGGCGGCGCAACTGATCGACGAGCGCGCCGGTGACTGGCGCGCGCAGGGCTGGCAGGTGGAGGTCGACGAGGATTTCCCGTGGCAGATCGTCGAAGTGGGCGATCTGGAGATGGCGATCCAGGCCGTGCCGGGGCATGACTGGTTCGACCTGGAACTGGGTTTGCGCATGGGCGAGAAGCGCATTCCCCTGCTGCCGTTGCTCGAGTCCGCGCTGGCCGACACCCGCCCGGGTGGCTCGCGCGGCCGCGACGCGTCCGGCCCGGGGCGCGTACTGCAGGTACGCATCGACGCCAAGCACATCGTGCGCCTGCCCTGGGAGCGCATTGCGCCCCTCCTGGATACCTTGGTGGAACTGGGCGACACCCGCCGCCGGCTGCCGGCGCGCAAGGGTGGCGCCGGCGGGCGCACGTCGCGCGCGGCGCGAGTATTGCGCCTGTCGCGCCTGGATCTGGCCCGCGTATCCGGGCTGGCCGAGCGTGGCCAGCTCACCTGGGTCGGCGCGCCGGATCTGCGCCAGTTTGCGCAGCGGCTGGCCAATTTCGAGCATGTGGATACGGTGGCGGTTCCCACGGGACTGCAGGCGGAACTTCGCCCCTACCAGCGCGCCGGCCTGAACTGGCTGCAGTTCCTGCGCCAGTACAGCCTCGGCGGGCTGCTGGCCGACGACATGGGCCTGGGCAAGACGCTGCAGACCTTGGCGCACATCTGCCTGGAGAAGGAACAGGGGCGCCTGCTCACGCCAGCTCTGGTGATCGCGCCCACATCGCTGGTGCACAACTGGGTGGCCGAAGCCCGGCGCTTCGTGCCGGGGCTGCAGGCGCTGCAGCTGCACGGCACCGATCGCTGGCGCGATTTCGACAAGATCGGCAGCTCCGACATCGTCGTCACCAGTTTCGCCCTGCTGGCGCGCGACATCGAGCAGCTCAGCACCCACGAATTCCACATGCTCATCGTCGACGAGGCGCAGAACATCAAGAACCCGCGTACCCAGGCCGCCAGCGCCGTGCGCCAGCTCAAGGCCACGCACCGCCTGGCGCTGACGGGAACACCGCTGGAAAACCACCTGGGGGAACTCTGGGCGCAGTTCGACTGGCTGGCGCCCGGCCTGCTGGGCGACCAGGCCAGCTTCTCGCGCCTGTACCGCGTGCCCATCGAACGCCACGGCGACGAAGATCGGCGCATCCACCTCACCAGCCGCATCCGGCCCTTCGTGCTGCGCCGGCGCAAGGACGAGGTCGCGCCGGAACTGCCGCCGCGCACGGAGATCGAGCGCTACGTCGCCCTGGAAGGCGGCCAGCGCGACCTCTACGAAGCGGTGCGGGCCAGCATGCACGAGCGCGTGCGCATGGCGCTGGCCGAACAGGGTCTCGACCGCAGCCAGGTGGTGGTGCTCGACGCCCTGCTCAAATTGCGCCAGGTGTGCTGCGATCCGCGGCTGGTGGGCCTGTCGGCCGCCCGCGCGGTGACGGAGTCGGCCAAGCTGGAACTGCTCATGGAAATGCTCGATGGGCTGCTGGTGGAAGGGCGGCGTGTGCTGGTCTTCTCGCAGTTCACGTCCATGCTGGCGCTCATAGAAGAAGCGCTGCGCGCGCGCGGCCAGGCCTATGCGCTGCTCACCGGCGATACGCGCGACCGCGCGCGCGCCGTCGAGCAGTTCCAGGGCGGCGAGGTGCCGCTCTTCCTGCTCAGCCTCAAGGCCGGCGGCACCGGGCTCAACCTGACGGCCGCCGATACGGTGATCCACTACGACCCGTGGTGGAACCCGGCGGTGGAAGCCCAGGCAACCGATCGCGCGCATCGCATCGGCCAGGACAAGCCGGTGTTCGTCTACCGCCTGCTGTGCGCGGGCACGATCGAGGAGCGCATGCGCTCGCTGCAGGCCCGCAAGGCGCGGCTGGCGCAGGCCATGCTGGGCGATGAGGCCGGGCTGGCGCGGGCACTGGGGGCGGAGGACATCGAAGCGCTGCTGGCCCCGGCGGCAGCGCCGTGAGCCCGGCACCATGAGCGCAGCGCCATGAGCCTCTACGCCATCGGCGACCTGCAGGGGTGCGCGGCGCGCCTGGACGAATTGCTGGCGCGCCTGCCCGCCGATGCACGCCTGGTGTTCGTGGGTGATCTCGTCAACCGCGGGCCCGATTCGTTGGGAACCCTGCGGCGCGTGCGCGCCCTGGGCGACCGGGCGGTGGCGGTGCTGGGCAACCATGATCTGCACCTGCTGGCGGTAGCGGCCGGGATCCGGCAAATGCACGACGACGACACGCTGCAGGACATCCTCACCGCGCCCGATGCGGCGGAACTGCTCGACTGGGTGCGCAACCGGCCGCTGGCGCACGTGGAGGAAGGCGTGCTGTTCGTCCACGCCGGCGTGCTGCCGCCATGGAGCGTGGAGCGCACCCTGGACCTGGCCGGCGAAGTGCAGCAGCTGCTGCGCGGAGACGATCACCACGCGTTCCTGACCACCATGTACGGCAACCGGCCGGTACAGTGGAGCGAGGCACTGGAAGGCGCCGACCGGCAGCGCTGCATCCTCAACGCGCTCACGCGGCTGCGCTTTGTATCGCTCGAGGGCGCGATGGATCTCAAGCTCAAGGGCAGCGTGGAGAGCGCGCCACCGGGCTGGGTGCCGTGGTTCGCGCATCCCGCGCGGGTCAGCACCGCAACGCCCATCATCTTCGGCCACTGGTCAACGCTGGGGCTGATGATGCGCGACAACGTCGTCTGCATCGACACCGGCTGCATCTGGGGCGGGTGCCTCACCGCCCTGCACTGGCCCAGCCGCACGGTTGAACAGGTTTCGTGCGGCCCGGACGTGGCGGTCAATGCGGCCGCAAGCGCCGAGGCGTGAACCTTGCTTCTTGGAAAGTTGCTTCTTCCGCTGCCTTGATCCATGCAAGGGCTGGTGGCCACACGCGGCGCCCCTCGAACGCCCTCAATCGCGTTGGTGCATCAACGGCATGACGGGCCCTACGCCGTCGATCAGTTGCCTCCCGCAGAGACGGATCCCAGCTCGCTCGCGTCGTCGCTGACCGTATCGTCCGACAGCGCGCTGTCGCGCTCCGGCAGGCCCAGGGCGACAGAGATGGCGCTGCGGACGCGCTCGGCGATCTCCTGGCGCACCTCGCCGGGAGATTCGAGTGCGGGCAGCCAGTGCAGGCGCGCCGTCAGGCGTGGCGTGACCAGGACTTTCCATATGGATCCCACCAGCGTGTCGTCGCCCACGAACGCGGCGGCATCGGTCGGCTGGCCATCGCGCAGATACTGCAGGGCCAGCGGCACGACGGGGGCCTGCGCTTCCACGCCGGCCTGGATGAGATTGGAATGGAAGCGCAGCAGGCACGATCCGTCGGTGGTTGTGCCTTCGGGGAATATGCCCACCGATTGTCCGGAGCGCAGGCGGTCGGTAACCGTCTGGTTGACGCGGCGTATGGCCTGGCGCCGGCCCCGCTCAACGAAGATCGTGCCCACGCCGCTGGCGAATCGCCCGATGAGCGGCCAGCCGGCGATTTCCGCCTTGGCGACAAAGCGCGCCGGCGTCACCGCGGCAACCACGAAGACATCGGCCCAGGAGACATGGTTGATCACCAGCAGTGAACCCGCACTCTGGTCGATCGGCCCCGCGCCAGGTGCGACCTGCAGTTCAAGGCGGATACCCAGCGCGAAGAGCGCGATGCGCGACCAGAACTTCACGAGCGCATCGCGGCCACCGGTAGGCATCACGGGGAAGAGCAGGGAGCCGACCAGCACGCCCCAGAGGACGTGGAAGGCGATGAAGACCAGGACCAGCGGGGCCAGGACGATGAGCAGGGCCACGACGGCGCGGTCCTGGGGGGGATTTTTGATGTTGCTGGTCATGGCGGTGGGTAGGACGGTGGGAATGCGGGTGCCCTCACCCCAGCCCTCTCCCGCAAGCGGGAGTGGGGGCACAACACGCGGGGATGGGGCACCCCCTCTCCCGCTTGCGGGAGAGGGCTGGGGTGAGGGTCGCCGCAGTCACTCTGCCGCCTCAAACCGCACTTCCCCGCCCACCAGCGTGTAT
>Ga0209698_10006777_pt1 | contig 12118 bp, 9 predicted proteins | sample LitLauG_LLR_2012_FD_187203 | JGI IMG/M metagenome (GOLD analysis project Ga0209698, IMG submission 187203) | Freshwater sediment microbial communities from Pennsylvania, USA - Little Laurel Run_MetaG_LLR_2012 (SPAdes) (version 2) | ecosystem: Environmental > Aquatic > Freshwater > Creek >...
GCAATCGGCTCACGGGAATGTGGCGCTGGTCGACTTGGCCCCTTTAGGACATGCCGCCCTGCATCTGAACCTTAAGCCGATGTTCGGTATTGCCGACGCGATTCGCAATCTGCACCGGTTGGACAATTCCCTGCTCGACAGTTTTATGACACGCCATTCGGATGGACTGCAACTCTTGGCAGGAGTGAGTGTCCCTGCCAGCGTCGAGCCGTCCACCGCTGAGTTTGCGCGCCTCTTCGACATGATGGTGGGCCATTACCGTTATGTCGTAGTGGATACCTCCACCCGGCTCGATGCGGCCACTCGCCTGGTCTCGAATTTGTCCGAGGCTACCCTGATGGTGGCGCATGCCGACGTGGCATCGCTGTGGAGCGCCGCCAGAATTCTCCAGTACCTGGGCGAGACCGGAGGCCGAGAGCGGGTAAAATTGGTCCTGAACCGGTTTCGCAAGATTCCAGGATTCAAGGAAACGGACGCGGAAGCCGCCTCGGGCGCGAAGTTGCTGTGGAAGATTCCCAATCAGTACTTCGCCGTCTCTTCCGCGATCGACCGCGGAGTGCCCTTGATGCAACAAAGCAGTACTGAGATTTCACGCTCCTTCGCCGGACTGGCCGCAACCCTGACCCAGAACGACGATGACGTGAAACGCTCAACCTGGTCGCTCTTCAAGACGGTATAGGAGATCATGCCCAACCCGCAAACCTTCGAACGTACCGAATACCAGCAGGTGAAGGCCGACCTTCACCGCAAGATCCTTGACCGTCTGGATCTGGAAAAGTTGGGCAAGAGCGCCGGGGACGCGGCCCGCGACGAAGTCCTGATCCTCATTCGAAACTCGGTGAACAGCGAAGCTGTTCCGCTCAGTTTCGCCGAACGGGAACGGTTGGCGCGTGAGATTCTGGACGAGATATTCGGACTCGGCCCCCTCGAACCGTTACTGAAAGATCCGACGATATCCGACATCCTGGTGAACCGCTTCAACCGGGTTTACATCGAGCGCTCCGGAAAGCTGGAACTGACAGGGCTCTCCTTCAAAGACAACGCGCACTTGATGCAGATTATCGACCGCATCGTGTCGCGCGTAGGACGCCGTGTGGACGAGTCCTCACCCATGGTCGACGCCAGGTTGGCGGACGGATCCCGTGTCAACGCAATTATTCCTCCCCTCGCTCTCGACGGACCGTGTTTGTCGATTCGGCGCTTCGGTCGTGATGCGATTACGGCCCGTCACATGATCGAGAACAAGTCGATCACCGAGCCCATGCTGGAACTGCTGTCGTCGGTCGTCAAGGGCCGGCTCAACGTGCTCATCTCAGGTGGAACGGGCGCCGGCAAAACTACGTTGCTCAACGTCTTGTCGGGATACATTCCGAACACGGAGCGCATCGTCACCATCGAAGACGCCGCCGAACTACAACTCAAACAGGAACACATCGTACGCCTGGAAACGCGACCTCCAAATATCGAAGGCAAAGGCGCTGTGCGGCAGCGGCAGCTGGTAATCAACAGCTTGCGTATGCGGCCGGATCGCATCGTTGTGGGCGAGGTACGCGGCGAAGAGGCGTTCGACATGCTTCAGGCCATGAATACGGGTCACGAAGGTTCGATGACCACGGTTCACGCGAACTCCCAGCGTGATGCACTGGCTCGCGTGGAAAACATGGTGTCGATGGCTAACCTCAACATTCCGGAACGCGCCGTACGCCATCAGATCGCCTCTGCCATTCATGCCGTAGTGCAGATTGCGCGTATGTCTGACGGCACGAGAAAAGTCATCTCGATCTCTGAGATTACCGGCATGGAGAGCGAGATCGTGACCATGCAGGATATTTTCGTGTTTGAGCGGCACGGCATCGATGAGACGGGGAAAGTACGTGGCGCCTTCCGCGCAACTGGGATTCGCCCGCGATTTGCCGACCGCCTCGCGTTGTCCGGGTGCCGGCTCCGGCCCGCTCTGTTCGAAGCGCTCATGGAGGTTTAGGCTGCAGGTGGTTGTTAAGAGAATCTGATGCTGATACTTATTTCCATTCTCGCGTTCGTCGTGGTCGCGATCGGATTTTTCGTGGTGGTTTCCCTTCTCGACGAACGAAATGCACGTGCGCGCTTGATCCGCGAACGTCTCAGTTCGGTGCAGAAGGCTGCGGAACGGGAACCCAGCAAAGAGCTGGCCATCCTGCGCGACGAGATGTTGAGCGAGATTCCAGCTCTCGACAACATTCTCCGCCGGTCAGAGAGAGTCAGCCAGATTCAGGACATGCTCGGTCAGGCGAACGTGGATTTTCGCGCCGGCAACTTCCTTTTGCTTTGCCTCATCTGCGGAGTGGTCCTCGGCTTCGTTCTCCTGCTTTGGGCCCGGTCATCGCAGTACGGGCCGATGTTCGGGTGGATCGGCCTCATCGTCGGCTTCTTCCTCCCGTATGGGTATGTTTCCTACCAGCGGACCAAACGGTTCGACAAATTTGAGGAGCTCTTTCCAGAGGCGATTGACACTTTGGCCCGTGCGGTTCGGGCGGGACACGCCTTTACCACCGCCTTGGAATTGATCTCGAACGAAGTCTCTGAGCCCGTCGCGGGCGAATTCCGCAAGCTCTATGAGGAGCAGAAGTTTGGTATGCCGGTACGCGATGCCCTGATGAACCTGGTAGACCGGGTGCCTCTGGTTGACGTCAAGTTCTTTGTGACTGCCGTCATGTTGCAGCGCGAAACTGGCGGCAACCTCGCAGAAATCCTTGACAATCTCTCCTATGTCATACGCGAACGCTTCAAGATCCTGCGCCAGGTGCGGGTTTACACTGCCCAGGGCCGGCTGACCATGGTGCTCCTGATGGCCTTGCCGCCGCTGATCGTCGCCGTCATGATGACCATGAACCCGGATTTCATACGGCCGTTGTTTACTGACCCGATTGGGCATTCTCTGGTGGTAGCTGGAATTACGCTGCAGACCATCGGGTACTTCGTGATTCGCAGGGTGATTCGGATTCAGGTGTAGGCATGCTCTTAGTTCTGACGATATTGATTTTCGTGACCGTCGTCCTGGTGGTGTTCTCCTTCGGGGCAGCGGCGGCGTCTCCCGCTTCAGTCCTGGGATCGCGGCTTCGTGCTTTAGGTTGGCAGCGCCCTGACGCACCGCAGAAGCCGGCGATCAAGGAGCGTATACAACAGGCGCTCGACCCTCTCAGTAAGGCCTTGCCTGTATCTCCGGGTGATGTCTCACGTACGCGTGCATGGCTGATTCAGGCGGGTTACCGTGATCCGAAGCACGTCACGGTTTACTACGGCATTCGCACTTTGCTCGCGGTCGTAGGTCTTTTCGGCGTCCTGGCTACACGCACCTACGATTCTCCGATGATTCTCGTCGGCGTGCCCGCTTTTGGTTTCTTTATTCCGCGTTTCATGCTCAAGCGTGCTATCAAGGCTCGGCAGCTGCGCATCACACTCGGTATGGCAGATGCTCTGGATCTCACCGTGATCTGCGTGGAGGCTGGACTCGCCCTGGATCAGGCCCTGATGCGCGTGGGCGAGGACTTGCGGCACGCACATCCGGACCTGAGCGACGAGTTGCACCTGGTAACACTCGAAATGCGCGCCGGAAAGCCACGGGCCGAGGCTTTGCACAACCTGGCGCAACGCACCGGCGTGGATGACATCCGCGCCCTGGTGGCAACACTGGTACAAACCGATCGTTTCGGTACCAGTATCGCGCAGGCCCTGCGCGTGCACTCAGATTCCCTTCGCACGGAAAGGCGCCAACGTGCCGAAGAGCAAGCCGCCAAAACCACAATTAAGATGGTCCCTCCCCTGGTTGTATTCATTTTGCCGTCCATCATCTTCGTCACTCTGGGACCAGCCGTGATTCAGTTGATCCGCATCTTAATGCCGGAGTCGGGTCACTGAGCCGCTGGAACCCGTGATTTTCGGAGATTTGGAGTAGCTTCATGCCGGTAAAAGTTTCCAAAGCATACGCGTTCAATCGCACCCGTCTTTCCTATCTGGCGACAGAGCTGGAAGTGGCGAATACACACTGGACGCGCTTTCGGGGGCTCATGGCCCGAGAGTCGAACACTTTCGGGGATGGACGCGGCCTGTGGATTGTTCCCTGTCACGGGGTTCATACCATGGGCATGCGTTTCCCCATCGATGTGCTTTATCTTGATAGAGAGAACGTGGTTGTACACCTCGAACAAAGCCTGGCGCCCTGGCGGTTCGCTCCGGTTCGAAGGAAGGCAAAGTCGGTGTTGGAATTGCCGACCGCAACTGTAAGTACCACAAGAACGGAAGTTGGAGACAAGGTTGAAATCGAGCTTGCAGGACGGGCCCACACAGCTGACTGAAGTTCCTCAGCTCGAAGGTCCCAAATTACTGGTGGAGTGGTCGTCGCGATGGGAGGAGTTCACATCCGCGATCGGCCCTGCCATGGGGCGATCCCCGAGGAGGCTGGCGGGCGAGGCCCGCACCGACATATTCCCCTACCGAGGTGTCCTAATAGGTTGGTTTGCCGAAATCATGGTGTTGTTAGCCCTGGCTGTTCTGCCGGCGAAGCTGGCGAGCATGCGGCCCTACGTCCCACCCCCTCTCCCGAAATATGACGTCATCTATTTCTCCGGTGACGAGCTACCCCAGACCGAGGACACGGGAGGAGCGCAAGCCGGCCGTTCCGGAACCAGCGGAGGACGAGAGGCTCACCATCGCACCCAGACAATCCGTGTCGCCCGCGGTAGTTCCGTGAGCGAGAAGATCGTCGAAGCTCCCAAACTGAATCTGCCAAAGTCTAATAGTCCGGTCGCAAACCTCCTGGCCTTCAAGGCGATTCCTGGACCCGCCCCTGCCGAAGGGCTTAAGTCATCTGCGCGATCCCTTGCCTTGCCGCAAACCGCAGTAGTTGCTCCAGCGCCCCAGATCTCAAATGATCGCCTGCGGAACGCCCCCGCACTTACCTCCAGCGTGGTTGCTCCCGCGCCCAGCACAGCTCAACTGTCATCCGCCCGGTCAGCCACGACGCCCAGCGTCGTATCAGTAGTGCCTCCGCCGGTGTCCGCGCCAGAACGTGAGGCCAACTTCGCGGCGAAGCTCACGCTCCCGGCGACCGCCGTGATCGCGCCGCCTCCGACTCATGTGACTCGCGATCTCGGTTCCCTTAGCGGACCGGAAGTGGCCGATCTGCGAAACGAAGTTGTTCCGCCCCCTGTGCAAACAGGTACGCGTACGCTCGACAGGTCTGCGGCCAATGGCCTTCCCGACAGGAACCAGGTCGTGCCACCTCCCGTGCAGGCCGGTAGCCGCTCTATGAACGGAAACATAGCTGGCGGGCTGGTCGGCACGAACCAGGTAGTTCCGCCGCCCGTCCAGGGTAGTGGCTCTACCTCTTTGTTTAGTAGGGTGTTGGGAAGCCTGATTGGAACTACCGATGTCGTCCCGCCCGCCCCGTCTGTAGGCGGCGGCACATCAACCAGCGGGAACGGAAGCGGGACCAAGGGTGGCGGTTACGGCGGTGCCATGGACCTTGGCTCAGTCTCCGCGCCCCCCAACGGCGGTGGCGGTGGAAGCGGTGGCGGCAAGGGACTCGTCGTCTCCAGCCAGCCCGGCACCACGGTCGGCATCCCCGGCAACGGTGGCACAGGATCGCTCGCCATGTCACCTTCGGGTGTAGACAAGGCTGGGTTGGGAGGCTCAGGAGGAGGCGCTGGTATTGGACACGGAAGTGGGCCGGGCAGCGGGCTCTCCGGCGAAGGCTCCGGAGCAGGGCGTGACGGTAAAGGGCCGGGCTCCGACCCGGCCGCTCGCGGCGGAATTTCTCCCTATCCAGGTACCGGAGGAGCAGGACGAGGCACCACCGGGACACCCGCGGTCGCCGGCGTCTCGGTTACGGGCGGGAGCACCATCAACCTGCCCAGTTTCGGCGCTAATGGTTATGACCCCAACCTGCCCGGACGTTCTTCGACTGGCGGTGATCGGCGAGCCCTTGACATCACCGTCGTAGGCACTTCGCGCTCGGGCGGAGCCTTCAACTACTACGGAGCCCTGAAAGGGGACAAGGTTTATACCAAATACATCAACACGGGCGCGGGCACCGCGGTCATGCAGTTTGCGGACCCCAGCTCCGCGAATCACACCTATACGGAAGACCTGACCGCGCCAGAGCCGATGCGTGTCGAACTTCCAACCGGCCTGCACAAATCTAGGTTGGTTCTGGCCTGCATTCTTGACCGCTCTGGCCAGCTCCGGAACGTACGCGTACTGGAGAAGGGCGGACCGGAAATGACCAACAAGATTCTTGCCTCGCTGCCCAACTGGAAGTTCCAGCCCGCTTTGCGCGGTAGTCAGCCCATCGAAGTTAACGCTATTCTCGGATTCAATATCGATACGCGCTGATTGTGGCTGCCGGGAAACCTCAAACCCAAACCCCAAGGTGAGCTGGCGGGACCTATCTTTCAGGATTGCCCACGCGATGAAACAAAATGGCGGCGCCATCGTCGTACGCCACTCGCCACTGCGTTTCTTCCTTAAGGGTACCCGCCAACGATGTGTTTGGCGGCAGCAGCACCCAGTTGACTTGCCAGCTGTCCAGAATACCGTCCCAGCCAGGGCGAACATGAATGAGTTTCAGGTAGTTTCTTAGGAAGTCCTCGCCGTACAGGTCGTGGCGGTCATCCACCACGACTTTCAATTGTGGATACAGGCGGTAGATCAGGTATCCGCCCCAGTAGTCCGAGGTGAAAATCGGTTCGCGCACTTGTTGCCGGGCAAGAAAATCTGCTGCCTGCACCGGAAAACGTTGCTCGTCAAATCTCGCATTCAGAATCTGGTCTGAGCCCAGGCGGCCATGGTGCAAACACACCCATAAGCTCAGCGCCATCACGACAGCCGGCCATAGGTGGCCCACCATACCAAATTCCATTCGTCCCATCCGCTGGGAAAAATCTTCTACTCGAGCGACGAGGTTCCGCAGTCGTGCAGAGGACTCCTCAGACCTTCCAAGATCAATAATGCATGCTGAGAGCGTCGGCGCTGCAATCAAGACCAGCAGAATCGAGCTGACGGGAATGTTGCGCGAAGCATATAGCCCGGCATAACTGGCAAACACCACCACCAGAAGAGAACTGAGGCGCGTCCGATTTCGCCCCACGGCAAGAGTGAACAACGTAATCAGAATCAACGCTGCGAAACATTTCTGCGCCAGACCGTGGAAGTTTGGCGACTGAAATTCGTCAATGTGGTCCATCAGAAAACGGTTCGAGAGGTACTTGTAGATGTGGATGTGGAGGTGGTAGCCGTAAGGATTCAGCAGAGTCGCGAGAGCGCAAAGACTACCCACGAAACTTAGAGCCCGAAGGCGCTTGTCCGCCGCGGCACACTCGTCCATGGTGTCACTTCCGAATCGCTCCATCAGCGCCGCTCCCAGGTAAAGCCCCAGCAGCACGAAACCCAGGAGGAACGCGCCGTGCACGTTCACCCATATCAGCATGAGGAGCGGCAGCCATAGAAGCCTCTTATCCCGGCCGCCGGGAATTGCCTCCGCTTCCGTCATTTCGAGAATTCGGAACCAGACTGCCGCCAACAGCCAACTCAACACGTGGGGACGGGCAAGGAAATGTATGGTGGAGGCCGAGGCCGCAACTAACAGAAACAATACTGAAATAGGCAGATTCGCGCCTTTCGCCAGCATCCACCTGAACACCAGCGCGAAAGTGAATGCAATAATCAGTGAACTGAAGAAGACGACGCCATTCAAGCCCGCTACGTTGTAGATCGCTCCAATCACAACATCGTAGAGCCACTCCCAGGCGTACCACGGCTTTCCACTCATGCTTGAAGAAAACGAGTCTTCGCGCGGCAGTACATGGGTGCTCAGTATTTGTTGGCCATTGCGCACATGCCAACCAATATCGGCGTCGCTCAACAACCGGCTGGATAAAATTCCAAAGGTGAGGGCAACCAGGAGTAGTACGAAGATCAGGTCACTGACCGAAGGGAGTATGGCACGAACCCAGGTTGGCGAATTGGAAGACTTCCCCACAATGCTTGTGCGCTGTACCTGTGCCGGTCCTTTCGGATATTCCAGAACGACTGGCGTAGGTTTTGAATCCAAGATCGGCTCCTGCCTCTGACGGGGCCATGTTATCTGATGTAGCGAAAAAAAAGCATTCTTCGTGTCGAAAAAGTCGCCTTACTGGGCGTCGGCTGATTAAGGCCGGGTTAATTTCTGATCCGGGTCGTCAGCCAAACTTAAGGATGCCAATACCCTATTCCCACGCGCATGTGGTGCAGCAACTCGTCAGGGATGCACTCCGCCAGCGCAATCCCCAGCGCCGCATGGACGACTCCCAGAGGAATCAGGTTGCGATAGCGGCGGAACGCCTCACAGAAGAACAAGGCGCCCAGGAGAGTCCCAACCGTCAGTACGGGACTTGGCCAGTGTGTGCCAGCGAATAGTAGGCTTGACAGAAAAACTGCTCTCTTTCCCCCCAACAACGTTTCTAGTCTCACAAAGAAAAACGCCTGCAGGATGAACTGCTGGATTAGAGCCCAGACAGCATACTCCACGATGGAATGCAGTTGCGGCCATGCAGGATTGGCAGGTACCGGTAGCCCCAGAGCGAGAGTCCCTCCAATGATCGCCGACACCAACACGAGGCCCAGAAGCAGAATCGGTACGGTTCCGTTTCGTTTGGGAGCTAGTCCAAGTTCAGTTTTTGAATATCCCGGACCATACGTGAAATACGAGATCGCCAGTACAGACAGGGTTAGAAACAGGCCGTCATAAAAGCCCGCCTTCGACCACAGGGTCGCTTCAATCAGCCCGAATCCGATCACGACTTCAGCCACAGTGGACATGGCATGCCCACGCGGGGCAAACCCTGTCCCAAAACTCTTCCCTGTTTCTGGGAGCGAAATCGACGGTTCGGGTCGACAATCCTGAGGGAAACTTTTGGAGCCTACAGCCATCCTCCGAATCTTATAAGTGTACGAGATGAACATCAACAGCACACCACGGGTGGTGATCGTTGGCGCTGGTTTCGGAGGGCTCACAGCGGCGCGGGCGCTTGCCAGATCTCCACTCCAGATCACAGTTATCGACCGCAAGAACCATCACACCTTCCAACCGCTTCTCTATCAGGTTGCTACCGCTGGACTGTCGCCCGGCGAAATCGCAGCTCCGATTCGCTGGATCTTGAGCGGACACTCGAATGTTGAAGTTCTGATGGAAGAAGTCACCGGCCTGGATCTCGACCGGCGGCTTGTCCAGATTTCGTCCAAAGAAATTCCCTACGACTATCTGATCGTCGCCGCAGGCGCTAGCCATGCCTACTTCGGCCACGATGAATGGGAACCGCTCGCCCCGGGATTGAAGACGATCGAAGATGCCTTGGAGATTCGCCGCCGTGTGTTGCTGGCCTTCGAACTCGCGGAACGGCAGGCGGTCGAGACCGGGCACCAGACTGACCTGAACTTTGTCGTGGTCGGCGCTGGCCCTACGGGCGTCGAACTGGCTGGCACTCTGGCCGAAATATCGCGCCACGTGCTGGCTCACGAGTTCCGCAAGATTGATCCCACCAGCACTCATATCATTCTGCTCGAAGGCGGACCGCGAGTGCTGCCCGCTTACTCCGAAGATCTATCGCGCAGTGCGGAAGAGCAACTGAAAAAACTGGGCGTAGACGTCCGCACCTCGACGATGGTGACGGGGGTGGAATCCGGTGCGATTCGCGTTGCAGAAACGCGGCTTCCGGCAGCTGTCATCCTCTGGGCAGCCGGTGTGGCCGCCTCCCCTTTGGGCAAGAAATTGGGCGTGCCCGTTGACCGCGCTGGGCGCGTCCTGGTTCAACCGGACCTGAGCCTTCCCGGCCATCACGAAGTTTTTGTAATCGGCGATCTAGCCGCTCTGAAAGATGCCGAAGGCAAGATGCTTCCCGGAGTCGCTCCCGTAGCTATTCAAGAGGGCAAGTATGTCGCGCGAACGATTTCCCGCGAACTTCAGGGCGAGCCACGAAAGAATTTCCGCTATCTCGACAAAGGCAGTCTCGCCACGATCGGTCGCGCCGCGGCCGTGGCGCAGTTCGGGAAGATCCACATCTCCGGCTTCATCGCCTGGCTCGCATGGCTGTTCATTCACATCTTTTTCCTCATTGGCTTTCGGAACCGGATCATCGTGCTGATCCAGTGGGCATGGTCGTACCTGACTTACGAACGCGGAGCACGGTTGATCACCGGCAGCACAGACTTGCCGGGTTGGACGGCTTCACATCGGGTAGGTTCCGCTTCGCCAGCGAGCCTCGAAGAGGAAAGTCCTAGGGACGTGGCGGTCTGACCCAGATATCCTGGAGCCAGGAAGTCTGAGCGGAATCGCTATAATCTAGCTGTCTTGAAACGAATCTGGCTAACTTTGTTCTTCCTGGCTCTGACGACCGGCGCTCCTCCTGCAGGGAGTGCCCAAAACCTCCCCAATACGGGCCAGACGCTGGTAGTTTTCCCGTTCGAAAATGCTTCTCATGTTCCCGGCCTGGCGTGGATCAGCGAATCCTTCCCCGAATTGCTCGGCGAACGATTGGCCTCGCCAACCCTCTATTTCGTGGGACGTGACCAGAGACTCCAGGCTTACGATCGCGGCAGCATTCCCGCGAACCTGCATCCTTCGCGCGCCACCCTTTACCGGCTCGCAGAGCAACTCGACGTCGATTGCGTCGTGCTGGGCCAGTTCACTTATGACGGTCGCACCTTCACCGCTACCGCCCAACTGCTGGACATGCACCGCTTGAAGTTACAGCCCGCGGTCACTGCCAGCGGACCCTTGACCGACCTGATAAACATTCAGACCGGTCTCGCCTGGGAACTCCTGCGGCAATTGCGGTCGGACCTCTCCATCGGTCGAGATGCCTATCTTGCGGCGTTTCCCCAAGTGCGGCTGGATGCTTTCGAGAACTACGTTCGGGGAATCATGGCCGCGACCCCAACGGAAAGGCTTCAGCACTTCAAGGAAGCGGTGCGTCTGAATCCCGCCTACAACGAGGCATGGCTTCAACTCGGCAGAACCTACTACGGCGAGCGGCAATACGACGCTACCGTCGCGGCACTGGACCATATTCCGCAGGCTGTGCCCATGGCACGGGAAGCCAGCTTCTATGTCGGCCTGGCATCCTATTACGTGGGCGATTTCTCGAAAGCGGAATCGGCATTCAGTTTTGTGGCTACCCGTCTCCCACTTCCCGAAGTCGACAACAACCTCGGCGTCGCTACCGGGCGACGCGGCAAGAGAGAAGCCGCCCAGTTTTTCCAGCGCGCGCTGGATGCAGATCCGAATGATGCCGATTACCACTTCAACCTCGGCGTCGCCCTATACCGTAACGGTGATTTGACCGGCGCCCTGCGTCAGTTACGCGAGGCATTGGCGCAACGTCCCGCAGACTCAGAAGCCCAATTCTTCCTCGGGCGCCTCGAAGCCGAGGCATCGACAAAGTCTCAGGCGACATCAGAAGCAGCAAGCCCTGTCAAAACTCCCCTGGAGCGCATCAAGCCCAACTACGACGAAAACTCTTTCCGGCAAATTGCCCTGCAGCTTCAAGCCACGGCGGAACAACGCTGGGCGAAAGCCGATCCCCGCAAGCATGCGCAGTACCACGTTGGCCGCGGCACTGAACTGCTTGGGCAGGGCTTCGTGGCGGAGGCAGAACGAGAATTTCGCGAGGCAGTCTCGCTCGACCCTGAAAATGCACAGGCACATCTCGGCCTGGCCCAGGTGCTGGAAAACAATGGAGATTCCAGCGCATCTCGGTCAGAAGCAGAAACCGCCTTCGGCCTCAAGCAGACCGCCGAACCGTTATTAGTGCTGGTGCGCCTGGATTTGAGAGAGAATAGGGCTGAGGCGGCCTCGGAAAGCGTCGATCGGGCCTTGAAGCTGGAGCCCGCCAACCCTTCGGTCCAGGCGCTCAAGCGTGCCGTTGCAGCCAAGCTCGCGCAGAAAGCGCAGCCACTGCCCAATCCATGAAATCGCTCTCCGCTCGTCTGCTCCGGCGTGTTCTAGGCTCGGCGCTGGTGGTGTTTCTGTTTGTGGCGCCGGTTTATTCAGAAATCCTGAAGATCGTCATTAACGACACCATCCACCCCATCACCGACGAGTACATCG
>Ga0209698_10006778_pt1 | contig 12116 bp, 7 predicted proteins | sample LitLauG_LLR_2012_FD_187203 | JGI IMG/M metagenome (GOLD analysis project Ga0209698, IMG submission 187203) | Freshwater sediment microbial communities from Pennsylvania, USA - Little Laurel Run_MetaG_LLR_2012 (SPAdes) (version 2) | ecosystem: Environmental > Aquatic > Freshwater > Creek >...
CTGCGCCCCGCTTACACCGCACGTCTCGAACGAATCCTCAATCGAGCCGACGAACTCGGCATGGTCGTGATCGTCGGATATTTCTACGTCGGCCAGGCCGCCCGCCTACGCGACGAAGCCGCAGTGGTCAGGGCCACCGACAACGCAACCCAGTTTCTGCTGCGGCACGGCTGGCGCAATGTGCTGGTGGAGATCGACAACGAGTGCGATATCGGTTTCCACCACGCGATTCTGAGGCCTGAAAGAGTGAGCGAACTGATTGCCCGCGTCAAAGCTGCGCACATCAAAGGCCGGCGCTTGTTGGTGAGCGCGTCTTTTCGGGGCGGCGCAATCCCGACTGAGTCCGTAGTGAGTGTCTCTGACTTCCTGCTGCTTCACGGCAATGGAGTTTCGCTTCCGGAGCAAATTGCGGAGATGGTGCGCAAGACCCGCGCGGTTCCCGGTTACGCGCCCAAGCCGATCCTGTTCAATGAAGATGACCACTTCAATTTCGACCAGCCCGAAAACAACATGACTGCCGCCATCGGCGAGCGCGCTTCGTGGGGCTACTTCGACTACCGCATGAAAGGCGAGAGCTTTGAAGACGGTTATCAAAGCGTACCCGCGGACTGGGGCATCAACAGCTCCCGCAAACGAGCCTTCTTCGGTCTGCTGGCCCGAGTTACTGAAGCGGAGCCAAGCCGGTGAGTTGGGCAACAGGCTCCGACTCTTGCAAACTGATCACCGTGAACTGGCCACTGTAAACTGTCTTCTGACGTGGTGAGCGCGGATTTTGTCCCCATCTTTGAGCAGGAGTACCGGGTATTGCGGCCCAGGGCGCCTATGCCGCCTATCACGGTGCGCTTCCGCCGCTTTACTTCGCTGAACACGACCATCCGGCTACGCGAAGGACACATTTACGTCAGCCTGTCCGACTTGCTGGAAGGGGCGCCTGAGACAGTGGTTCGCGCAATCGCACACATCCTGCTGGCCAAGCTCTACAAAAAGCCCATTGAAGCAGCGCACAACCTTCGCTACAAACGCTTCGCCTCCTCAGCGGCCGTCACCCGCCAGACCGAGCTCATCCGCCACGCCCGGGGAAGCAAGCGCTACTTCGGCCCGGAGGGCCGTTACTACAATCTCGAAGAGGTCTTCGACTCGCTCAACCTGCGTTTCTTCGGCGGGCTGCTTGGCCGCCCCGAGCTCACCTGGAGCGAATTCCACGCCAAGCGCTCGCTCGGGCACTACGACGCCGCGCACAACACGATCGTCGTCAGCCGGGTCTTCGACCGCCCCTCAAGCCCGCGCTACGCCATCGAATACCTGCTCTACCACGAGATGCTTCACCTGAAGCACCCGGTGCGCATGCGCGGGGTTCGCCGGTGCGTCCACTCGGCCGAGTTCAAAGCCGAGGAGGCGCGATTCCCACAACTCGCTGAGGCCATGGCATTTATCAAGCGGCTGTAGCGAAATAGGAACGTGCTAGCATTGACAGCATTGCTAGCAATGCTAGCAGAATTGTGCTACTCTGATTTCATGGCAACGATCACCATCCGCAATCTCGATGAAACCGTCAAGCGCAAGCTGCAGGTCCGCGCCGCGCTCAACGGGCGTTCCATGGAGGCCGAGGCGCGAGAGGTCTTGTCGGAATTCGTAGTAACCGGCGCCAATTCTGCCATTAACACTGAGCCCGGAGAAGGTTTGGGAACCGCAATCCACAAGCGATTCGCCGCTCTCGGGGGTGTCGAACTCGAGATTCCACCTCGCACGTTTTCGGAGGGGAAGTCTGAAGCGAATGGCCAAGATGAAGAGACGCTAGATCTCAGTGAAGGCCTGGGAACAGCCATTCATCGGCTGTTTGCGCCCCTTGGTGGAGTGGAGCTTGAGATTCCCCCGCGTCATAAATCGCATCGGCAGATTCCCACCTTCGAAGAATGATCCTCCTCGACACGAATGTGCTTTCGGAAGTCATGAAGCTCAAGCCAGAACCGGCAGTCATGGCCTGGATCGATTCGCAAGTGCCAAACGGCCTTTGGACCTGCACAATTGTCACGGCAGAGTTGCTCTCCGGGCTGGACTTGATGCCAGTCGGCAACCGTCAAAAACTGCTCCGGAACAAAGCCGAGTTGATGTTCTCTGCGCTATTTGCGAGCCGCATCCTGGTCTTCAATCAGCAGGCAGCAGAAGTTTTCGGCACGGTCTTGAGGACCCGAAGGGCGATTGGACGGCCAATCGATGAGATGGACGCCTTGATCGCTGCTACAGCTCTCGCCAATGCAGCCACCCTTGCCACCCGCAACACCCCCGACTTCGAGGATTGCGGCATCCAACTCGTAAATCCATGGGAAGCGACTTAAGCTCCTGCTCCTATCTCTCTCCGAACCCACCGTGCTAGACTTCCGGCGCATCACTTTCCGCTGATTTGAAGATCGCGAAGCAGCCGCGCGGCGGCCGAATTCAGCAGGTAGAGACCAACGCACCCGGAGACGTCCATGAAAAATCCACTGCCCGATTCTCCGCAATCCGATTCCACTTTGCACTCGCAATTTTCCCGCCGTAGCTTCATCAAGTCCGCCGGCGCCGCGGCCGGGGCTGCCGCCATCCTCCCCTCTCGCACCTGGAGCCAGGCCCGCCCATCCGCATCAAATCGCATCACGCTCGGCGTTATCGGCTGGGGCATGATGGGCCCGAGCAACACGAAGGTCTTCCTGGAGCAACCCGATTGCCAGGTCGTCGCAGCCTGCGACATCGACAAGGCACACCTTCAAGCCGCCGTCGACACCGTCAACAAGAAGTACGGCAACACTGACTGCAAGGCTTATCACGACTATCGCGAGTTGATGGCGCGCGACGACATCGATGCGGTCATGATTGCCGTGCCCGACCACTGGCACGCCATTCTGGCAACCACTGCCGCCGGGCGCAAGAAAGACATCTATGGCGAGAAACCCCTTGCGCGCACCATCCAAGAGCAGCAGGCGATCGTCATGGCGGTCGAAAAGAACAACATTATCTGGCAGACCGGATCCTGGCAGAGGTCGGTTCCCAACTTCCACAAGGCGGCCGAGATTGTCCGCAACGGCCTGATCGGGAAGGTTATCCATGTTGAAGTCGGCCTGCCTGGCGGCCATCACGACTTTGCCGGCAACGAACCTGCCCTGCTGGCCAAGATGGCCTCTCTACCCGGCAAGATTACCGACCTCTCCCTTGTCCTTCCCGGCACCCCAGCCTGGGACCTTGCCGTCACAGAGCCCCCGGCAGAGCTGGATTTCGAAACCTGGATCGGCCCTTCGAAGATGGAGCCTTACATCGAAACGCGGGTCCACAGAAACTGGCGCTGGAACTACAACACCGGCGGCGGCCAGCTCATGGACTGGATTGGCCACCACGGCGACATCGCCCACTGGGGTCTCGGCTTCGACCTCTCCGGCCCGTCCGAGGTCGAGGGTCACGGTTTGTTTCCTGCGGCCAACGCTCTGTGGAACACCGCCACCGCCTACCGGATCGAGTGCCAATACCGCAAGGAAGTCACTGGATATAGCAACGATGTTTCTTTAACCATCGCTGGAGGTCATCCTCCTATTGCTATGGGAACAAAATGGATCGGCACCGACGGCTGGGTCTGGGTCGACCGTGGCGCTTTCGATGCCTCCAACCAGGATTGGATCAAACCTAACTCCCTACCCGAGGATCTGCGCAAGGTCAAGCTCTATGAGTCTGCGGAGCACCGGCGCAATTTCCTCGACTGTGTCAAATCGCGCAAGCCGACCATTACCCCGGTCCAAACCGCACATCACTCCACAATTCCCGGCCATCTCGGACTCATCTCAATGCTGGTCGGACGCAAGCTCAAGTGGGACGTGGCAGAAGAGAAGATCCTGGGAGACAGTGAGGCAAGCGCGCTGCTGTCGCGGCCATATCGGCCACCTTACAAACTCGCTATGAACCAGGCGGGTTGAGGATCGAGGTATCCCACCCATTCGCTGGAAAAAAGCGAATGGATGGGGCACGGGAGCTTTTGTGGTCTTCTGAAGACCACGAGAGGTCCAGATTCAATAACTCACGCAATGCTCGCGGTTTGCGGCACGCAACCTCATCTGGAATCTAAGGCTCTGAGGTCAGCGTCTCCGCGCGAGTCTCTGCCACTTGTACACGCCTACCTGACTCGACAAATCAAGCTCCTTCTTCGAACGCATTCTTCCCTGAACACATGCCTTCCAGAATTACTGTTAACCTATCTGGCACCGACCCTTTTTAAGCGCACAATAGATTGACTGGTTTTCCTTTGCTCGAGGGTATCGTCTAAGGAGGAACGCCTCCTCCTTAGCGGACAAAAAGTCATGACCGTCAAGCTGAGATCGCTCGAACTCATCTGCAAGCTCCTGCTCCCGCTGTTTCTATATGCGCAAGCGGCCGCTCAAACAGGAGTTCTTCGCGGCGAAGTCGTTGATCCGAGCGGTGCGGTTGTACCAAAGGCGCAGATCAAACTCCTCCATCGCAATGATGTCCAGCAGACGCAGTCCACGGAGAACGGACGCTACTCGATCCGCACCATGGCTCCCCGCACTTACACTGTCAAAGTGAGCGCCAGGGGATTTGCGCCGCTCACAATCCAGGGGATCGCACTGGCTGCCGGCGATATTAAGGAATTAAATCTTCCCCTGGAAGTCGCCGGCGACCTGGAAGTCGTCACGGTTGAGGGCCGCGTGCCGGGCATCGGCGTCAACCCCGATCAGAGTTCCGGCTCGCTGGTGTTCAGGGGCAGCGATCTGAATGCCCTCTCTGACAACCCGGATGAGCTGCAGGCCGAACTTCAGCAGTTGGCCGGGGCGGCAGCCGGACCCAACGGCGGTCAGATCTACATTGATGGATTCGCGGCCGGGCAGCTTCCACCCAAGTCTTCCATTCTCGAGATTCGAGTGAACCAGAACCCGTTTTCCTCCGAATACGATCGCATCGGATACGGGCGTGTGGATATCATTACCAAACCCGGTTCGGAACAGTTTCACGGCAGCCTTGCGGGCCTTGGCAACACATCTGCCACCAACACCCCCAACCCTCTCGTCAGCCTGCAGCCGGACTACAATCTCTATTCCTATTCCGGCTTTCTCTCTGGGCCACTCGGAAAGAACGCATCTTTCTTCTTTAGTGGCTTTTACATGCAAAAGCAGAACCAGAACATTGTGGATGCGGTCAATCCGCAAAACACGACGGCAAACGTCACCCAGGCGGTTCCCAATCCCTCAAGCATGACGGTACTGAATCCCCGCTTTGATGTGCAGATTGGCAAGCACATGCTCAGCTTCCGCGATTACTACTACCGGTCAGCCCAGGAGGGGGCAAACGTCGGCGCGCTGAACCTTGCCGATCAGGCCACCAACACCAAGTTCGTGGAAAACGACTTCCAGTTTGCCGATACCTACCTGGTCAGCCCACGCATGTTGAACGAGCTTCATCTCGAGTGGCGGCATGACCGCAACGCGCAAAGCCCGGTTTCCGTTGCGCCAGCAGTTATCGTCTCCGGCGCATTCACGGCCGGCGGCAACAGCGCGGGGGTTCTCCAGGATCATCTGGAAACCTTCGAAGTCCGCAACTATTCCACGGCCACCGCCGGCAACCACACCTTTCGCTTCGGGGTCCGCGCGCGCGGTTACTGGGATACGAACTACTCCACGGCGGGCAGCAATGGCACGTACATCTTCAGTTCGATCGCCGCCTATCAGGCCTCCCAACCCGCCCAGTACTCCGCCACGGTCATCAATAACCCGCTGGCGCGCACTCTGGTGATCGACGGCTCCGGATTCTTCCAGGACGATTGGCGCGTGAAGCCTAACTTCATGCTTGGCCTTGGCGTCCGTTACGAGGGGCAGAGCTGGATTCAAGACCAGACCAACTGGGCGCCGCGTCTCGCTCTCGCCTGGAGCCCCGGCCGCCCCACAAGTTCTCCTGCCAAGACAGTCATCCGCGCGGGCTACGGATGGTTCTATGACCGCTTTACCACGCCCAGCTCCTTCAATTCCGGTGTTGGAGCGCCTTACGTCATCGAGACCATCCACGACAACCTCATCAAACAGAAGAGCTATGTGGTCAATAACCCGGCCTTCTTCAATCCCAACGCTCCGCAGCCTCCGAGTTCAATTATCTCGTCCAGTTCTGCGATCCCCACACTTCACACCATCGACCCGCACTTCAAGGCCGCCCTTGAAATGCAGGCTGGCGCTGGAATCGATCAGCAGTTCACCAGCAAGTGGACGGCAAACATCACCTACCTCTTCACCCAGGGCGTCCATCAATACCTGTCGAACAACGTAACCGCGCCCGTATTCGACTCCGCAACCTATACCGTCACCGGCCCCCCGCCCTCGATCTACAACTATCAATTCCAATCCGGCGGCTTCTTCAAGCAGCACCAGGTGATCTTTACCAGCAGCGTGCAGACACGCCGATTTGTCCTCAGCGGTTCCTATGTCTTTAACATCGCGAAAAGCGATACGCAGGGGATCTACTCGTTCCCATCCGTAGCCCAGAATCCGGGCCTCGATTATGGCCGCGCCAGCTTCGGCGTTCGCCACCGCGTCACCCTGATGAACAGCTACACTGCCCCATTCGGATTCGTCTTTTCATCCCTGCTTACGGCGCAGACGGGCACACCCTATAACCTCACCACCGGCTACGACCTCACGGGCAACAACCAATTCAACGCGCGCCCTGCTTATGGAACCTGCGGTGCTCCCGGCGTGATTTCGACCCGTTATGGATGCCTCGATACAAATCCTGCCGGGAAGGGCGAGCGAATGGTTCCCGTCGGCGTCGGCCTGGGACCCGCGAATGCCCTTCTCGATGTGCGCCTCAGCAAGACCTTTGGCGTGGGTCCAAGAATCAAAACCGAATCTGGCGGCGCCACCCTGTCTGGCGGCGACGACGTCAGCGAACGCGGAATCGGAAGCGGCGGAGCAGCAATCAAGTTGAACGCGAGCGCCCCGCGGCGGTATAGCCTGACCTTTACGGCAGGCGCGTCGAACATTCTGAATATCGTGAATCTGGCCCCGCCGAATGGGGTGCTGATCTCGCCCATCTTCGGCAAGTCGCAGTCCCTCGCCGGCGGCCCCTTTGAGAATCCCACCCCCGGGAACCGAGCGATCATCTTCCAGGCCAGCTTTTCGTTTTAGTGTGGTGGGGATTTGAACTTCCTGGAGATGGCTCAGGCCGGTTTCTCGACCGCCGATGTAGCCGATTCAGGCTCGCTCGCAGGCCGATTTGCCGCCCATACGACCAGCGCAATTCCCGCAATCATCGACCCTGCACTCGCCAATTGCGCATTCGACAACCCCCATAAAACCTTCGGGTTGCGACGGATAAATTCAACCAGAAAGCGAGCTATCCCGCAGAGCACCAGGTACTGCCCGACAATCGCCCCGGTGGCATGCGTTTTGCCCAGCCGCCGCCAAAGCCACCACGCGATCAGCAGCCCGGCAGCCAGTTCAAAAAGTGGCGTAGGGAACACGCGCACCCCAAGCGGCGTGGGTTCAATTCCGTTGGGAAAACTCATCCCCCAGGGCCACTGCAATTGGGTCTCGATTCCGTAGCAGCCATCTCCTGAAAGGAAGCAGCCAATTCGCCCAATCCCGTAACCGGCTGCCGCCGCCGGAGCGGCAAGATCCAGCGTCCGCAGACCGCCAATTTTGGCCCACCAGCCCTGAAAAACCAGCGCCGAGATCCCGAAGAGCAGCCCGCCGAACCAGGCGAACCCAGCCGTATCCCAAAGCACCCGCCAACCGACTTCCCGGAATTCGATCGGGGTGTCTATCACGTGCCAAAGTTTGGCGCCTACGATACCCAGAACCACCGCAACGGCCACCATGCCCACCGCGTCGGCTGTGATGCCTGCGCGCCGGAATGCTCTGTCCATCAGGAACGCGGCTGCCACCGCAGCCAGCCAAAGCATCAGCCCGAAGGTGGGCACGTTCAAAGGTCCGATATGAAGAAATGGCTGCATCTCTTTTCAAGTATAGACGCGCGGATAACCCGTCCACCCGACCCTGGGCCCACGGCTAAAAGGCCTGTCCGCACACCACGCGCTTCAGCATGATAAGTCCCGTCTTCCATTTCGCGTTATCCCCTCTGCATTTCCGATTCTCCCTGCTCGGTCCAATTGGAGTTTCGTACGATGCGTCCCTGAATCGAACGGTATAAACTACTCGCGGCCTTCGATACCAGCGGTGCGTGTTCCTGAAACAGGGGCCTGCGCCGCGTCTGCATCATTCACGGCCAAGGAGCATTATGGACCGCCGCGATTTCCTGAAAACAACCGGATCTTTAATTGCCGCAACCGCCGTTACCCCAGGACTGCCCGCATCCAGCCTCGCCGGCGAAACTGCGCCGGCCGCAAAGGGGCGCGTTGTATTGCCCATCAACCGCCGCTGGCGCTACAGCTCCAAAACCTCAGATGCCGCCCACGAACGAGCCTTCGACGACAGCGCATTTGCGCGCGTGACCGTTCCGCACACCAATATCCGGCTTCCCTGGCACAGCTTCGACGAGAAAACCTACGAGTTTGTATCGATCTATCGCCGGCATTTCCGCCTGCCCGCCGGGTCTAGCGGTCGCCGTGTGTTTGTGGACTTTGAGGGTGTAATGACAGCCTCTACCGTGTGGCTGAATGGCACAAAGCTGGGCGAATACAAAGGCGGCTTCACGCCCTTCTCCTTTGAACTGACGCCGCACCTCGATTGGGTTGGCGATAACGTCCTCGCGGTTGAAGTGGACTCGACCGAACGCGCAGAAATCCCCCCCTTTGGCTATGAGATTGACTACCTCACTTTCGGCGGCATCTACCGCGAGGTCCAGTTGCGCCTGGTTTCGCCGACGTTTATCGAGAACGTCTTCGCCCAGCCAAAAGATGTGTTATCGAGCACCCCATCGGTCGATGTGCACTGCTTCATCCAGCACCCCGAGCAGAATCTCGGAGCCATGCTCCCGCTGAAGCTGGAGGCCTCGCTTTACGACGGCGATCGCATGGTTGCGAAGGCGACCCAGGACCTTTCCGAGGAAGGCGCCGGAACAACAAGTCACACGCTGCACATTGACAATCTGGGCGCGATCGAGCTTTGGGGACTGAAGACACCGAAGCTCTACCACGTGGAAGTGCGGCTGCTGCGTGGCAGTTCCCTGCTCGACAGCGACACGCGCCGTATCGGATTCCGAGAAGCAAAATTCACTCCGCAGGGATTCAGCCTGAACGGTACCGTCGTCAAACTCCGCGGCCTCGACCGGCACCAGACTTTTCCCTGGGTAGGCCAGGCAATGCCCGGCCGCGTTCAGCGTCAGGATGCCGTCATTCTTCGCAAGAGCCTGAAATGCAACATCGTCCGCACCTCACACTATCCGCAGTCGCGGCATTTTCTCGACGCCTGCGACGAGATCGGCCTCCTGGTTCTCGAGGAGATTCCTGGATGGCAACATATCGGCGATAAGGCCTGGCAGGATATCGCCGTGGACAACGTGGACCGCATGATCAAGCGCGACTGGAATCATCCCTCCGTCATTCTCTGGGGTGTGCGCATTAATGAGTCATTGGACAGCCACGACTTCTACACTCGAACAAATGCCCTGGCGCATCAACTGGACCCCACACGTCAAACCGGCGGCATCCGCTACCTCTATGAGTCCGAGTTGCTTGAAGACGTCTTCACCATGAACGACTTCGGCTTCCCACTGAAACCGCCGAATCATCCCCTCTATCTGAATACTGAGTTTGTCGGCCACACTTATCCCACCAAGACCATCGACAACGTCGAGCGCCTTCGCGAGCACACCCTGCGCCACGCGCGCATCCACGATCAACTGGCCTCCAACCCGCAATATGCCGGCGGCATCGGCTGGTGCGCCTTCGACTACAACACCCACGGCAACTTCGGCTCCGGCGACCGGATCTGCTACCACGGCGTCACCGACATCTTCCGCGAGCCAAAGCCGGCGGCAGGGTTCTACAAGTCACAGTGCGACCCCGACGAGGAGATCGTGCTTGAACCGGCCTTTCATTGGGCGCGCGGCGATGAGAGTATCGGATTCACCAACGCTCTCGTCTGCTCGAACTGCGATCATCTCAAGTTCTACGTCGGCGGCAAGCTGTTGGCTGAGGCCGACCCCGACCGGGGCGAGTTCAAGCACCTGAAGTACGCGCCCTTTTCTGCCGACCTGACCAATTGCCGCGATGGCTGGGGCGATTTGCGCATCGATGGCTATATCGCCGGCAAGCAGGTAATCTCCAAAACCCTGTCCGGCCTGGGCGCGGACCGCAAGTTCACTCTTGCGCCCGACGACACCACTCTGGTGGGCGACGGCGCGGACTCAACTCGCGTTGTTCTGCGCGTGAGTGACGAATTCGGCGCAATTCAGCCGTTTGCCAACGACGCGATCCGGCTTGAACTTACTGGCCCGGCAGAGATCGTCGGCGACAACCCGTTTGCGCTGGTCGGCGGCACTGGAGCGATCTGGATCAGGGCACTCGAGATGGCAGGCAAGGCAAAACTGACCGCCACTCATCCGCACCTCGGCGTGCAGCAGGTCGAATTCGAAGTCACTGCCGCTCCGCCGGAGATTGCCTGAAGCGCTTCGGGTTATGAAGGAGCATCGATGGAGTCGGCCGTGAAACGCGTTGGGAACTGGCCGCGAGCGTGTATTTGGACGGCGGTGCTGGCTGCTCTTAGCTGTCTATCGATCATGCGGCTCGCCGCGCAAAACACGGAGCCTCCGGCCGAGGATCCGCGCAACAAAGACATCGTCACCACTGACACGCACATGCCTTTGCCGGACTTCACAAGCCTCAAGGCGTGGGAAGATCGAAAGGCGTTTCTGCGCAACCAGATCCTGGTGTCGTCAGGGCTGAAGCCGATGCCGGAAAAGACGCCGCTTCATCCGCAAATCTTCGGCAAGATCGAGGGGCCCGGATACACCATTGAGAAAGTGCTTCTCGAAACTCTCCCAGGGTTTTATCTGGGTGGCAATCTTTACCGGCCCCGCAATGGGAGGGCGCAACATCCCGGAGTCCTGAATCCGCACGGACACTGGCAGTATGGCCGGCTTGAAAACGAGCCAGTCGACTCCGGCCCAGCCTTCGGAATCAGCCTCGCGCGTCAGGGCTACGTTGTATTCGCTTACGACATGGTCGGCTATACAGACACAGTCCAGGTGCCGCATCGATTCGGTAGCGCCGCGCAACGACTGTGGTCGTTTGGTCCGCTGGGCCTGCAGTTGTGGAATTCGATTCGCGGGCTCGATTTTCTTTCCTCCCTCGATGATGTGGATGCCAGCCGACTCGGCGCGGCAGGAGCATCGGGCGGAGCAACTCAGTCCTTCCTGCTCGCGGCCATTGATGACCGAGTCCAGTTTGATTCGCCGGTAAACATGGTGTCTGCCATCATGCAGGGCGGCGACCTGTGCGAAAACGCGCCCGGCCTGCGCTTGCACACAAGCAACGTGGAGATTGCCGCCATGTTCGCGCCCAGGCCCATGCTGCTCGTCTCAGATACCACCGACTGGACGCGCAATATGCCCCGCGAAGAATATCCCGCCATCAAGCGAATCTACGACCTCTATGGCAAGGGCGACCAGGTGAGCATGGTGCAGATTGAAGCCGTGCACAACTTCAACCAGCAAAGCCGCGAGGCAGTCTACAAATTCTTCGCGCAGGTCAATCCAGAGCTGAGCGATAGTGGAGAGCTTACCGAACACAACATCGAAGTGCCCTTGCTTCAGGAGATGATGGCGCTCTCAAACCACACCCTTCCCCCGAATGCCGTAGACCTGAACGGTCTGTTTCACGAGTGGCGCGTCATGGCCGAAGCACAGAATGGACAGATCAAGAACGAGGAGCTTTTGCGCGAACGGCTCCGCCAGACGCTGGCCGTCGAGATTCCCGAGAACGTTGTTTCCGAGACCGAACATCAATCGATTGTCTTGCACCTGCCGGGGTGGAGAAGCCGCGTCCCTGGAATTTCCATTCAAGGTTCAGGCGCGGTCGCAATCCTCATCGATCCAGGCGGCTCGGCAACTGCAATGCAGACGGACGCGGCGAAGCGCCTGAAACAAGAAGGCCGGGCAATTCCCAGAGGAGAAGGTCCCGACCCCCGTGGGTC
>Ga0209698_10006779_pt1 | contig 12116 bp, 13 predicted proteins | sample LitLauG_LLR_2012_FD_187203 | JGI IMG/M metagenome (GOLD analysis project Ga0209698, IMG submission 187203) | Freshwater sediment microbial communities from Pennsylvania, USA - Little Laurel Run_MetaG_LLR_2012 (SPAdes) (version 2) | ecosystem: Environmental > Aquatic > Freshwater > Creek >...
GCGGACGTCAGTTGCTTTGCGAGTACGGATCTCACCACCAACAACCCGCAAACGACACCGGCCGACAATTCGCTACCGGGGCTGCCAGCGTTTGCGAGATAGTCAAGGTAGCGGCGCTGGCATTAGTCACGCTGAATGCGCCATTCCCTCCGTTGGGATCGGCAATTCCAGATTGAATCGTTAAGCCAGCAGGCGTCAGCCAACAGGACTGTGTCAAATCCGCGCTGTAAGCGAGCAGATTATCCGTTGGATCGAGAAACGTAAATGCCCGAAATGGGCCCCCGCAAGCAAGGAAATGGGCTTGCAGAGCCTCCACATCCGCAAGTGGAAGATCTACATAGCGGAGCGTCCAGATCACTTGACTCGCGCCTGGATCTGCTGCGGCAAACACTGTCCCATCTGCTAGTAAGTTCTTAATTGTGCGAATGTTGGTCCTTTTTCGAATTGGGTACTGGGCCATCGCACCGCTGGTTAGTTGAGGAAAAATGAGATTAGCCATCTGTTTCCACCACCCACATTGATGTTGCCGCGATGTCGACATCTTGATATTCACTGATCAGTTCCGGTGAGCCGACACGGCAGTTAGGCACTCCAACGCCGGTGATGGGGTCGGGAAACGTGAAAGTTGAATACTCACCCTCCATGCTGCGAAAAAACGATTCGAGCGAGGCAATTTCGGATTCATTCAGCAATCGCAGGTTGATGGCCCAGCGACGCCATGCTCGTCCGCAGGCTAAGAAACGTTGATCGGTGCCGTCCAGAAAGCGAATCACCTGCGCAGGCCACACAGAACCCACCGACGAGCCGTACTGGGTAACAGCCCCGGAACTCAATATTGGAAATTGCATCTTGTTATAACTCCGCAATCACGTCGTTCAACGCACTCGAATTCAGCAGTGCACTTTTGACTGATTGAACAATGTCGCCAGCGTGGTTATCTGGTAGCGCTGGGCTTGATGGTCCGCCGTAAACACCTGCTGTCGCCAGAACGCTTCCCGTTGTAATCGTTTGAGATTGTGATGTTGGTAATTGATAGGCCGTTAAGGCTGGCGGCGCGGTCTTGCTGCCTCCAAATAGGCTCGTCAATCCGGAAATGAGAGACGAAATTCCGCCACCAAATCCAGCTGCTTGGCTGACCATTCCACCTAGACCTCCAGAACCGGTGCTAGCCGATAAGAGCTTTGAGAAGGTACTACTGGTCGCCGGGTTTTTCGTCGCCGCCCGCGAAGCCCGGCCGAAATTGACCGGTTGCGGCGCGATCTTGTTGAATCCGCTGATCTTCGAAAGGCCGGCGATTCGCGTCGAACTCGCTTTCACAGAGCTTGGCAGCGTTGAAATTCCGGGCAAGCCGGGCAGCTTATAGTTACTTTTCTTCATTCTTAATCTCCTTCAAACTCTCTTCCTCTAGCACTAAAATGGCGTCGGCGCTCTTAGCGTCTAAAGACCACAAATCTCCCCTACATTTCTTCCAATAGATGAAGAGCTCGATAAAGCTGAGGCTCTGCGCCGTTATGCTTGACTTAGGGCAACGAAACGCTACAACGCCTCCGCGGACGAATACAGGTCGAACCGGCGGCGGCGCGGCTCCGTCTTTCCATCCGCAAGCGCGGACTTTCACCAAACCGCTAGCAACGCATTGATCGCACTTCCACGCGGCTTGTTCTGATAGTTGGAAATGGAATGCGATTAGGAGTTTTTTCGTTCGTCTTCCGTTAGCGAACTTTCCGCTTGTATCCTCTGCACGATTTCGCTTGTCAAATCTTCCGGGCCATGCGCGATAAGCGAAACTGCCGTCGTTTTCTGGCCATCAATCAAGAGACCTTCAATTCCGGCTAAGCCCCATTCGATATAGAGCTTTGCCACCAGCAGGTCGGACAACGCCGCTTCCAGCTGGCTTGACGCATCTCCCGTCTTCAGGAACTCGTATTGCAAGGTGAGTTCTCTCAACTGGCGGTTAAGTTCAATTCGCCGTTGCAGCGAGACTCGCCGAATGGCAAAGCGGACACCAGTCATCACCTGGCTGTCGCACCAAGTCACGCTTGGATAATCTTGTGCATTACGCAAACGCGATAAAAGCTTCATCATTTGATTCCCCTTGCCCTAAACTGTTTTTGAACTGCCACAGCAGATATGGCTCTGCGTCGTTGAAGAGTGGCATTTCAGGAACTACACTCGGCAAATAAACAGCCATCATTTGAGACTGCTGTTGACCAAGCTGTAGAAGCGCAGAGATGGGCATCTTCGCCTTGGCTGCGATGTAGAGCGCTTCAGTGGCCGAATCCGACTGGGCGAAAAGCGTAAAGCTCGAAAGAACTTCTCGCGGACCCGGCACAATCATCGCGGAGTAAGAAGACCCAAACTCCCGATCTCTGATCAGAAGATGATTGTTAACCTCTACGGACGCCGCAGTTAGTGTGAACACCTGGTTTAGCGGCGATCCGAGCCACACGTGTCCGAGTTGTCCATCGACAATTGAATATTGGAACGGCGAGAGAGCCGGTTCGGGCGGGAAGACTGTGATACGAGACCGACCGAAGACCCCGCTGGCCGAATCTAAGACGTCGGCCGCCGGACCGGCAAATAGAAGCTCATGGACATCTCCCCTCACATCGATCTGAAACTTGTCTACACCCGCTCCTGTCACAATGCGGCTCATAGCGCTCTGCGGATCCCAATAGTCATAGAGCGTAACGCTTGGCAAATGGCTAGCGAGTCTATAGCCAACTGTGGTGGCCAGAGTCGCCCCACCGCCAGGGGCGACAGAGAACGGCGTATTGAGGTTGACGGTCAATGAGTCTTGCACGTTTGTGACAAAGCGGACTTCAGAGCCATTTGAAATCGCCGAACCCGTCATTAATCCGTGGGCAGATTTTGTCTGAAGCTGGCTACCGCCGGCGACGGAGACCACTAAGCCCTGAACAAGTTCTGGAAACGCTCCCATCGCGGCCTGCACCAACGGTCCGTAGCTAGGTTGAGTACTGCCGTCCCAGGACGTCAGGTGACCACTCACCTGAAATTCACTTTGCCGTGTAGCCGTCGAAGCTGTCCCGCGGTAGGTCCTAGCGCCGGTTTTATCTCTTCTTTTGCTGACGGCAGTGCTCTGGTGACAATCGAACCCAAAGGCTGGAAATCGATTCGCGTTCGAGACTGTCGCGGGAACGCCGTAAACGCTTTCCGTGGCCACATAAAATCGATTGGCATCCGACAAAATATAGTTCGCCATAGTTGTCCCCATTAGAACGTCGCGTCCAAAGCGCAGGTCATCCGAGCCAGTTGAACAAATCCAAGGCCACCTTTTGTAGCGGCTTGAATGTGGACTCCGTAAGCCCCGGAGTAGCGCAGGCCATCGCCCCAATCGCCAAGGTTCGCCTGCAATATATCGGCGACCCCATCAACGTAGAACTGGAGCGCCAATTCCGTTGTCTGTTCCAGGCTGTCGCTTGACCAGACATCTACCGTTACCGAGACAACTCCGGAAAACCTTCGGAATTTTTCTCGCTGGTTGTTAGCAACATGGCTCGCGTAGACACACACACGTGGATAGGTTAGATCCAGGTTCAGATCTGCTATGTCGGGACTTATGAAAGATCCAAATATTTGGCCGGTACCCAACGCAGGCACCTCCATTCCGGATGCCGCCGCATTCAGACTAATGGTGGTTGACAAGGCATCGCTCACCGTAAGCAGGTTGAGCACTTTATTTGCGGCCATTAGCGTTAAGGGAAGCATGTATTACCCTCTCCTGATTTGCCTTGAAATCGGCACAATGAAATCTGGCTCCTGGCCGTTACCGCCAGCCTGCCCGTTCTGAATGCCCGAAGCGGGCAAGCTCCAAGTCGACCCAAGACTCAATGGATTCCCGTTTTGCAACGTGATCGCCTTCGCGTTCGAGCCAACGTAGACATTCCAGCCGAATGCCGCAGGAGGCGAGTGCAAAGCCCCTTCGGCCGTTTGGACGGTAATACTACTTTGGGTGTTCGCAACTAACGCATTAATCGGACTTAGGGCGCTCTCGTTCCCCTGCGAGTCTACCCAGCTAACCTGCACATATAGTGCCTCGGCTGGCGCTACACCTTGCTGCGCTGCCACCTCGGGCATCTGTGGCTTTGGGAGAGGCTTATAAACAATTCCCAAGCCGGCGTGGAGCGCTTGGTCAGCGGCAGATTTAACCTCCTGCTGATACTCTGCCCATTTCGCGTTGAAACGGCTGTTCAATTGAACGTTATAAGCCTCTGCGTAGAACCTCGTCAGCGCCTCGAAACACAGCCACCGCTTCAGAGGTGGGGTAACGACGACAGTCGATAGTCCGATCACCAAACGGCTGAGCCACTGTGGATCGGACACCCCTGCGTCCTGCAAAAAGAGCACGAGTTTCTCCGCCACCGCACGCTTGGCAAGCACAATTTTTTGATCGATGTCAATGGCATGAGTTGATGCAACCTGCAGCAAGGAGGATTCGTACGGCAACAAATCCTGCGGCGTTATGATTTCGGCGTCGGTGAACAGAGCCATGGATCTCTACCTCGAGCCCTTCGGCTCCCCTTCTCTTGCGCTCGCAGGTTCTCTGAAATCGGAATCGGAAACGATGGCGATCTGCAAGCGACGTGAAAGCTCGGCTTTTTCAGCTAATTTCTTGCGGGCTGCTTCCTTTTCGAAGTGCGCATTCCGTTGTTCTTCAGTCGCAAGAACAGCACGGTTTTCGACGATCGCCTTAGCGGCCTCTCTGCGAGACACTTCTACAAGGGCTCCAGGCTTACCGCCGTCAGATGTTTCAAGACTGACAATCAACGGGTAGGGCGGCTCAATAGACGCTTCCGTATCCTTGATCTTTTTGAAATACTGTTTCAAGTCCATTTTTTTGCTCCTCTAAATAACAAGGGGAGCCGTTGAAAACGGCTCCCTGCGATACTCATTCAACCTTGGGATTGCCTGCAACTATGCGTTGATCTGTACAGCGAAGTTATTGCGCAGTACGCCACAGCCGTAAAGGACATCCACTGTAAATTGCTGAGCCAAGGTATTCGGCTGGTAGCTCATCACAATGCGAAGTCCAAAATTGCCCACTTCCGCGTATTCGGCCACAGCTCCCGTACCTGGCAAGGGTTGGGGTAAACGGCGCACAACCAAGCCAATCGCATCCTTGGTAAAGGCGAGGTTGTGAATCGTGGGGGAAGCAGATCCAGTCACCGGCACAAACTGCGAACGGAAGATGAAAAAGTCTTTCATCTTTCCAACGTTACCTTCAACCAGGGCTTTGAGACCAGCCTCGCCTGACGAATAGTACTCACTAAAACGAGGAATCTGGCGAATCGCGGAATAAGTACTTGAATCCACCACCAGATACTTAGGCATACTCGGCGGAACGTGAGCCGAAAACAACGCCGTTTCAGCCGAGTCAATCACCGCTTCGGTAACCGGGGTTCCGGCCGTACCGAGTACTGGATTCGACGTGAACTGACTATACAGGTTGAGTAGATCCTGTTCAACCTTGGAGGCAATCGCGATAACAGCCGGTTGCATATAGGCACGGAGTAACTCCGGAAATGCCAGCGCTTTTGTGACATCCGGAATTTGGAACGTGGCTTCTGCGTGCGTATTCAAAACAATCTGCGCATTGCCCAGATTGGGATTTTGCGGATTGACCGACCCACCTTCCGCAATGTTGTTTGCCACCAAGACGGGTGGAATTGGTACGTTTACCGTATCGCCGGTATTCGCCAACACAGGTTCATAATCGCGGTTCACAAGGTTACCCATCACCATGTTCCCCATCAATGCCGGCAGTGCGTCAGCCGCCACCAGCTTCACAATTGCATTCGCCAAATTGGCGGAAGTAATAATAGCCATAATTCTCCTAAAACCTTCTCTAGGCGCTTCGCGCCATTTTTCTTAAGACAGTGGGCAATTCACAACGACCTATCAGGCGATGCTTAGTTGCCGTTTGCGGATCGATTACACGCCGCGCAACATTTGCGAAGCAATCTTCGCAATTTCCTGGCGCACTCGGTCACTTTCATCCTTGTTCATGCCCGGCTTGATCTTTTCAATCTCAACCCCGCCGGACATGCTCTGCTGAGCGTTCCGCGTGGGATTTTGTGCGCCGCTGCCACCGGGAATTCGGGCGGGTAAAAGCTCGGGGTTCTCTTGGACGAAATTGGTAAGGTACTCATTCAAGGTCTTGCCTTCGGCGCCGCGCGCCAGCAGCCGGCCGTCCTCGGCCCGCACAATGTCGTCCTTTACAGCGCGGAATGCCAATTCAACCTTGGCTACCCCGAGGCGCTGCAACTCGCCGCGAATTTGCGAATTTCGATCCGCTTCGTCGGCCATCGCCCGGGCTTTCCGATTCTCTTCGACTAGCTGATTCAACCGGCCTTCAAGGCTTTCGCGCCGGCGGCGCTCTTCCTGCAACTCGGTTTTATAGGCGGGCTCCGCCTTCTTCTGCTCGGCTTGTACAAACTCTTGAATGGTTTGTCTGACCACATCCCGGATATCGGTGTGCTGTTCTTCCGGCGTATCCATCGTTCGTTGTTCTGACATTTGATTCATCTCCATCTAGCTCTTGATCTGTGACTCAATTTCCTTCACAATCTGATCTTTTGTGTCTTGCCTTACATCGCTTAGGTACTTGAGTGCGAGGCGTTCAAATACTTGCTTCTTAAAAGTCTCCGAAGGAATGCCTAAGGCAAGCAGATTTGTCGCCTGCTCTAGTTCATTCGCAAAGTTGCTGATGTCGAGCTCATCGAGGCCGGTGATCGTGACCCGGATATCATCCTGACGGGCCGTTATGATGGCGTCCAGGACCTTCCGCATTACTCCCTTCACCCACACCCCATAGGCGCGCAACATTTCCTGCGTCATTTGGAAATCCAACTGCTTGCTAAGCGCGGACTGTACGTGGCCGCCGGCATCTTCGCCAGAGGCTTGTGACAAATAGCAGACTCGATAAATTTCCTCTTTCAGCGTCGCTAAGTGTGCCGCCGCAATTTGGTGCACCCGTCCATCGGGTTCTGCCCATCCGAACCTATCCCCTGGCGCCAGTTGAATGTAATAGCTTTCGCCGACGATTTGATTCCATTCGCGATCCGAATAGATAACGGGCATTGCAAACAGCCCCATCGTGATCGCCCATCCAAGCGCGTTTGATTTATTGAAATGCTCCAGCTGAAGCTGTGCAGCCTTGTTCATTAGCCAGCACGTATTGTCCGCTTCCAAATCGAAGATCGGAACCCGGTTCTGATTGGCTAACGCATGCAGCCCCTCCCCCACTAGGTCGATCGATCCGGTCTTGTCGCCTCCCTCGGTCCGGCGATAGATCCGATAAGAAGTCCGATCATAATAGCGCCAAATCGTTTCAGTAACCCGCTGAGTCGACGCCACACTCGGCTGCGTGTCCGTCTTGATTCGCAGCACTGCCCACTCGTAATTGCCAGTGTCGTCTTTACTCCAATTAATAAGATCTTCTGCCTGAAATGGCAGAAGGAATGCCCTCGACAAACCGCTCTCTTCCTCTTCGGCACGATTCGTAGGCGCTTTGGAAGCGCGTGGAAAATCAACCAGAATAAAGCTCCGGCCAACCACCATCGCATTTCTGAATGCATCCTGAAAAAACGCCGACAGGGTGGTTCCTCGGCGATCGCAGTTATCTTGTAATTCCGAGAGAAACTTCCGACCCGTTTCCAGCCCCCCGTCGTATTGGAGGCTCGCTTCTCGGTGAAATAGAGTCGAGCTGTACCAATCGACAATCGAGCCGATATAGTTCTCGTAAAACGCCCGCCCTAACCGCTCTGAGTAAACTTCGAGCGGCTCCTTCTGTCGCCGCGTCAGGTAATTGATCGCCCGCTGCTTGAACTGCTGCCCGCCGACATAAAGGTCTCGATACATGGCCCACGTTGGCGCCATCCGGCGGTAATCTGGATGTTCGATATCAATCTGTGTCATCGTGTTCTCACTTACTAAGGAGGCGCACCTCGGTCAACGGCGTCAGTTCCCTAAGCCGTGTTACCTGCCGATCATTTGCTCTTCAGGAATGCTCATCCGCTCATCAAGTTCTCATCTGCGGCGTTCGCCCAAATCAAAAAAAATCAGCCAAGTGGCTGAAAACAAGCGAGAAACATTTTTTTAAACTTTTGTGACCGAATTTTTCCGACCCTCATTTGGCGCAACAAGGGGTGCTTTTTGAGCCCCCGCTGTGCCAGTAACGATCAGAATTGGATCAAATAGAGAACGCCGTTAGGCACCACAAGACCTACTCGCCCCGTAGTACCTCAAGTGGTCGTTGGTCCAGTATCCGTGCACTCGCGAGCCATCCTGCCAGATTCGCCAAAATTGCGGTTCCGACCACGGCAACCAGCAGGGAAACCCAATCGAACTCAAAGTGTGTGTCCAGAAATCTGTCGCACACCACTCGAGTAAACAGATTAGCCAAGATGCCACCTACCAGCCCGCCAATCGCCCCCAGTATCGAGAACTCGATTGAAAAAATTCCGATAATCCTGCTCTTTGTCGCGCCAAGAGTCTTGAGCACAGCCACTTCTCTCACTCGCCGGTAACGAGTTCCCGCAATGCTCGAAGCCAGAATGATAGCCCCAGCCAGAATGGCGAAGAGCGCCAAAAAGCGAATCACTAATGCTACTTGATCCACAGCCTCTTGTATCCGCGCCAACACGTCTGCCAAATTCATCACCGTAATGGTGGGGAAATTTTCAAAAATCGCTCGCTCCACCTGCGGAATTTTGTTTGGATCGACATGAATAGCGCCATAGTAAACTACTGGGAAGTTCTTAAGCGCCCCTTGCGGAAAGACTAAGTCGTAGCGAACCGGTGATCGATCTTCCCTCTTGAAGATCGCCACTACCGGAGCAGTCAATGTCCGCCCGGCCACCTGAAAACTGACACGATCACCCAAGTGAATTTCAAAATCGCGGACATCTTGCTCGGAGACGGCGAGCAGCGGATCCGTCTCCCCCTTTCGCCACCACTTCCCTTTCAGGATTTTCAAGCCATCCGGCAAGGAATCCGCACTCGTCAATCGCACTGTCTGCAACTGATCTTTCCGAGCCGCGCTCAAGCGCAAATTTGCTGTGGCCATGCCATTCTTATCCAATACGCGAGAGACTACAAAGCCAACCAACGCTAGCGGACTCTGCACCCCGGGTTGATTCTTTAGCAGTGCTCCCACTTGCGACGAATTCCGAATATCGAGCAGGAATAGGTTGCCTTGCCGCCCTGGTCCTTCACCGCTCACGTCGCGCAGCACGGTACGTTGCAACAAATACGTCGCCAGGGTAAACATGACTCCAATGCCCAACGCCACGAGCACCGATCGCGCCTGATTGCCAGGCCGATAAAGATTTGCGAAGCCATGTCTAAATGCCAACGGGAGGCTCCGCTGGTATGCCTTCACCGCGACCCTCAGGACGACCAGCAGCAGGGTCGCTACACAGGTCAGTAAGAGAATGCTCGCACCCAGTCCTCCCATGAAATACATGCTCATTTGCCAAGACGCGCTAAGCCACACCGTTATCAGGTAAAAACCGGCGACAATGCCTACACCGCCCAGCCAACCTGGAATTTTTTCCTTCCAGTGTCTTCGGCTCTCTAGCGCGGCATCGCTCATGTTGCGTCGCAGCACCAAGCTCGGCCTGATATTCCGAATCGCCAACAGCGGCGGCAAAGTGAACAGCAACGTCGCCAACACGCCTACACTGAGTCCTTGCAAACTGAATGACCAGTCCCATGGCACCTCAGGCAAGAGTGCAAATACTCTTTGGATCAACCAAGGAAACGCCTTTTGCACGATCGCGCCGATGGCGACGCCAATCAGGCCGCCCGCCAACCCCAGCCATAACGTCTGAACCAGGTAGATCTGAATGATTTGCGGGGCTCTGGCTCCGACCGCCTTCATTACTGCGATCGTGTCCATACGTTGCTGAATATGCGTATGCATCGCCATCGCCACACCCAAGGAGCCCACAATCAGCGCAATCAAGCTAATCAAGCTCAAAAAAGTCGTCGTCGAATCGATAGCTTTGCCCACAATAGGGCTGCCATCTTTGTAGTCGGTGATGAAAACACGGTGCAGCGCGCCCTTGATATCGGCTTTGGCGGCGTTCAGATCCGCACCTGGCTTCAGCTTAAATAAAAAACGCTCCGCCGCTCTACTGCCGAATTGAATTAGACCGCTACGCGACAGACCTTCGCGGCTCATCAGCACACGCATCCCCGGCCGAAATCCAGAAGCAAGCCGATCAGGCTCCGTGAGCAACGTTCCAGTGATTTTGTAGTCCTGCCCGCCCAATCGAATCGTGTCGCCAGGCGTCACGCGCAACCGCATGAGTAACTCCGGCGTAACCACCACAGATGCACTGTCCTTCAAGAGGTCGCCAAGAGGCTCTGCCGGAGTTAGCTTCAAATTCCCGTAAAAAGGGTAATAATTGGGGTCAACCGCTTTGATCGAAATCATCTGCGGGATTCCATCTTTGGCCGACGCCGCCATCGATTCCAGTTCTGTCACGCGCGTCATCGATCCAAACCGCGAGCTCAACGCCAGCATTTTGGACATTTCATCCGCGGGCGGCTGCTGATAAACCTGTGCCTGCAAATCGCCCGCAATCAGTTGCTTCGCATTGCGTGACAGCATGCCCTTGAAGGCGTAGCCAAAACCCTTAACCCCACTAAGCGCCGCCACGCCCACCGCCACCGCAAAAATGACGAACAGAAATTTTCCAGGCGAAACACGCAACTCCCGCCACGCGATTCTCGATGCCGTTCCGAGGAACATCCCTTACCCGCTCGCCTGCGCTCTTAGCTCGTCGTTCAGAATCAATCCATCGCGCAATGTCAGCACCCGATCCGCATGTTCGGCCAGCGCCCGGTCGTGAGTCACAAGCACCAGCGTCGCGTTCTCTTCCTGGTTCAATTGCACGAGCAGGTCCAAAATATGCTGCCCGTTGGTGGAATCAAGGTTACCGGTAGGCTCGTCGGCCATCAGAATTGGAGGCTGAGTCACAAACGCTCTTGCTAGCGCCACCCGCTGCTGTTCTCCGCCGGAAAGCTGCACAGGATAGTGATGAGTGCGATTACTAAGCCCCACGCGTTCCAACAGCTCATGCGCCCGCTGCCGCGAAGTTGACACATTCATGCCGCTGAGTTCGGCAGGCAGCAACACGTTCTCTTCGGCAGTCAGCGTGGGCACAAGTTGGTAATTTTGAAAAACAAATCCAATCTTGCGGCCCCTCACGCGCGCCATCTCATCCTCGGCAAGATGAGTAATATCCGTTCCATCCAAAACGATGCGGCCCGAAGTCACGTTATCCAGGCCGGCCAACAACCCCAGCAGCGTACTCTTCCCGCTGCCCGAAGCGCCCATAATAGCCAGAAACTGTCCACTTGGCACTTCGAAAGAAACCCCACGCAAAATTTCCACTCGGCTCGGTGGGTTCTCAATCGTCTTATTCAGATTTTCAACTTGGATCACGGCTGGCGCTTTCTGTCGTGCTCTGTGTAATGGATCATGTCAACTTAAAGAGGTGAGAATGTTTAGGATTTCCTCTATTGTCGCAGCCTCTTTCCTCTGTGCTCTCTTTTTCTCGTGCCAGCAAGCCTCAAAGCCGTCACCACAAATAGAAGAACGCAAGGTCGATCCGCCAAGTTCCGTCACCCCGCAACCGGTTGCAGATAAGCGACCCATCATCGTTACGTTTGGGGACAGCCTTACCGCAGGCGTCGCGGGCAGGAGCTATCCCGAAAACTTGCAAGATCTTCTAGACCAAAACGGTTATGCGTATCGAATCGACAACCAAGGTGTCAGTGGCGATACAACGACGGACGGCCTTGCGAGAATTGACAACGTAGTTTCGGAACATCCGCGCTTGGTTCTGCTTGAGTTTGGTGGAAACGATGGCCTTCGCGGTGTCCCTGTCTCGTCGACTGAAAAGAATCTGGAGGAAATGATCAGTCGTTTACAGAAGGCATCGATTCCGATTGTATTGCTCGGCATAACGCTGCCTCCGAATTACGGGCCGGATTACGTCAAGCCGTTCACCGCGATGTTCCCCAAACTCGCCCAGCGATACCATCTCAAATTGATGCCGTTCCTCCTGGTGCATGTATATCAG
>Ga0209698_10006780_pt1 | contig 12115 bp, 6 predicted proteins | sample LitLauG_LLR_2012_FD_187203 | JGI IMG/M metagenome (GOLD analysis project Ga0209698, IMG submission 187203) | Freshwater sediment microbial communities from Pennsylvania, USA - Little Laurel Run_MetaG_LLR_2012 (SPAdes) (version 2) | ecosystem: Environmental > Aquatic > Freshwater > Creek >...
GTTTCTGCGGCGCAACCGGAAGAGGCTGACTGCGCTCGCTGTGGTGCTGCTTGTGCTTGCCGGGACGGTCGTGTTTTACACGGTGCGGGTGGCAGAGGCGCGGAATGCAGCGCTACGCGAGGCAGCGCGAACACAGCGGATTCAGCAATTCACTGAGAGTCTGTTCGACGGCGGCGACAAGGAAGCCGGGCCTGCCCTGGATCTGAAGGCGGTGGACCTGCTCAACCGCGGACGTCATGAGGCGGAAGGGCTGCGCAGCGATCCAGAGATGCAGGCGGACTTACAGAGCACGCTGGGCGGCATTTATCAGAAACTGGGCAAGCTGGAACTCGCGGATCCATTGCTGACGGCATCTCTCGAAGCGCGCAGGCAGGCCTTTGGAGATAGCGATCCCAGGGTGGCTGAGAGCCTCGTGGCGATGGGTTCGCTGCGCCGGGAACAGGGCAAGCTGGGGGATGCGGAAAGGCTGATGCGCGAAGGCTTAGAAATCTTGCAGCGCAACGCGTCAACTTCGCAATTGGCGAAAGCACGTGCAATGGTGGGCCTGGGCGCGGTGCTGGAGACTGCTGGGAAGTATGACGATGCGCGAGGTGTTCTGGAGGCGGCGTTGAAGCTGCAACCGCAGGACACGACTGATAGAGCCGAGAACCTTGCCGAGTTAGGCAACGTGGCCTTTTACAAGGGCAGTTATGACGCTTCGGAGAGTTACAACCGGAAGGCGCTGGAGACTTATACGAAGCTGTATGGGCAGGAGCATCCGGCCGTATCGCAAATCCTGAACAACCTGGGCGCAATAGAAAACAGCCGCGGCAACTATACGGCCTCCGAGGCCTACTACAGGCACGCTTTGACGATTACGGAAGCGTGGTACGGCGCCGATCATCCGGAGACGGCAGCAAATCTAACGGCGATTGCCCAGCAGTTGAGTTATGAGAAGCGCGACACCGAAGCGATGGCCCTGCTGGAGCGTGCCCTGGCGATTCAGAAGCGTGGCGACACTGGTATGAGCGGGACGGTGGCCTCGACCCAAAACCAGTTGGGTCTTGTGGCCTACAACGCCAAACAATACGATGCTGCGCGTGGTTACTTTACTGAAGCCAAGGAGCGTTGGCGGAAGACGCTGGGCGAGCAGCACCCGTTCATCGCGATCGCGTATTCAAACTTGGGCAGCGTGTGCCTGGACCAGAAAGACTATCCATGCGCAGAGAAGAACTATGGCGAGGCAGTGCGGCGCCTGGATGCTTCCTCGAAGGATAGCCTCAACGCGGTGATCGCGCACTTGAAGCTGGGACGTGCGCTGCTACGGGAGAATCGCTTCAAGGATGCGGAGCGTGAGACCTTGCCCGCGTATGAATACCTCGTGAAGCATGTGCCGGCGGACAATGGTTTTCTGCGTGCGTCGCGCAAAGACCTGGCTGCAATTCATGACGGGATGGAGAAAAAAGCTGGCGCCACCAATTGAACCCGCGGTATAGGTGGAGGTTCTGTTCGTCAGCAGCATAAGTGGTGAATATGATAGCGGCGAATGACTTAGTAACACTGGTCGCAACGATGGGACCTCGAATCGACAACGTAGGCATTTCCTGGAATGGCGTAGATCGAAGGCGCCAACCCCATGTGGGTCTCAACAAGAAACCCCGCTCTCGCCGCTCTCAGGACGTAACAGGAAATCAGCACGGCATCGCGCCAACTAGGGCACAATCAGAACCAATATACCCAGCGGAGGAACCGCCAGACTGCATTTTTTCCCAAGAAAAATGCTACTTCGCAAAATTCTCTCGGGCACACCTATTCTGATTTTGCTCTAGCTTACTGTCCAGGCAAGTCTTTTCCCGAAGCTGACTAAACGCAAAGGAAAGATGCGTTTGCGCCCATTTTTGGCCATTGCGAACGAGTCAAACAGCACAGTTTTTTGTACTAGCCGGATGTTCCACTACGTTAGATTTCCTACGTTCGTTGATGTTTGCACAGGAATACTGACCTTTTGAGGCCCTGTCCTTCCCCGATTTTACGTATACCTCGATTCGATGTTTTCTCGGGCCAACGCAAGCGCCCCCATCCCCAGTCGAGTCATTGCCCAACTCGCACAACGCCTACAGCGCCTCAGCCATCCGCAACTGTCAAAACTGATTTGGTAGAGGCAAGCCGGCGCCAAAGCCGTGCCGACGACTTGACGAAGATAGTTCTCAAGGATTTTTTATGCGAATGTTATTAAGAATTGCTGCCGTCGCCTGTATTGCGCTGAGCATATCCCCGGCCCGTGCCGTACCGAGTTTCGCCAGGCAAACCGGACTGTCGTGTAATGTCTGCCACAGCAATCCGCCAGAGCTAACCGCCTTCGGGAGGAATTTCAAATTAAAGGGCTATGTTCTAAACGACACGTCCGCTAAGGACAAGGTTGGGAATACCAAGGACCTTCTGCTTTCGAAGTACATCCCGCTCTCCGCAATGATTCTGCTTTCGAACACCTCTTTTCAAGCGAATCAACCGGCCAGCCAAAACAATGCCGCGGGGTTTCCGCAGCAACTCAGCCTCTTTCTCGCAGGTGGCTTTGCGTCACACTTCGGCGGTCTCGCGCAATTCACCTATACCCATGGCGATGACCATTTCGGAATAGATAACACGGACCTGCGCTATGCGAACCAGGGAACGCTCGCCGGCAAAGACTGGGACTACGGAATCACGTTGAACAACAATCCTACGGTTGAAGATGTGTGGAACAGTACGCCGGCATGGGGTTTTCCATGGATCTCCTCCGCCTCAGGCATAAGTCCGATTGCCGCCCCTATCATTAGTGGGTCGCTCGGTCAGGATGTCGCGGGACTTGGCGCGTACAGCATGTGGAATGGCCACCTCTACACCGCGGCAACGGTGTATCGATCAGAGCATGCGGGAGCGGCGACACCCGTTACCGGAACAGGACAAGCCTATAACATCAGCGGCGTTGCCCCATATTGGAGAGCCGCTTGGCAGCAGAACTGGGGCGGTAATTACCTGGAAGTCGGTACGTATGGCATTTATGTCAACTCTTTCCCCAATGCTATCTCCGGACCGGAAGACCGGTATCTGGATCCAGCCCTTGACTTTCAGTACGAGCGGCCTTTTGGCGCCAATCTTCTTGACGTCCACGGAACTTACATCCACGAAAAGTCCAGTCTGGGCGCCACCTTTGCGGCAGGAGGTGCGTCCAGCAAGGCAAACCATCTTGACACATTCAAGGTGGATAGCACTTACCACTGGACGAGTAAGCTTGCCGCAACGGGCGGACTGTTTGCCACTTCTGGCAACAGTGATCCGCTGCTATATGCACCCGCCGCGCTTACCGGCAGTAACAATGGCAAACCCGACACAAACGGGTATACCGCGCAGTTCGCATACTGGCCTGTACAAAACATTGATATCAGCCTGAATTACACGGGATATAGAAAGTTCAATGGCGCCAGCACGAACTATGACGGAGCCAAGCGCAATGCATCCGACAACAACACCGTCTACATCGCCTTATGGGTAAATTTCTAGGAGAGCACGTGAATCAAGACGTCGTCGTACCGGAAGAAGCCACAAAGAAAGACGTTATCGTTATCAACCGCAGGTCCTTCTTTGGAGCCCTGATGTTGATCGGTTCGGCGGGCATGGGCGCGATCCTGGCGGTGCCAGTCCTGCGTTACATTTTGTATCCGCTGTACACCAAGTCAGCAGGAACAGAGTGGTCGGATGTAGGCGACTTGAGTGAATTTGCCAACACGACGGAACCGACACGCAAGACGATCACCTTCACCCAGCGCGATGGATGGCGTGAGGTCGTTTCCGCGCAATCTGTGTACGTGAGCCGCAATGAGCGAGGCGAACTCGCAGTTCTTTCGGCCATCTGTCCACATCTGGGATGCAGTGTCTCATGGCAGGCTAACCACGACAAATTTGTTTGCCCATGTCATGGAGGGGAGTTCAAAGCGGGTGGGGAACACATCTTCGGACCACCTCCGCGAGCCATGGATGCCTTGCCCAGCCAGATCAAAGGTGGAAAGCTTCAAGTTCACTTTCAATATTTCCGGTCGAATGTTGCCAACCAGGAACCACTCAGCTAGAAGCTGACGAGGGAATCATGTTCGACAACAAAAAGCAGGCAGGACCGGATTCGCCTCCGCACACTCCTCTGGTTCGACGCATCTTTCGATGGATGGATAGGCGCGCAGGAATCGATGCGTTGATGAAGGAATCGCTGGACGAGCCAATCCCCGGCGGCGCAAGGCTCGCGTATGTCTTCGGATCGGGCTTGTTATTCATCTTCATCTCGCAGATCATTACCGGTCTTTGCCTCGCGCTGTATTACGTTCCGTCGGCCGAGACGGCCCACACCAGTGTTGCCTACATTACCAAGTCGGTAGCGGCCGGTGCATTTCTTCGTAGCCTGCACTACTACGGCTCCAGCGCCATGATTATTGTCCTGGCGCTGCATTTTCTTCAGACGTTTCTCTATGGCTCTTTCAAAGGTCGTCGCGAACTGCTGTGGATCTCGGGCGCCCTGCTCTCTTTCCTGGTACTTGGCATGGGCTTTACCGGCTACTTGCTGCCGTGGGATCAGAAGGCATATTTCGCCACCGCGATCGGCACCAACATCGTCGGCCAGATTCCGCTGGTTGGAAACTGGCTCACACGCCTGCTGCGCGGCGGCGACACGATCGGTACGCTTACTCTGTCGCGGTTTTATGTCGCACATGTCTTCCTGATACCCGGGGCCATCTTTCTCTTCATCGCAGCCCACATCTTTCTGTTCCGCAAGGCCGGGGCAGCCGGTCCGATCAACGAAGATCCAATTCATCCCAAGCTCAAGCCGGAAGGCTTTTACCCCAAGCAAGTTGTGATGGACATGGCCATGGCTCTGTTGATCATGGTCGGTCTAGGCTTTCTTTCTTATTTCCATCCGGCGAGTCTTGGTCCGATCGCCAACCCAGCGGACACCCATTTCCTGCCTAGGCCAGAGTGGTATTACCTGCCCATGTTCGAGTGGCTGAAGTTCTGGGAAGGGCCTTGGGTGGTCTTTGCGGTGGTCGTCATTCCAGGCATCTTGGCCATCCTATTTTTCCTTATGCCTTTCCTGGATCGCCGGCTGGAACGCAGGCCGTGGCGCAGGCCGATTCCCATGCTCGCCGTGGCCATCGTCGTCGTCGGCATGATCTACCTCGGAGTCAAGAGCGAGATGGACGACCGGCATGACTCCACCGTCGCTTCGCAGCTTTCTTTGCAGGAAGAGCAGGAGAAAGCTTACAGCGCTGCTCCATTCCAGCCTTACATCGAGTCGCCAGGCGGCACGGGGCCAATGGCGGCCCCTACGGGACCCCTCAATCCTCAGGTGGCACAAGGTAAAGGCATCTTCGAAGCCCACGGATGTTCCGGATGTCATGGAGCAACGGGGACAGGGACTTCCGCAGCTCCCAGCCTTGTATCAGTCACTACCAAGTATCCTCCAGCCGAGCTTATCGGATTGCTGCATAACCCTAACGCGCGCATGCGTGCTGGACACATGCCGGCCGTAGACATCAGTGCAAGCGAGATGTCTTCGTTGCAATCCTATCTGGCAGCATTGGGAACTCCGGCAGCCAATGTCGCTGCTGCGACCGGAACGCCATCTCCGGAACCGGTGCAAGCCGCCAAAGAAGGGACGAGCGGACCGTTGCGTAAGGACGTCTTGGCAACAGAGACTACTGCGTCCGCGCTCTCACCCAACGCGAGTGCGGGCGCACAAATGTTTCAGGATCGCGGCTGCTTCGCCTGCCACGGCCCTGCAGGATCCGGAGGACGTGCGCCAGCCATTGCTCCGCTCATCACCAAAGTGAATGATGCACAGTTGGCCTCTCTTCTCAAGAGTCCGAACGCCAAGATGAAAGCTGGCGAAATGCCTCCCGTGATTGCCACGGCCGAACAGACCACCGCAATCATTGCCTACCTTCGTTCGCTCGTAGCTCAGCGTCCAGGCGAACATCCGGCGGGGGGGCCGCCAGAAACCTCAATGGCTACCGTGCCTGCGCCCGCAGTCGCCAAGACGCCCGGTCCCGCAAGTGCTGCAGCGCTCACTCCTGCTATGGCATCGTCCGCGGTCACCCCAGCGCAGCCAAGCGCGGGCGCAGCACTCTTCGTGTCTCAAGGTTGTGCCGCCTGCCATGGTCCGACCGCGCAGGGAACGCACTTCGCTCCATCCCTGATCGGCATTTCAACCAAGTTCCCAGGAACGGCGCTCCCTACCCTGCTGCATCACCCAACCAGCAAGATGCGCGCCGGAGGGATGCCGACAGTGAAAGTGAACGATGCACAGATGACACAGCTGGTAGCCTTCCTCGACACACTCACACCTGGCGCATCGAGCAAAGCCGCTGCTAGCCAATCCAACATCACGCCCACGGAAGGAAACACCGTCGCTTCTGCCGCAGCGAAGGCTCCACAAGCCCCCGGTCAAAGTATTCCAGCCGCAGCACCAGCGGCCGCCGCTCCACTCAGCCCCCTCGCCCTGCGCGGACAACAAGTCTTCCAGCACAACTCCTGCGAATCGTGCCACGGTACCGGCGGATTGAATGGAACAGTGGCAGCACCCGGGCTGGCTGGAACAGCGTCCATCCTCCCCGCTTCGGTGCTGGAAGATCTCCTCCGCCACCACAGTATTCAAATGCAGAAAGGCGGTATGCCGCTGACCAATATGAATGCCCAGGATATGAAGTCTCTTGTAGCGTATGTGCGGTCGATGCCCAAAGCGCCGAATGCTCAATAACGCTCAGTAACTTATTGAAAGACTCCGAAATGCCACGCTTGGTTGTCCAGCCGGAGGCCGTGCCATGCAGCACCGGAATCGTGAGATCTGCCGGTGTGGGCCCCTGCAAACAAAAGCAGGCCACAAATCGCATAAACCAGCGCAAGGCTTAAGAAGGAACGGATCCCAATACGTGCCCAGAGTTGATTAGCCAACGTCGGGACAGTCTTTTCGGGATCTTGTTTTGTATGTTTCTTCACCTGGCATGGAAACCACTCACTGACTTTTAACAAATCGCGATAGGATCGCCTGGCATCAAGGCATGGGCGATGCAACGCCTTACAGGAAACAGGTCTCCATTCAATTGGGCGTTCGCAAGAAAGTGCCGCGAATGCGTCGGAAAGCGCCTTACGTCATCGCGTGAACAGGAAGCATGGGTTCAGCGAAAATAATAAGCTCATTTTTGCAGTTTCATGAAAGCTCCTTGACTTCCAAGCGCAATGGGAGCGAAGCACCGGTGCGAAACTGGGACGAGAGTCCCGGCTTTGAACGTTGGCTAAAGAAATGTCTCGCCGCTCGCTTCTGCTTCGGTTCGGCCGGACACGCCCCACGATCACGACCAGAATTGGCGCTTGGCTAGCCTGCGTTATATTACTCTCGGCTTCGGCTTACGCCCTCGATCCGACCAAACGTCTCACCCAATACATGCATACATCTTGGAGAATCCAAGACGGCTCTGCGCCTTCCGGCATGTGGGCCATCGCTCAAACTTCGGACGGCTTTCTATGGCTCCAATCAAGTTCAGGCGATCTCTATAGGTTTGACGGTATTCGCTTTCTTCCGCTCAGTTTGCCTACTAAGGGCGGCTCAGTCCATCGAGTAAAGAATCTTTTCGGCGATCACGCGGGAGCGCTTTGGCTCCAGGGCGGCCTTGAAACGGATCGTCTGAAAGATGGGATTGTTTCTGGGTTCAAGTTGAAAGGGCTTGGAGTTCTTCAAAGCTTCAGCGAAGATCCGGATGGTTCTTTGTGGGTTTTGAATGACGTCCTGGACGAGCCACTTTGTCACGTCACCGGCCAGGCCACCCGGTGCTTCGGAAAGTCAGACGGAATACCAATTTCACCGCTCAATTCTTTGTTACGCGATGGGAACGGTGGTTTTTGGCTCGGAGGCGAGACAACCCTCGTCCACTGGCACAGTGGCGCCTCAGAAATCTACCCGATCAAAGGGCTGAAGTCCAACCTGGGGCAGGAGGGAGTAGTAAGCCTGGCAAAGGATGCGCGTGGTTCTCTCTGGGTCGGCATCCTGGATAGTGGACCGGGGCTTGGACTTGCGCGCTTGATCGGCGGTTCCGTCCAATCCTTTGTGACACCAACTTTCAATGGCAGTGAAGTCACGGTGAACAACATGGTCTTCGACCATGACGGCAGCCTTTGGGTTGCGAGCGACGCAAAGGGAGTCTTTCGCATCCACGACAATGTCGTGGAGCATTACGGACACGCAGACGGTTTGTCCAGCGATTCTGTGTCGGCTGTTTTCGAAGACCGGGAAGGTATCGTGTGGGCGGTGACCTCAAATGGAGTCGACAGCTTCCGGGATCCATGGGTCACGACGTTCTCAGCATCGGAAGGCTTGGGGAAAGACGAAGGAGCCAGAGGAATCCTCGCCACCAGAGATGGCACAGTCTGGGTTGCCAATCTCGGTTCACTCGATCACATCGTTAACGGTGCGGTCACTTCCATTCGCACGGGCCACGGACTTCCGGGAAATCAGGTAACTGCCATGCTTGAAGATCACGCCGGAAACATGTGGGTTGGGGTGGATGACGAACTCTATCTTTTCAAGAATGGGCGATTTCGTCGCCTCGCCCAGCCGAATCACAAGGCGCTTGGATACGTAGATGCGATCACTGAGGACAGCGCCGGAAATATCTGGGCGGAGTGTCGAGGCAAACCTGGAAGGCTTGTGCGCATCCGGGATTTCCAGTTGCGCGAGGAATTCTCAGCGCCCCAACTTCCATATGGCCGAGCCATTGCGCCAGATCCACACGGAGGTATTTGGATATCAAACAACAAAGGGTACGTAACACTATTCCGAAGCGGCATGATAGAAACTCAGTTTCCGCTGAACCCGGGAGGCGAGCAATTGAGTAAGCAAATCATCGCGCAAGCAGACGGCTCCGTGCTCGCAGGCTCCGAGAACGGTCTCGTTGGATGGCGAATGGGTCGAGTGCAACGGCTGACAACAAAAAATGGCCTGCCCTGCGACCGGGTCGAATTCTTCGTAGAGGATAAACAGAAACGGTGGTGGCTCTACACCAGTTGCGGCGTCGTCGAGCTGGCAGATTCCGAACTGCAGAGATGGTGGGCTAACCCGGCAGCCATCGTTCAGAAGCAAGTCTACGATGTCTTCGATGGAGCGCAGCCCCCAATTTATCCATATAGCAATTCGGTAGCCTACTCTCCCGATGGACACGTTTGGTTCGCCAACGGCTCGATCGTACAAATGATAGATCCTTCAAGACTCTCGCAAAAAGCCTTACCGGCGATGACTTATATTCAATCCGTCACGGTCGACCATAAGGAATTCAGGCCAACCGAGGGCTTGAACTTGCCTCCGCATCCTCGTGATGTACAGATTGATTACACATCGCCCACTTTCTTGATTCCACAGAAGGTAAGATTTCGATACCTGTTGACTCCTTACGACCACGATTGGAACGAGGCCGGTGCCCGTCGTCAGGCGTTCTACACAGACTTGCCTCCAGGCAAGTTTTCGTTTCGCGTCATTGCGTCTAATAGCGACGGCGTGTGGAGCAACAACGTCGCTACTTTCGATTTTTCCATCGCTCCTGCTTACTACCAGATGATGTGGTTCCGCGCACTCTGCGCGGCGATGCTCCTGGCGTTGCTCTGGGCAGCTTACCAACTGCGTATGAGGCGGCTGCATCAGCAGTTCTCGATAACTCTGGAGGCACGGGTCGCTGAACGCACGCGAATTGCTCGGGAGTTGCACGACACCCTGCTGCAAGGGGCTCATGGCCTGCTGCTCCACTTCGAAACAGTTTCCCAGTTGTTGCCGGATCGCCCTGGGGAGGCCAAGGAAAGTCTTGACCACGCTATCCGCCAAACCGCGGAATTCGTCACGGAAGCGCGAGATGAAGTGCAGGGTTTGCGAGATTCAACCGTGAAAAGTAATAACCTCGCAATGGCCATCAACATGCTTGGCGAAGAACTCGCGAGAAGCGCAACCAACGAGCGTCCACCAGTCTTCCAGGTCACAGTGGAAGGTGAAGCTCGGGTCCTGCATCCAATCATCCGCGACGAAATCTACAAGATTTCCGCTGAAGCCCTGCGAAATGCCTTTCGGCACTCGCAAGCGCATCGCATCGAAGTCGAAATCCGTTATGACAACGAGCAACTCCGACTGCGAGTGCGCGACGATGGAAAAGGTATGGATGCAGCAACTCTATCGACGCAAGGCCGCGAAGGACACTTCGGCCTGAGCGGTTTGAGAGAGCGCGCCACTCTCATAGGAGGCAAACTGGCCATTTGGAGCGAGGTAGATAGCGGCACCGAGATAGAACTCCGAATTCCCGCCGCCGTTGCTTATGTAACAAAACAGAGACGTTCGTGGTGGTCACGAAAACCGAATGTATGACACCGGGAGTGCGCTCATGAGCATCGAGGTTCCTCGGATCAAAGTTCTCGCAGTTGACGACCATCCCCTGGTTCGTCAGGGAATCGCCAGCCTGATAGGGATTCAGCCGGATATGGTCCTCGTCGGAGAAGCATCGAACGGCCGCGATGCGATCCAGCACTTCCGTGCAGATCGTCCAGACGTGACCCTGATGGACTTGCAAATGCCAGAAATGGATGGCCTCGACGCACTCATCACAATCCGCAGCGAATTTCCCTACGCAAGAATTATCGTGTTGACGACCTACGCGGGGGATGCCTATATCCTGCGAGCGCTCAAGGCCGGAGCTTATGCCTACCTGCTAAAAAACACTCTACACACCGATCTGCTGCAAACCATCCGTGCGGTCCACGCCGGGAAAAAGGCACTCTCTCCCGAGGCATCTTTCGAAGTTGCCGAACACGCGACCGATGACCCACTCACGCACGCAGAAATCTCGGTGCTGCGACTGATCGCCGCCGGAAACGCAAACAAACAAATCGCGGACCAGCTGTCCATCACCGAGGAAACCGTCAAGAGTAGAGTCAAATGCATTCTCTCTAAGCTAAGGGCCCATGATCGAACGCATGCCGCCATGATCGGTCTTAAACGAGGAATCATCTCGCTGTAGTTTGCGGATCAACGAGTCGTAAGCCTACACACGTTAACTCGAAAGAGTGGCGAAGAAAACTCCTATTGGGGTTTCAAGCCTGCGGCAAATCCTACGATACTGTAAGTGTCTTGAAACGTGCGTTCTTGCGACGATTGTATTCCACATTCGCTGGTGGTTGGCCCGGTGCAGGCCTGCTTCTCATGCGTCTGGTAGTTGGCTCCGCGCTAGTTTTTCGGGCCGTAACAGTGCTGTGGAGCGAACCTTCGATGACAGTGGCTACATCCTCAGGATTCTCCGTGGTATGCGGACTTCTTGTTATCTCCGGGCTGTGGATGCCTGTCGTGGGAACTTTTGTGGCCTTGATTCAGATCTGGCAGTCCATGATGCTGGCGGAGGATCCGTGGGTTGCGCTTCTATTAGGGACCATGGGTGGAGCCCTGGCCATGCTAGGACCCGGATTGTGGTCTTTCGATGCACATCTCTTCGGATGGAAGCGAATTGAGGCCTCTCTTTCCAGAGGTAGATCCGAGTCGGTCTAAAGCCCTTACCTCAAAGCCAAGAGTTCTTGCCTCAAAAGAAGTCCGTTATTTGCTCCAAAGAGTCTGGTATCCGCTCCCTTGTGGGGCTGCACACTCATCCTGCCTCGTTGCACGATTGCTTGTAGGCAAACAAGCGCACTAGGGCAAAATCAGAACCACTATACCCAGCGGAGGAATCGCCAGACTGCATTCTTTCCAAGAAAATGCTACTTGGCCAAATTCTCTCGGGCACACCTATTCTGATTTAGCTCTAAGCCCTCAACGTTTCGCCACCATCCAACCTCAGCGGCCTGAATACATCCGGGTCGAGCGACAGGCTAAATGGAACAAGCAGGCTCGGTTGCAATGATCGGCTAGCCAAAAAGGTAGGTACAGAAGGATGATCGAACCTTTACTGAGCATCAAGCAACACGAAGGCTCTTGCGAATCACTGGAGCACACTCTCACTGCGACTACCCTAAATAGCGGGCTCGAATTCGATCTCATTCGTCGAGTTCGTGAAGGCTGTTCTGACGCATTTCGTGAATTGATGCGCCCATACGAAAG
>Ga0209698_10006781_pt1 | contig 12115 bp, 10 predicted proteins | sample LitLauG_LLR_2012_FD_187203 | JGI IMG/M metagenome (GOLD analysis project Ga0209698, IMG submission 187203) | Freshwater sediment microbial communities from Pennsylvania, USA - Little Laurel Run_MetaG_LLR_2012 (SPAdes) (version 2) | ecosystem: Environmental > Aquatic > Freshwater > Creek >...
GGCTCAGGCCGCGTCGCTGGTGGCCCGCATCCACCAGCTGCGGGCCGAGCATGGCCGCCAGGATCTGCCGTTCGAGGTGGCCCTGATCATGGCCGACGCTCCCGATCCCGAGGTCATGGCGCAGCTCGAGGCGGACGGCGTCCAGGAGATCGTGGTCCGACCCTGGATCAAGGGCCGCGACGCGCTGGCCAACCTGCGGGCCTACGCGGGTCGGATCGGTCTCACCCCGGCCTGAGCTCTCGGCTCATCACCAGCCCGGCGTCGGGGAGCCGACAATCCATCGGGTCACCCGAGCCGGGTGTACCGCGCCGCCGGCCGGGTGGGCGGAGTCGGCCGCGAGATCGTCAGTACTCGAGCGGCTCCAGGTACGAGACCGAGAAGTCACGCTGGCCGGCGAACACCGGCGGGACCTGGAACGACCTGCCCAGCTCCTCGTAGGGCTCATCGATGAGGAATCCCTCAGGCTTGGAGACGGTCGCCTCGAACAGCGCGCCAGCCGGTGTGCGCACATAGATCGACTCGAAGTAGCCACGGTCCTTGCGTTCGGAGACATCCGTGAACCCGATCCCCTCGAGGTGGGCTTTGACCGCGGTCTGGGTGTCGTAGTCGGCGACCTCGAAGGCTGTGTGATGGACGATGCCTTCGCCGTACATCCATCCCGCCTGGTCCAGCTGGGGCTCGGCGACGAAGTCGACGATCCGTCCCGACCCGCCGGCCCCGACTTCGAAACGGGCGCGGCCGTGCTCCTCCTCGGTCAGGCGACCGCTCCAACCGGCCGTCATGAAATCGGCCAACAGGTCGAGATCCCGGACCGACACGGTGATCCCATGCGTCCCATGGATGCCGACCTCTTGGGGCACCGGTCCAGCCGAATGCGGGGAGCGGTCGTCGCCCGTCACGCCGACGAGGGCGTACTCGATCCCGCAGGGATGCGTGAACTCGAGTCGCTTCTCACCGAGGACCTCCGACTCGCGCACCTCGATCCCGTGGTCGACGAGGCGGGCCCGCCAGTAGCCCAACGCGGTGTCGGGAACTGACAGCATCAAGGCCTTGGTCTGATTCGTCCCGCGCCGACCGACCCGACCTGACTGGCGCATCGGGAAGGTGGTGACGAGGGTCGACTCGGCGCCGTGGTCATTGCCGTAGTAGAGGTGGTAGATAGGCACGTCCCCGTCGTAGAGGGCGGTCTTCTTCACGCTCTTCAGACCCAGCACCTTCGTGTGGAAGTCGTAGTCCTCCTGGGCGGTGCCGACACACAGGGTGATGTGGTGGTGGCGCTCGATCGCAGTGCTCGTGTCGCTCATGTCACGCTCCAAGTCGACGAGGTGGCGGGCCTTCGCGCTGACCACGAGAGCGGGCGGCGCGGCTGTGGCGCCCCTTCCCGTCGCACATCGCACATCTGGGCAGCTGTCCGACGTGACAACGTCGGCGGCGCCGATGGTACCCGACGATCGGCCCGGTTGCCCTCAGGGATGCCGTGAAGTCGGGAGGGCGCGGCGACTCGACGGGCCTGCCCCGGCCGGCCCCAGGCCTCGAGGACGCTCCTTCGCCAGCGGTGGTCAGGCCGGCGGGTAGAAGCGCTCGGCCCAGCGGCGCACGGCCACCATCGGCTTGGCTTCCTGGCGGGTCAGGGCCGGGTTGGCGAGATAGCGCATGTGCTCCCAGATGGGGATGTCGCGTTCGATCTGCACCAGCTGCTCGCGGACGCGGGCGGCGGCCGGACCGGACGGAGGCTCGGCGGCGGCCATCCCCTCGTCGCGGTACACCAGCACCGTCTGGAACATGTCGCAGTGGTCACCGTCGACCGGCGTCTGGGCCTGGATGCTGACAGCCCGGTCCGGATCGGGAAAGAACGTGTACTGGAAGCCCAGGCCCCAGATCTCCGCGTCGACCTCGACGGCGACGGGTCCGTCGGGGGTGAGACGGGTGGACGCCTTGCCGTAGCCGTAGACGATCCGGTTGCGAACCCGGAAGCACCACCCGTCCTCGCCGAAGCTGAGCAGATCGATGGGGCCGCGGGCCCCGTGCACCCAGCGCAGATGATCGACATCGACGTTGTTCTCGGGCACGTACTGGGGACGCATGCGCACCCCGCGCCACACCCGCGAACAGTTGGGGTGCACGTCGTGACGGAGCCCCTCGGCTACGCCGGCCTGGTCGGCGGGGGCCTCCCACAGTGGCTCGCGGCCGGCCTCGTCGAACCACGTCCAGATGATTCCGTTGGCCTCGGCCGCCGGCCACACCCCTAGGCGGCGGCGGTCGGTGCTCTTCCCCTCGGACGGGACGAGGACGTTACGGCCGTCGGGGCCCCAGACCCAGCCGTGGTAGGGGCATACGATGTTGTCGGCCTCGACACAGCCACCGTGGCCCAGATGGGCGCCCATGTGGGGACAGATGGCGTCCATCACATGGAGCCGGCCCGCCTCACCGCGGAAGGCAACCAGGTCGCGCCCGAAGTAGCGCAAGGGGACGACCATCCCGTCGGCCACCTCGGCCGACCAGGCGATCTGGAACCATCCCGCCGGGTAGCCGTGGTGGGGGAAGCCGTCGTGCAGGAATTCGTCGTGCAGGTATGCGCCGTGCAGGAATCCGTCGGTGCTCATCGGGCCCCTTCGTTCGACCGCCTTCAGGCTAAACCTCAGATGTATACGGGTCAAGGCCGCCCGGCGAGGCGGGCCTACGCTCAGCCCGGGAGCGCCTGGCCCCAGCGGTCACCGAAGGTCACGTCCTCGACCGGCGGACGGGCCGCCGGCCTGAACTCGGTCCCGACGGTGTAGGCCACCGGGAGGAGCGCCACCTGGGTGACCGTGTCCGGGATGCCGAGCAGGTCGGCGGCCTCCTGTTCCCTGAGCAGGTGCAGGGTCGTCCACACCGATCCGAGGCCCCGGGCCCGCAGGGCGAGCATGAAGCTCCAGGCCGCCGGGATGATCGACCCGTAGAGGCTGGCGGCCACCACGTTGGGCTTGCCGTCGACCCGACCTTCGACGCAGGGGATGACGTGGACGGGCACCCGGTGGAGGTTCTCGCTGAGGTGGACGGCGCTGTGGTACACCCGGTTGGTCTGCGGGTCGCCACCGGCCTCCGCGGCCTTGGCCTCGAGGTAGCCGGCGCCCGCCCGTCGATAGATGTCGGCCAGCGCGGCCCGCAGGACGGGGTCGGTGACCACCAGCCACCGCCAGGTCTGGCTGTTGGCCGCCGTCGGCGCCTGGACGGCCACCCGGAGGCACTCGAGGATGGTGGCGGGCGCCACGGGCCGGTCGAGGTCGAGGCGCTTGCGGACGGAGCGGGTGGTGGTCAGGACGTGATCGACGGCCTCGATATCGGACATGGGCTGGTTGTCTAGCGCACCCCGTCGTGTCACCACGGGCCGCGCCTCGGCTACACGGTCACGTCGGCTCGTCGGAAGACGGCCACGGCCACGGCCGCGGCGAGGACCATCAGGCCGAGCAGGCCTGCTCCGCCCACGAGCGCGCCCGGCCGTCCGACCGAAGAGGGGTACCCGTCCACCCAGAAGTGATAGATCACGAAGCCGTGGGAGTGGAACTGCATCCATCCCGAGACCCAGTAGGCCGCTGTCCACGGGGCCACGGCCGGAACGTTCCCGGCCAGCGCCAACGAGGCCACCAGGGCGCCGGCGGCCAGGGCGAAGCCGCCCAGGGCGTTGCGCACCAGCACCGCCGCAGTCACGCCGAGCAGGACAAACAGGGCCATGACGAGCGGCGCCCGGGCGGCGTCGGCGGCCATCGAGGCCCAGGCCGCCGACCAGGAGAGGCCGCGCCCGGGGAGGGGGTAGAGGGCGGCCAGGGCGGGGCTGGCGGCGGCCAGCACGCTCCACTCCAGCAGTGTCAGGGCCAGCGCCGCGCCCCACAGGCTGATCAGCTTGGCGGCCAGGACGCGCCAACGCCGGCCCTCCTGACACAGCACCGCCTTGATGGTCCGGTCGGTCCACTCGTCGCCCACGTGGCCGGCGGCGAGGAGCATCACGACGAGCGCCCCGGGCAGGGAGGCCATGAAGCCCAGGGCCAGCTTGGCCGCGCCGAGCGGCTGCTCAACGGGCGACGCGTCACCGGGACGGGCGTTGTGACGGGTCGAGGGGAGGGCGGCCAACCGTTGGCGCTGGTAGGCGTCGATCTGTTGTTGGACGAGGACGGCCCGATCGCAGAGCGGGCCGGGCGGCAAGGCGAAGTCCCGGCAGCTCGGCGACGGGGTCGACACGGGGGCGGCGGGTCCGGCGGCGGCGGCCGCGTTCTTCACCCCCTGCCAGGCGAACAGCACACAGGCCACCGCGGCGACGACCGTGAGCCACAGGGTCAGCGGCCGCCGGAGCTTGGTGATCTCGGCCCGCAGGAGACGGCCCATCAGGACGGACCGGCGCCGGAGGTGGCGGCCAGATACCGCTCCTCGAGGGTGAGCCGTTCGGGGATCACCGCGGCGGCGTAGACGCCGGCGGCGGCCAGCGCGGCGTTGACGGCCCGGCCGTCAGGTGCGACCACGGTGAGCTCGCCCGGTCCCTCGACCGTCACCGCCCACCGGGCCAGGGCGGTCCGGGCGGCCGCCCGGTCGGACTCCTCGACGGTGAGACGGACGCGCACGGCAGCGTTGGTCGGGTCATCGACAGCCACCACCGTGACCAGCCGACCGTGGTCGATCACCGCCACCCGTTGGCAGATCTGTTCCACCTCGCCGAGCAGATGACTGGACAGGAACACGGTGGCGCCTCCGGCCGCCAGCCCCTCCAGCAGGTCGCGCAGCTCGCGGATACCGGCCGGGTCGAGCCCGTTGGCCGGCTCGTCGAGCACCAGCAGGGCGGGCCGACGAAGGACGGCGGCGGCCAGCCCGAGACGTTGTCGCATGCCCTGGCTGTACGTCTTCACCTTGGCCGCGGCGGCGTGGGTGATCCCCGCCTGCTCCAGCGCCGCGTCGACGGCGCCGGCCGGCAGGGGCCCGCCCTCGTCACCGATGACTCGCAGGTTGGCCCGGCCGGACAGCCACGGGTAGAACGCCGGCTCCTCCACCATGGCGCCGATCTGGCCCAGGCGGGACGGGCACGGCACCCGCGACCCGAGGACCCAGGCCTCGCCCGCGTCGGCCAGAACCAGGCCGAGGAGCAGGCGAGCCGTGGTCGTCTTGCCCGATCCGTTGGGACCGAGGAAACCGAACAGCTCACCCTGCTCGACCGCCAGGTCCAAGCCGTCGACGACGGTCCGACCTCCGTAGCGTTTGGTGAGTCCTCGGCATTCGATGGCCAGCACAGGCACTCATCCCCTTCTCGGCTTGCCGGAAACGCTAGGACCCTCGGCCGGCCGGGACATCAGGAGACGGGGTGATCCACACCGGCGCAGCCTCACCCCGGGAGGTGAGAGGCTGATCACCCCCGGCGACGACGCCGGCCGGGGGACCCGGTCGTAGGCTGGTCGCCGTGCCCGACGACCAGCGTCTCCAGGCCTGGGGTGCGGCCCACACGGCCTGGCTGGATGCCGCCGTCCCGGTCGTCGTCCTGTGCGCCTTCGAGATGCCGGCCTTCGACCCGTACCGCCACGCCGGTGGAGCGGCGTGGGCCATGTGGGGCCTCATCGTCGCCGTCCCGCTGTGGTGGCGCCGGCGCCGACCGGTGCTGGTCCTCGCGGCCAGCCTGCTCGGCGCCACCGGGGCGGTGCTCACCCGGAGCGGGCCCGATTGGGGTGGCCTCAGTGTGGTCGCCCTGCTGCTCGGACCGGCGGTGGCGCTGGCCACCGCGTCGGCCCGCCTGCCCACCCGCCAGTCCCAGATCCTGGCCCTGTCCTGCGCAGCGGTGGTGGTGGCCACCAGCGCTGAACGTCCGCTGACCCCCGACTGGCTGAGCGCCCAACTGGTCGTGTTGGTCACCGCCTGGCTGGCGGGCGAGGCTCTGCGCGCCCGCCACAGCGAGATCGCCCTGCTCCGCGACCGGGCGGCGCGGGCCGCTGAGCAGGCCACCAACGCCGAGCGGGGGCGCATCGCCCGGGAACTCCACGACGCCGTGGCCCACCAACTGTGCGTGATCGCCGTGCACGCCGGTGCGGCCCGGCTGTCGGCCGGGGAGCAGGCACCGGCCCGGGCCAGCCTGCTGACCATCGAGGAAGCCTCCCGTCTGGCCCTGACCGACCTGCGCCGGGCCCTCGGCGTGCTCCGCCACGACCAGCCCTACGGCATCGCGCCCCAGCCCCGTCTCGCCCAGCTCGACCAGCTGGCCACGCGTTTGCGCGACGCCGGGGTGCCCTTGCAGCTGACGGTCAGCGGCACGCCCGCCGATGTGCCCGACGGCGTGGCCGTGTCCGTCTACCGCATCGTGCAGGAGGCCCTCACCAACGTGGTCAATCATGCCGGGGGGGCGCCGACGGTGGTGGAGGTGCGCTGCGACCCGGCCGAGGTCCGCCTGCAGATCCGCAACGACCGTCCCGGACCGGACGGACCAGCCGGCCCGCCGGGTACCGCCGTCGGCGGCGGTCACGGTCTGATCGGCATGCACGAGCGGGTGGCGGCCTACGGAGGTTGGCTGGAGGCGGGCGCCTTACCGACCGGGGGGTTCCAGGTGCGCGCCCGGATCCCCCTGGCGTGACCGTACGCGTCGTCATCGCCGACGACCAGAGCCTCGTCCGGTCCGGGTTGGCCCTGATCCTGGGCACGCAGCCCGACCTGGAGGTGGTCGGCGAGGCGGGGAACGGCGACGAGGCCATCGACCTGGTCGGCCGCCTGCGACCCGATGTCGTGCTGATGGACATCCGGATGCCGGGAACCGACGGCCTGGCGGCCACCCGAACCCTGACCGGCGACCCGCGGACCGCTCGCACGCGGGTCGTCATGCTGACCACCTACGACCTCGACGAGTACCTGTTCGAAGCCCTGCAGGCCGGCGCGGCCGGGTTCCTGCTCAAGGGCGTCTCCCCCGAGGAGCTCGTCCAGGGAATCCGGGTCGTGGCGTCCGGCGAGAGTCTGCTCGCCCCCTCGGCCACCCGGCGGCTGATCGCGGCCTTCGTCGACCGGGGACCGGACGCCCCCCCTGACGTCGAGGACAGCCGCCGGGTCGGCTCGCTCACCCCCCGGGAGCTCGAGGTGCTGACCCTGATGGCCCGCGGCCGCTCCAACGCCGAGGTGGCCGACGAGCTGTTGGTCGGGGAGAACACGGTGAAGACCCATGTGAGCCACGTGCTCGACAAGCTGGGCGCCCGGGACCGGGTGCAGGCCGTGATCATGGCCTACCGGGCCGGGGTGACCGACCCCCGCTCCCGGCCCTGACCCACCGGGCCCGCCGGGCTGCCCACCGCTGCCTGTCGGCCGCCGGTACCCGGCGTCGGTGGGCCGGTCACGGCGATGACTGCTCGACGCCCTCGAGCAGGTCGGCCAGCACGTCGTCGACGGTCGGCGTCGCCGCCATCTCCGCAGCGATCCGCTCGGCCTGCCGGCGGTAGCCGACCTCGCCGAGGACGGCGACGATGGCCTCGGCGAGGCGCGGGGCGTCGTCGGCCGCGATGATCTGGCGCTTCCCGCCCGACCGGGCCGGGTCGGCTTCGATGGCCACACCAGCGCCGGCGCCGGCGATCCGCCGGGCGTTTTGCCACTGGTCAGCGAACACCGGCACGACGACCAGCGGCAGGCCACTCTCGAGAGCGCCGAAGGCTGTCCCCGATCCGCCGTGGCACACCACGAGGTCCGCCTCGGGGAACACGTCGTCCTGATCGACCCAGGCCTCGACATGGACGCGGGAGGGGAGCTGTCCGAGGGCCGAGGCGTCGAAGTGCCGACCAACGGTGAGCAGCACTCTGGCCTCGACGGTGCTGACCGCCCGCAGTGCGGTCCGGTAGATGTCCTCGGCCGATGACAGGTGACCGAGCACCGTCCCGAAGCTCAGGTAGATCAACGGCTCCGACGATCCGTCCCACCAGTCCGGGAGGGGCCGGCCGCGGGTCGGACGGGGGGTGCGGAAGCGGACGGTGCGGGGAAAGGGCGACGGGTCGAGGGAGGTCGGGAAACGGGTCAGGTACGGCGCCGCGAACAGCTCGTCGACCAGCCCCTTGCGGTACTCCTCGAGGGCCGGAGCGGCGGCGTTGATGGAGCCCGCCTCCGCCTCGGCCAGGGAGACGGCCACCTGGGCCGAACGGCGGCCGAGCAGGCCGGCCACGACCGCCGAGGAATATTCGCACGGGTCCCGGACGATGAGATCGGGTCGCCACCGGCGACACGTCCGCTCCATCTCCGGGAGCATGGCCGTGGCGGCCAGCCGGGCGAACAGCTCGCGGTTGGCGAGCACGGAGGCCTGCTCAGCTGCGACGACGGGGAGCTGCTCGCGGATCGGGGACACCTGTTCCTCGGAAGGCTCGCCGCCGGCCCGGAACGGGCGACCCGCTCGTCCGACGAGGTCGGCGAGGGCCGGCGGTCCGATGACCAGCGTCTCGTCGCCTCGCCGCTCGGCCGCGGCCAGCAACGGCAGGAGCGGGAGCAGGTGGCCGGCGCCGCCGAGCGAACAGGCGGCCAGGACCCGCATGCCCGGACCCTACCTCCCGGTCGACGCCCGACGGCCCAGGTTCGTTCGGTACCGGCCGACCTGACAGGGTGGGTTCAGCGGAGGTTGACGGTGATGGGCTCGGCGTTGTATTCGTCGATATCGGTGGTCCGTACCGTGACCTGCAGGACCCAGGTCCCGCGGATGGGAACGACGAAGCCGCTGGTCAGGAAGTGGCCGGGACCGCCCCGGATGAGCGGCACGGTCAGGCCGTTGATGTTGGCCGCCGCGTTGGTCATGGTGGCGGTCACCTGGGGAACGGAGACGACGGCGCCCTCGGCGCTGAGGATGTACATGTGGATGGTCAGGGGTCCGGCCTTGGCCGGGTCGACGACGGCGTTGACGAGGTCGGGACCGGCCTTCACCTCGGTCGAGAACGGAGCGGCGTAGGCCTGCTTCGCCGGTTCGGCGTTGACGAGCACGGCGGTGAAGCCGAGCACGGCCAGGGCCACCGCTACCTCGGCGGCGACGGCCCGGGCCAGACGGGTCGTCGGCGGTGTCGGGCCGCCGGTCTTCGACAGCCGGGGAAGGATCGGCGCCCGCCGACGGACCGGTCGTCGCCGTGACGCGGCGAAGGGAAGGGCCAGGTGGCCGTGCACGGCGTTGCGACTGGCCGAGGCGAGGACCATGAGCACGGCAAAGCCGGCGGTCTTGTAGATCACCAGCTTGCCGTAGGGGGTCGCGGTCAGCGCCCCCCGGCTCAGGCCGATCTGGCGCCAGGCGGCGAACAGGCCGGTGAGAGCGATGAGGACCACCGCGCCGAGGGCCCACTGGGAGAATCGGGGGAGGGCGGTCGGCACCGGGCCGTCCTGGCCGGCGAGGTTGCCGCGGCTGGCCGGGAGCACCGCCACGAGGATCATGGCCAGGCCCCCGACCCACACGGCGGCGGCCCCCAGATGGATCACGTCGAACGGCACGGCGAGCACGACCAGAGACCCGGTCCGGGCGTGATCAGCCAGACCCCACGTCGACAGGATGGCCACGCCGACCAGACCACCGGCGACCACCAGCCACGCGGGCAGCGCCGCGCCGGCAGGGACCCGTAGGAGGCGGGCGGCGAGCAGCCCGGCGGCGGCCAGCAGGACCAGACGGGCGGCGTACACATGACCGAACTGGGTGTGCCACACGCCGGACACAACCGAGCCTTTCAGGGCCTGGCCCATCCCGAGACCGTCGCCGTAGGGGCCCTGGAGGGCGAACGCCGCGGCCGAGGCCACCACCAGGATCACGAAGCCCGCCCAGATGAGGCGGCGGGCCCGACGGTCGTCGCGGGCTCCCGGCCAGATGGCCAGCGCGAACAGTGCTCCCCCGAGGAACACGGCGGCGGCGGCGAAGGCCGCGAACCGGACCGCGCCGAAGGCCACCCCCACCGCCCTGCTGCCGCTGCTGCGGGCCAGCAGCCGGGCCGCCTCGCCACCCAGCCCGCCGGTGGCGCCGCCGATGAAGAAGGTGAACGCCCCGTGGACGGGGTGGGAGTCGGCCGACACGACCCGCCACGTGACGACATAGCCGCCCTTGGGCAGCACCCGGGGGACAGCCACCTCGACGGCCCGGCTGTCACCGGCCGGGTGCCTCGCCCCTCCCGAGTCGACCCGCTTGGAGTTGGCGTCATACACCTCGACGGAATCGAACCGGAACACCACTTGCTGATCGAAATGCAGAACCACCTCGCCCGGCGAGGCGGTCACCGAGCCGTCCGACGGCGGTGAGGTCGACTGCAACGTGGCGTGGGCCGACGCCGGTGCCGCCAACCCGCCGACCGCGCCCACCAGGACCATCAGCGCGACCCACAGCCGGGCCGGCCACCGCGCCCGGAGCGGCACCGCTCCGGCGGATCGCCTCACGCGCCGGCCGGTGCGGATGTCCCCCGCGCCGTTCCGGGCGACGATCCCCGACCCCTGGTTGGTCTGTGTTCCACGGCCCGTCCCTTCGCCACCGGCGACTGCGAACCGGGTAGGGGTGTCACCCCGCCCACCCGGGGCGACCTCACACCCTACGAACCTGTCGTCCGCCGACGGGACAGGAGCGCCACGCCGGCTGCCAGGACCCCGACGATCCCGACCACCAGGGCGATGATCGACAGCGTCTTGGTGCCGTTCACGTCGCTCGTCCGGGCATAGCCGCTGAGCGACACGGCGGTCGTCCCGCCGAGCGTCGACGGCGGGGACGACGACGAGCCGGAGGCCACCGTGGTCGCCGGCCCGCCCGGCGTCCCGCCTGACACGGTGGTGGGCGTTCCCGAGGCGGCCGGCGGGGCCGCCAGGTCGAGCGTCGGGGCCGGGTGCGCCGGGTCGGGTTGACCGCTGGCCGCCGGCGGGTCGATCCACCGGACGATGTCACCGTTCGAGTAGGTCTGCAGCGCTTTCACCGTGATGGTCGGCACCGTCGGCAGGTCCTGCACATCGACGTTGAAATCCATGAACCCGTTGACCGGGATGTTCCCTCCCGACCACACCACCTTCGACACATACTGGGTGAACGTGCCGTCACCATTCGTGACCGGCTTGGGCAGGTCACTGTTGGTGATCTGGAACTGCCATCCGGGTGCCGGCTCGGCGTAGATCCCGATGAGGGGTGTGTCGGCCGGGAAGTCCACCTCGATCTGCGTCGTCGTGGCGTTGTCCTCCTCGTTCGGCACCCGGATCTGGATGATGGCGTCCGACCCACCCTGGGCCGCCTCGTAGGAATGCAGCGTCACGTGGGCCGAGGCCGGGCCGGCCAGGGCCGTGACGACACCCAGCGCCAGGCCCACACCGGTGAGAACACGAAATCGGGTTGCTCGGGACACCAGTCCTCCTCTGTTCCGCCGCCTCCGCGGAGCTCCGTGGCACCGACACGTGCGGGATGGGCCGGGGCCTTCACCGTGTCGTCTGGGGATAGTCGTCGAGCTGCTCCCGGGAGTTCCCGGGCCCCCGGGAAATGTTCTCCTGACCGCCGGGAACTCCGGGCGGCCATCCGACGACTAGGTGCTCAGGCCCACGAGTGGCTGCCGGGCGTACCCGGCGGGAGGTCGGCATGGACGTGACTCGGGAGGAGTGCGGGCGCTACCAGGCGGCCCTGTCGGCGCTGGCTGACGGTGAGGACCCGGGCATGGCCGAGGCCCGCCTCCGGATCCACGTGGCCGGGTGCGCAGACTGCCAGACCTGGGCCGTCCAGGCCGCGGCGGTCACCCGCCGGGTGCGGATCCGGCCGGCCGAAGCCGTCCCCGACCTGACCGCGGCGATCGTGGCCGCCCTGAGCGCAGCGGGGCCACCGGCAGCGAGCCGGGCGTCGCGCCACCGGCCCGGTCTGCCCGTCCCGTCACCCAACCTGCTGCGCGGCACCCTCGCCCTCATCGCCCTGGCCCAGGTGGCCGTGGCCCTGCCCGCCCTGCTCGGCAACGATCTCGGCGCTCCCCTCCATGTCGCCCACGAGGACGGGGCCTGGACCCTCGCCCTCGCCGCCGCGTTGGCCCTCGGCGCGTGGCGTCCGGCCCGGGCGGCGGCGTCCCTGCCGATCCTGGCGGTCTTCGTGGGCTGCCTGAGCCTGCTGACCTTCGTCGTCATCGTCGGCGGTCGGACGACGCCGGCCGCCGAGCTGCCCCACCTCATGACGGCC
>Ga0209698_10006782_pt1 | contig 12114 bp, 10 predicted proteins | sample LitLauG_LLR_2012_FD_187203 | JGI IMG/M metagenome (GOLD analysis project Ga0209698, IMG submission 187203) | Freshwater sediment microbial communities from Pennsylvania, USA - Little Laurel Run_MetaG_LLR_2012 (SPAdes) (version 2) | ecosystem: Environmental > Aquatic > Freshwater > Creek >...
CGCAACTCCAACCTGTACCTGCAGGAGGAGGAATCGCGCAACCTGCTCGAGTCCGTCCGCGCCGAATTGCACAACCGCCGCAAGGGCGATGCCGTGCGCATGGAAATCGAGTCGCAGGCTGATCCCGAAATTATCGAGCGCCTGCGCACGGTGTTCGAGCTCGATCCCTGGCAGGTCTTTCCCGTGAACGGTCCGGTGAACCTCTCGCGTCTGTTCAACGTGTACGATCAGGCCGACCGTGCGGAGCTGAAGTTTCGAGCCTTTGCCTCCCGCGAGCTGCGTCTCACCGCGAAGTCGCACGACTTGTTTGAGGAGCTGCGCCGGCACGATGTTCTCCTGCATCATCCGTATGACTCGTACGACGCGGTCGTCTCGTTCATCCAGTCCGCGGCCGAAGACGAGCGCGTGCTTTCCATCAAGCAGACGCTCTACCGGACCAGCGAACATTCCCTCATCGTCCCCTCGTTGATTGCCGCGGCCGCGCACAAGGAGGTCACCGCCGTGGTGGAACTGAAGGCGCGCTTCGATGAAGCCTCCAACATCCGGTGGGCCCGCGATCTGGAGGACGCCGGCGTGCAGGTCTTCCACGGCCTGGTGGGATTAAAGACGCACTGCAAGCTTTCGCTGCTGGTGCGGCATGATCCCGATGGCGTGACCCGCCAGTACGCGCACCTCGGCACGGGAAACTACAACACGACCACCGCGCGGATTTACACCGACCTGAGCCTGCTGACCGCGGACCCGGAGATTACCAGCGGCGTGCACGACGTATTCAGCTTTCTGACCGCCTACGCCGAACATCCCAGTTACGGCCCGCTTCTGGTTGCGCCCCTGGATCTCGCCGAAAAGTGCATGGCGCTGATCGAGCGTGAGGCTGACCATGCGCGGATGGGGCGTCCGGCGCGCATCATTGCGAAGGTAAATTCACTGCTCGACAAGGACATGATTCAGGCGCTCTATCGAGCGTCCCAGGCCGGGGTGGAGATCGAGCTTCTCGTGCGCGGCATCTGCGCTCTGCGGCCCGGTGTGCGCGGGGTGAGTGACCGGATCCGGGTACGCAGCATCGTGGGGCGCTTTCTGGAGCACAGCCGGATCTTCTATTTCGAGAATGGCGAAGACCCGGAGGTTTACCTGGGCAGCGCGGACTGGATGCCGCGCAATCTGCACGAGCGCGTTGAAGTCCTGTTCCCGCTGAAAAATCCGCTGCTGCGGGAGCGCGTCGTCCATGAAATCCTCGCCGGTTACCTGGCCGACAACGTGAAAGCCAGATTCCTGCAGAAGGACGGGCGCTACCTGCGCGCCTGGCAATCGCCCCGGGGCCGCAGCAAAAGGCCGCCTCGCGGTGCGGCCGCGTTCAATGCGCAGGAGTTTCTGTTGGGCTTGGCGGAAGGGAAGGAGACTCCCGATTCCATCCCCGCTCCCAGACCGCGGCGCTCTGCTCGATCTTTGATCGGAAGGGAATAATTACTCGGAATGTTCCTCTACTTCTTACGTCATGCCAGCGCCGGACAGCCGCTCAGTAACGCCAAGAAAGACGAGAAGCGCGGTCTGGACCAGGACGGCATCGAGCAGTGCGGATACATCGGCCGCGCCCTGGCAGCGCTGGGTGTGCAGGCTGACGTGATCCTCTCCAGCCCGCTGAAGCGGTCCACGCAAACTGCCGCGCTGGTGGGCAACGAGATGGGCCATGAAGGGAAGCTGGTGCTCGAAAACGGGCTGCGTCCCGAGGCGGGCTTCTCTGATTTTCAGAAGATGCTGCAGAAATACGCCCGCCAGGAATCCATTCTTCTGGTCGGACACAATCCCAACCTGCACGAGTTCCTGGGCCGCTTGATCAGTGATCGAGGGTGCGAAGCGGCCATCGAATTGAAGAAGGGCGCGGTCGCGAAAGTAGAGATGCGGCGTACCTTCGGATCCCTGAGCTGGTGCATCACGCCGCGGATCCTGCGCACGCTTCACGCGGCCGCGGCGGAAAGTTCGCGTCCAAAAACTTCCCGGAAGTAAGACCGGTCCTTCTCAATCGCCCACAGCTCCAGTTCCACGCTGGCCTTGCCGCGCGGAGTCAACTTCATCGAGACGCTTCCCCTGCGGGCCGAAATCGCCACGTGAGCAACCGCCTGGGTCCTCCCGAGGTTCAACGCGCGCGCCACCCGCAGCAGTACTGACGCCTTGGTGACGTTCTCCTGTTCTTCCAGGCTCAGGTTGCTCAACGGCACATCGCCCGGTGTGGGCCGCGATTTTCCAAGATAGCGGGCGATGCCTCCGATGATGCGGCGCTGTTGCGGCGTGTAGCCCAGGATCTCCGAGTTCGCAATGATGTAGTACGTGTGCCGATGGTGCCCGCTGCGATTCACGTAGTCGCCGACTTCATAGAGCATCGCTGCCGCCGAGAGCCACTCCTGGTATTCCGGCGGCAGCTGGTGTACCGGCTTCAAATTTGAGAACAGCAGTAAGGCCGAATCCCGCACGTGCAACGCGTGCTGCAAATCCACGCCATAGTGCTCCACCGCGCGCTTGATCGACTCCCAGCGTTCCGATTCAATCGCCCGGCCCGAGCGCGTGCTGTGATCGTATTCCGCCGCCATCTGCGCCAGAAGGCCATCGCGCAAGCCCAACGCCGAGTAGCGGAAGCCGCGCAAGTGGCAACGTTCCAGCAACTCCGCATACACTATGGCGCCCGCGCAGATGATCTCAGCCCGCCGCGGGCCAATGCCGGGGATCCTTCTCCGCTGATCGAGAGGGAGGCGCGAGATCTGCTTGACGATCCGGCGCATCATCTCCCGCGTGGTGGCCGGTCCCCGCCGGCCTTTGAAACGCGCCAGGTGGCTGGCAACGCCGGCCAACGCCGCGGCTGTGCCCGAAGTGGCAATCACCACCCCGACGCGCGCCGATTTGATCCGGTTCTGGATTTTTCCGATTTCTCTCGCGACAAATCCCCGCAGCCGCTTGAGTTCGCTCTTGCGCGGCGGATCGTGCTTCAGGAATTCACCCGTCAGACGCACCGCCCCCAGCGGAAGGCTGACCGTTTCGCGAATATGCCCCTTGCGCGACAGCGTCAGCTCGCAGCTGCCGCCGCCCAGGTCCACCAGCAATGCACTGTCGGCGCCGACCCGGCTGCTGGAGATAATGCCGAGGTGAATCAGGCGAGCCTCTTCCAGGCCGGAGATAATCTCGACCGTCCAGCCCGTGGTCGACCGCACCCACTCCAGGAAGGCGCGCGAGTTGCGGGCATCCCGCAACGCCGCCGTTGCCACCACCCGCACGGAATCGGCGCCGCATTCCTGCATGGCGCGGTGAAATCGCCGCAGGACCTGTACCGTTTCCGACATGGATTGGGGCGCAAGCAGTCCGCCGCTGAACACTCCTTGGCCCAGCCGCGTGACCTCACGGTCTTCGTGGATTTCCTTGAGCCGCCCGCCCTGCAGGCGTGAGATCTTCAGTCGAACAGAGTTTGAGCCAATGTCGATGGCGGCAAAGGTGGGCATAAAGCAACGAACAGTAGTCTCATAAGCGCCGTGGGTAGCGCAACCGGTAGCCCGTGTGGCGCGGACACTCCTGTCCGCGTGTCGGCAGCATTCACGCCCCCGGCCGGGCGGACAAGAGTGTCCGCCCCACATAGGCCTGCGTCCGCTTTTTCATCGAACTGTAACATCGCTTTGTTAGGCTTCAGGGGAATGTCGAATCAAGCCCTGCCCCGGCCGCGCTTTAACCCTCCCGAACCAGGGCGGGCGTCGAAGGCCGATCTGAAAATCGAATCCAGGACAGCGCCCTTGTTGCAAGGGAAAGTCAGCGAGATCCCAGACGCCGTTTTTGGTTGGGCCATGCGTCTTTGCGGCGTCGCGGTGGTGGCGCTACTCGGATTGATTGTCTACGAACTGATCGTGGGTTCGCAGCTCTCCTGGCACGCCTTTGGTTTGAAGTTCTTCGGCGGGCAGGATTGGAACCCGGTCGAAGAGCAATTTGGGGCGCTGCCGTTTATCTACGGGACGCTGGTGTCCTCCCTCCTCTCGCTTGTCATCGCCGTGCCGTTGGCGGTGGGCGTGGCCGTGTTTATCACCGAGATGTGCCCGGTGGCTCTGCGAGGGCCTCTTTCTTTTACGACCGAATTGCTGGCGGCGATTCCAAGCGTAATCTATGGACTGTGGGCCATTTTCATTCTGGTGCCGCTCTTGCGCACTTATGTGCAGCCTTTCCTGGCCACAACGCTCGGTTGGACAGGCCTGTTCTCAGGGCCACCCTACGGCATCGGCATGCTGGCGGCAGGAGTAATTCTTGCCATCATGATCATTCCTATCATCTCCTCGATCACACGCGAGGTGCTGACCGTGGTGCCGCAACACCAGCGCGAAGCGGTGCTGGCGCTCGGAGCGACCCGCTGGGAAATGATTCGCATAGGCGTCCTGCGCAACGCGCGCGCCGGGATCGTCGGCGCGGTCATCCTGGGACTGGGCCGCGCGCTCGGTGAGACCATGGCCGTCACCATGGTGATCGGCAACCGGGCGGAAATTGCCAAATCCCTGTTTGCCCCCGGATACACCATGGCCAGCGTTCTGGCGAATGAATTCACCGAAGCGACGGGGGACGTTTACCTTTCCGCGCTCATCGAGATTGGCCTGGCGCTGTTCCTGGTGACGATCGTGGTCAACGCGATGGCGCGGTTGCTGGTCTGGAGCGTCACCCGTGGCCAGCCGGCGAAAGGGGTCGTCTGAGATGAGCACTGCCCCGACCGCCATCGTGATCCCGCCCATCAGTCTGTGGCGGCGCTTTGTGGATCGCGCGATGACTGGCGTCGCAGTACTGACAGTCATCCTCGTGCTCCTCCCGCTGTTCGCCATTTTCGCGTATCTGGTTTACAAGGGCATTGGATCGATCAACTGGGCGTTCCTGACCCAGACCCCGAAGCCAGTCGGCGAAGCCGGCGGCGGTATGGCCAATGCCATTGTCGGGTCGATGGTAATTTTGGCGATCGCCAGCCTGCTTGGCGTCCCGCTCGGGATCGGCGCCGGAATCTATCTCTCCGAATACGGCCGCAACCGCTACGGAGATGCGGTACGCTTTATCTCCGACGTTCTGAACGGTGTGCCCTCGATTGTGATTGGCATTGTGGCCTATGCGATCGTTGTTATGCGGCAGAAACACTTCTCGGCGCTGGCCGGGGGCGTGGCTCTGGCGATCATGATGGTGCCTACCATCGCCCGCACCACCGAGCAGATGCTGTTGCTGGTTCCGCAGGCGATCCGCGAGGCCGCGTACGGGCTGGGTGTTTCACGCTGGCGCACCACGCTTTCGATCACCCTGCGAACTGCTACCTCCGGCGTAATCACAGGCGTCATGCTGGCATTTGCCCGCGTCGCTGGAGAGACCGCGCCCCTGCTGTTTACCGCCTTCGGAAATCAGTTCTGGAATTGGAAAACGGACCAGCCCATCGCCGCTCTGTCGCTCCAGATTTTCACCTACGCCATCTCGCCCTTTGACGAGTGGCACCGTCAGGCGTGGGCCGGCGCGCTGGTCTTGATCATCCTGATTGTCAGTGCCGTAACGGCGGTTCGCATCGCCGTCCGGCGCGGAACGTTGGCAGGAGCCTAACGAGTTATGGGCGTCGGAATCACTGTCGAGCATCTCAATGCCTTCTACGGCAAAACACAGGCATTGTTCGACATCAATCTGACCGTGCTGGCCAATCACGCGACCGCGCTGATCGGCCCTTCCGGCTGCGGAAAGTCGACGTTCATCCGCTGCCTGAACCGCATGCATGAAACCATTCCTGACGCACGCGTCGAGGGCAAGGTGCGCATCGGAGAATTCAGCGTGTACAACGGGACATCGGCTACCCAATTGCGACGCCGCGTGGGCATGGTGTTTCAGAAGCCGAACCCGTTTCCGACCATGTCGATCTACGACAACGTTGCTGCCGGACTCAAGCTGAACGGATTCGGCAACCGCAAACAGCTCGATGAGATCGTTGAGAAGTCGCTGAACAGTTCCGCACTCTGGGGCGAGGTAAAAGACTCGCTGCACAAGAAATCCGGCGCCAGTCTCTCCGGCGGCCAGCAGCAGCGCCTCTGCATCGCGCGCGCGTTAGCCGTCCAACCCGAAGTTCTCCTCATGGACGAGCCCTGCTCGGCGCTCGATCCCATTTCAACCGGCAAGATCGAAGACTTGATTTTTCAGCTAAAAGAGCAATATACCATCGTCATTGTCACGCATAATATGCAGCAGGCCGCCCGTGTGGCCGAGTTCACGGGTTTTTTCCTGCTCGGCAAGATGATCGAGTTCGACAAGACCGAGAAAGTATTCACCAACCCGTCCGACAAACGGACGGAAGACTACGTCACAGGCAGGTTTGGATAATGCGTACGCGTTTTCAGCAGCAGATTGAAGAACTGCGGGAGAGGCTGCTCCGTATGGGCGGCCTCGCGGAGCTGGCGGTGGACCGTGCCTGCCAGGCCTACACCGAGCGCGATCTCGGACGCTGTCAGCTGGTGCTCGAAAACGAGAGCCTCATCAACGCCGCCGAGCGCGAGATTGATGAACTCGCCTTCGATATCCTGGCCACCCAGCAGCCCGCAGCGGTCGACCTGCGATTCATTCTCGCGGTCACCAAGATCAATGCCGATCTCGAGCGCGTGGGCGATCAGGCGGTCAACATCGCCGAGCGCGTCATGGACATGATCGAGCTTCCCGCCGTCGAGTTGCCGGTGGATATCGCCCGCATGGCAACCGCCGTCAGCGCCATGGTCCGGCGCTCACTGGAGTCGTTTGTGGAAGGCAAAGCCGAACTGGCGCAGGCCGTCCTGGAGATGGACCACGTCGTCGACCGGATGCGCGACGAGGCTTTCATTATGCTCGTGAAGAAGATGAATGATCGGCCGCAATCTACTCAACAGGCGCTAGATGCGCTCCTGATCGCCCGCAACCTGGAGCGCGTGGCCGACCACGCCACGAACATTTCAGAGGACGTCATCTTCTGGGTTCTCGGCGCCGATGTCCGCCACCACGCGCAAGCCGCCTCCGCCTCGCCCCGGCCCGACACGCGCGAACAGTAGTTGCAGAGTCCCCGAGCATCAACCACCAGGGACACGAAGTAACACGAACGTCTCTTACGATGGTTTCCTTCGTGCGACTTCGTGTCCTTGGCGGTTAAGATCTTTCTTCGTCTAGCATAAGACCCCGCGATACACTGTTCGCGCCCCATGAGCCATCGACTCCGCGTCTTCGTCACCTGTGATATTGGAGACGCCCTCAACATTCTGCGCAGTCGTGGGTACGAAGTGGAGGTCTATCCCAGTCCCGAAGCCCCGCCCAAGAGCCTGATCATCGAGAAAGTCAAAACGGGAGTGGATGGCCTGATCACCACCCTGCGCGATCCGATCGACGCCGAGATTTTCGAAGCAGGGAAGGGAACCTTGAAGGTCGTCGCCCAGTTCGCCGTCGGCTTCGACAACATCAACCGCGCCGACGCCAACCGCTACAAGATTCCGTTCACCCACACCGCCGACGTCCTGACAGAAGCCACGGCCGAATTCGCGTTCTTCCTGATGGGCGTCCTGGCCCGCAAACTCTGGCCCGCCGAGCACCTGACACGCGACTTGCGCTGGAGCTACTGGCATCCCTACCTCCCGTTCCTCGGGGACGAGGTGACCGGGAAGACCATCGCCATCATCGGCACCGGCCGCATCGGATTGGCGATGATCAAGAAGTGCGCCGGATTCGACATGAACATCCTGTGCTTTGATCCGGCCTATGAAAATCATGATTACATCCGGGCGATCCAGGAGGTCAAGGACCTGCGCTTCCGGCGTGGAATCAGCCGCGAGAGAGCGACCATTCGTTACACCACGCTGCAGGAAGCCTTGAGCGCGGCCGACTTCATCAGCCTGCACGTCCCGTTGCTGCGCGAAACGGAGAGCGCAACGCCGACCTATCACCTGATCAACGAGACCACGCTCCGCATGATGAAGCCGACCGTCATGCTGATCAACACCTCGCGTGGCCCGGTAGTGGACGAGAACGCCCTTGCCCGCGCTCTGAGGGAAAACTGGATTGCCGGCGCCGCCCTCGACGTGTACGAGAAAGAACCGCTGCCCGCCGATTCGCCCTTGCGCGATCCCTCGATCGCCGACCGCTGCCGCCTGCTGCCGCACTTTGCCAGCGCCGCCAGCATCACCCGCCTCTCCGCCGATCCCGACAAAGGCATGGCCGGACGCTGCGTGCAAGGCCTGATCGATGTTTTAGAAGGCAGCTACGGCGGCGACATCACCAAGATGCCCTACGTAGTAAACAAAGAAGCCTTCGTAAAATAAATGCTCGTGTGCCTATGAATGTGTGGCGCGGGCGCCCTCGCCCGCGAAATGTTGGCACCAAAGTAAGTTTGCAGGGTGCAAATTGAAGCCGTAGTGCCAGAAGTCCCTCCGTGTCCTCTGTGGTAGTCGCTCGTACCGCACGTGCAACCGTGAGGCCCGTCACGGTATTCGCCAGTGCCACTGTGGTATTCAGCAGAAAAGAGGTTCCTATGCCAATCATCACCATCTCCAGAGGTTCGTTTAGCGGAGGCAAGATGCTGGCCGAAAGCCTCGCCCAGAGGCTGGGCTACCGCTGCATCGATCGCGACCAGATTATCCAGAAAGCTGCGGCCTGGGGTGTGTCTCAGGACGACCTGCGAACCGCCATCGAAAGGCCGCCGACTTTTCTGGGACAGTCCCAACATACAAAGTACATTTACCTGGCCTACATTCAGGCGGCGCTGACCGAGGAAGTCAAAAATGGAAATGCGATCTACCACGGCCTGGCCGGCCATCTGTTGCTGGGCAAGGGACAGCACATCCTGCGCACCCGCATCATCGCTCCCATGGAATTCCGCGTTGCCAGGCTGCAGGACAGGCTGAAGTGCAACCGGCAGGAAGCCATGGCCTACATCGAAAAAATGGACGACGATCGGCGTAAGTGGACCCAGTTCCTTTACGGTGTGGATTGGGCCGATGCATCGCTGTACGACATCATCCTCAACCTCGAGCAGATGAATCTGGAAGAAGCCTGCGAAGTGATCTGTTCCGCTGCGCAGCTCAAGTATTTTAAGTCCACTCCTGAAACTGAAAGAGCCATGAACGATCTCGCCACCGCGAGCCGCGTCAAGGCCAGCCTGGCGATGGATCCCGCTACCTGCAACGTTCAGTTCGAGGTGGTCGCGCAAGGCGGATCGGTGTCCATCAAAGGAGACATCGTCGGCCCTGCTCAGGCCAGGAAGATCGGCAGTCTGGTCACCGCGATCCCGGGCATCACGAACGTCCACCTGGACCAACTGGAACTGGTCACTCAATTCTGAGCGTTAGTGTACAGGTGTGGCGCGGACATTCCTGTCCGCGCCCTGACTCAGTGAAAGAGCTCGGCGCTATTCTTGAAGTATGGTTTGCCGGAGCGAAGCAGGTTGCCGCCAGTCACGAGAACAGCACCGTCGGGCAGCAGCACAATCCCCGCGCCCTGGTCGCGCTCAACGTTCAGGCTTGCCGTAAAACTGAACGTGCCGGTCGACGGGTTGTACAGTTCCGCGGTAATCGTAGCGTAGCCACTCGCTTCCAGGACTTCGCCGCTCGGCAGCAGCGTCGCCACCTGCTGCTCGCGGAATTGGTTCATGCTCCCGGTAACGGTGAACTTACCCGTAGAAGGGTTATACACTTCCGCGCTGGCGAGAAGGTTATACTGTGGGCCGATAAAGGTAATGCCTCCGGCAACCAGAACTTCCCCATTGTTCATCAACGTTGCGGTGTGTTCGCCGCGTGACGTGTGCAGACTTCCTGTCAGAGTGAACGTTCCGGTCGCGGGATTATACAACTCTGCGGAGGCGGTGTAAGCAGTGCCCACCGCCCCACCGGCGACCAGAACCTCACCGTTGGGGAGTAGCGTTGCTGTATGCTGCACCCGCGACACATGGAGACTCCCGGTGAAGCTGAACGTGCCGCTAGAGGGATCGTAAAGTTCAGCGGTAGTGCCGTCAATAATCAGCACCTTCCCGGTGTTCAGCAGCGTCGCCGTCGGGAAACACCGGGCGGTATTCAGGCTCCCAGTAAAGGTGAACGTACCGGTAGCCGGGTTGTACAGCTCAGCGCTCGAAAGGCAGTTAATTCGCGTGTTGACGACGTCTTGGCCACCCGCGATCAGAACTTGTCCGTTGGGCAGCAGCGCAGCCGCCTGGTAGACGCGCCCGGTGTTCAGGTTCCCGGTTGATGTAAACGTCCCGGTTGACGGGTTATACAGCTCCGCGGTGTTCTGGTTGTAGTTGCCAATTCCGCGGCCGCCGGCGACCAGCACCTCCCCGTTATTGAGCAGAACTGTGCTGTGGAAGGTGCGGTAGGAATGCATATTGCCCGTCAACGTCCAGGTCTGTGCGTCCACGTTAAGGCTCGTCCCGAGAAACAACAGAACCAAACTCAGGCGTACACTGACATTCGTTCTCTTCATAAACAACCCTTCCGGGCGCAGCGAGAATTCTGCCTTCTCCAAACTTCAGCGAATAAAGTGGGCTGGGCAGGTGGGCGCCCTCAGGTCGCACACTATAGTCGGAAGAGAAACACGAGTTGTCTGCGCAGCGTCAAATGATTCGTCACTAATTTGTAAATAATCAACGCGGTTGGACACGCGGCATCACCAGAACGCCTTACGCGGCAAATCAAGAAGCATTTCCCAAAAGTGGGACTATGCTTGTAAAGACCTTTCCAACAGAATGAGTACAATTTCCTTACATGGACGCCAATGCTGACTACCGACCACTGACTTAACTTATGTTCTCCCATCGCACCAACTGGCGTCTCACCCCCAACGCGCTGACACGCGCGATTGAAGAAGTGCGGGCTTCCCGGCAAGACATCCTCGATCTCACCATCTCAAATCCAACCGAGGCGGGAGTTCAGCTTGATCCTGAGGTCGTGCTCGGCGCGCTCGTGAATCCCGCGGCCATGCGGTACGAGCCGCAGCCGCGCGGCCTCCGCAGCGCGCGCGAAGCGGTGTGCCGTTACTACCGCGAGTCGCACGAAGTCTTCGATCTCGATCCCGACCGCCTGCTCCTGACCACCAGCACCAGCGAAGCCTATTCCTACATCTTTCGACTGCTCTGTAATCCTTCGGACGAGATTCTGGTCCCCAAGCCGAGCTATCCGCTTTTTGAGTTTCTGGCCGACCTGGCCGACGTGAAGGTAGTTCCGTATTCGCTCCTCTACGATCACGGCTGGCAGATTGACTTCGATTCGCTCTACAAGGCAGCGACGTCCCAATCGCGCGCGGTCGTGGTTGTCCATCCCAACAACCCGACGGGCTCCTATGCGTCGGCAGCCGAAACGACAGCGCTCAACGCGTTTTGCCGAGACTACGGCCTGGCGCTGATCGTGGACGAAGTCTTTCTCGATTACGCACACGACGGCGTGCCTCGTCCGAGTTTTGCTGGCAACATGGATGCGCTAACGTTCACGCTCAGCGGGGTATCGAAAATCTCGGCCCTCCCGCAAATGAAGTTTGCATGGCTGGTCACAAGTGGCCCCGAGGAGGCCGTCGAGCAGGCCGGGGCGCGCCTCGAAGTCATCGCCGACACCTATCTCTCGATGAACGCTCCCGTGCAACTGGCCGCGCCCGTGCTGCTCGAACAACGTAAGCAGGTGCAACCCACGTTGCTGGACCGTTTGCGAGTGAACCTGGGAGAACTCGACCGGCAGCTCGCAGGCCACCCGTCGTGCACGCGCTTTCTTGCGGAAGGCGGATGGTATGCGGTGCTGAGGGTTCCCGCCCTCGGAAGCGACGAAGACCTGGCCATCGATCTCCTGCGCAAGATGGCCGTGATGGTGCATCCCGGCCATTTCTATGATTTCCCGGGTGAGGGTCACCTGGTGCTGAGCCTGATCACCGTGCCGGAAGTCTTTCGGGAAGGTGTGGCGCGCCTGCTAAGGTGCATCGAAAACTAGAACTGGTCAACTGGTCTCATCAATGGTTTTGGGGAGGGCACGGCTTCAGCCGTGCCGCTACCGGCCAATGGAAATGAGGGCTTTAGCTGTGAAGTTTCAATAGGTTGTTGTCCATTCGGTCAAGAACTGGGAAGCTAAGGTTGCGAAGCCAAGCGACCGAGGAGACCGA
>Ga0209698_10006783_pt1 | contig 12112 bp, 8 predicted proteins | sample LitLauG_LLR_2012_FD_187203 | JGI IMG/M metagenome (GOLD analysis project Ga0209698, IMG submission 187203) | Freshwater sediment microbial communities from Pennsylvania, USA - Little Laurel Run_MetaG_LLR_2012 (SPAdes) (version 2) | ecosystem: Environmental > Aquatic > Freshwater > Creek >...
GCCATAGGCTCGGCAGCAGTTTGATCGAGGTGTGCGGCGGGCGTCGAAGCAACTCTCCGCCGATACTGCAAAAAAAGCCCGCGTCGCGGGACTACGTCTCGCGCGCGGGCTAATTTCTTGACGGATTATAAGAGCCTGGGTTTAGAGCCTCGAGATCGAATGACCATCGCTCCCAGGCAAGTCACACCGGCTCCAAGAACATAAATCGCCGTGGAGCCGCCCTCGGGTACCGGCTGGCATTTCCGTCCTCGAGGATTGTGATCACATCCATGATCTCTGTCTTGTTTGGCCGACAGCGCTACCGGCATAAGACAAATGAAAGCTAACACAAGCGACCATTTGGTAATAATTCTAAGCATTGCTGACTCCGTTCAAACATCGTGCAGAATGCGCGCCCGCACCGAACAAATCCACGTTCGGCGTCGCTCACTACTGCCCGACACATTCATTCCAGACCTCTCCTAAGTCATTGTCAAGATGATACTTTTTGCAACGATCGCACAGAATTGCAACTATTCTGGCTAATACCGCGCGAACGATTTCCTACCCCTGTGCGAGGGCGCTTGTGCAGTGATCTACCGTCGCTTGCTACACCATTGCCCTGATTGTCCCGGAAATCTCCTGTCATTACCGTAAGCATGCGCCAGGAGGCGGACGCGACGTGAGCACACAATCACAGATGGCGTTTGCTGGCGCCATGTTGGTCGCGCTTTGTGGCATCGCCCCTGCCGAGCCGGGAGTCAAAGGGCAGCTTTCCCCCGCGGACCTGGTCAAGGCCGTGATCCGCAGCGAAATGAATCCTGCCGCCGTTCCCGACGCCCGCTGGAAGTATCTGGTGGACAAAGAAGTCGATGGTAAGCAAGAGACGCGAGAAGTGGTTGAAACCAAATCCGGCTCGCTTGATCGCCTGCTGGCGATTGCGGGTAGACCGTTGACGGGATCCGCGGAACGTGCCGAGAGCGAACGCATAATCAAGCTTTCCCGCGATCCCGGTGCGCAGCACCAGTTCGAACTAAGCCACCGAAAAGATGCAGCGCAATGCAAGACCTTTCTCCAGATGATTCCCGATGCCTTCCTCTTCGAGTACGCTGGCGCCAGCGCCGACCTTGTCAAGCTAGCCTTCAAACCCAACCCCAACTTCCAGCCTTCCTCACGTGAAGGCAAGGTCCTTCACGAAATGGCGGGAGAAATCTGGGTTGATGCCAGGCAGATGCGCCTCGTCAGCCTCAGCGGTCAGCTCATCAATGAAGTTAAGTTCGCCGGAGGGTTGCTTGGACATCTCGAGAAGGGCGGCCGGTTCAGCGTAAAACGGGCCGAGATCTCGCCCGGTCATTGGGAAGTGAAAGAGATCGTTGTGAATATGCAAGGGAAAGTGCTTCTGTTCAAGAGCATTTCTGTGCAACAGAAAGAACTTCACAGCAACTTTCAACCCGTCCCGGATGATTTAACCTTGTTCGACGCGGCCGGACTTCTTCTTAAACAAGCTCTCGTCGCCGCCAAACAGTGAAGCCCTTTCCCCAAATCCATTCAAAACAGGGCCACTGGACGTCAAAGAAAATGTAGAAAATGTATAGGGAGATCAAATATGGGTAGCGACGCATCGGAACAGGTGATGGCACTCCTCTCCGAGCTTGCGGGACTAAAGGAGTTAAACAAGAAATACGAGGCGGATCCCGTCGAGTCTGACCGCGAGGCATATCGATTGCGCCAACTGAGGCTCGAGGAGATTACCCAAGAAATCAAGTCCCTCGCGCAGCAGAAGAAGACTGCCGAAGGAACGAGCGCGCCCCCAAGTTAGGGAAGAAGAACCTGGGGTCGGCCCATAATCTTTCGCCGAACCGACGGCCGCCGTCTCCGCCGTCTGTTTCCGCGATCGCGCCAGAGCCGTTCACTACGCCGTCCGCATCTGCGAAACAAGAATCTCCCCCCCCAACACTCTTCACGTGCGAATCTTAACGAAATGCAGAAATCTACCGCAGGAATTGCTTAGTTTCGGCTACGTCTGACTTCGCGGAATTGCACCGCGCCGCGCGTACCGTTTAGCTTTTCTTCCAAAGTGCTTAGGCAAGCGCCGCCTCAGCCCTATCGAAGCATCCAACCTGATACGGTTGATCCGAGCATTTTGGATCAAAATGGTCCCACGCTCCCCAATGAGGTGATTTTCGAATGAGACGTCCTCTGACCTTGTTCGTAGTTCAAGCAATTTTGTGTGCCTTACCTCTTTACGCCCAGCAGACCGGGGCAGCGCCGACCGCCACGGACCAGTCCGATAATGCGGCGCTCCTGCAGAGAGTCCGCGACATGGAGGACCGGATGATTGCCATGGAAGGGCAGATCCGGCAGTTGAAGAGTCAATTGGCTGGCGCAGCGCCAACCGCGGCGACCGGACAACCTGCGGCGACCCAGGACGCGGGCTTACCGGCGAGTGTCGCCGGTTCCCAACCTCTAACCACAGAAGCGGCAACCCAGGGCCCCGTCCTGGGTGGGGCTGGCGGCAGCGCGGCGAAGGCATTGAACCCCGACATCAGCGCGATCGGCGACTTCATCAGCGTGGCCGGACACAATCCGGTGCAGCCGTCCCCCTCATTGCAGATGCACGAGTCGGAAATCGGTGTGCAGGCAATTATCGATCCCTACGCGCGCGGCGACTTCTTTCTTTCGTTTGGCGAGTCGGGTGTGAATTTAGAAGAAGGCTACATCACCCTGACGGCTCTGCCCGCAGGATTTGTGGCGAAGGTGGGCAAGATGCGCTCCGCCTTTGGCAAGGTCAACACGTTGCACAACCATGTGCTCCCGTGGGTGGATCGTCCCTTGGTGACCAACAACCTCGTGGGTGGCGAAGACGGTTTGGACGACGCTGGCGTCTCCATTCAGCGCATCCTGCCCGCGCCGAAGGGAATCTTTCTGGAAGCTACCGGCCAGTTGTTCCGCGGAGATTCGGGCAATGCGCAGAGCCCGCTGTTCGTAGCTTCCAACAAGAACGACGTGAGCACGGTTGCGCATTTACGCGCCTACCGCGACCTGACCGAATCGACCAATCTTGATTTTGGTCTCTCTTATGCGCGCGGGCACAACGACCAGGGCTCGGACTTCCTGACCCACTTGTATGGCATCGACGCGACCGTGCGCTGGAAGCCCCTGCGACGATCGATCTACCATTCTTTTGTCGGCCGCGGCGAGTTCATCTGGAGCCAGCGCCAACAACTCCCGGCCGAGCAACGTTCCTTCGGCTTCTACACTTCGGGCGACTATCAACTGGGACGGCGCTGGTTCGTGGGCGGACGGTTTGATCGCTCGTCGCGCAGCGAGTTCGCCAACCTCAACGATCAGGGTGGTTCGGCGGTGCTTACCTACTGGCCGAGCGAGTTCAGTCAGGTGCGCGGCCAGTACCGTTTCCTGCACTATGCGAATAATATCGATACACACGAATTGCTGCTCCAATTTATGTTTTCGCTGGGGGCGCACGGAGCGCACCCCTTTTAGGAGTTTCATGAAGATAGGCACTTTGAATGTTTTCGTACGGTGGATTGGGCTCGGCTTGCTCTTATCGGCGCTGTTCTCGCCGTCCTTGGCTGAAGGCAAGAAGCTGAACGTGGTGACCGCGACCACCGACATGGCGTCTCTTACGCAGGAGGTGGGCGGCGACCGCGTCAGCGTCGAGTCCATTGCCAAGGGGTATCAGGATCCACACTTTGTCGAAGCCAAGCCCAGCTTCCTGCTCAAACTGCGACAGGCAGACTTGCTGGTCGTCGTCGGCCTGCAACTCGAAATCGGCTGGCTCCCCCCGCTGATCACCCAGAGCGGCAATCCCAGGATTCAGGTTGGCGCCAATGGGTATCTCGACGCATCGCAGTTCGCCGAGATTCTCGACATTCCACAAGGAACCGTCACCCGTGCGGAAGGTGATGTACATCCTCTGGGAAATCCACACTACTGGCTCGATGCCGATAACGGGCGTCGCATCGCGCGCGGCATTGCCGGCAAACTGGGGGATCTGGATCCTGAGGATGCCGCTTATTTTCAGCAGCGCTTCCAGGATTTTGATAAGCGCCTGACCGCCGCAGAGCAGAAGTGGGATGCGGAGATGAAGCCGTATCGTGGGCGCAAAGTCGTTACCTATCACCGCTCATTCCCTAATTTCGCCAAGCACTATGGGCTGAACGTGATTGGCTACGTGGAGCCGAGGCCGGGCATTCCGCCGACCCCGAGCCACACCATCGAACTGATCCAGTTGATGAGGCGGGAGAACTGCAAGGTCGTGCTGGTGGAGCCGTATTTCGACCTGAAGACGCCGCAATCCATCGGGCGCGAAACGGGCGCGCAGGTGGTGGTGTACTTGCCATCCGTGGGAGGCGAGAAGCAGGTAACCAATTATTTCGAGCTGTTTGATTACGATATTACTTTGCTGACCAAAGCCTTCCAGGCGACTCAATAAGGAGCCTCATGGAGATTCTTCCATTTTTGCTGGCGCCGTTTCTGGCCAGCCTGATCCTGACCGGCATCCACGCCTATCTTGGCGTGCACGTTGTCGAGCGCGGCGTCATCTTCGTTGACCTGGCTCTGGCGCAGATTGCGGCCCTGGGCGCAACCATTGCCATCCTGGTTGGCATGGACCCCCACGGGGGCGGCGCCTACTGGCTGAGTCTCGCGTTCACTTTTGTGGGTGCCGCGATTTTTGCCTTTGCCCGCACCCGCCGCGGGCACATTCCACAGGAAGCCTTCATTGGCATTGCTTACGCGGTCGCGTCCGCGACGGCCATCCTCGCCATGAGCAAGGCCACCGGCGAGACTGAGCACCTCAAAGACATGCTGGTGGGCAACATCCTTGCTGTATCCATGCACGATGTGGCCAAAACGGCCATTCTCTACGGCGCGATTGGAATTTTTCATTACGTATTCCGCAGACAGTTCTTGCTGATCTCAACCAGCCCGGAGGAAGCTGAAGCCAAAGGCCTGAGCATCCGTTTCTGGGATTTTCTGTTTTACGCCTCGTTTGGTTTCGTGGTGACTTCTTCGGTCGCAATTGCGGGTGTGTTGCTCGTGTTCTGCTACCTGATCGTGCCCTCGGTTGGAGCCATGCTGGTGGTGGAAGGGATCGGCCGGCGCTTGGCCGTTGGTTGGATCATGGGAACATTGGTTTCTGCGCTCGGGGTGTACTTCTCCGTGCTGCTCGACCTGCCGACCGGTGCCACCATCGTTTGCACCTTCGGTGCTGTACTGATCGTGATGTTCTTGATTCATTTGTTCTTTTCCCGTGGAAATAAGGCGCGTTCGCTCGACGAGGCATCTTCCGGAGAACGTGCTCGGGAGCCCGTTCACTAATCCGTCCTCACAGCACTGCCTCCCATCCCGCAACGGCACTGGCGTTACCCAGTCAGACCGTCCCAAGCCGCATTGCGCTTGACACAAATTCGCAAATGTATCAATATTCATACGTTTTAATAAACATTTAATAGATTTTGGAATTCTTTCGGGGGCATGCGTCATGATCGGGGGCGTGGACATCGGCGGCACCAAAATTGCCGTGGGAGTGGTCGACTCGGTCGGCCGAGTCGTCGCCAAGAAGGAGTGCTCCGCGGACGGGCCACGCGGTTTCGATCATGCCATGGGACGGGTGAAGGTGCTGCTTCATGACTGTGCGGACCAGTCCAAGGTGAAGTTGCGCGGAATTGGCATCGGTTCCGCCGGGCCGCTTGATGCCACCACCGGCGCCCTCGGAAATGTGAACAATCTTCCAACTTGGGTGGGCGGCAATCCCGTGGAAGTCTTATCGCGCGAGTTCGGGGTGCCCGCTGCTCTGGAAAATGACGCGGATGCGGCCGCCCTCGGCGAACTCTATTGGGGAGCCGGCAGAGGCAAGAAGCGCTTTCTCTACGTCACCGTGGGAACGGGCATTGGCGTAAGCGTGATCCTCGACGGCAAAGTCTATCGCGGCCTGGATGGATGTCATCCCGAAATCGGCCACCATATTCTCGATCCTTCTGGACCGGCGTGTTCTTGCGGGGTGCGCGGTTGCTGGGAAAGCCTGGCGGCCGGTCCGGCGATGGCGAAATGGTTCCGTGAAACCGCCCTCGTTGCGTCACCCGACCGAAGTCTCAGCGCCCGCGAAATTTGTTTGCTCGCGCAAGACTTCGATGATTGCGCCCGACGCGCCGTCGACCGCGAGGCGTATTACCTCGGGCTTGGCCTGGCCAATGTCATCACGTTGTTTGCGCCAGAAGCGATTGTGCTGGGCGGCAGCGTGATGAAGAGCGCGCACCTGTTCATCGATCGCATGCGGGAGGTGATCCGGCAAAATTGCAAGCTGGTTCCCGCCGACCGGGTGGAGATCAACTTGGCGTCGTTGGGGCCAGATGCCGGCTTGATCGGAGCGGCGCAGGTCTGGCACCATCGCTTCGAACGGTGTGGGGGTAGGGTAAAGTAACCGATCGACCGTCGAGGCGCGAATACTGTTTGGGGGCATTCTAGATCAGCCGCGGCAATGGCGCCAACGCGGTGCGCCTGCGCTTGCGCTAGACTTCTTCTTCCGCCGGCAGATCGAAATTGACGAGGTCGCCGCGGAAGCCTCGCGTTTTCCATGCGCCGAAAGCGATTCCGGCGGCCATCCAGAGCGAGCCCGCGATCTTGGCGGGCGTGCTGAGACTGAGCCAGAGCAAAAAGCAGATCACGAAACCAAGAACCGGCGGCAAAATAAAAAGCGGAGTCCTTTTCTTGTCGCGCACCACGTAGCGAATGAACGCGGCCGCGTTCACGCCCATAAATGCGATGAGCGCGCCGAAATTGAGCATCTCTGCGCCGAGACCGTAGCTCATCACAAAAGCACCTAGCACCGCCACTGTGCCCACAAACAACACGTTATTCCGCGGAACGCGATGTTTCGCGTCTACCACTCCGAAGAACGACTTGGGCAGCGCATTGCTGCGTCCCATGCCATAAAGCAGGCGGGCAGCCCCGATCTGTGACCCCATGCCCGATCCGAAATTGGCGACCAACAGGGTAAACCCGATGATGCCAAACATCGGCTTCCAGGCGCGGCCGGCGACATGAACGAAGGCGGTGTCGACGTCCGGAAAAGGCTGCGCTGCGGGCCAGATCAATTGCGCGGCGTAGACCTCAACCGCAGACAGAATGCCGATTACCAGACAAGTCAGCACGGTTGCGAGCAGAATGTTGCGGCGCGGGTTTTCTGCTTCTTCTGAAAGCGTGGAGATGCCGTCAAAGCCGATGTAGGTGAGCACAGCGATCGAGGTTCCACCGAGCACGGCCTTGGTGTTCCACAAGGCCGGATCATAAAACGGGCGAGTATAGAATCCTGCATCGTCATGCGGGTGGCCGAAGATGAACCGGGCCGCCACCACAAAGAAGATCGCAATTACTACGCCCATGCCTGCCGCCAACATCGAGTTCACTCGCGCCGATGTTTTCACTCCCTGTACGTTCAGCAGCGTAAATACCAGCGCGAAAAAGACAGCCCACGACCAATATGGCACTCCCGGAGCAAAGACGTGCGCCTGCTGGCTGCACCAGATAGTGCAGATGATGGGATTGAGCATATAGTCCATCACCATGCTCCAGCCGGTGACGAAGCCGAGCGCGGGGTTAATTTCCTGGCCAACGTAGGTAAAGGCCGAACCGGCGCTCGGGTAGGCGCGGGCCATGCGCCCATAGCTGATCGCCGTGAACAGCATCGCCACCATCGCGATCAGGATGGTCGTAACCACGTGCCCGCGCCCGCGGTCGCTGAGCACACCGAACACCGACATCGGCGCGACCGGTTGAATTACGATTACGCCATATAGAATCAGGTCCCAGAGCGTGAGCGAACGTCTCAGGCCCGGCTCTGCGGGCGCGCCACCCTGCACCACTGTCCTCGATTCATTCATGATCTATTCTGACTTTTCACATCAGCGGAAAATGGGAATGGAACCAAAAAAATGAGTATGACATGCTTGCATTAAGGGGAGAACCGGAAAGTCCGGGTTCCCCGGCCTATCGGCTGCGTTGCGGCCCCAACCTCCCCGAGGGTTTGTCCTTGACACAGGTTATATTTATACATCAATATTCATACGTTTTAATAAAACGTTTATTCAATTATTGCTGGGACGCGATTCGTTGCGGCCAGCGGGAAATTAAGATTGGCTCCTCGCATGCGTGTTGCGGCATTTGTTCTCCTGCAATCTTTTCCGCGAGCATTTCGAATCTCGCTCGTTGCTCTCGCCCTCTTGCTCGTTGCGCCACGCGGAGAGGCCGCCGATGCCCTGGCCCAGATTCAGCCCGCGAAGATTCCGCTCAGTGGAAATTGGAGCCTTCAGTCCTCCTGCGCGGTGAAAGCCACAAGCCAGGAGATCGCAACCCCCGGTTTTCGCGCAACCGGCTGGCATAAAACCAGTGTTCCGACCACGGTGGTTGCCGCGCTGGTCGCCGATGGCACCTATCCCGACCCTTACTTCGGGATGAACTTGAAATCATTCCCGGGGATGAATTATTCCTCCGATTCGTTCTTTGCTAAACAATCCATGCCAGTGGATAGTCCGTTCCGTTGCTCCTGGTGGTTCCGGACCGAGTTCCAAACGCCTCCGCAATCCGGGAACCGCACAACATGGCTGCATTTTGACGGGATCAATTACCGCGCCAACGTCTGGCTGAACGGTGAGAAGCTTGCCGACGCCCAGGACGTCGCTGGCATGATGCGAGTTTTCGAGTTCGACGTGGCCAGGCATCTCGCACCTGGCAAGTCGAACGCTCTGGCCGTTGAAGTTTTCGCGCCCGACAAAAACGATCTGGCTATGACCTGGGTCGACTGGAACCCGACTCCGCCCGACAAAGACATGGGCTTGTGGAAAGGTGTCTACCTGACCACCACCCGCGAAATTTCTTTGCGCCATCCCTTTATAACCTCCAGTCTCGGCGATGATTACAGAACCGCGTCCATCACGATCAGCGCCGATCTGCGCAACGCTGCTTCGCATCCCAGCTCCTGTATGGTGCGCGCTGAGATCGAAGGCATTCGCATCAGCCAGAAAGTCGAACTGGCCGCATCCGAGTCGAAGACCGTGGTGTTCACGCCGGAACAATATCCTGATCTGCTACTCCATCACCCTCGTCTTTGGTGGCCATATCAAATGGGCTCGCCTGAAATGTACACGGCTCGACTTGAGGTCGAAACACGCGGCCAGGCTTCCGACTCGGCTCAAGTCCGTTTCGGCATTCGCGAAGTGACCTCGGAAATAACCGACCGAGGCTACCGCTTATTCAAGATCAACGGCAGAAACCTGCTCATCCGCGGAGCGGCTTGGGCGCCTGACATGCTATTGCGCTCCTCCCCCGAGCGAGTCGCGGCGGCCTTTGATTACGTTCGCGACATGCACCTGAACACAATTCGCCTGGAAGGGCGAATGGAGCGCGACGAGTTTTTCGAACGGGCCGATCGCCTCGGCGTACTCATCATGCCCGGCTGGACCTGCTGCGACTTCTGGGAGCAGTGGGAGCAATGGACGCCGGAAACTGCAAAGGTTGCCGCCGCCTCGCTTTCCGATCAACTGCTGCGTCTGCGAAATCATCCCAGCGTTTTCGTTTGGCTCTATGGCAGCGATAACCCTCCCCCCGCCAACATCGAAACTCTGTACTTACAGATTGTGCATGACACAAACTGGCCGAACCCGTCGGTCTCATCGGCGGCCGGCACCGCGACCTCGGTCACGGGCGCGTCGGGTGTGAAGATGTCAGGCCCGTACGACTACATCCCGCCCAATTACTGGCTTACGGACAAAGAAGCCGGTGGAGCGTTTGGATTCAACACCGAAACCAGCCCTGGGCCTGTGATCCCGACGTTGCCGAGCCTTAAGCGATTTCTTTCGGCCGACCACCTTTGGCCCATCGATGATTACTGGAACTATCACGCTGGCCTCGACCGCTTCACCGACATCAACAAATTCATGAATGGCATGGAGCGGCGTTACGGCAAACCCGCCAGCCTTGAAGATTTTCTTCGCAAGTCTCAAGCCATGAATTACGAAGCCCAGCGTGCCATGTTCGAGTCTTACGGCCGCAACAAGTACGAATCCACCGGTGTCATTCAATGGATGCTGAACAATGCCTGGCCTTCGATCATCTGGAACCTCTATGACTACTACCTCGTTCCGTCCGGCGCATACTTTGGATCGAAGAAAGCGTGCGAGCCCCTGCACGTGCAGTATTCCTACGATGACAATTCCGTGGCCGTCGTGAATGGTTACGATCACGCCTTTCCCGGAGTGCGCGTGAAAGCGAGCATTTACGACATCAATGCGAAAGAAGAGGCCTCGCAGAATGCGACCGTCGACGTGCCCTCCGACAGCAGCGTTCGCGTCTTGCAGCTAAATCCAGTGGAAGGCATTTCGCCAACCTACTTTCTGAAACTTGAGCTGCAGGATGCGGCGGGCAAATTGGTGAGCGAGAATTTCTACTGGCTCTCGACCTCTCCCGATCGGCTGGACTGGGCAAAGAAGTTGGATACGGTCTACACACCCCAAAGCGCTTACGCCGACCTGACCGGGCTGAATACCTTGCCGCCCGTAAAACTTACAGTTCACAACTCCATGGCGCAAGACGGAAAAGATCGAGTGATTCATGCTTTCGTAGAAAACCCAAGTTCGGCCTTGGCCTTCCTCGTGCATCTGCGCGTCGCCACATCCAGGAATGAGGAAGACGTTGTGCCCATCTTCTGGGATGACAACTATATTTCGCTGCTGCCGGGAGAAAAGCGGCAGCTGACTGCCCGCTTCGAATCTGCCAAGGCCGGAGGCGACAATCTCGAATTGATAGTCGACGGGTGGAACGTGGCGCCTGCCAGCAATGCAGTCGCCGTCCCGGAGAAACACTAATACGTTCTACTACCTTCTGGTCTAATCCTACCCGCTATGCTTTCAGAGCTTGGAGCGGGTGGTCGGAGATCACCACGGCTAGGCTAACTATTGCAGCTTGGCGTACTCGGCCTTGGCTTGTTGGTGGATGGGAACATCGGGGTCGGCGTCTTTCCAGAGGGCGAGAAAATCCTGGTAGGCTGCTTTGGCTTTGGCGGTGTCGCCGGTTAGCCCGTAGGCTCGGCCGAGGCCTAGTTTGGCCAGCGAGTGCTCGGGCGCTACGGGTGCGATGCTGCGGTGGTCGACGATCTTTTGAAATTCCGCGACGGCTTCTGGACCCCGCTTTGCCTGTAAGTACGCCAGGCCGCGAACGTAAACAGGAAACAGGTTCTGACCATAACCCATTTCGTACGGAGTCGCCGCCTGCAGCGCCTCAATCGCCTTCTCGGGTGCTTTGCGCTGCAATTCGATTAACGCCCGCACCACTGGAATGTTCACCTGTCGAAGGATGGTATCGTCTGGAAAGCGGCGCCCCAAATCGTCCGCGATAGCCTGGGCGCGGCTTACATCTCCGGTCATGGCTAAAGCTTCCGCCACCGGCTCCATATTCCTGCGGCCATGCGCCAAGGCGGAACTCGATGCAGCCAGTTCCTTGGCCTTCGAAGCGTTCCCCAGTTCTGCCTGGGTCACCGCAAAGTCGGCCTGCGTGTCTGCTGTCGTTTCCTTGAAACCCAGCCGGTTGCTCACTTGCACCGAACGCAGTACTAATTCCCCGGCCTTCTGCATCTGCCCGCGCGATGCGGCAACGTTTGCGGGCTGCACGAGCAGCAAGTATTCGCTGGGCTTTCCCGCCGCCCATTTCAATTCTCGCTCCATCCCGTCGGCATCGCCATTCAGAAAAGCCAACTCGTACAGCGCCCGGTGGACGAACAGGTTGTCTGCCTTGGCATCAACCGACCGCTGCAGAATGGAGCGCGCCTCCTCCAGTCGGTTCAGAGACAGATACGCAAGCGCCGCGTGATCGTAGCCAAACGGGGAATTGGGTTCGATACGGATGAACTCGTTGGCGAGCGGGATCGCCTTCTCGAACTGGCCGTAGTAAATGTTGTAGTCCAGCGCCAGGTTGGTGTAGGCGGTAGCCTCATTCGGATACGCCTTAATGGCCGCCTCCAGGGTTTCAACGTTCTTCTCGAGGTTTCCCGTCGCGGTGTAATAGTGATCGATAATATAAAACCGCTCGCGCTCACTCACGCGTTCGCGCAGGTCAAATG
>Ga0209698_10006784_pt1 | contig 12112 bp, 10 predicted proteins | sample LitLauG_LLR_2012_FD_187203 | JGI IMG/M metagenome (GOLD analysis project Ga0209698, IMG submission 187203) | Freshwater sediment microbial communities from Pennsylvania, USA - Little Laurel Run_MetaG_LLR_2012 (SPAdes) (version 2) | ecosystem: Environmental > Aquatic > Freshwater > Creek >...
CGACCACACCTGCTCGCACGCCTGCTGCAAGCGCTCGATTGCCTGCGCACCGACGACCGGTTCACTGTCTCGGTGGTCATCGTGGACAACGACCGCACGGAATCGGCACGCGCCACGGCGATGTCGTTCGGCGGCCGATCAAGGATGCAAATCAAGTACTGCGTCGAGCCAAAGCAGAATATCGCCATGGCGAGGAACCGCGCCGTCGCCGAGTCGGAGGGAGAACTGGTCGCGCTCATCGATGACGACGAGTTCCCTGGCGAGGATTGGCTGCTGCGCCTGTGCGATACGCTGGACTTCAGCAGGGCACACGGCGCACTCGGGCCGGTCAAGCCGCACTTCGAATCCGAACCGCCCACCTGGGTCGTTCGGGGTCGTTTCTGCGAGAGGCCTTCCTACCCGACCGGCACACCCCTGCGGCAGCCACGCCAGACGCGCACCGGCAACTGCCTGTTGCGGCGTTCGATTCTCATCGAGGAACCTGGCCCTTTCGATCCGCGTTTCGGCCGCACCGGCGGCGAAGATGTCGACTTCTTCGGACGCAGGTTGCTCCAGGGCGACCTTTTCGTCTGGTGCGACGAGGCGCCGGTATTCGAAAGCGTGCCCGTCGAACGCATGACCCGCGCCTATTTCATCCGGCGCGCACTTCTGAGGGGCGTCGCCAACGCCGAAAAGACGCCTTTGCTCGGAATCGGCACGGCGAAGTCCCTGGTGGCGACGCTGGCCTACTCGGTCCTGCTGCCGGCCTTGCTGCTCTGGCGCCACGATGTTTTCATGCACATTCTCGTGCGCGATTGCGATCACATCGGCAAGTTGCTCGCGATCTGCGGCATCAGGCCGGTACGCGAGCGGCCCGCGGCATAAGGACCAAGCGATGTCATCCCCAGGTTCGCGCGACGGTGCGTTCGATTTTGTGAAGGGCATCCTTGTCCTCCTGATGGTCGTTTATCACGTGATGAACATCATGTCGACCGCAACGTTCGAGGACTTTCGCTACATCCGGTTCATCAGCGGCTCGTTCATCTTCATTTCCGGATTCATTCTCGGCCGCTTTTCGCAGCAAGGCATCGCGCGCGACCCGTTGGCCGCCTCGTGGCGCCTGATCGTGCGGGGATTGAGGCTCGTGGCGATCTTCACGATGCTGAATATGCTCATCTACTCGCTGGGAGTCGGAAACGCCGACAAACTGCAGGGCGGGCAAGGCAACTTTTGGTCTCACGCTGGTTCCATCTACCTGCGCGGCGACTGGAAGATCACGTCCTTCTTCATATTGCTGCCCATCGGCTATCTGCTCGCGCTTGCGCCCGCATTATTGGTGGTCGGGTCATTGGGCCAGCGGAAAATCGCCCTTCCGATGCTGGTGGGGTTTGTCACTCTAGCCGCAATTCCGTCCGTAACCGACCAGTCATCCGTGATCGAATTCCTCCTGGTCGGCGCCTGCGGACTGTCGGCTGGATTGCTGGCGCTGTCATCATGGAAACTGACCGGGCCGCTCAGATTCGGTGCCGTGCCGGCCCTCGCGGCCCTGGCGGTGTCAGTCTGGTTCGCCGGCCGCTTCTGCGAGAACATCGCAACCTATACCATCGGCCTTGGGCTGATCGTCAAGTTCCTGTACGACCTGGCGCCGGCCGATCCGACTCGATCGATGCACGCTCGCCTGATCGTGCAGCTCGGGCGTTATTCGCTCGTCAGCTATATCGGCCAGATCATCTTGATACACGCACTGGCTCATTTCGTCACAAGGCAACGGTCGCCCCTGGGCTTGGGAACCGCCGTGTCCTGCCTGCTGATCGGCGCGTTGCTGCTGGCGTCCTGCAGCGCACTCGATCGCCTCCGTGCCCGTTCGACCCTGATCGATCGCGGCTACCGATTGATCTTCTCGTAGATCGCTCGATATGCGACGCCGCCAGGTTCGTCGACAGTCTTTTCAGGCCGCCGGGTTCCCGAGCCGATGATCGCACTTGCCGCAACCGCGGCCTGCATGCTGTTTGTCGCCCACCTGTTCCGGCAAGAGATCAAGAGCAATCCGGCCTCTTCGAGAGCGCTGTGGGTGCCGTTTCTCTGGATGTTCCTCGCCGGATCGCGCCTTGCGTCGTCATGGCTTGACCTGAGCCCGCCCCAGGACAGCATGGATACCTACCAGGAGGGCAGCCCGATCGATCGCGCTGTGTTCTTCCTTCTTATCATCGGCGGAGTGGCAATTCTGCTGAGGCGCAAGCTTGCCTGGGGTCGCCTGATCGCCTGCAACAAGCTGCTTCTCCTCTACTTCGCCTACTGTCTCATCAGCATCCTTTGGTCGGACGCTCCCTTCGTCGCCTTCAAGCGTTGGTTCAAGGATATGGGAAACCCGATCATGGTTCTGGTAATACTGACCACGCCCGATGCCACCAAGGCATTGACTCAGACTCTGCGACGCCTGTCTTTCTTGTTTCTTCCACTCTCGGTCTTGTTCGTAAAGTACTATCCCAGCCTCGGACGCGCTTACAAGATCCAGGGCGATCCGATGTACACCGGCATCGGTCATCAGAAGAATGACCTCGGCTTGATGTGCCTCGTCGCGGGTGTTTATTTCCTCTGGCAGCTCATACAGGATCGCGACCACTTTCTGACCTGGTCACGAGGCCGCCGCATCTGCATCTACCTTCTCTCCGGCATGCTGGCGTGGCTGCTCTACATGTCCGACAGCCAAACCTCCTTGACCTGCCTGGTCATCGCGGCGGCGGCCATGCTGGCGACCCAACTGCCGTACGTGCGTCGACAACCTGAGCGACTGGTCGGCCTCCTGGTCGTGTCCGGCCTCTCATATTTTGTACTGGATGAAGTGTTTGACTTGAAGACCGAAGTGCTGCACCTGCTAGGACGAAATCCCACCCTGACAAACCGGACAGAACTGTGGGACATCTTGTTCAGAATCGATACGGACCCGATCTTTGGAGCGGGCTTCATGAGTTTCTGGGTTGGAGAACGAATGGAGCGAATCTGGAATGCGGTCGGGGTAAGCGTCAATCAAGCACATAGCGGCTACATCGAGCAATTCTTGAACCTGGGATACGTCGGTGTCTCGTTCATGGTGCTGCTGCTTTTGAAAGCGCTGTTGGATGCTCGAAGGCAACTGCGATCGAATCAATTGATGGCCACGCTCAGGGTCACATTTGTCCTCGCAGCAATCCTCTACAACTACACGGAAGCTTCCTTCTATGGAATCAGCAATATGTGGATACTGACGCTGGTCGCCCTGATCCATCTGCCGGAGGCGCCTTCCGAAGCACCGGACGAGACAACTCGCCGATCAGGACCAGGCAAGAGAGGGGAACTTATGGCGCCAGCCCACAGCTCATTTCATCGGGCTTGAAATGGCTAGCGCATTCACACGAGCCTTCGCAATGGGGCGCAGGACGCTCGCGTCCCGCCTTCGGCGCCGCAGCGTGCGGATCGACCTCCCAGCGCCGGTGATCTCCTTTTCCTTCGATGACGCCCCCCGGACCGCTTTCGAGACTGGCGGTGAAGTTCTAAGTAAGCACGGTGCCCGCGCGACCTATTTCGTATCGATAGGCCTTCTCGGACAACAGACCGAACTGGGTCAGATCGGAGGACGGTTCAATCTCGAGCGTGCTGTGGAAAGCGGACATGAACTCGGGTGCCACACCTTTGATCATCTGGACGCATGGCACTGCAGCAGGCGCCGCTTTATAGCCTCTGTCGATGCCAACCAGCGGGCGCTCGATCAGATCTTGTCCGGACGCTCTTTCAGGACCTTCGCCTATCCCAAGAGCGGGGCACGACTTGGAGTCAAGGCGGACCTGGAAAAGCGCTTCACATGCTGCCGCGGCGGAGGCCAGACCCTCAATGCCGGCATAGCTGACCTGAACCTGCTCGCCGCCTGCTTCCTGGATCGGTACGCAAAGATTGATATGGGCTATGTTCGCGACCTGATAGACAAGAACACGCAGTGCCGAGGCTGGCTCATCTTCGTCGCCCACGACATATCGTTGGAAGCCTCTCCATTCGGGTGCTCGACCCGATTCTTCGCGGATGTCGTCCGGTACGCAGCCGAATCCGGCGCACGCCTCATCCCCGTTGGGCAAGCCTGCGATCTGCTTGCCCAGCCGGTTATCGGGCCCCGCCAAATCTAGACTGCGATCGCATCAGCCATCGAGCTTCATGCAGTTCGGCATGATTTGTACGGTCTAAAAAAAGCTACGCTCTCCTGCCATGTACGAAAGTATGTACTTGCCAAGTGACTTTATCGACCGATCGATGAAGAATGCACGTTTGTAGTAGTTTCTTGCCGCGGCTCTATTTCCACCACGCAACAGGATATTTCCGATCGCGCGCTTGTTAGCACTGATGACTCTGTTCAGCGTCTTACGCTCGCGATACCTTAAAGTAGGAATCAACCGAAGCTTCTGATAGATGGCTTCATCTATCTCCCTAGCGCGAAGCGGATTCTTTGCGACCAGGCTGGTCAGACACTCAGTTGATTCGTTCCTACGATAGACGGTGACTAACTGCTCAAAGACGATGCCGAGGGGCCCCCTTGCTGCCACCCGCGCCATCAAGTCGAAATCCTCCGAAAGTGTTATCGCCGGGTCGAACCAGCCCGCCCCTATGATCGCGTCCCGCAAGATAATCGTTGATCCGACCTGCCATGGTCCGTGGGTGATGACAAAGCAAAACGGCTCTTTTATGAGTGCGTACTGCTTCCCTGCGAAAACACGTCCCGCTCCATTGATTTCGAAATACGTTGTGCTCGTTCCATCAAGATCCGAGAAAATACAATCCGCCGTTTGCATGCATACGCCCGGGGCTTTTGCAAGATGCTCGATTTGCCTGGCCAGATAATCTGGCTTCCATTCATCATCAGAATCCAGGAACGCCACCCATTTTCCACGAGCTGCTGAAATCCCCGCATTCCTGGCCGCGCTCACTCCGGAATTGTCCTGATAGATATATCGTATCTTCTCAGCGAATTTCTCGAGCACCTGTCTTGTTCCGTCCGTTGAGCCGTCGTCAACGACGAGGAGTTCGAAGTCTGCAAAGGTCTGTTCAAGTACGCTTTGCACAGCTCCCACCAAAAATCTCGCGCGATTGTAGGTAGGTATGACTACGGACACTTCCGGACATTCGTTCCTGCCTGACTTCATATCCGGGTTCACGAATGCCTGCTTGAAGACAAAGATACCAAGACTTGTGCGCTGCCCAGCGGGCGAAACTTCGCAACTCTTTTACAGGCTTTGAAGCATGCGCTTGAGCCGCAGCCGGAGAGTCTCGCCGGATCTTCCCAGTGACAGCAGCATCAGTTTTGCGTACACGCGGGACATCAAGGGATCCTGTTTCAAGCTTGCCCAGTAGAACTTTCGAGCCTGTATGTGGTCGCCCTGAAAATAATATCGATCGGCAACCGCCGCAAATGTCCTAGCGCGAATCCAAACTCTTTCTCTATCGCTTTGCGTGTACTGGCAAAGCGAGCGCTCGAACTGTTCAAGGCTGATAGCCCAAGTCCCCGAGCGATATTCTCTGCCTACAAGGTGTCTGGAGTACTCATCGGCAACCGCACCGAGGCACGTATGGAAAACCTCCTTAATTCCCTCCTCTTCGGCCCTTCGTTTGACCATCCAGGGCACGGCAATATCGGCTAACACGCAGTTATCCATGTTTTGCCGGGTTACCAAATCCGTGGAACTGAAACCGTGCTCCCGATAGCAAACCATCGGTTCCACAAAATATGCGACATCAAAGTACAGGGCAAAGGCGCACCATAGGTACCAATCCCCTCCCCATATGAAATCGATTCGCGTGCCGTGCAATTCGACGTTGGTAGGAAACATGCTTACCTTTTCATAGCACTCCTTGCGTACCAGCGCGGAGGGCGCCAATACAAAGCAAATGGCAAGAATGCTTTCAAGAAAGGTATGCCCGCTGACGATTCGATCTTCAGTGCCATACTGCGAGAACTCCAAGGTCCCCGTTTCCCGCCCGTCCTTGACGCCCACTCCGGGACAGAACGCATAGCCGACTCGCGGATGGCTCTCCAGGATATCGACGTATCTCTTCAGGACGCTTTCGCTTCGCAAATAGTCGTCCGCAGAAATAAGCCATACATACTTACCTCGGCTGAGGCTGATCCCCTTGTTGTAATTGGCAAGAGCCCCGAGATTGACCTCGTTCCGTACGTACTTCACTCTCGGATCCGAAAATGATCGAGCCACTTCCTCCGTGTTATCGGGGGAGCAGTCATCCATGACGAGAACTTCAAGGTCCGCGTACGATTGCGAAAGGATCGAGTTGACGCACTCCGGAAGGAAGTGGGCCAACTTGTAGCAAGGAACGACAAAGCTGACCGTTGGCATATTCATCGGATTCAAGTCACATCCACCTGGGAGATTCATGACGCGCGCTTGGCCGCATGCAAGCCGAACTTGCGATCTGCGAGTCGATTAGAGATTTTCGGCCGAATCTGGACTACAGATAACCACTGCAGCGGTTGCTTTGGGAGCCGGCGGAGGGAATCGAACACCTCATCTGCCAATTACATTTTGGCTGTTCTACCATTGAACCACACCGGCATACGCTGCAATGGATGCTATCCGACGCACCCGTCGATTTCAATCAAGTCCATTCCATTCACGGCGCATCGCTTCCCGCCGTGGCCAGTTCCTTCTGATCGGTCAGTGAAACTATGCCCGTCTTCGGACGCGCCGACCGGGCAAGCCACTTTGCGCGCAGATCCAGCAGCAGATTGATGAGCCGCGGCGGAAGGATCGCAAGCCAGCCGGAGTGAAAGCCCAACCTTACCGCCAGCTGTCCACGCCATGTCAGCGGGATGAAGTAACGGGGAAAGTCCTTCTGCTCGAAGCCCAACCGCCGCTTGAATTCAGTGATGCTGCTGTCCGTCTTGCGGCCGTAGGTGAACTTTCCGTACACCAGATACTTCGACCCCTTCTGATGACAGATCTCGGCTGCCCTGGCGATCAGCGCGATCATCGGTCGTTTGTCCTGGTGCGAGTTCAGGCAGAGGATCTGCATGATCCGGCCGGCATTGCCGACGCAGACCCACTTCATGAAACCGACCAGTTCGCTGCCGAAATAGGCGCCGAGGAACTCGCAGCGGTCCAGGTAGGTGGCGTTTTCACGCTTGACCGTGGCCAGGTCCTTTCCGTAATGCCAGAACTTGCGACCCTGGCGTACAGGCGTCTCGTCATATATGGCCTTGATGCCTGCGACGAACTCGTCGTCAAAGGTCGCGACGCGGATCTCGATGCCCTTCTTGGCCGCTCTGCGCGTGTTCTTGCGCGCCTCCTGGGGAAGACCATCCCACCAGGCCTTGAAGTCCTCCGTCTTGATGACCGCGACATTGTCTTGATCGCATCTGCCAGTCCGGGGGTTCGCGACCGAATCGATCGGACCTGAGTAGACGAACAGGTCGGCGCCAAGGCCGCTGGCCCTGAGCAGGGACACGAAACGGACCGGATCGGAGACCGGCTCGCCTTCGAGCCACTCCTCGTCCGCCAGGGTAGCCGTGCGCAACCATCGCCCCACCGCGATGACTTCGTGACCGTCAATGACGGTCGCCGGCACCACATGGGACTTTCCGCGGATCCTGTACTCGGAATTTCCGACGTTCACATCCACTCCATCATCAGGTGGCAAGCTATCCGGGCCATTCGTCTCATCGCGTCCATCGTCAGGCCACCCGCACCAGGCGCTTGAGCCGTGTCAACTGCTCCCGGCGATGGAATGCCATCAATTCCTTCGAGACCGGCCGCTGCATCCGCGTGATTCCGGCCCACGCGAAGCCTGTCATGAACCATACTCCACCGAGTATGAACGGCCTTGAACGCATCATGAAGATCCCGCGAAGCATCTCCCATGCCGGATGTCCGCCAACGTAGTAGGCCTTCCGACCGTAGTGAAACTTCGCCTTCAAGGGGCCGCTGCCGGCGGTTCCCATCTTCCGATGGTGATAACAGACTCTGTCGAGAAATGTACGTGTCTTCCAGCCCTTCATCCTGGCAGTGGTGACCGCGATCCAGTCGATCGCCCCGCCTTTGACCGGCACATAGCCGCCAATCGCCTCGAAACACTCCCGGCGGAACATCTGGCAGGTGCCCGACACATGATCCATGTTGGCGCCGCCATGCGCATAGGTGTGGTCATGCGGCCGGTTCCGATCCTCGACCGGCGGCGTCCCCGCAACTCCGAGCGAGGGATCGGCGGCGAATCGACTCATCAAGTAATCGAAATAATCCGGATCGAAAGTGATGTCCGCGTCCAGGTTGCCGATCACGTCGAAATCAAGCGGCTTGAGCCGCTCGCAACCGGCGTTGAAGGCGTTCGCCTTGGCCGCGAATTGACGGTCCCGCCGTTCTGGCATGCGGACCAGCTCGATCCAGTCGTGCCGCTCCATGTGGGCCCTGACGATCTCGTCGGTCCCGTCGGTGGAACCGTCGCTCACGATGACCCAGCGCAGCGGGCGATGCGTCTGGGCCGCGACGGCCTCGATCGTGTCGCCGATGAACGCCGCCTCGTCCCGCGCAGGAGTCACCAGGACAAATCGGATCGCAGAAGACACGCTCATGGCTCCGTCTGACCGTTCCGCCCTGGGGCGGTCCCACCGGTCCGCTGGCGACCGGCAAGATGCGCCAGGGCTTTGAACATCGTCCCCTGTCCCCAGTGAAACATCGGCGTGCGGATCTTGGTCCAGCCCAGGTCCCGATAGTAGAAGTGGCCATCGGCCGATTGCATGTGCGCGATGGTCCAGCCCGCCACCCGCTCGGCAAGCCTGAGCGCTTCGGAGTCGGACTCCGAGAACATCGACAGCGTATCGATCGCCTGCGCCAGGCATTGAATGTCGATCGGAAGTGGGCGATCGTGCATGTACCGGACCCGTCCGTCGGCCTCGAAGAAGGCGCCCTTGAAGTATTCGTAGCCCGCCGCCAGCTGCCGCGCAAAATCGCGGTCGCCGGTGCCGTCGACATACCGCTTCAGGCTGTCGAGGTTGTATCCGGTATGAAAACTGTCGACCCAGTGGTACTTGGACGCTTCGCCGTAATACCAGGCGCCGTCTTCGTTCTGCCGGGAGCAGCTATAGCGCATCGCCTGGCGCGCCAGATCGAGCGCCTCAAGGCGCCCGGTCAGCGCGCCGACCCGGGCCAGAAGTGCAGCTCCCAGCATGTTGGAATTGTGAATCGAAACCTGGTCGAAGGCGACGTAGCTCAAGCAGTCGCCGCTGGCGGTCCGAAGGCGCGGCAGCGACATCACCCAGTTGCAGGTGCTGCTCGCCGCGTCCAGGTAGCGTGCCTCGCCCAGCACCTCGAAGGCCTCTACGAACGCCTGCCCGATCAGGCCGCTCCAGACGATGGTCGGTTCGCCGCGCGGAATCCGGCCGGCGCGCGTCGTGAACGTGAAATCGTTGCCCCAGCACAGATCCGCATATCCGATCGCACGGTGAGACAGCAGCCAATCCAGGCAAAGGCGCGCCCGCTCGGCGTACACCGCCTCACCGGTTGCCTTGAAGCGCCGCAGATAGCCCCACGCCATATAGCCCATGCCCTTGGTCGACGTGTGCGGCGTGATGCCCAGCAGCGGACGGACGTTCCACGGCGAACGAAGCACCACGGCCGTGAGGATGCGCTCCAGCGTCAGCGAGCCGAAAGTCAGGGAGCGAAGATAGGACCGCTGGCCGTCGCCCGGGTCATAGGCACGGTAGTGGCGTTCCTCGACCCAACGCCCCAGGCGGACAAGGCTGTCCTCGACCGGCGCCTGGATCGGCAGCGCGGGCTCGAATACTCCGGGGATGGCGTCGCGTGCGACCATGCTCAGGCGCGCCGGACGCTGGCAGCCATTTCAGGTCGCCTCGTCACCAGCGTGTCCACCAGTTGCAGGTACCGGCGCCGGTTCTGAGCCCAGCTGTTGCGCCGGACGTACTCGGCGGAGTTCGCCACCAGCGATGCACGCAGACCGGCATCGCCGAGCACTTCGACCATCGCCTGGGCAAGCTGCTCGTGCTTGCCCGACTCGAAAAACCGGACCACGGAATCGTTGAAATAGTGGCGGTCAACGCGCGTGGCCGATACCACCACCGGCACGCCGAGCGACATGAACTCCATGATCTTGGTGCTGTACGCCTCGTTGCCGAACGAGTCGGCCCGTTTCGGAACCACGCCCAGATCGGCGCCGGCCATCACGCGGGCGATGTCTCGCAGGCTCATCGGTGCGAAAAACCGGACGCTGTCGTCAAGGCCAAGCTCCGCCACCAGCGCCACCAGCTGCCCCTTGCTGCTGCCGTCTCCGTAGATGTGGAATCTGGCCTCGGGCATCTCTCGCTTCAGGATCGCGAATGCGCGAATGGCGATGTCCAGCCCCTGGTGCCAGTGCAAGCCACCCGGGAACATGATCAGCGGTCCTTCGGCACCCCCCTTAACTTTCGCTTGGGGCTGGAAGATGCGTTCGTCGACGTGATTGATGAACACCGCGCACTTCTCTGCGGGCGCCGAACGGGCCGTGTAGCGCTCGAGCCAGAGGTGGTTCGACAGGATCACGTGATCGGCCAGGCTTGCGGACGCCTTCTCTACCCATCGCAGCGACCGCACCAGCAGCGAGCCAGGCGCTGCATTGAACTTGCTGGCGAAGAATTCCGGCACGATGTCGTGAATATCCAGCACGACTTTCGCGCCCCGCCGTTTCTCGCGCCACGCCGCGAAGACCAGAAAGTCCGGGATATTGTGGACATGGATCAGATCGAATCCACGCGGGCGGCGGTTGGCGGCAAGCCACCGCGACGAAACCATCACGAAGCGAAGCAACGGCCACAGGTACGACCACGCCGAAGACTCATTCTTGCCGAACCGGTCCTGGATGCGGTGCACCAACACCCCGTTCAGAATTTCGCTCGCGGGCAGGGTCGGCGAACTTCTGAGTGACAGCACCTCCACCCGGTCGCCCCGTTCGGCCAGGGCCTCGGCATAGCGAATGATCCGGTTATCGCTCTCGTAGTACGAGTGCGAAATCATGCAGATGCGCTTGGCTTCGACAGGCCCGGGTTTCAAGGATGTCTCCGCGCGGTGAAGAGGGATTGCATTGCGGGCGACCGCATCAGATCGTGCGAGCCGGACAACCGGCGACGGTCGTGTCCGCGCCGACATCCTGGATGACGCAACTGCCCAACCCGATCAGGCAACGGTCGCCAAGCCGCAGGCCGTTCATCACGCTCGAGCCGCTGCCGACATAGCAGTTCTCCCCGAGCGTCGTGCCGCCGGCGATCGTCACGTTCGAACCGATCAGGGTCCAGTCGCCGATCACCGTGTCATGATGGATCACGCTGTTCGGAAGCACGCAAACGTGGTCGCCGATGACGGCGTTGCTGGTGACCACGACCCCCGCCATGATCAGCACATTGCGTCCGATCCGCGCCATCGGCGAAACGTGTGCCGCCGGATGAATGATCTGCGCGAAGCGATCCAGCCCGATGCCCAGGCCCTCGATGATTGCCTTGCGAGCGCGATACGAGCTCGCAGATCCGGGAACCGCGAGCACCCGGGCCTCGGGCTCCTGCGCGAACATCTCGCGGCCGCACACCCGATGTCCGTGGGTGTTGCGGCCCTGCTTGACCGGCGTGTCGTCGACGAACCCGACGAAGCGCCAGGCCGGGCCGAGGCAGTCGAGCGCCTCGAGCCCGTTGCCGTTGTACGGGAAGATCAGCAGGTCCGGAGCCCGGCTCGAGGCCACCTGGTTGCTTCCCGCTTCACCAAGCGTCAGCGCCGGCTCGCCAGTTCGATCACCGCCGCGGCGACTTCCTGGGTCTGCGGCGCGGTGAGCTCGGGCAATGCATCGCGCGGCGCCGGCTCGGCGAAGAACGGGTCGGCAGGAGCCTCTCGCTCTTCGACCGTGCATAAGCCGAGCTCCGCGAGCTTCTTCACCAAGAAATTGTGCTTGGTGCAGGAGCGGGTGATACCGAACGTATCGGCCTCTTGGAACGCATCGCTGCCGATGAGCTTGGTCGACACCTGCCCGGTGATCGCGACAACCGGAATCGAGTCCATCATCGCGTCCACCAGCCCGGTAACCAGGTTCGTAGCCCCGGGGCCCGAAGTAGCGCAGCAAACGCCTACCT
>Ga0209698_10006785_pt1 | contig 12111 bp, 9 predicted proteins | sample LitLauG_LLR_2012_FD_187203 | JGI IMG/M metagenome (GOLD analysis project Ga0209698, IMG submission 187203) | Freshwater sediment microbial communities from Pennsylvania, USA - Little Laurel Run_MetaG_LLR_2012 (SPAdes) (version 2) | ecosystem: Environmental > Aquatic > Freshwater > Creek >...
GTGCCCACCTCCGGCAGCGGGGGCAGCGTGGCGACCTGCGCCGGGGCGGTCATCGGCTCGGCTGGCGCGGGCGGCGCGGACGCGAGGGTCGGTGCCGCCGGGACCGGCGGCGCCTCGTCGGCGCTGGCCTGCGCCGCGTCGTCGGCGCTGGCCTGAGCGGCGTCGTCGGCGCGCAGCGCGGCAGCGACCTCACGCGCGCTGCGGCGCACCTGGTAGAGCATCAGTCCGACCTTGGCGCCGGCGGCGCCCACGGCCACCAGGACCGCTTCGTCCTCGGCGGAGACCAGGAAGACTGTGCCGTCCTCCCCCTCGATGTACACCTGGGACAGCGCCCCGCGGCCGAAGCTCTCCGCCGCGCGCTCCCCCAGGCTCAGCAGCGCCGCGGACATCGCGGCGACGCGGTCCTCGTCCATGCCGGCGGGCAGCGCGGAGGCCATCGGCAGGCCGTCGAAGGACACCACGGCGGCCGCGTCGACCTCCGGGGTCTGGCGCAGCAGGTCGGTGAGCACCCGGTCCAGCCGCCCGGACCGGCTAGCGCTGAACGGGTCGGACGTCGCGGGCATCGCGTTCCCTCTCGCCGGGGGACAGGGGCGGCACGCACCGCCTTGAGCAGTGCTTCGGCGCCCCCGCCGCGAGGCTTGAGCCACCGCAGCGGCGTCAGTGACCCGAACGCTGCGCCAGTGCGTCCGCGGCCGCCGCCCTCAGGACCGGCGTCAGCTGGTCGGCGTCGACCGGGCGACCGGTGAACACGGCCACCTGCCCGACGGCCTGGGCCACCAGCAGGTCCACCCCGGAGCCGACCGCGCCGCCGCGAGCGGCCCACGCGGCGGCCAGCGCGGTCGGCCACGGGTGGTACAGGACGTCGACGAGCAGGCCGGGGTGGTCAGGGACGACGGTCACGAGGGGGTCCGCGGCGAACGCCGGGGTGGTGTTGACCACGACGGCCGCGTCGGGCACGGCCTGCTCCCACGGGGCGACCCGGAGGGCGACGCCGCTGGCCTCGGCCGCGGCGTCCAGCGCAGGGCGCGCGGCCGCGCTGCGGCAGTAGACGGTCACCGCGCTAGCGCCGGCCAACCCGAGCGCCGCCACGGCGGAGCGCGCCGTCGCTCCGCCCCCGAGCACCACCGCCGCCTGCCCGGGCGCCCACACGTGGGCCTGCAGCACGGCGACCAGGCCGGCCACGTCGGTGTTGGAGCCGACCCGAACCCCACCGTGCAGGTCGACGGTGTTGCACGCCCCGACCGCGGCGGCCAGCGGGTCGACGACGTCCAGCAGCGCCAGCACCGCCTCCTTCAGGGGCATCGTCAGGCTCAGCCCCACCCAGGAGTCGTCCAGTCCGTCCAGCAACGCACCCAGCCCGGCCGCGTCGCACTCCACGGCGTCGTAGCGCCAGCCGGTCAGCCCCAGCGCGGCGTAGGCGGCACGGTGCAGCGCCGGGGACAGCGAGTGGGCGATCGGGGACCCGGCGACGCCGGCCCTCACCCGCCCGCCGAGCTCGCGCTCGGTGACGCCTGGGCCGCCTGGTTCGCCTTCAGCTGCTGGGTGAAGGTCAGGAACTGGCTGTAGGAGCTGGTGTACAGGGTCAGCCCGGTCGCCGGGTTGACGGTGACGTAGTACAGCCAGTTCCCCGCCGCCGGGTTGAGCGCGCCCGCGATCGCCGCGTCGCCCGGCGAGGCGATCGGTGTCGGCGGCAGACCGGTGACCACGTAGGTGTTGTACGGCGACGGGGTGGTCAGGTCGGCGTAGGACAGCGCGCCGTAGTTGCCGAGCGCGTAGTTGACAGTCGAGTCCAGCTGCAGCTTCATCCCCGCCGCCAGCCGGTTGTAGATCACCCGGGCGATCTTCGGGTAGTCGGCGGGGGTGCCGCCCTCGACCTGCGCGATGCTCGCCACGGTCATCAGCTGCTCGGGGCTGAGCCCCAGACGCGCCGCCCCCGCGACGATGCCCTGGGTGCCCGCGGACTGCTCGTAGCGGGCCACCATCGCGGCGAGCATGGCCGTGGCCGACGTGCCGGGGCTGAACGTGTACGTGGCCGGGAAGAGGTAGCCCTCGGGGTTGCCGTGCGCGTAGGCGGGCAGGCCGAACGAGGCCGGGGCGGCCAGCGCCGCATCCACCGACGCGAGCGACACGTGACCCTGCGCGGCGATCAGCTTGGCGGTGGCGGCCACCCGCAGGCCCTCCGGGATGACCACCCGACGGCTGATCCGCGTGGTCCCCGCGATCAGCGTGTCCAGCGCCTGCGCGGCGGACATGTGCAGCTTCAGCCCGTACTCCCCCGGCTGGATGTCCTGCGCCGAGGGGTTCTGCGCGGCCGCGTTGAGGAACGTGCTCGCGGAGCGCACGACGTCGTTCTTCTGCAGGATGTTGGCGATGTCGGCGGTGCTGGCTCCCGACGGGACCGTCACGACCACCGAGGAGTACCCGGGGCCCGCGTAGTCCTGGGACTGGTGCAGCCAGTGGTAGACCACCAGCGCGAGCACGGCGAACACGCAGATCACGACGGTCAGGGCGAGCAGCACCGCACCGCCGCCGCCCCGCCTTCCCGGGGCCCGCGGCGGGCCGGCCGTCATCCCCAGACCGAGCTGGCTCACGACGCCACCGCCGCCACGAGCTCCCCGGCGGGCCGTCCACTGGCCCGCTCCGCGTCCAGACCGGCCTGCAGCAGCAGCACCGCCGCGACCTGGTCGACCACCGCGCGGTGGGAGCGGCCCGGGCGGCCGGCGGCGTGCAGCGCGCGGTGGGCGTCGACGGTGGTCCACCGCTCGTCGACCAGGCGGACCGGCACGGGTGCCACCGCGGCGGCGAGGGCCGACGCGTAGCTGCGGACCCCGCGCGCGGCCGGTCCCTCGGCCCCGTTCAGGCTGCGGGGCAACCCCACCAGCACCTCGGTGCCACCGCACTGGGCCACTAGAGCGGCGAGCGCGGAGACGTCGGGACCCCCCTGCGGCGTGGAGGCTGCGGCCAGCGTCGCCACGGGCGTGGCGAGCACGCCGTCCGGGTCGCTGGCGGCGACCCCGACGCGCGCCTGGCCGACGTCGACGCCGATGCGGACCCCGCGCCGCACCGCCGTGGGCTCAGACACCGAGCACCCGCACCACCTCGGCGCGGACCGCGTCCAGCGCCTCGCCCAGCGCCGCGGGGTTGACCCCGCCGCCCTGCGCGACGTCGGCCTTGCCCCCGCCTCCGCCGCCCAGCACGCCGGCCGCCACGCGGACCAGGTCCCCGGCGGCCAGTCCCTGCTCGCGCGCGGCCGGACTGGTGGCCACGACCACGACGGGACGCCCCTCGCGCACCGCCCCCAGTGCGACCACCGCGGCCCCCTCGCCGAGCCGGGTACGCACATCCAGTGCCAGGCGGCGCAGGCCGTCCGCGTCGGTGCCCTCCGGCAGCGCCGCGGCTACGACCGCCCCGCCCCCGACCGGCTGCGCGGCGGCGACCAGCGCGGGCGCTGCCTCCAGCAGGCTCGCCGCGCGGTGGCGCTCCAGCGCGCGCTCCGCGTCGCGCAGCCTGGCCAGCAGCCCGTCGACGCGCTCGGGGAGCTCCTCCGGACGCGCCTTCAGCGCCTCGGACAGCCCGGAGACGATGAGGTGCTCGCGGGCGAGGAAACGGTGCGCGTCCGCCCCCACCAGGGCCTCGACGCGGCGCACCCCGGCACCGATCGACGCCTCGTGCACGATCGTGACCAGCCCCAGCTCACCGGTGTGGCGCAGGTGGGTGCCCCCGCACAGCTCGCGGGCCCACTCACCGACCGAGACCACTCGGACCCGCTCGCCGTACTTCTCCCCGAACAGCGCCATGGCACCCAGCGCCTGTGCCTCGTCCTGGCTCATCACCGCCGCGTGGACGGCGAGGTTCTCCACCAGCACGTCGTTGACCCTGGCCTCCACGTCCACCAGCACGCTGGGCGGCACGGCGCGCGGGCTGGGGAAGTCGAACCGCAGCCGGCCCGGGGAGTTCTCCGAGCCCATCTGCGTGGCGGTGTCGCCGAGGGCCTCGCGAAACGCCTTGTGCACCATGTGGGTGGCGGTGTGCGCGCGGGAGATCGCCGCGCGCCGGGCGACGTCCACCGATGCCTGGGCGCTCTGGCCGGTGGTGGCCTCCCCGTCCACGACCCGCGCGCGGTGCACCACCAGGCCCGCCACCGGGGTCTGGACGTCGAGCACCTCCAGCACGGCGCCGGAGCCGAGCAGCAGCAGGCCCTCGTCCGCGAGCTGGCCACCGCCCTCGGCGTAGAAGGGGGTGCGGTCCAGCACCACCTCCACTTCCGCGCCGGTCGCCACCGCGGGGACCAGCGTCCCCCCGGCGACCAGGGCCATCACCGTGGCGGTGGACACCACCTCGGTGTACCCGGTGAACTCCACCGCCGCGCCGGTCGCGTCGGCCGCCGCCCGGTACACCGACAGGTCGGCGTGGGCCGTCTTCTTCGCCTTCGCGTCTGCCTTGGCCCGCTCCCGCTGCTCCCGCATCAGACGGCGGAAGCCGTCCTCGTCCACCGCCAGGCCCTGCTCCGCGGCCATCTCGATCGTCAGGTCGATGGGGAACCCGTCGGTGTCGTGCAGGCGGAACGCGGTCGCCCCGCTCAACGTGGACTCCCCCGCGGCCTTCGCCGCGACCACCGCGGTGTCCAAGATGGTGGTCCCCGCACGCAAGGTGCCCAGGAACGACGCCTCCTCCGCGGCGAGCACCGTGGTGACCCGGTCCTGGGTCGCGGTCAGCTCCGGGTACTGCTCGCCCATCGCCGCGACTGCGCTGGCCACCAGGTCGGCGACCACCGGGTGGTCCGCGCCCAGCAGCCGCATCGCGCGCACCGCCCGGCGCAGGATCCGCCGCAGCACGTAGCCCCGGCCGTCGTTTCCCGGCGTGACCCCGTCGCTGGCCAGCATCACCGCCGTGCGGGCGTGGTCGGCGACGACGCGCAGCCGCACGTCGGACTCCGCGCCGGCCCCGTAGGCGGTCCCGGACAGCTGCGCAGCCGTGGAGACGACCGCCGCCATGGTGTCGATCTCGAAGATGGTGTCCACGCCCTGCAGCAGGGCGGCCATCCGCTCCAGCCCCATGCCGGTGTCGATGTTGCGCGCCGGCAGGTCCCCCAGGATCGGGAAGTCGTCCTTGCCCGACCCGGCGCCGCGCTCGTACTGCATGAAGACCAGGTTCCACAGCTCGACGAACCGCTCGCCGTCGACCGCGGGACCGCCGTCCGGGCCGAAGGCGGGGCCCCGGTCGTAGCAGATCTCGCTGCTGGGCCCGCACGGCCCCGGCACGCCCATGGACCAGAAGTTCTCCGACTTGCCCAGCCGCTGGATGCGCGCCGCGGGGACCCCCACGTCGTCGCGCCAGATCGCCTCGGCCTCGTCGTCGTCGGTGTACACCGTCACCCACAGCCGATCGCCGTCCAGGCCGTAGCCGCCCTCGGCGACGGACGAGGTGAGCAGCTCCCAGGCCAGCGGGATCGCCCGCTGCTTGAAGTAGTCCCCGAAGGAGAAGTTGCCGCACATCTGGAAGAAGGAGGCGTGCCGGGCGGTGCGGCCCACCTCCTCGATGTCCACGGTGCGGACGCACTTTTGGACCGACACCGCACGGGGGTGTGGCGCGGCGACCTCGCCGAGGAAGTACGGCTTGAACGGGACCATGCCCGCGTTGACCAGCAGCAGGGTCGGGTCGTCGGCAATCAGGGACGCCGAGGGCACCACGGTGTGGCCGCGCTCGGAGAAGAAGCGCAGCCACCGCTGGGCGATCTCAGCCGACCTCATCGGGACCTTCCTGTGGCGAAACCCCGAGGGTACCTGGGCGGCCCGCGCCGGAATCATCACGGGGCGCGCCGCGCAGCACCGCACGGAGCCGCTCCAGCCGTCCCGCCAGCTCCGCCTCGGCACCGTGGCGGGACGGCTGGTAGTACGCCGCGTCGCCGAGCGCGTCGGGGGCGTAGCGCTGGGTGACCACGCCCGCGGCGTCGTCGTGCGGGTAGCGGTAGGCGCGGCCCGCGCCGCTGGCGCGGGCCGCGGTCGAGTGGGTGTCCCTCAGGTGCGCAGGCACGGGGCCGGTGCGCCCGGCGCGGACGTCCGCCAGCGCCGCGTCGATGGCGACGATGACCGCGTTGGACTTCGGCGCCAGCGACAGGTGCACCACCGCCTGGGCCAGCGGCAGCCTGCCCTCGGGCAGGCCCACCAGGGACACGGCGTCGAAGGCCGCCACCGCCACCCCCAAGGCGGTGGGGTCGGCCAGCCCGACGTCCTCCGACGCCAGGATGACCAGCCGGCGGGCGATGAACCGCGCGTCCTCCCCCGCGTCGACCATCCGGGCCAGGTAGTGCAAGGCGGCGTCCACATCCGAGCCGCGCACCGACTTGATCAGCGCACTGGCCGTGTCGTAGTGGGCGTCCCCGTCGCGGTCGTAGCGCACCGCGGCCCGGTCCACGGCCCGCTCCACGTCCGCGAGGCGGATCGTGTCGCCCCCGCGGGAGCCGGCGGCGCCCGCGGCGGCCTCCAGGGCACCGAGCGCCCAGCGGGCGTCCCCGGCCGCCAGGCGTGTCAGCATCCCGCGCGCGTCGCCCTCCAGGGCGACCCGCCCGCCCAGCCCGCGTGGGTCGGCGACCGCCCGGTCCAGGAGCGCGGCGACCGCGTCGGGGTCCAACGGCCGCAGGCTGAGGACGAGGGTCCGGCTGAGCAGGGGGCCCACGACGGAGAACCCGGGGTTCTCCGTCGTCGCCGCCACCAGCGTCACCCACCGGTTCTCCACCGCCGGCAGGAGGGCGTCCTGTTGGGTCTTGGAGAACCGGTGCACCTCGTCCACGAACAGGACGGTCTCCCTGCCCTGCGCCCCCAGGGCGCGACGCGCGTCGTCCACCGCCGCACGTACGTCTTTCACCCCGGCGTTGACCGCGGACAGCTCGACGAAGGCCCGACCCGTCGCCTGGGCCACCAGGTAGGCCAGCGTGGTCTTGCCGGTGCCGGGCGGTCCCACCAGCAGCAGGGACGCCGGGGCATCGCCCCCCTCGACCAGGCGCCGCAGCGGGCTGCCGACGGCCAGCAGGTGGCTTTGACCGACGACCTCGTCGAGGCTGGCCGGGCGCATCCGCACCGCCAGGGGGGCCCCCGCAGCGGCTGCCGCGTCCCCTGCGGCGGTGAAGAGGTCCTCGCTCACCCCGCGACGCTACCGACCGGCCGCCACGCCCGGGGGCGGGCCGCGCGGGCGGTGGGCGAGTAACGAGCCCGCCCGGCCCCGCTCAGGACGAAGGGGCCGCCGCGGGCGACGTCGCCGTGCGGACCGCGTCCACCCCCGCCTCGCGCCGCTGCTGGACCGTGATCGGCGTGGGCGCCCCCGTGAGCGGGTCCTGACCGGCTCCGGTCTTCGGGAAGGCGATCACCTCGCGCAGGGACGCAGCGCCGGCCAGCAGCATGCAGATGCGGTCCCAGCCGAACGCGATGCCGCCGTGCGGTGGTGGGCCGTACTTGAACGCCTCCAGCAGGAACCCGAACTGCGCCTGCGCCTCGTCGGGGCTCAGCCCCAGCACGTCGAAGACCGCCCGCTGCATCTCCGCGCGGTAGATCCGCAGCGAGCCGCCACCGATCTCGTTGCCGTTGCACACGATGTCGTAGGCGCACGCCAGGGCCTGCCCGGGGTCGGAGTCGAACCGCTCAGCCCACTGCGCCGCCGGGGCGGTGAAGGGGTGGTGGACCGCGGTCCAGCCGCCGTCCTCGGTCTGCTCGAACATGGGCGCGTCCACCACCCACACGAACGACCACGCCGCCTCGTCGATCAGACCGCAGCGCCGGCCCACCTCCTCGCGGACGGCGCCGAGCAGCGGGAGCGCCTGCGCACGGGCGCCGGCCGCGAAGAACACCGCGTCGCCCTCCTGGGCACCCACCGCGTCCGCGAGCCCGGCCCGCTCGGTCTCGGACAGGTGGCGGGCCACCGGGCCGCCGAGCTCACCGCCAGCGCCGAAGGTGACGTAGGCCAGGCCCGCGGCACCGCGCTGCTTGGCCCACTCCTGCCAGCCGTCGAACGCCTTGCGTGGCTGGTCAGCGCCGCCGGGCATGACGACCGCGCCGACGTGGTCGGCCTGGAAGACCCGGAAGCCGGTGTCGGCGAAGTAGCGGGTGAGGTCGACGAGCTCGCAGCTGAACCGCAGGTCCGGCTTGTCGCTGCCGTAGCGGGCCATCGCGTCGGCGAACGTCAGCCGGGGGATCGAGCCGATGTCGTAGTCCAGGACGCCCCGCCACAAGGCGCGGACCACCGCCTCGCCCAGCTCGACGACGTCCTCCTGGTCGACGAAGGACATCTCAATGTCCAGCTGGGTGAACTCCGGCTGGCGGTCCTTGCGGAAGTCCTCGTCGCGGTAGCAGCGGGCGATCTGGAAGTACCGCTCCATCCCGGCGACCATCAGCAGCTGCTTGAACAGCTGGGGGGACTGCGGCAGGGCGTACCAGCTGCCGGGCTGCAGGCGCACCGGGACGAGGAAGTCCCGCGCGCCCTCGGGGGTGGAGCGGGTCAGCGTCGGCGTCTCGATCTCCACGAAGCCCCGCTCGTACAGGGTGTCGCGGGCGATCCGGTTGACCGACGAGCGCATCCGCATAGCCTGCGCGGGTCCGGATCGGCGCAGGTCCAGGTAGCGGTAGCGCAGCCGCACCTCGTCGCTGGCGTCGCCCGCAACGTCGTCCAGCGGGAACGGCAGGGGCGCGGACTCGCTCAGCACCCGCACCTGCTCGGCCAGCACCTCCACCTCGCCGCTGGGCAGCGCAGGGTTGACGTTGCCGTCCGGGCGGGCCGCCACAGCGCCGGTGACCGCGACGCAGAACTCCAGGCGCAGCAGGTGGGCCACGGCCTCGTCGCGGACGACCACCTGCACCACGCCGGACGCGTCGCGCAGGTCCAGGAAGGCCACCCCGCCGTGGTCGCGGCGTGCGGCCACCCATCCGGACAGGACCACCGTGGTCCCCACGTCGTCGACACGCAGCCGACCGGCCTCATGGGTGCGGATCACGACAGCAGCTCCCTCAGTGTGGTGGTCAGCGCGGACAGCGCGACGTCGTGCTGGTCTCCCGAGCGCAGGTCCTTGACCCCGACGGTGCCCGCCGCGAGGTCACGGTCCCCAAGCACCACGGCGAAGTGGGCTCCGGAGCGGTCCGCGGCCTTCATCGCGCCCTTGAGCCCGCGGTCGCCGTAGGCCATGTCGGCGGACATCCCCGCCCCCCGCAGAGCAGCGACGACGGTGACCGCCGCGTCGTGCGCCGCCTGACCCAGCGGCACGACGAACACCGCGCAGCGGGCCGTCTCGGCGACGGTGAGACCTTCCGCCGCCACCGCCAGACACGTGCGGTCGACGCCCAGCCCGAACCCCATTCCGGCCAGCGGGGCCCCGCCGAGGGTGGCCAGCAGGCCGTCGTACCGGCCCCCGCCACCTACCGAGGACTGCGCGCCGAGCCCGTCGTGGACGAACTCGAACGTGGTCCGGGTGTAGTAGTCCAGTCCGCGCACCAGCCGGGGCGCGTCGACGTAGGCGACGCCGAGCACGTCCAGGTAGCCGGTCACCGCGGTGTGGTGGTCCTGACACGCCGGGCACAGGTGGTCACGCAGCAGCGGCGCCTCGGCCATCTGTGCCACCACCTCCGGCCGCTTGTCGTCCAGGACCCGCAGCGGGTTGATGGCGGCCCGACGGCGGGTGTCGGCGTCGAGGTCGAGTCCGGCCAGGAAGTTGGTGAGCAGGTCACGGTAGGCCGGCCGGCAGGTGGCGTCGCCCAGGCTGGTCAGCAGCAGGCGCACCCCGCTGAGGCCGAGCCGGGCGTAGCCCTGGGCGGCCAGCCAGACCACCTCGGCGTCCAGCGCCGGGTCGTCGGAGCCGACGGTCTCCACGCCCACCTGGGTGTGCTGGCGGTAGCGCCCCGACTGCGGCTGCTCATAGCGGAAGTTCGGACCGCAGTACCAGACCTTGACCGGCAGCGACCCGCGCTCCAGGCCAGCCTCCAAGACGGCGCGCAGCACGCCCGCGGTGCCCTCCGGGCGCAGCGTGAGCGAGCGGTCCCCGCGGTCGGTGAACGTGTACATCTCCTTGGAGACCACGTCGGTGGACTCCCCCACCCCACGCACGAACAGCGCGGTGTCCTCAAAGGTGGGCGTCTCCACGTAGCCGTAGCCGGCCAGGCGCGGGCCGGCGCTCAGCGCATCGCGGACGGCCAGCCACGTCGCGGAGAACGGCGGCAGGACGTCGTAGGTGCCCTTCGGTGCCCGGAACGTGCCGCTCACCCCTGCACCGCCCCGGCCGCCGCCCGCAGGTAGGGGTTGCCCGCCTGCTCGGCGCCGATCGTGGTGATCGGCCCGTGCCCGGGCAGGACGACGGTCTCCGGCGCCAACGGCCAGACCCGCCGCGCCAGGGAGGCCGCCATGGCCACCGGGTCACCCCCGGCCAGGTCCGTCCGTCCCACCGAGCCCGCGAACAGGACGTCACCGCTGAGCAGCCTCGGTGGGCCGTCCTCGTCAGCAGGCAGGGCGAACAGGACGCTGCCCGCAGTGTGCCCCGGTGCGTGGGACACGGTGAGGCTGAGGCCGTCCACCGAGACGACCGCCCCGTCACTGAGCAGCCGCACGTCGTCGGGCTCGGTCCACTCCAGCGACCCGAACGCGGCCAGCACGCGGGGGTCCGAGGTGGCCCAGGGGTCCGCGAGCCGCTCCGCGTCGTCGGGGTGGATCCACGCGGGGACGTCATGAGCCCCGCACACCGGGGTCACCGAGTAGGTGTGGTCCCCGTGCCCGTGCGTGAGCACGACCGCAGCAGGGGTCAGCCGGTGGGCGGCCAAGGTCTCCTCCAGCTGCGGGACCACGCCGACACCCGGGTCGACGATGATGCAGCGCTGACCAGGGCCGGCGGCCAGCACCCAGCAGTTCGTGGCGAAGACGGCAGCCGGGAAGCCCACGACGAGCACCGGGGCTGCCTCCTGGCTAGCGACGGACGCCCGGGCGAAGCGCACCGGAGCCCCGCCAGGGTAGCGGCGGGACGCTTCGCCGGGCACCCAGATATCCCCCCGCCGCCACGTCGACAGCCCCGTCGGGCGACCGGGCGGCCGTCGGTGTGCCGCCGTGCCCCGGCCCCGGCTCAACCCTGCTGCCACGGGCACGTAGACTGCCGGCCGCGGGGCGTGCCCGCAGTCCAGCCAGGCGCCCGACGACGAGTGCCAGGACGTGCCCAGGAGGACACCCGGTGGCCGGCAAGAAGCGCGCTAAGCAGGTGGCTCGCGCCAAGTACGAGCGGCAGGAGTCGCGCCGCGCGAGTAGCGACGCCAAGCGCAAGACGCGGACCCTCGCCCTGACCGCGATCATCGTGTTGGTGGCGGTCATCGGGATCACCGTCGTCCTCGCCAACTACCTGAACTCGACCTCACCGACGAGTGCCGTCGCGGGGAGCTCCCCTGCCTCGTCGGCCCAGTCCGCCGCGGCCAGCGTGTCGGCGGCCGCCGCGGGCAGCCGGGCGTGCATCTACCGGCCGGGCGGCACCGCGGCACGCAAGGTGGGCCTGCCCCCGCCCGGCTCGTCCCTGACCCCGGCCACCGAGCCGGCGGCCATCCACCTCAGCGAGGGCACGGTGACCGTCTCGCTGCTGCGCGCGGCGGCGCCGTGCACCGTGAACAGCTTCGTCTACCTGGCGAAGGCGGGCTTCTACAACAACACCCCCTGCCACCGATTGACGACAGGCTCGCTAGCGGTGCTGCAGTGCGGGGACCCGACGGGAACCGGGACCGGCGGCCCGGGGTACGCGTTCAACGACGAGAACCTGACGGGCGCCACCTACCCGGCGGGGACCGTGGCGATGGCGAACTCGGGGCCCAACACCAACGGCTCCCAGTTCTTCATCGTCTACGCGGACTCCACCCTGTCCCCCGCCTACACCCCGTTCGGCCACGTGGTGAGCGGGCTGAACGTGGTCAAGGCCATCGCAGCACGCGGCGTGAAGGGCGGCGGTTCGGACGGGGCGCCCGCCAAACCAGTCACCATCACCTCCATCACGACGGGCGGGTAGCGCCATGGACGAGCAGCCCGCGGCCCCTCCCGCCGCCGACCCGCACGGGCCCGGGGGAACGCCGCAGGACCGGCCGTCCGCTCCCGGTGTGACCTCGGTGGTGG
>Ga0209698_10006786_pt1 | contig 12111 bp, 9 predicted proteins | sample LitLauG_LLR_2012_FD_187203 | JGI IMG/M metagenome (GOLD analysis project Ga0209698, IMG submission 187203) | Freshwater sediment microbial communities from Pennsylvania, USA - Little Laurel Run_MetaG_LLR_2012 (SPAdes) (version 2) | ecosystem: Environmental > Aquatic > Freshwater > Creek >...
CCTCGGATTCCACCACTTCAGCGCAGTAGTCGAGGACAGCGTTGAAGGATCTGTCCCAAGACCCGGTGAGCGTAGAGGTAACTTCCTTGGTCTCGCGACGGGGGAATAGCTCTGCCTCAGGCCACTCCTTGATGTGCTCGCGGCGGGGTGCACGAAATGACGGGAAAGGCGGTCCGGAGGCGCTGCCTTTCGATTCCCGAAACTTCGCCCAGGCGCCCGAAGTCGCTGTCGATCAAGCCGAGTAGCCGGTAAAAGGCTGTATCGCCACCGCTGTGGGTGGGGCGGTGAGAAGAACGAGATGCCGTGTGACTTGTGGCACCACCCAAAGAACAACAGCGTGTCCGCCTGTCTTAGTACACCGGTAGAAACAAACCATCACCGGGCTGCGTCATCGCCACCCCGCGATTCCCAGGCAGCAACCTGACCCCGGCAAAGACGCTCAGATGGAAGAAGGTCCGCGAGGTTCAAGTGTTCAAGTGTTCAAGTGGGACAGTACATAAGCGACGCGCGTACTGAGGGCCACGTCTGCGTTCGTATAGCGCCATCCACCTACCAATGTAAGCCGAGGAACCCGTGGAGCTATGCGGATGAGGGCAATCCCCACTCCTTATCCCTCCACCAGTGATACCAGGCCGACCCATCCCTGTTCCCAAAGCCATTGCTGGCTCCCAGATCTTTCCGATTTTGCCTGAATGGTTGCTTTTCGAACATCTGGATGTTATCTTTTCAGAATACATCAGGACTTGAGTCGGCTCGGATTGCGGCATGCCAATTCAGACTCTCGGCGGTTTTGAGGAGCGCAGCGGTGAAATCGATGGCCTCTTGCTGAGGCAAGGCTTCGATGAGGCGCTTACTGAACTAGAAGCCATTACGGACCTACCAACTGACGATATTCCATCTCAGGCATACGGTGATTGCTGGCTAAAGCGTGCACTCTGTCTACTGCTCCTAAAACGTCGTGCCGAGTGTGCTAAGTTAATCGCTCGTGACCGCACTCAGTTGGAGGTAAAATCAAAGACGCACCTGACGCTCGCTTGTGCGGCTATGGACGCCCTCGGGAGGGGCGACCCGGTTCTCTTGCGCGCGGCAACCGAACGATTTAGCCAGGGACTTGATCACTATTCTCGAAGTGCACTGCCGCGCCTGCTGGCCCTCATAGAGGAGAGAATTCCAGCTGGAATGATTGATCTGCGAGTGCCCTTGGACCACCACGATTATAGCGTCACATCGTACAGCCTGTGGCGAAGCGGCCTAGCAGCAATGGTCGCAGGGTCCTACCAAGGTGCTCATAAATACTTCCGAGAATCAATGAAGCGGTACGAGCTCGGCCAGATGGACGCCGACGTCTTGTGGAGCTGGTTCGACGCGATCCTAGCTCTTCTCATGCAAGATCAGCTCCCAAACGCTGAGCAGCTCTACCTCTTACATGCAGATCGCGCCACCACATCCCAACCGCATTTCGAAACAGCCTCAAAGGAAGTCATTAAGGCCTATCGGGAGCGTGATCCAGAGTCGGTTCTTAGAGCTCAAGGGCTTATGGCCCACAAATGGGCCGCATTCAAAGACTCCGAATACCCAGCAATTTTCCGGGCATTTGAGCTCAAGATCGGAGACATGGCCGAGCCGAAATCATCTATTGCCATTCTTACCCCGGCAGCAGTATCCGAGCGGCGTCATCGGGTACTAGTCTGCCGGCCCGCAGTCGAATCAGATGTGGACCGCCTGATCGAGATTGCACAAGAGGTAAATTTAGGCAATACACGCCCAGACGAAAAGAGCATATTGGAGCAGATTGCGATTTGCAAGAACACACTCACAGGCAACATTTCCTGGGAGCAAGGTATTCTCTACCTTGCCACGGAGATCACGTCGGATCAAGGTGGCCGCGAAGTCGTGGGCAGTTGCAAGCTCCAAAAAATGGTGGAGGGATGCTGGGCCAAGGTGACCCACCAGAGAGTGGCCAGGATGGCCTCCGAAGGACGTCGAAGGGCTGAGTACGATCAACTTGCCTACGATTCATCCAAAATGAATGCATTGGAGTTTAGTGGAACAGCAGTGCTTCAGGCTTATCGCAACCAAGGCATCGGAACATTTCACGTGCAGGCCCGCCTCCTGTTCCTACTGACACACGTTGTTCCGGGAGTGAAGTACCTTTATGCCGATCTCCTCACGGACTCGCTCGACAATACTTTTCCTTTTTATGAAACCATCGTACGTCCGCTGATTGGCCGAGATATCGATTACGACCGGGCGGATACACTTAGGTACTATGATATTCAGTTTTTCGAGGCACTTCTCGGCAAAGTTGGCGATAGTGATCCACCGGTCCAGATTCCTCTGCATGTCCTACCGCCCGACATTCGTCGCGGCCTGGGCAAAGTGCGCGATCAAACCATGCCGGCTAAGAGAGTTTTGACGAAATATGGCTTCAGGGAGACACAGAAATTCGACTTGCTAGATGGCGGCCAATATATGGAGGTTCAACTTGACGAGTTGAGAAGATCCAACTTCGACCAGGAATTGACGGCGAAGAGGTCGCCACACACTGTTGCAGAGGCTGATCCAACCGTGGCTTTCACGCCCCTTGGCCGCTCGCCAAGTGATTTTTTCGCCGTCCGAGCCCAAACGAGGACGCACGAACGTGAGATGTTGATACCGACACATCTCTACCGGGAACTCGAAATCCAACGCGACGAAATCGTTCGCGTTATAGCGTAATACCAGACTGTGCGGGAGGGATAGGCTTGTGAAAGTCGTATTTATGGGTTTTCGAGGATGGGGGCTACCAGCGCTCGAAGCGGCTTGCGAAGATCATGACGTTATGATTATCATAACGCATCCGGAGGAAGTGGAACCGTTTAATACCTCATTTTCGGAATCTGTGGCAGCGTTCGGTGCAGGCCGCGGAATTCGCACGATCATTAGTAAGAACGGCCAGGAGGAACAGATACGTGATACCCTGGCCCGGCTTAAACCCGATATTATCCTCTCTTCGAATTGGCGACGACGCATTGTTTCAGACCTCCTCCAGTTGACGCGGTTTGGGGGTATTAATGTTCATCGGTCTTTGTTGCCAAAATACGCTGGTTTCGCACCGATTAATTGGGCGATTGCGAGAGGTGAAACCGCGACGGGAGTGACAATCCATGCAATGGCTGACGGCATCGACGCCGGCGACATTATTGTGCAAGAACGAATCGAAATATCCGACGACGACACGGCGACAACTGTATTTCACAGAATGGTACCAGTAGTTCGTCAACTCGTAAAGACCGCCTTGGCGCAACTCGAATCCTGTACGGCAACCTATGTGCCACAGGACCCGAAGAGCATGGAGTATTTCCCGAAGCGGACCGAACATGACCTCCGAATAAATTGGAATCACAGTCGCGGGCGTGTGAGCAACCTGATCCGTGCTCAATCGATTCCGTTTCCGTCCGCGATCACGTCGTGGAATACCAAGACGGTGCACGTTGAGGGCGCCAAGTCCATTGAGCGATGTTTTCGCGGGACGCCTGGTCGCATAGTCGAGATTACCTCAGAGGGAATTGTCGTACTTTGCGGCGAGGCTGATGGACCTGAAGGTCAAGGCCTGCTATTAACATCCGTTCGAGTTGGTGATTCGGGTCCGACAAATCCCGGGAAAATAATTAGATCTACAACCGAATGTCTCGTTTAGGGTGCAGAATGAAGCAACTATGGAACAGCAGGTTTGTGGATGAAGTCTCGCAAGAGACGCTGCACTTCACGGAGACTACAGAAATCGACCATCGCTTCATTGGGCATGATCTCTGGGGCAGTATCGTCCACGTCCTCATGCTCATTCGCACAAACATAATGACGGCCTCGGATGGACGCGCGATTCTCAAGATCCTTCTAGAACTGCTGCAAGAGGAGCAGGAGACTGGCCTTACGCTCCAGATCGAACACGAAGATGTCCATCTCAATATGGAGGCTCGGATTATCGCAAAGCTAGGCAGCGACGTTGGAGGCCGCATTCATACTGCTCGGTCAAGAAACGATCAGGTCGTCACCGACCTCAGGCTGTTTCTTCGAGAGCTGCTGCTCGAAGCATATTCAAGTACCGTGAGGCTGATCAGCGAAATTTTAGAGCGCGCGAAGCAGGATGTCGACGTCGTCATGGTGGGATATACTCACTCCCAACCAGCCCAGCCAATCACATTTGGCTTTTGGTTATCTGCGTACGCAAGTATTCTCCTTCGGGACTGCTCTCGAATTCAATCTGCTTTCCGTGTGACTAACCTCAACCCTCTTGGAGCCTGTGCCCTCGCAGGCACGTCGTTCACCATAGATAGGCAATACACGACCGAGCTTCTAGGCTTCGACGGGATGCTTGAGCATGCTCTGGACGCCACTAGTAGCCGCGACTTCGCAATCGAAGCGGCGTCCGCGCTCTCCTTCGTGATGGCCACTATATCTCGTCTCTCGGAAGAACTGGTCTGGTGGAGTTCGCTCGAATATAGCATTCTTGAGGTTGGTGATGCGTTCTCAACCGGCAGTTCGATCATGCCCCAGAAGCGCAACCCTGTTGTCGCAGAGCTTTCTAGAGCTCGACCGGCTGTAGTGTTCGGCGCTCTCGGGGAAATGCTGGCGCTCGTTAAAGGGTTGCCTCTTGGGTACAGTTGCGATCTTCAGCAAGACAAGCCGCCCCTCTGGAGAATTTTCGATGTGACATTGCCAACACTATCAATTATGCGATCACAGATCAGAGCACTAAAGATCAATCGGGATCGCGCCACGAGTGCCCTTTGGAGCGGCTTCACGACCGCGACGGAACTGGCTAATGAGATTGTCAGACGATACAATGTTTCGTTTCGTGATGCTTATTCCCTGACAGGTGCGCTGGTTAAGGATCTGACCATTAAAGGACGTGATTTCCGTGACACCACAACAATAGAGACAAGCCTCCGGCAGGCTGGGTATGCAATGAGCACTAATGAGATTCAGGAGATCGTCGACCCAGTCCGGTCGGTGGAACGGCAGGTGAGCGCTGGGAGTACTAATCCCGAAATAGTACACCGTATGATCACTCGCTTCGAGCAAGTTGTCGCTGAACATTCGACATTTGTCACTTCTCAGCAGCGGCGGATACACACAGCTATGGAAAAGTGTATTGCCATGGCGCAGCAGCATTTGGAGAGCGAAATCGGCTAGGTGATGAGGTGCGTTTATGAAAATAGTGCTTGCGTATTCAGGCGGTCTTGACACTTCGGTCGCACTGAAGTGGCTGGCGGACACCTATAAGGCTGAAGTGATTGCGTTTTGTGCCGATATTGGCCAAAAGGAAGACCTCAAGGCGATTGAAGAAAAGGCTCGGCACACTGGCGCATTCAAAGTCCTCGTAGAGAACCTCCAGGAGTATTTTCTTACGGAATATGTCTTTAGGGCTTTGGCGGCCGGTGCAAAGTATGAAGGGGAGTACCTGCTTGCCGCTCCCCTTAGCCGGCCTTTGATCGCGGAGCAAGTGATCAAGATTGCGCTCGCTGAGAATGCCGATGCAGTGGCTCACGGTGCTACGGGAAAGGGTAACGACCAGGTCCGCTTTTATTCGTCGTTCGTCGCGCTCGCGCCGGACTTGAGGGTGATAGCTCCGGTGATCGACTGGGAAATGAAATCGCGTGACGATGAGATACGCTACGCGTTGGCGCATGGTATTCCCGTCGCAGCCGCAAGTGGGCCAGATTATAGTATTGACACGAACATCTGGGGAAGCAGTATAGAGTGCGGCCCGCTGGATGATCCCGCCCAGCCACCGCCGGAGGACGTATACCAAGTGACTCGCTCGCCGCTGGTCGACGGTCTGCTCCCTGAAGAAGTTACAATAGGTTTCAGGTATGGCCGGCCCGTGTCACTCGATGGTATCCAATTGGAACCTGTCGCGCTCGTGCGCCGTCTAAATCAGCTTGCCAGCAACCATGGAGTCGGTCGAATTGATATTATCGAAAACCGCGTCGTGGGTATCAAGACCCGCGGCATTTATGAGTGCCCAGCGGGAACTGTGCTGCATCTCGCCCATCGGGAATTAGAGAAGCTCGTCCTTGACAGGGACACGTTTCATACAAAATGTGTTCTGGCGGATCGATATGCCACCCTCGTGTACGATGGGCTTTGGTTTTCTCCTCTGAGATACGCTCTTGATGAATTTGTTGACTATACTCAGCAAAGAGTCACTGGAGAAATTGCCATTCGGTTATATAGAGGCCAGGCGACGGTCCGATCACGGCGGTCACCCTTTGCCTTGTACTCGGACGCATTAAGCACATATGGTGCCGGAGATGTGTTTGACCACGCCGCAGGGCGTGGCTTTGCATACGTCAAAGGCCTGCCCCTTAGACTATGGGCTGAAAAAGGGGCCTCGGTGAAAGTGCCATAGGCGAGAACAGTACGATGCAAAAGCGCTATATAATCGACCCAGCCTTCCGAGCCTTGGGCTTCGCTTCGTGTACCGTCTGTGAGGTGCATGGTATTTCGATCCCTGTAGAGTCGGAAGAAGTAGAAAATCTAAAAGCTCGCACTCTTTCTATGGTCCTCGGACTTGAGGACGAGGCGGTCATGGCGGACTCAGTATTGGAGGGATATCGATCCCAAGTCGCTGCAATCGGACGAAGTGCTAAGAAATTTCCCCCGGCTGCTGAAGGCTTAATTCAACTCATTCGCCGTACGCGCCGGTTTCCGAGTATCAACGTCGCGGTTGACGCGTACAATGTCACGGTTTGCAATTGTCGTCTTGCGCTTGGTGTGCATGATCTCGACCGAATCACCGGTTCGGTTACGTTTCGTCTCTCTTCTGGTGGTGAGGAATTCCGTGCCGTTGGAAGCGAATCAGTAAAACGGACGGCGCCAGGAGACTATCTCTATGCCGATGACACTCGGGTGTTGGCCTGGCTGGATTCTAAGGATTCGGACGACGTTAAACTCCGTCCTGATACTCAGAACCTGCTCATTGTGATTCAGGGCACCAGCCGGACATCGCGGGAGTACAATCGCGCGGCAATCGGGGATGCTGCCGAGCGTATAGTGAGGTTCTGTGGTGGGGCCTTTGCGATATCCGACGTGTGTTGATGCCGAGCCATGCTGCGCTATTGTTTCATGTATAGGATTTCCATGACATTGCATTGGCAAGGATATGACAGGTATGACAGAAGTATCATTCGAGGGCATCGCGGGACCGAGCCATTCCTTTGGTGGCCTTGCGCTCGGAGACTTTGCGTCAATGGCTTCCGCCGGAAGGAAGTCGCACCCCAGGGCGGCGGCGAAGCAGTGCATTTATAAGATCCGGTTGCTTCTTCAGAATGGCGTTCCCGTGGTCATTCTGCCGCCGCACGAGCGCCCTGCCCTATGGTTTCTTCGATCTCTGGGCTACCAGGGGACGGATCAGGAGGTTCTTCAGTCGGTTGTACGTTCTGCAGCTTGGCTGGTACCAATCATATATTCGTCATCTGGTATGTGGTGCGCTAATTCCGCAACCGTCGTTCCATCAGCAGATAGTACTGACGGACGCTGTCACGTTATCGTCGCAAATTTGGCTGCGAATTTCCATCGGAGTCTTGAGCCGCCTTTTGTCTTCGAGATCTTGCAGAAGATTTTGCCTGCCAGCGCTGGGTTCGCAGTTCAGCCGAACATTCCGGGCGACGTCAATCTTTGGGACGAGGGTGCAGCGAACCACGTCCGTCTCTCCCAAGACGGGGCTGGCTTGCATCTGTTTGTGCATGGACGCAACGCGGGACAGAACGTTGCAAAGCTAATCCGAGACCCAGGCCGAGATCATGTCTTACCACGCCAGACGAATGAGGCATCTCTAGCCGTCGCCCGACTCGCCAAGCTCCCCCTCGAACGGCTAGTGCTAGGACAACAGAATCAGGCCGCGATCGACCAAGGCGTGTTCCATAATGACGTTAGCTGCATGAGCATTGGCACGACACTTATCGTACATGATCAAGCTTTTCACGAATGGGCCGGCCTTCGGCAGGAACTCGATAGGCGTGTCACTGGCCTTGGACTGGGTCCCTTGCAGGTAATCGAGGTTGCGGGCCATGAAATGTCACTCGCTGAAGCCGTGCGGACGTACTTTTTCAATAGTCAGCTCGTAGCAGCGCCAGACGATAGATTGCTCATGCTCTGTCCGGCTTGTTGCCGGGAATCTGGACAAGCCAAGACGGCACTCGACAAGATGCATTCGACTCTGGGTTCCCGCCTCACCACTGAATTTGTTGACCTTAGTGAGAGCTTAGCGAACGGGGGGGGGCCTGCCTGTCTCCGCCTGAGAGTGGCAATGACCCACGAACAACTACGGGCAATTCCACGAGCATTTGTGGCGCATCAGGCTTTGTTGGATCGCCTTGAAGCCGCGGTGGAGAGGTTCTACAGGGAGGACCTGGTTCTTGAGGACTTGAAAGACCCAGAGTTCGCTCGTGAATGCTTTAGCGCACTCGATGAGATGGCCCGCCTTCTCGGATATGACGCGATATATTCGTTTCAACGCTGAGGGCGCGACTTCCGTAAGAGGCAACCGAGTTGTTGTGCAAAGCCCGTTCCTTTTGATCCCGGTGTTGTGAGTATTCCGAGGCTAGCCGCCGGCCGGAATGTCGACCAGGCTCGTGGCAGTTCCACGGCCCGCTCGTCGGTGCCATATGCCTCGTTTGATGGGACGCGGGTAAAGACGAGTAAAGGCACGAGGTCATTGCAGTTCGTTTGCCTAGGTGCTATGCTGCGGGCGATGGCCACGAGAAACAAGCGCCCGATCCGAGCTCAACGTGTTGATGAATGCGAGAGCCTCGGCGATGTATTCGAAAACAGTCTCCCTGCGTTCGGTGGCAGATCCCTACGTAAGGTGTACGAGATTTTGGACGAGGCCATCGGCTTGGGTTGCCCTTTAACGCTCGCTATAGCCGGCCCGGTGACTCTTTCCGGCCAGCACTATTCTTGGCTCTTGCCGTTGTTGGAGAGCGGATGGGTGGCGTACGTCAGCACGACAGATGCTGTGTGTTATCACGATGGTCACCGGTCCCTCGGAGGGCACCTCGAGGACCCCATCTTTGAAGTTCCGATCGCCGGACACGATGGCGCTCTCCGTGATGAAAAGATTATACGCGTGACCGACGTTGGTTTCGACGAAGCTGTTTTATACGATCAAGATAGATTCTTGTCAGCGTGCTTGCAGCTACCCGAATTCCAGAGGAAGATGACTGGAACTGAGCTGCGATATCGAATTGGTCGGTACTATTCGGCTTTAGAGACACGGAACAACGTTCCGGAGGGCCTTCTTTCCTGTTGTCATCGAATGGCCATACCGGTTTTAGTGGGCGCGCCGGGCGATGGGAGTCTGTTCTTGAATTCCATGAAGCTCTGGGCAATGCGAGAGGCGGGGCTAGTTACGCGGTACGACTTTGATCTGGATGTCCATGCCGAAGTATTCGAGTCTTGTGCATACCACCGGTGGGGTCTACTAGAGAACCCCGTCGGAAAGCTTGCTGCTCTTATTTTGGGTGGTGGTGTGCCAAAGAACTACAGCTTGCAGCCTGAGCCAGCGTTGAGCCAAGTCTTAGGCCAAATCCAAATAACTGGCTATGACTTCGATGTCCAGATCGTGTCGCCACCGGTGAGCGACGGGTCCTTGTCGTCCTGTGAGCCGTGCGAGGCCGTCACGTGGGGCAAGGTGAAGAAGGAAACGTACCCGATAGCAACCGCCAGCCTGCAAGCCGACTATTCGACAGTGATGCCGTTTGTGGTGAAGGCGCTTCTGGATAATCGAAAGCGATACTCGAAAATGACTCGTGAGATCGGTGCGACTGCGGCCTATGAGCGGGAACCGATGGCCAGCGGCTATCTACGGCCCTTGGCGGGCTACCGCTTGTACGAGCACCGAGAACGGCTCTGTTCGAAATTGAAGGAAGACCTTCGACAAAAGAGAGAGTGGCTTCTGGCGAGCCTTCTATACGACTTTGATGTCGGTCGCCTGGTTGAAGCCATGTAGCCTTCGCCTTGGCTGGGTGAACAATATCCTAACGGTTCTAGCCCTATGCACCGGCTCGGAACCCGAAGCTAGATCCCTCTAGAACCGGCAGGGATAACTCTCACTCCTTTCCTCCCAGTTCGGCCTGCTCGACTTATCGAAATCAGCTTTGATCTGTATTGCGTCGGGTCGCCTGAATCAAATTCGGGAAAGGCTCCCCGAACAAAGGGTCGTGGAATCGAGCGAAGGGCGGATGATCCGTATCGCGATCACGATAACCGTAGGGGCAGCGCGCGACAGCAAGCATTCTTGCACTCACGAAAATAGGGTCAATCCGGACAGTGCCGTTCGGCTCGACCGCAAGCTCGCCCGAGCCACAAGTGAACGGCACATCTTGAGTCACTGCAAATTCCGGAAAGCCAGCAATAAAGCCACTCGAGTTGCCCGCTACCCTGGGTCGTCCGATTCTCATCCTGTCATAAGTATCGGTCAGAAAATAGCGACTGATCATCTCAAGGCCCTGGCGGTGGGTTAATGAGAGCCGTGAGTTTAGGTCAAAGTTCCGCGGATCGTCGCCCCTCGCCAAGTGAGGCCGCCAAACCCAAGGGCTGAAGGTATGCAATACTGTCGTTGGGCTGCCAATTCTGCTTGCGTATTCCTGCAACTCGGATACGTAATTGTAAATCGGAATGACTTGATCTAGATTCTGGGCAGCGACCGCAGTATTCAGAACAATGCGCTTGGCGCGTGCTTCGACCAATCTTCTGGCTAGACGCTCGCCAAAAGCCGATTTATAGTAGCGAGAGTCTCCATATTGGGTATCCCAGCTGATCGACGGATCTAAGAGTTCGCCGTCGAGACGAACTCCTTCCTTGACTAGATAATCAGCTGAAATATGGGTAGTGAGCTCAAGTAGGCCGCCCTCGTCGATAAGCTGCTGATAGAGGCGTGTGGGTTCTCCCGATCTCCACTGTTGCAGCATGATGCCATCGGTATACCAACCGATATCTACTGAACCCGGCCGATCAACGATATAACGCATGAGGAAAGGAGTCGCCGGGTGGCTATCTATGGTTCCACCAAGAAGAAGGAGGTATTCAACACCTAGGTCGATCGACTTGTCGACGATGTCGCGCCACTGTTCGAGGGAGATCTGCTGTTCTGGCGGATCCGTGAGGTGGAGTGAAACGCGATCTGGGCAGCCACCACAATCAATAGAGCATCTGAATGTTGGTGAGAGCAGCGCATGCCGTGTGCGCGGGCGAAGCAAGCCCAGTTCGGCTGCTTCCTCTATAGCGTCCCAGGCTTTGTACTTGCGCTCGGCCTGCAAAGCCGCTATCGCTGGCCGCTCCGCCGGCAGAGGAATCGTCAGTATCGCCAACCGATGCGACCCATAGCGTTTTTCTTTATTGCTCACAAAGGCACCTGCGCGAGTTGGTCCGGTCGACCATCAACCATCGATCTCGATATTCCCTCTCCAGAATCATGCGAATCGACGTTCTGTACAGTATACACCTCAACCAGCCCCAGCGCGCTGTTCATGTTTCTTTCAAGCTCCGAATCGTAGCCTGCTGGCGCGATATCACTCATGTTTTAGGGGGCCACATCATCGACGCGATTGTGCCACCCTCCGTTCCCGATTGACATCGGATGGGCAGACAAGCGATTCGGCATGGATTCCACACTAACGGAATCGCCTCCGCTATTTTTCAGCAAAGCTCACTAGAGCAGGCCTGAACAACTGATCGAGAATTGGTCGAATTGCCAATTTAAGACACTCTTTCCTTCCAAGGCGTGGATTTAAAATCTCAGTGATGTCCCCCAGCTCAAGAAGGTCGGCAACTAGAAGTCTCTGCGATTCTCTAGGGAGAATATAAACATCAGAACAACACTGCGCGGCTGAGTGGAGACTCTCTCGCTTCGGACATGACGCACATCGCGCCAGCATTTCTGGCGGGACTTGTCCGTAATCTGTTCTCTGAAAACCGGATCTCAAGGTGTTTCTCAAAGATCCTGTGTTCGAGCCGTCCACGACGGCCACCAAGCGCTGATCCGGGCCGTCAGCGCACACGATAGCCGCGGCACGCGCACGGGTAAGCTGGCGTTGAAGACCAAATCCCTGCCACTCGCGAGCTACA
>Ga0209698_10006787_pt1 | contig 12111 bp, 10 predicted proteins | sample LitLauG_LLR_2012_FD_187203 | JGI IMG/M metagenome (GOLD analysis project Ga0209698, IMG submission 187203) | Freshwater sediment microbial communities from Pennsylvania, USA - Little Laurel Run_MetaG_LLR_2012 (SPAdes) (version 2) | ecosystem: Environmental > Aquatic > Freshwater > Creek >...
CGCCAAACCGGCAGTCCAGAATGTGATTATCCTCGTCGGTCAAATAAGGCTTCCCGGCGTTGTCAGTTCTGAGGCGCACCTCCGCCCCCAGCGCCGCAATCCGCTTTGCCACCAGCGCCTGCGCGAACTTGATCACCTCCACTGGCAGCGGAAACTTTCCCAGCATCGGCACCTGCTTCGACGCATCCGCCACAATGACAAGCTGCTTGGTGGCCGAAGCCACGATCTTCTCTCGCAGCAACGCCCCGCCACCACCTTTGATCAGCCGCAGCTGTGGATCAACCTCATCCGCTCCATCCACCGTAACACCGATCTCCTGGCATTCGTCCAGCGTGGTCAGCGGAATCCCCAAACTCTGCGCCAGTTCCCGCGATCGGTCCGAAGTCGGAATCCCCCGAATTCGCAGTCCTTTCTTCACCTGCTCGCCCAGCAGCTTGATGAAGTACGCCGCTGTCGATCCCGTGCCCAGGCCTACGACCTGTCCGTCTTTTACGAACTGCAAGCTAGCCCGCGCCGCCGCCTCTTTTTCCTGATCATTCGCCATAGTTTTTCGTGTGGGTCCGGGTCTCAGACCCGGACAGGCCGAGCAAAACTCGGCTCTGCGCTCGCAGTGCCCTCACCCCACGCTCTTCTCGATGTAAATCAAATAGGCCGCCAACGCCAGCCCAAATAACACAGTCAAAACCGTGACCAGATCGAGCACAAATCCCGCCGGCTCAAACGTCCCCTCATCCAGCCGTACCCGTGTCTTCCGATAGCGCACGAGCCCCGCGATCACCAGCACCACGCCCAGGACGATCGAACTCGCTCCCATCCAGACGGAGATCCCGCTCCTGTGTACCGGGTGCCCCTGAAGCGCCGTCAACTGCCGCAGAGCAATCGATAACCTCCCGATCGCAAATCCGAACACCACAATGGCCGCGCCCGTTCGCACCCAGGCCAGAAACGTCCGCTCATTCGCCAGATGATCGCGCGCCCGGTTGGGATTTGTGGTCTCCGTCACGGTCTCTCCCGCTGCGGGTGCCCCATTTCTCGCGCGTTCTTTGCGCGAGAAGTCAGGATTTCCATTATTCCACAGCCTTTTCGATCAACGCTCCCGCACCCGCAAGATTCTTGATCAACTCTACCGGCACGCCATGGCGCTCCTGCAGATACTCGGGGCTGTTGTAGGTGACCCAGACTTCGCCCTCCGCGTCCTCAGCAACAAGTGCTTTCATTGGCAGATCAATGGCCAGGTTCGGAGCCGCCACCATCAGCGGCGTTCCTGCCTTCGGACTGCCGAAAACCAGCACCTTTGTCGGCCTCATCTTCAACCCGACCTTCTCCGCCTCGCCACTGTGGTCCACGAGGGCAAAGACCTGGAGGCCCTTCCCCGCAAAGGCCGCCCGCAGCCGCCGCACCGTCTCGTCCACGGAATGCCGGCTCCGCACCAGAACCAGCCCGAAGTTTTTCCCCATCACAATAACCTCCAAGAGTGGATTCACACCCAGGAATCTTTGACCAAGGCCCCGCCGCAGTAGTCGCTGATTTTCTTAGCGGCCTTTGCGGCTTGTCTTAGCGCCCTTGGCGGTTCTAGCCTTGGCCGGGCTGGCGCAGTTGCGACGAGTCCTGAGGTTCCCAAGCATCATCCGACCTCGACGAGGCCATAAGTATGCTGCCACCGCGCCCGCATCTGCACCAGAGCACGGCTGATTTCTTCCGACGAAATCTCGGCGTTCGGCTCCGCGAGCACAGCCGCGGCTTCGCGCTTGGCGGCTTCAAGCAGTTGGGCATCGCGAATGATGTTGGCGACGCGGAAGCTGGGCAGCCCCGCCTGGCGCGTGCCAAAAAACTCGCCCGGACCGCGGAGTTCAAGGTCGAGTTCGGCAATCTGAAATCCGTCGTTGGTCCGCACCATCGCGTCGAGTCGCCGCTGACCCTCTTCGGTGACCTTGCCCCCGGTCATCAGAACGCAATACGACTTGGCGGCGCCGCGTCCGATGCGCCCGCGCAACTGGTGCAACTGGGCGAGGCCAAAGCGCTCGGCATGTTCGATGACCATGACGGTGGCGTTGGGCACGTCCACCCCGACCTCGATGACCGTGGTCGCGACCAGAATCTGTAGCTCACCCTTCTGGAACATGCGCATGACCTGTTCCTTCAATTCGGTGTCGAGACGCCCGTGCAGCAGGCCAACTTTAAGGTCAGCAAAGATGCGACCGCTCAGTTCGCGGTACATCTTGATCGCTGCCTTGAGTTCGCTTTCCTCGTTTTCGGAAATCACGGGATAGACCACGTAGGCCTGATGCCCAGCCGTCACCTGCTTGCGCACAAACTCCCACACTTTGGGTGACTGATCGTCCGCGACACAACGCGTGACGATCGGCGTACGCCCCGGCGGAAGTTCGTCCAGCACACTGAGATCGAGATCGCCATAAAGCGTGAGCGCCAGCGTGCGCGGGATAGGCGTCGCAGTCATAACCAGAACGTCAGGCTCGGGAGGAGCCGCACGGCCTGTGTGGGGCCGGGTCCCTTCGGCTCCGCTCAGGGCGGGCTCTGACCCGGCCATGCCGAGCGCAGCTCGGCTGCTCTCGTCCCCCTCCGACGACTTCTTCATCAGCTTCAGCCGCTGCATCACCCCAAACCGATGCTGCTCATCCACAATGACCAGCCCCAACTTGCCAAACTCGACGTTCTCTTCCAGCAGCGCATGCGTGCCGATGACCAACTGCGCATTCCCCTGCGCGATGTGCCGCCGAATCTCCCGCTTGCGGTCCGGCTCGAGCGAGCCGGTGAGCAAGACAATCCGGTACCCGGCATTCTCCAGAATCCTTCGCGCCAAAAAGTAATGCTGCTGTGCCAGAATCTCAGTCGGCGCCATCAGCGCGACCTGGCACCCATTCTCGATGGCGATGATCGCCGCCTCGAAGCCCACAATCGTCTTGCCCGACCCCACGTCCCCCTGCAGCAAACGTCGCATGGGATAAGGCTTCTCCATGTCTGCAGCGATCTCCTTCAGCACCCGCTTTTGAGCCGCCGTGGGATGAAACGGCAGAATCTTTCTGATCGCCGCCCGTACCCGATCGTCGAGCTGAAACGCAATCCCCGTCTGCGCCTTCTGATCGCGACGCTTCAGCTCCAGGCCCAGTTCGACGAAGAACAATTCGTCGAAGATCAGCCGGATGTGGGCCGGCGTTCGCAAGGCCTGTAAGTCCTTAAGACTCTCGCCTGGCTCGGGCCAATGCACATTCCACAATGCCCCCCGTGGCGACACCAGCCCCATGCGGCCGCGCACGGCTGCCGGAATCGGCTCCGGCAAATCCGGCGTCAGATTGTCGAGCGCCGTGCGAATCGCCTTGCGAAACCACCGAGGCGTCAGCCGTCCCTGCCCGGCCGATTCGTAGATGGGAACGATGCGGCCGACCTCCAACGACTCGGCCGCCTTCTTCTCGGCGCCGTTGTCGCTGCCGTCGCTCGGATCTCCTAGAATTTCGAACTGTGGCTGGATGATCTGCAGTTCGCGGCTACGCTGGTCTTCCTCGATCTTCCCGTACAACGCGATCATCTGCCCCGGCTTGAATTTGTCCTGCAGGTAGGTGGCATGAAACCAGAGACAGCGGAGGCGCGCGCGACCCTGACCAACGGTGAGCTGAAAAATCGGCATGCGGCGCGTGCGGAAAAGCCCCGAATTGCGTACTTCCGCGATCACGGTCGCCATCTCGCCCGGCCGCAACTCCGCAATCCCGCGCGGGTTCAGCCGGTCCTCATACCGAAATGGCAGATAGTGGAGCAGGTCCCCGACCGTGTGGATCCCCTTCGCCCCGAGCACCTCCCCGATGCGCGGACCCACGCCCTTCACATACTGCACCGGAGTGGAGAGTTCGAGCATGCGCTATGATTCCGTGGGTGTCGCGGAGAGAGACGCGGCACAAAGAATGGTAGCAGGAGCTAATGGTGGCCGCAGGCGGACTCCCCAATCTGGTAGCGGAGCAAAGTCAGAAAGCTGGACTCGTTCAGGGGCGACCCTGCGATGCTGCCAATTGGCGCCCCCCGATCCCGCCAAAGCCGGGCAGTACAAAGCGGTGGGGCGAGTTGCGCAAGATGCAAGAAGAAAGAGCGCGGACTCAAAACCACCGGGTGCCGGAACTACCGCCCCTGGCGTGAATTGACAATGAATCTTGTTTTGTGAGGTGCAGCGTTGGGAAAATACGGCCTAGTTGACCGCCGCACGTTCGTAAAGACAGCCGTCGCCACGGCGGCCTCTGTGGTGTTACCGCGAGCGTTGAATGCACGGTTACCTTCGCTCCCTTCTCGAGAAGCGGGCTTGTCGCTTCTCGGAAATCGATTTCTCTCGCATGTCTCTCTGGTTCGGGTGAATCAGATCGAAGTCAGTCCAGATCGATCCATCGGCGAGGACGAATCCGCTGATAATACGGTTGAAAAGGTTCGCGCCAGACGCGACGCATTCTCCAAAGGCTGCCCTGATGGACGAATGACCTGGGGTCTTACCTGGCTCGCGCTCACCGATCCGCGACAACAGTATAAAGAGGTTCGGCGTCTGCTTGCGCAGTATCACGACCGACATAGCGACGAAATTACTTTCAACCCGGGCGGTTATTTCGCGCCGATGTACAACACACGCGAGAACATCCGGCGCAATATCCACGAAGCCCTGAAGCTCCTATCAGACATGGTGGGCGGGGGATATCGTCCGCAGAGCATTGTTGCCGGCTTCATGGACGCGGAAAATCAGAGGCTGTTGGCAAGTGACGAGGGAATCCACGTATGCCAGGGGCAGATTTGGAGCCAGCACGCCATCGACAATGGCGACGGCGATGGTGGGATCAGCTATCCCTACTATCCGAGCCGCGAGCATTATCTGAAACCGGCACAGGGGAAGAACGATTTTATCGATTGTGTGTGCCTCGATGGCTGGACCTGCGACTTTCTGGCCGCTCGCCGCAATGGCTTTGAGGGTGGCTTCAACAGCCGTATGGGTGTGGGCCCGATTGAAACGGTCGGTAATCTGGGAACGGAGCGCGGCCGCAAGGAGATGCTCGATACAACGGCTACGCACTTCGACACCGGTTTGAGTCTTAACGGATTTGCCTGGGTCACTGCGATTTGGGAAGTATCGATCGGCCACCACGAAGACCTCACTTATTGGCTTGAACAAGTCCTAAATCGCTGGCCGGGCACGAAAGTTATTACTGAAGGGGAGTTTGGCCTGACGTGGCGCGAGCACTACAAGGACAACTCGAAGATCGACTATCGCTTCGTCCAGCGTGGAACGGGCGCTCCCGGATCAGAAAAGGGCAAGGAAATACGCTGGTTCATGAACAAAGAGTTTCGCCTGGCACTTTTGCGCGACCTAGAGGCAAACGGTAGAGAGGAAGTGATCGATTTCACCCGCTATGACATGCCGGCCCATGAGCCACAGGGGCTAGAACGAGAGTGGAGCCTCATGAATGTCATGAATCAGAAAAACACTCGGCCGGGCGATAAACCGAAACCATTACCGCAACTGCCGCCCGAGGATCAACAGCTTATTTTCAGCCGATACCCTAAACTGAGGACGACCGGGTGATGTTTTCATGAGGCATTTGGCTAAGTTCGATTCTGTTCTTGGCGTTCGTCCCACCCGACGGAGGTTGCGCTCACGAGGGGTGGGAAGCGCCAGTGATGACGCAGTGACCATCGCATGGCTTCAATTGAGGTAATGTCGCCATGGTGCTCGTTGGCCCGGTTCTACAGTTCCACCTGTACCACGAATTACACTAGGCTACCTGGATGGCTGCGGCGAGGCGCGCTGCTGCCCACAATCCCTGCCGAGGTACTCCGGTGTCTAAATCATCGGTGCTGGTCAATTTCATCCAGGCGCTGCTAGCGATCGTGTTGGGCAACGTTGTGTATTTCATCCTCGCCCCGTCTTTTCCGTCCGCGGCCCGCCACCGTCCATTCCAGACCGACCTGGGCCTGCTGGTGGATTTCTGGTTCTGCCTCGTTGCTTATGGTTTGATCCGCACCGCCAGGAAGTGGAGGTAGACACGCGCTTCACCCAACTCACTGAAATCCGGTTACTTTCGGAACCTCGGTAGTTCCCTTTCCCGACCTTACAATCCCCCTACATGCAGAAAATCGCCGTCCTGTACGACGCGGGCCAGGCTGTGCTCTCGACCTTTGATTTGGACGAGGTGCTGAGCCGGATACTGGGCATCGCGCGTGACTTTTTTCATCTGCAGAACGCGGCCATCCTGCTGCTCGACCAGGAGGCCCGGCAGTTGTGTGTGCGTTCCCAGATCGGCTGGGACGACGGTCAGGACAAGTCCTGCCTGGGATGGCATGAAGGCATCACCGGCGCTTCCGTATTGAAGAAGCAGCCTATCTACGTTCCCGAGGTCAGAAAGGACTCGCGCTACGTCTGCCGTGCCCGGTCCACGCGCTCCGAACTGGCGATTCCCCTCATGGTGCGCGACGAGGTCGTCGGAGTGCTGGATTGCCAAAGCGAGCGCCTGGACCATTTTGACCGAGAAACTATTGACCTGCTGACCATGTTTTCAACCCAGGCGTCGATTGCGCTTCAGAATGCGCGACTCTATTCGTTAGAACGACAACGGGCAAGGCAACTCGAAGCCATCAACGCCATCGCGCAACAAAGTACCGCCGTCATCGATCTGGAGGACTTGCTGGCTCGCGTGTGCTCGGAAATTCAGCGTGCGTTTCAAGTGCCGCACGTCTCGCTTTGGTTGCGCGAGGACGGCGACTTGGTGCTGCGTGCGCAGCATGGCCTGCTCACGCCCCTGCTCCCCGCGGGCGGCCGCCTTCCCGGCGAGTGCGAACCCCGCTTACGAGCGTTGGGATCTGGCGAGACCCTCATCGAGAACGATCTGAGCGCCGCCCCGCGGTCCTTCAAGCTGTTTGCCGAGTCTGCCTCACAGATGAGTATTCCGCTGATTTCGTTTGGGCAGACGCTGGGCGTGCTTGCCCTGCATAGTTCCGAGCGCAACGCGTTTCGCAAGAATGAACTGCAGTCGCTGGAGGCGGTGGCCGATATCTGCGCCAGTTCTATTCAGAACGCCCATTACGTCGAACGCATCCGCAAACTTTCCTATCTCGACGGGCTGACCGGCATCTTCAACCGACGCTACTTCGAGTTACGCATCCAGGAAGAGATTGAGCGCGCCCGACGCTGCCAGGCGGGGATGGCGGTAATCATCGCCGACATCGACCAGTTTAAGAAGTTGAACGACGAATTTGGGCACCTGCTCGGCGATGAGGTACTGCGGCAGGTTTCTTCGCTGTTTCACCAGCAGTTGCGGAAAATTGACGTGGTGTGCCGCTATGGGGGAGAGGAGTTCGCGATACTGCTTACCAACACGACTGCGCAGCATGCGATGGGTGTAGGGGAAAAGTTGCGCAGGGTCGTGGAAGGTTGGCAGTTCCCGGGAGTGCCGCGGACGGTGACGATCAGCGCTGGCGTCGCCGCTTTCCCCGAGCACGGCAACAGCCGCGACGAGTTAGTCCACGCCGCCGATAAAGCGCTGTATGCCGCCAAGCAGGCAGGCCGCAACCTCGTTTGCCTCACCGGGCTCGCCCGCTCGGCCTCACGAAGCCTGTAGCCCGATCCAATCGACCGCTAGAGGTCCATTCTGTACGTCCGCATTACCTGGCGCATCCGGTCCATTTCCATCCTGAGTTTGTGCTCTTCGCTCCTGAGCAGTTTCCGCTGCTGCTCGGCCTGCTTGTGGGCTTCCTCGCGGATCTTTCTCTGCTCGTCGCAGAAGGTCTTCCGCACTTCTTCCGCCGACTTGCGAGCCTGTTCCGCCGCCAGCTCCATCTGCGGCCGCAGCTTGGCGATCTCGGTTTCCAGTTTGCCCAGCTCGATCGCTGACTCGGCACGGATCGTAGGACCGTCTAAGCTTTCTTCCAGCAACTCCCCGGATTCCTTGGCGTGGGGCAGCGTCAGGTTGAGGTTCTGTTCCTTTTTCTCGCGGATTAACCCCACGCTCACGGAATTGCCATTGTGCGATCGTATGGCATGGGTGAAGTCGCTGGTATCGTGGATGGCTTGGTCGTTCACCTTCACGATGACGTCCCCAGCATGGAAACCTGCCTTCTCCGCTCGGCTACCCTTATCCACCGCGCGCACCAGCACTCCATTGCCGTTCTTCACCCCGAAAAACTCGCCCAGCTGCGGCGTAATATTTTCCACCGTCAGACCGCTGCGTGCCGACTGCGTCACCACCACCATGTTGATGGAAGGAATGTCGATATCCGGAAGGTGTACGTCTGGAATTACCATGGGGAAGTCTTTCACCTTAGGGCCGACGAAGGAGAATTCCTTGTGCTTATCGGCCAATTGCACCTTCACTGTCATGGGTTGGCCGTCGCGGCTCAAGCCGAAGAGTACGACGCGCCCGGGCGGAGTCTCGTGGATCATCCGGCGCAACTGCGCCCCGCTTTCAACCGTCGTGCCGTTCATGGTGAGAATGACGTCGTGCTCTTTGATCCCCGCCTTGCCAGCCGGAGCATCCTGGTCGACCATCGTCACCTCGACGCCCTTCTCTTCTTTCAGTTTCAACGCGCTCAAACGCTCGGTGGTGACGTCGGCGATGTCGACCCCGAGATAGGAACTTGTGCCGGCGTCCTCACTGGAGAATGTGAACGACTGCGCCGAAGAATCTGTCGGCCAGTTTTGTGCCGCGTGCGAAAAGCTGAGCAGTAACGGCAACAACACGATGCTGGTCAAAACGTGTTTGCACATAGTCGTGACCTCAAGATTCATTGTTGATGGTTGATTTCTCGATTGTTGATTGAAAAACCGCCTAGGCCAGGGTCTTGGGTCTCAATCAACAATCAAAAATGAACAATCAAAATCGTCGTCAGTGACCGGCGCGCTTAAAGGAAATATCGCCGGTCGACGTGTGCACCTTCAGCGTTGGACCCCCGCCGTTCAGCTTGCCGTCGGCTGTAAACGTCTTCGGCTCCCACTGTCCACCTTCGCTGTGGATGTGAATATCGGGGAACTCAGAAGTGATGCGGTGCCCGTTGGCCAGGTCCACGCTCGCCCAGACGTTGACCGCAACGTCGGAAGCGATATAGACCGTGATATCGCCCGCGCCCGTGTCCAGTTGGGAATCGCGGCGCTCGCCACCCGTATTCACCAACTTCACGGTGATCCCGCCCGCGCCCGTTTCCGCCTGGGCCGAAGGCACGCCGTAAAGTTCGATCCCGCCACCGCCCGTCTGAGCATGAACATGTCCCTTGGCCGACGTCAGATGGATGCTGCCGCCGCCAGTCTCAATCTCCGCCGGACCGCCAATCTCGCTCAAGTCTACGCCACCACCGCCGGTCGAAACCTTCACCTTCCCATTGACTTGGTGCACTTCGATGCTACCGCCGCCTGTTTCAATGATCGCTCCCTGCCCTCCGGAGCGGATCTCGACGCTTCCGCCGCCGGTCTCCGCCACAACCTTACCATTGGCTCGCTTGACCTCAATGGAGCCGCCTCCGGTGTGCAGCCCGAGATCGCCGCTGACCGTACCCACGTCGATCGATCCGCCGCCAGTTTCGGCGTATACGCCTCCGCCGATGTCATCGAGGTGCATGCTGCCGCCGCCGCTCTGCGCTTCCACTTTGCCGGTGAGCCCGGTGGCCTCGACATTACCACCTTCAGTCTCAAGCTTCACCAGCGCCATTTCACGCGGAACCATGACGGCAAACTCCGAGGAACAATGGCGCGGCTGTCTTCCACCCTGCCAGTCTCCTACGATCCACGCCGTGTCGCCCTTCACATAGGCGGTAATCTTGTAATTCTCGAACTGACGACGGGCGTCCTGCTCAGAAGAAGTGCCAAAACGAGTATGAACGACGTAATTGATGCCCTGCTGCTGCCCACCCCGCACAACCACGGAACCCATGTCGACTTTCACCCGCAAGTTCTTCACCGCAGCCAGCGACCCCGTGACCTCCTGACCCCAGGCTCCGCCTTCGCGGGATATATGTGACTCCTGCGCCACGCCCAGCGGCGCAAGCAGGGCCAGCACACTCCCCAGCCCAACGATTTGTAGCGCACGTTTCAAATCTCCCACCTCAATTCTCGCCATCTCTTGCGAATATTCTTCGTTCTGCAATTAGTCTTTCCTCAGACTCTCTTTTACCGCCTTGGGAAGGGCACGGCTTCAGCCGTGCCGTCTAAGCCACGCTCCCCGCCGGCTTTAGCCGCTGAGGGAAGCTCTTGAGCAACATTTCTGAACCGCTCCTAGTCGATCTCAGGCAACTGCGCCAGCATGGTGCGGGCTTGCGACTTGATGTAAGTGCTCTGATCCTTCGCAGCCAGCGCCATCAGTACCCCCCGCACGCTGCCGTCCGCCTTCACCGGTTCGATCAGCCGCAGGGCCTCGATGCGCAACCCCGAATTCGAGTCGTTAACCAGGGCCCGCAGCACGGCATCGCGCACGTTCGTGTCAGTCTTGACGTAATTGCCCAGCGCGTCCAGCGACTTCAACCTTACTCCCGGATTGGTATCATTCTGCAGCGCATAGATCAGCGCTTCGCGCACCTGCACATCACCCGGTCTCTGCGCCAGCAAATCGACCGAGTCCACGCGCACGCCCGAGTTGTAGTTGTTGCGCGCGGCATACAGCAGCAGTTGCTGGATCTTTTGATCGTTCAGCGATCCCTGGACTTCCTGGGTCGATACCGCGTTGTACTTGATGCTGACCTGATTTGTGGCTGGGTCTGTGACGATGGAACTGATTCCGGCGATGGAAGCGTCGCTAACCACCGGCTGCGGCTTAGGGCCCTGTCCTGTATCCGTTGTCCCGCGCGGGATCACTTTGTAAGCTGTTCCAACTCCACCCGCGAACCCGAGAATGAGAATCGCGGACGCCAGCGCGGGCGAGAAGTGTACCTGCCGCAGCCAGTGCGCGGGATCGAACGGCAGCCGGCTCCAGAAGGTGCCTTGCTGCGCCGTCTCCAGCGCCTCTTGCAGGCGCATTCGCGAAGACGTCAGCAGATTGGGTGTGGGATCGGCAGCGCGATCCTGCGAGAGCAGCGCATGGAACTCCTGCTCCGCCTTCAGTTCGGCTGCGCAGTCAGCGCAGCGGGCCACGTGCTGTTCCATTTCATGGCGCGCGTCGTCCGCCAGTTCGCCATAGACCTGGAGCACAATATTCTCTCGAACCCATTCACATTTCATCGTTGCACCTTTAGCTTCGAGCTCTGAGCCATGAGCTTCGAGCTATCCTGAACCCTCGAAGCTCGCGGCTCGTAGCTCACAGCTACCTCATATCCGCCAGCGCCCCGCGCAACTTCTGCGTGGCTCGGAAGAGGGTATTTTTGGCGGTCTCTTCCGTCGTATGCAAAATCTCGCCTACGGTACGCAGCTTCAATCCGTGGTAATGCTTCAGTTCAAAGACCATGCGCTCGCGCGGCGTCAACTTCTCGAGCGCCCCGGCGATCCGTGCGCCTAACTGCCGCCGCATCAAATCGCGCTCCGGATTCGCTCCCGCGCGCCCGTCGGCGACCTGATCCAGCAGGTCGTACTCGCCGCCGTCGGAATCTTTCGCGACCGGTGCGTCCTCTTTGCGCACGGTTTTTTTGCGCAAGTGGTCGAGGCACAGGTTCGTCACGATCCGGTAAATCCATGTATAGAAGGAACACTCGAACCGAAAATTTCCGATGTTCTTGTAGGCCTTGAGAAACGCGTCCTGGTAGACGTCCTGAGCGTCCTGCTCGGTCCCCGTGAGATGGAGAGCGAGTCGCAACACCGCCTGGTCATAGTGGCGCACGAGTTCCTCGAAGGCAGCGCGGTTCCCGCGCTGGGCCTCTCGGATCAGCATCGTGTCGTCTATGCGGCGTGCTTGCCCAGCCATGCGGCTAGTGGGGTCCTCTCCGACTACGCCACCGCTGACTCTCTCTCTACTCTCACTCGTTCTCGAGTGGGCCCGTTCGCCAATCGCAAGTGGTACTACCCATGCATCGGCCGGCATTTTCGTGTCGTGTCCTCTACGCGCCCGGTGTATATGCCATATCCGGGCTTGCACAGGAATAGACGGAGAATCAGTGGAACCGTGAGCAGAAATTATAGGCCGTACAGGGATTTTTGGGGGCCCTAGGTGATTCTAGGAC
>Ga0209698_10006788_pt1 | contig 12111 bp, 18 predicted proteins | sample LitLauG_LLR_2012_FD_187203 | JGI IMG/M metagenome (GOLD analysis project Ga0209698, IMG submission 187203) | Freshwater sediment microbial communities from Pennsylvania, USA - Little Laurel Run_MetaG_LLR_2012 (SPAdes) (version 2) | ecosystem: Environmental > Aquatic > Freshwater > Creek >...
CGCAACACGCCGTGCGCTGCTGGATGCTGCGGGCCGAAATTGATGGTGAAGGTGCGCTTTTCCGCAACCACTTCGGCTTCGGCGCCGAGATTGGAAACGTCGTCAGCCATTGGCGTCGCCTGACTTGGCCTTTTCGTCGCCCGGCAAGGTCATGCCTTCCCAGGGCGACAGGAAATCGAAATTGCGGAACGCTTGGGTGAGCGTCACCGGTTCGTAAACAACGCGCTGCTGCTCGGCATCGTAACGCACCTGCACCTCGCCCGAGAGCGGGAAATCCTTGCGCAAGGGGTGGCCCTGGAAGCCGTAATCCGTGAGCAAGCGGCGCAAGTCAGGGTGTCCCGCAAAAAGGATGCCGTACATGTCAAAAGCTTCGCGCTCGAACCAATCGGCGCAGGGAAAAATGCCGACGATCGAGGTGATCGGCGTTTGCTCGTCGGTCTGCAGCTTGAGCCGAATGCGATGATTGAGCTGCATGGACAGCAAGTGATAAACCACATCAAAGCGCTTGGGCCGCTCTGGATAGTCGACGCCGCAAATATCGATGAGGGTTGTGAACCTGCAGCCCCGGTCTTCGCGCAGGAAAGTCAGCACCGGCGCTATTTTATCGGCTGCGACATCCAACGTCAGCTCGCCCAAAGCGAGTGACTGGCCGGTGATGGCGCTGGTCATGGAGGCGGCGACGTGGGCGCCTAAGGCCTCAAGATCGCTCATCGCTCGATCGTCCCTTGGCGACGGATTTTGCGCTGCAATTGCAAGACGCCGTAGACCAAGGCTTCCGCGGTGGGCGGGCAGCCGGGCACATACACATCCACCGGAACGATGCGGTCGCAGCCGCGCACCACCGCGTAGCTATAATGATAATAGCCCCCGCCATTGGCGCACGAGCCCATGGAGATTACGTAGCGCGGCTCCGGCATCTGATCGTAGACTTTGCGCAACGCCGGGGCCATTTTGTTGGTGAGCGTGCCGGCAACGATCATCACATCCGATTGCCGCGGCGAGCCACGCGGCGCAGCGCCAAAACGTTCAAGATCGTAACGCGGATTGCCCGCCTGCATCATCTCGACGGCGCAGCATGCGAGGCCGAAGGTCATCCACATCAGTGAACCGGTGCGCGCCCAGGTGACGACGTCATCGAAAGCGGCGACTAAGAAGCCCTTGTCGGCCAGTTGGTTTGAAAGGCCGGTATAAAACGGATCGTCTTCTTTGACCGGGTAGCCGCCCTCCACGCCCGCGCGCGCGGCGTCGCCGAAAGCCTTGGGGTCGCTCATTCCCATTCGAGCGCGCCTTTCTTCCACTCGTAGATAAAGCCAACAGTCAGCACGCCCAGGAACACAATCATCGACCAGAATGCGAACGGCCCGACCTCGGGCGGCAACTTCTTCAACGCCACCGCCCAGGGAAACAGGAACGCGACCTCAAGATCAAAGATAATGAAGAGGATCGACACCAGGTAAAAGCGCACGTCGAATTTCATGCGCGCGTCGTCGAATGCGTTAAAACCGCACTCGTAGGCAGAGACCTTTTCCTTGTCCGGATGCTTCGGGGCAAGCACCCAAGCAGCGATTAGGAAGCCTGCGCCCATGGCCGCCGCGATCAGCAAAAAGATGACGATCGGCAAGTAATTGGTCAGATCGAGGCCCATGCGGTCCACCTAGGCGCGTTCGCTTGCGACAGCCAGCCTCGCTGGCGCCGCGGCTGCGAAATCGCGCCGGACGCTAGTGGCGCCCGCCGCCGATGTCCACGCAGGAATGTCTTGAATTTTCAAGGCGCGATGGCGCGAGTGACGGGGCTCGAACCCGCGACCTCCGGCGTGACAGGCCGGCGCTCTAACCAACTGAGCTACACCCGCGGACTTTGGCGGTCGCGCGAAACGGTGGGGGTTAGGCCATGGCGCACCCCCGGTCAAGCGCGGGGCGAGGCGGCGTTTTCGGAACCGCCCTTTAAGGCGCGGCAGTAGTTTGCGGTGGAGCTTCCGCGCCGCCGGGATCGTCCCACCAGCGCCCCGACGCAGACGCCAGGCGCAGCAGCGCTTCCATGCGGTCATCGGGCAGGAATTCCTCCCCGGCCCCTTGGTCGCGGACCCCAACAAAGGTTTCCCCCTGGCTGCCAAAGGCCAAGACGGCCTGGCCGGCGTCACAGCCCGCTCTCGCGCAGCCAACAAATACCAGAGCTTGAGCGCCGCCGCCCACCACCAGACGCGACGGCTGGGCGTCGACCAAATCGCGGCTGAGGCGGGCGCGCTCATCGTCGGAGAGATCAAGCCTCGTCAAAGCATAGCGCTCCATGCCCGGTGATCTGACGAACGCGTCAAAGCTCTGGCCGCGATGGCCGCTCAGGTCGATTGTTTCGGTAGCAGCGTTTGCGTTCTCAGGCTCAAGCCTCGGCGCGCGGCTGCACGCAGACGCTAGTACCGCCAAGCACGCGAGCGCGAGGGTTCGCCAAGGCATGAGCCAAAGCTACACCCTAGCGCGCGGCGGCGCAAAAACGTGTTGCGCTAAAGCGGTCGCTGCTGCTCGCGCCTGGAGCGAAGCCGTGGGCGGTGACGGGATCGAACCGCCGACCCTCTCGGTGTAAACGAGACGCTCTACCGCTGAGCTAACCGCCCGCTAGCGGCACTCCTCTGAGCGCGCGCGCCCCGAAGCGCAAGCTTAAGCTTGGTTTTTCACCATCGCCGCCAGAAAGGCCTGCGCTTTTGGGGTGGCGCCGGACGCCTCGCTCGGCACGTCTTCGCAGAACTTGACCCAAGGTATGCGGCTCTCGGCGCCGTACTGATATTGGATGGGCGCCGCGTTGGGGTCGTCGAGCGAACCGATGGTCACATAAAAGCTGGCTTCGGGCTGGTTATAACTGAACGACAGCGGCGTCCCACAATCGCGGCAATAGGCGCGGGTGGCCAAGTTGGAGCTTGCGAACACGCCAGGCGCGCCCTTGGTCCACGCAAAATCTTTTTTGGGCGCGCCTGCCAACGCGGCAAACAACCCGCCGGTCGCGCGCTGGCACATGCGGCAATGGCAGACATGCGCTTTCTGCGGCGCCACGTAGAGGGCGTAGCGGACCGCGCCGCATTGACAGCCTCCGACAGCGACCGCTGTTTTGACTTCGCTCATAGCGCCCGCTCTAACCGCCCGGCGCCAGCCGCACAACCTAGGTGCTCGAAGGGGATGGTCATGAGTTCTCAAATGGGCGCGCTTGCCGGGGTGCGCGTGCTCGATCTGTCGCGCGTGCTCGCCGGTCCGTGGGCGACGCAAATCCTGGGCGACCTCGGGGCCGAGGTGTTAAAGATTGAAAAGCCTGGTTGCGGCGACGACACCCGCGCCTGGGGGCCGCCCTTTTTGACCACGGCCCAAGGTGAACGGGGCGACGCCGCTTACTTCCTCGCCGCCAATCGCAACAAGCGCTCAGTAAGCATCGATTTTGCAAAGCTGGAAGGCCGCGACTTGGTTCGACGACTGACGCTGCACTGCCAGATCCTGGTTGAGAATTTCAAAACCGGCGGCTTGGCCAAATACGGCCTCGATTTTGAGAGCGTGCGGAAACTCAATCCCAGCCTGGTTTATTGCTCGATCACCGGCTTCGGGCAAAGCGGGCCTTATGCGCAGCGCCCTGGCTACGATTTCATAGTTCAAGCGATGGGTGGGCCTATGAGTTTGACCGGCGACCCAACCGGCGAGCCCGTCAAATCGGCGCTGCCGATCGCCGACCTTTTCACCGGCATGTATGCCACGACGGCCATGCTTGCCGCGCTTCGCCACGCTGAGCGCACCGGGGAAGGCCAACAGCTCGACATAAGTTTGCTTGATTGTCAGATCGCAGCGCTCGGCAATCTAGGCGCCAATTATCATCTGACCGGCGAGGCGCCGCAGCGGTTTGGCAATGCGCACGCGAGCCTTGCGCCCTATCAGGTGTTTCCAACCGCCGACGCGCACTTGGTTCTGGCGGTCGGCAACGATGCCCAGTTCCGCGCCTTCTGCTCTGTCGCCGCGCTTGGACTTGCAGACGATCCGCGATTTTCGACCAATGCAGCGCGGGTCGAACATCGCGCGCTTCTCTCCGCAGCCATTGGCGCTGCAATGCGACGCCGTCCTAGCGCATTTTGGCTGTCGGCGCTTGAGAAGGTCGGGGTGCCGTGCGGGCCCATAAACACGCTGCTTGAGCTCTTCGCTAACCCCCAAGTGGCGGCGCGCAATGTCGTTGAAACCGTCGTGCGCCCCAACGGCGACACGCTGCGCCTGAGCGCAAGCCCGTTGCGGATGTCGCAAACGCCGGCGCAAACCTACGCTGCGCCACCCCAACTCGGACAAGACACGGAAAGCGTTTTGAGAGAGCTGCTCGGCGCGAGCGACGCAGATTTGCTCTTATGGCGTCAAGCTGGGATCATTTGAACTCGTTGAGAGCCGCGCCTCTTTTGGGGCGACGGCGCAACAGGCGCCTGGCGCCAATGTTGACGCCCTGCGTTCGGAAAGAAGCCCAAAAGCGCCGGATTGGCGCGCGTCCAAAACAGAGCCGCGAACTCGCGAGGCGTCCCCAAGCGGGGACATTGGCGTCGATCGGCGGGGGAAAAATCGTCACCTCTTCAGGAGAACACGCACCAACAATCCAGGCCCTGGATTGCGGGAGCGCCATCCTTCAGCGACTGTGCGCAAACTTGACTTTCGGCGAAATCGGTTCGCACGGAGAAATGGCGGGCGTTGATTGGGTGGTTGGAAGCTATGGCCGAGTTTACTGATCGCTTAACTGCCGAACATGAGGCGATGATTGTGCGCCAGAGCGTGTTCTTTGTCGCTACGGCCGCCGGGGAAGGTCGGATCAACCTTTCGCCGAAGGGTTATGACAGCTTCCGCATATTGGGGCCCCAGCGCGTGGCTTGGCTGGATCTCGGGGGCTCAGGAAATGAGACCCACGCCCACCTGGCCGCGGATGGGCGCATCACGATCATGATGTGCAATTTTCAACAGCCGGCGCTGATTTTGCGGATTTATGGCCGCGGCCGCCCGGTGCTTCCCATGGATCACGATTGGGACGCAGTGGCCGCGTTCTTCACCCTTTTGCCCGGAACCAGACAGATCTTCGACGTCCAGATAGAGAGCGTGCAGACAAGTTGCGGTTGGGGCGTTCCCATCATGTCGCTCGACCATGAGCGGGAGACCTTAAAGAGGTATCACCAGGTCCAAGACCCCACCGCGTGGGTGGAGAAATACCAGGCCCGCACGCGAAGCATCGATGGCTTATCCACCCGCGCGACTGACCGGTTCATCAAAGGCGAATGAGCAAAACGCCTAAAAGGGGCTACTGCCAATAGGCACACGCCCGGATGCTCTCCGGAAGCTTTGGGCCCAACTTTGATTGCGATTGCGACATGCAAAATCGCCTTCAAAGCGAAGGCGACGCGGGGGACGCACGCGCCATGTCCGGAAATGGACCTGAAAATGTCTCAAACGCGCGCTGCGGCGCCTCGTGCAATTGCTGAGCGCGCCCCGATGTCGCAAAGGACAAGCGGACCGCGGGGGGACGCTCGCCCTGCGGCCGCATCATTCAGTAGCCGGCCTTCTCCTTGCGATGAAGATCGGTTGCAGAAAGCCAAGAGTGGCGCCTCAGCATGACCTCGCTTACGACTGCTACTTTTTCACCCTTGGCCTTACGCGGATGAGTTCATGAGCGCTTTGGTCTGGCTATTGTTCGCGATCACCGTTGGATTGGACGTCTGGGGGCAAACCGCGTTCAAATTCGGTTTGACCAGCATTGAGAGCGCCGGCCTCGAACGGCCTTTTTGGCTAAGCGTCGCACTCTCCCCTTGGATCATCGCCGGTTTCCTAAGCTACGCTGTAGAGGCTTGCTGCTGGATGTATGTGGTGGGCCATGCGCCGCTATCGGCCGTGGGCCCGATGGCCGCGCTCTCCTACGTCGGCGCCGTGGCGGCGGGACGGCTTTTTCTGGGCGAGCGCCCGAGCGCCAGGCGTTGGGCAGGCGCGGGACTTATTACGCTGGGCGCTTGTCTATTGGCGGTCAGCCTTGGTTGAACCTAAACCGCCGGAGGGAGGACGGCTTCGAGCGATCGTCGCCTGGCTCGCGTTTCTAATTGCGGAGACCGCGACACAAGTGGTTTTCAAGATCGCCGGGGCAAGCATTAGCCTCGATGGCGGCCTTCGCGCCCTCATCTACCATGCGGCGGCGTCGCCGTGGGTCTGGGCAGGTTTTGCGCTCTATTTGGTCGATTTCTTCCTTTGGCTCACAATTCTGAATGAATCGGACCTTGGACGGGCTTACCCGCTCACTTCTTTAGTTTATTTGACAACGCTCTTTGCGGCAGTAGTGCTCTTCCATGAGCAGCTTACCGCTATTCGAATTCTCGGGGCGGCCACGATCATGGCGGGCGTCGCCGTCGTCCTGGCGGACGAAAAGTCTATGAGTCAGAGCCAACCGCCCAACCATTCAAGCACTGGAGCCTCGTTGGCGCAGAACCATGACTGAGCACCGACCAGCGAGGTCCTTGCGGCTTTTGAAGAACCCGTGGGACGCAGTTCCAGCGGCGATGGCGCTTGGCCAATTTGCCTACGTGATCGCGGTGTTTGTGTTCTGGAACCATCTCTCCTGGCCCCAACGCGCGCTCGCAGGGCTCGGATGGTCCTTCTGCATCGGTTGGAGCCTCGACTCGATTGCGCATAATTTCATCCACAACAAGTTCTTCTTTTCCGAGAAGCTCAATATAGCCATGTCCTTCGTCATCTCCTGGACGCTTGGCATTTCCCAGGTGATGCACGAACACATTCACTGGCGCCACCACGCCGGCAATGCCGATTATCCCGACCAACAGGGACAAACCATCGATCCTATTTCCGTCTACAAATTCGGCGCCGATCGCAAGGCCGAGCCGATGATCAGCTATGTGTTTCTCGCTTTTCTGCGTGATGATGATCCGTTCACGATTGCCCGCGAAATCGCAGTGCGGCGTCCAGGCGCAGCGACTATGGCGCGTTGGGAGTTCTGGACGCTGATGGCGTTTTGGGCAGTGCTGCTGGCGCTCAATTGGCAATGCGTGCTGTTCATGGCGCCGTTCTATTATCTCGGGCACTGCTTTTCGGCGCTCATTGCTTATTATGAGCACCTCGGCGCCAATCCGGAAAAACCGACCGCCACGGGCGTGTCAACATACGAGCCCATCTACAATTTCATTTTCTTGAATAACGGCTATCATGCCGAGCATCATTTTCGCCCCAAGCGACACTGGAGCGAAATGGAAACGCTACGCAGGGAAATGAGCCTTAAAGGTCAACTCGCTGACACCCGTACGATGAAGCTCCCGCACTTCCTTGGCTTTCTTGAACCTTCCTGTTTGCGCGTTCCAACCGCCAAGAAGCCCAAAGCGGCTCACGCGCTCGGCTCTTAACTTGGACGCGACGCAATGAATCGTTCGGCTATGTATACGCTCGGCGCGCCGACGCTCGGTCGGGTCGACGACGCAATTTCCCCAACCTTGGACCGAGCATAGGATCGATGCGGCGAGCCTCGCCTCTAGGCGTCATGCGCCGGGACGGGTTTCGCAGACGTCGCGGCCGTTTTCGCTGAAATGGATCACTTGCGGCAGAGGCTTGGCCACTTCGACAGCGATATAGGCGACGATGGTGTAAGTCGAAGCCGGTGGCGGCGTGAAGGCGGTGTGCACATCCAACGCGTCTGCATCGGTGGATTTGGTGACGCCAGTGACTGTGAAAAACCGCGCGGGATCGCCCGGATTGGTTTGCCGCGCCATCATAACGACGCCGTGATCGCGCCAAATCTCGGTCGGCGGCGCAAACGTGTTCGCGCCCATGACCGCGGCGGGATGCATACGCGCTTGCCAATCGGCGGCGGATTGAAAGACTGTACAAAACGGCCGCTCGGCGGGCGCCCAAGGCACGACGAAGACGTGATAGTCGCGCGGATTGAGCACTGTATAAGCCAGATTGGCTGTGGGGCACGCCGCCAGCGCCAGCATCAGCGGTAGAACCGTAATCAAGGCGCGCACATTCATGAACTCTCTCCCCCGCACACGTTTAACTTGGCGTTCCTCCTCCCGCCAGCCGCCAACCCGCGGGATCGACCCGGTTTTCCTGGCAATTCGCCGCGCCGAACCAGCACTGAAACCCGCAAGCATCTGCATTGACACGAAAAGCGCTCGCAGATGAGGCGCCTTAAGGATGAGCGCCGGGGACTTGCGCCCGCGATCGCACCTTCCCCGCCTCTCAGTTGGTGACCGGTAGAGGCGGATCGGCGATCTTCAGCAATTGCTTGCCGCGGTTCTTGCCCTCAAACAGCCTGCGCAGGGTCGCGGGAATATGCTCGAACCCCTGCTGCATATCGACTTCAACGCGAAGTTTGCCCTGCGCAAGGAGCGCGCCAAGTCCATGCACCGCCTCGCCCATGCGCGGAAAATAGTCGAGCACCAAAAAGCCTTCGAGCTTCGCGCGTTGGATCACCAGGCTCATATAGTTCTTAAGCCCCTGAACCTCACCTGTGTCGTAACCGGAGATGCCGCCACACAGCGCAATGCGCGCGCGTTGCGCCAAATTCGCGAGGCTTGCGTCCAAGATGGCGCCCCCGACATTCTCGAACACCATGTTGACGCCGTTAGGCGCGAATTGTGCAATGCGCTGGATCACGTCTTCATTTTTGTAATCGATGCAGTCATCAAGTTTGGCGCTCTCTTTCACCCAGCGCGTTTTTTCCGGGCCGCCCGCGATGCCGATTACGCGGACGCCGGCAGCCTTCAAAATTTGCCCCGCCGCTGAGCCGGTCGCTCCCGCCGCGCCCGATACTACCGCCGCCTCGCCTGGCTTAGGCTGGAGAATGTCATGCACGCCGAACCACGCCGTTATGGAGGTAAGTCCCATGACCCCGAGCGCCGTTTCCGGCGATAGACCGGCGGCGAGTGGAGTTATCGGACCGAGTTCGGTTATGCCCTTGCTCTGCACGAAATCCTGCCACCCGAACGAGCCTTGCACGAGTTGGCCTGGCTTCAGATCCGGGCGATTGGACGCCACCACCTGCCCAACGCCGCCAGCGCGTACGACTGCGCCGATGGGCACGGCGGGCAGATAGGAGTCGGCGCTGATCCACATGCGCTGGGTCGGGTCGAACGAAAGGTGCGTCACCCTCACGCGCACTTCGTCGGGCCCGAGATTGGCCAGTTCGACGTCCGACCTCGCAAAGTCACTGTCTTGCAATCGTCCTTCCGGACGCCGACGCAAAACCCAACGGCGATTCAATGTCGTCACAAGCCGCCTCCTAAACTACTGATCATTCTATTTCGTGTCAGGCAGAGAGACCACCCAGCGTCCCTCCTCCAACAAGAACTGGTACTGGCCTGCTTGGTAGGCCCGCATCAAGAATTGGGCGTCCTCGCGCAGACACAAATCCATAAATAGCGTGCGCTCAAGCCTAAGCCCTTCATCTAAGGGCAGGCGCGCACTCTCCCGGACCAGCCGCTTGGTGTGCGCTAGCGCGGTTGGCGCCAAGCCCGCGAGATGAGTGGCGGCTATCCGCGCAGCCTGCAACGCATCGGCGTGGATCTCGTGCACCAACCCCACACGTAACGCTTCGTCAGGCGTGATCGGGACGCCGGTGAGGGCAAGCCTCATCGCGTTTGCGTAGCCGACCGTCCGTGCAAGCCGCTGGGTTCCGCCCGCGCCCGGCAGGATGCCGAGCACTGTCTCTGGTTGACCCAGGCGAAAGGGGCCGCTTTGGGCTATCCGCAAGTCGCATCCTAACGCCAGCTCCATGGCGCCGCCCATGCATTCGCCATTGATCGCCGCGATCACCGGCTTTGCCATTTCCTCAATGCTGTCGATGCAGCGGTCGATGGGAGCTTTCTGGTAAGGCAAGGCGTCCCCCGGCTTAAAGCCTGCCTCTTTGAGCTGTTCGGCAAGCGCCAGGATCTCGGCGATGGAATAATGCCGCATAAAGACGCCCGCGGTCGCGCCGGTAATAACAACAGCGCGAACGGCCTCGTCGGCTGTCGCGACGGCCAGCGCGGATTCAAGTTCCAGGCAGAGCTCGGCCGTCAGAAAAATATTGCCGTCCACACCCAGCTTAATAAGGGCGACAGAACCCTCAATCCCGACTGAGATTCGCGTATAGTTCATAATCGTCCCCGAGTGGCGCCACGCTAGCCCAATGTGGGCGGAGCCATCCAGCACCGGCGGCGTCAGCCACAGGCGATGGAGGCTAATTCTCGGTAGCCTTGAATTGGCGCCAGCGGCCCCGCAATTTCGACCGGCGGCGCGACACTACAAAAGGGCCGAAGTACACGACGGCGGGTAGCGCCAAATTTTGCGACCCGCTGGCGCCCCCGCGTCTAAGCTGCCTGCGGGCCTTTGCGTGGAAGCGTCCAAGGCGCAACATCTGGACCCACCGCACATCAAATCGCTCCGAAGGAGGCTTTCGATGAAAACGCTGGCCGCGGCTTTGTGGATGTTCACCGCCATTCCATACGCAGCGCTCGCTGGCCCGGGCGGACCCGGAGGCGACCCGCAGGGCTACCTCCAACACAATCAGGCACAGGTCGCGCCGAATGGACCGCAAGATTACCGCAGAGGCAGCGACCAGATCGGCTCATTTGCCCAAATGTCGGATCTGTTGCGGGCAAACTATCGCATTGTCGCCGCTTATGAGGGCGGGCTGGTGTTGACGCGAGATGATCGCGCGTTCGTGTGCGCCTACACGCAATATAGAGAGGGCGGCGGCGGAGGTTCTCGCCTCATCAGTCAAGGCTGCAACGAAGTGCGCGAGTAGGGATACTCGAGGTAGGATCAGGCGCTTGACCGCGGGCTCCAAAGCAGTGTTGTCAGCCAGCATAAGCTGAGCGGGCCCCCCTAAGCCGAGGTGTATTGGGGTTGGCGCGCCCCGCTCTCGTGTCATCTACCTCAGTAACGCAGCGCCTCGCTTTGGCCAACGTGATTGGACGATCGCAAAGCCAGCTGGGGCGAACACAGAGGCCGCCCTAGATCTGCTTGATTTAAATCAATGACAATCTCCGCGGCCGGGATCGCCATCTCAAAGTCTTGGAGCTGGCTTTGATGAGCGCCGAAGAGACTGGCAAGGTTGGAGGTCCTGCGCTGAAGATGCGGGAGATGATCCAGCGGCTTGAGGTTGATGTTCTTGAATTTGCGTATGAAAAGTTGGGACGAATTTACACGGACGCCCGCAACGCCTGCCTCGAATGTGAAAACACGATCGATTGTTCGCGTTGGCTTGAGGCCGCGCAATCCAGGGACCGACCAGTCTTTTGTCCCAATCTCGAACGTTTCGAACGGTTTATATCTCAAAGTGTCGCCGAGGGACTGAGCCCGGAGGCGGCAATAGCGTTTCTCATCAGCGCCGAGACCGAACTTCCCCCGGAATTGACGCGACACGCCGACGGGATGGCGGCGCTGGAAGCAGCGCTTGATTTGCGCGAACGCGGCGAGCGCGGCGTCAAAATCACCGTGGCCTTGAGCGGCGAAACCTTCAGTCCTGCGGATTTCGCCAAGGCAGTTGGCGCTGAGCGCCTATCGCCCAAGAAACCGTCTGGCCGAGGGACGGGGCAAATATGACGCAGGAATTTGCGACCCTGAAACGCGCCGGCGGCTTTGTGCAGGCCACATTCGTGCGCATCAGTGACCAGGACCTTGCGAAGGTTTGGGCCATGCTGACGCAAAGCGCACAGCTTCCGCTTTGGCTCGCGCCAGGTGAAATTCAGTTACACAAAGGCGGCGCAGCAAAGGTCAGCTTCGTCGACAGCGGCACGATCATAGACAGCATCGTTTCGGAGCTCGAGCCAGGCCGAATGCTCGAATATTCGTGGAGCGCTCCGGGTCAGCCCGCACGGCCCGTGCGCTGGGCGCTCGACGCAACGTCGCGCGGCACGCAAATCACGTTAACGGTTAGCACCCCCGAGACGGAAGATGTGGCGCGCTCGGCGGCCGGATGGGAAGCCCATCTCGATATGCTTCAGGCCGCGCTGGAGGGCGTTCCCATAAAATTCCCTTTCAAGCGCTTCCAGACAGCGCGCGATGACTATCGCACACGCATCCCCGAAAGCGCGAGCGTGCCTGGGATTGAGCAATCGACACCCGGTTCCGGATAATCCAAAGC
>Ga0209698_10006789_pt1 | contig 12110 bp, 12 predicted proteins | sample LitLauG_LLR_2012_FD_187203 | JGI IMG/M metagenome (GOLD analysis project Ga0209698, IMG submission 187203) | Freshwater sediment microbial communities from Pennsylvania, USA - Little Laurel Run_MetaG_LLR_2012 (SPAdes) (version 2) | ecosystem: Environmental > Aquatic > Freshwater > Creek >...
CCCCAACCCTCTCCCCGGAGGGGAGAGGGGGCCGCTGAGGGCAGGTCTAGTTCTGTTAGGGTTTGGCGGGAGGGCGGCTTTTCCCATGGGCGATCGTAGATCGGGGCTTCGTCGCCGAGTTCCTTGATCGGCAGGTCGGCCTTGATCTCGCCGTGGCGCTTGACGACGAAACGCTTGGTGTCGGTCAGCTTTCCGATGACGGCGAAATCCAACCCCCATTTGCGGAAGATCGCCTCGGCCTCGCCCTGTTTGGCCGGATGCAAGACCATCAGCATCCGCTCCTGGCTCTCCGACAGCATCATCTCATAGGCGCTCATGCCGGTCTCGCGGCACGGCACATGGTCGAGGTCGAGTTCGACGCCCAGATCGCCCTTGGCGCCCATCTCGACGGCGGAGGAGGTCAGACCCGCCGCGCCCATGTCCTGAATCGCCACCACGGCGCCGGACGCCATCAATTCCAGACACGCCTCCAGCAAGAGTTTCTCGGCGAAGGGGTCGCCGACCTGCACGGTCGGACGCTTCTCCTCGGCGTCGGCCTCGAATGACGCGGACGCCATGCTGGCGCCGTGGATGCCGTCGCGGCCGGTCTTGGAGCCGAGATAGACGATGGGGTTCCCGACGCCGGTGGCCTTGGCGTAGAAAATTGAGTCGGCGCGGGCGACGCCGACCGCCATCGCGTTGACCAGAATGTTGCCGTCGTAGCGCGAGTGGAAGCCGACGGAGCCGCCCACGGTGGGCACGCCGAACGCGTTGCCGTAATGGCCGATCCCCGCCACCACGCCCGAGATCAGCCGCTTCGTCTTGGGATGATCCGGCGAACCGAAACGCAGCAGGTTGAGGCAGGCGACGGGGCGGGCGCCCATGGTGAACACGTCGCGTAAAATTCCGCCGACGCCTGTCGCCGCGCCCTGATAGGGCTCGATGTAGGAGGGATGGTTGTGGCTCTCCATCTTGAACACGCAGGCGTCGCCGTCGCCGATGTCGATCACGCCGGCGTTCTCGCCCGGTCCCTGGATGACCCAGGGCGCCGAAGTCGGCAGTCCCCGCAGATGTTTGCGGGACGATTTATAGGAGCAATGCTCGTTCCACATCGCCGAGACGATGCCCAGTTCCGTGAAGCTGGGCGTGCGGCCGATCAAAGCGATGAAACGGGAATATTCGTCGGGCTTCAGGCCGTGCGCCACGGCCAGCGCTTCATCGACGGCAGGTTCTATCAAAGCCATGGGGCGCCTCGCTCTCGCGCCCCTTACGGCGAAGGGGGCGACCCGGCAAGCGCGGCATCAAAGTCACACAGCGGAACCAATTTGCGCGTCGAGCCGTTTTCAAGGCGCAATTAAGGTGGCGATGCGAAAAAAGAATGGGTAAAGCGGCAAGACGCGTCGCCTGAGGACGGATCGGCACGGGGCGAGGATATGAGCATCAAATTATCGGCAATCGTTGCGGTCGTGTCAGCGGCCATTGCGCTCTCCGGCTGCGCGCCTGAGCAGCAAATCGTGGGAATGAAGGCGAATTTCTCCGCCTCGACCAAGCTCACGGATCGAGACAAGGCGATGCTGGCCAAGGCCGACCCGCAGGAATGGTCGATCCCGATCACCCGGCGCGAAGTGGCTGACCCAACCGGCGAGGCGCCGGGCACTATCGTGATCTTCAACAGCCAGAAGAAGCTCTATCTGGTCGGGCAAAATCATCGCGCGATGGAATATCCGGTCGCCGTCGGCGCCGAGGCGTTCGGGTGGACAGGCCGCGCCACGGTCGGCCACATGACGGAATGGCCGACGTGGATGCCGACCGCCTCGATCATGTCGCGCTGGCCCGAGTTCAAGGCTTACATTGCGCATGGCCCTCTGGAAGGTCGTTACGACAATCCGCTCGGCGCGCGCGCTCTCTATCTCTATCAGGGCAACCACGACACGCTGTATCGCATCCACGGCACCAACGAGCCCGAGGAAATCGGACAGGCGGTGTCGTCGGGCTGCATCCGCATGCGCGACCTCGACGTGATCGACCTTTACAATCGCGTGAAGATCGGGACGCAGGTGGTTGTAAAGGGCTGAGAAGTCGAGTTTGAAACAAAAAGGGGGCCGGTCGCCCGAGCGGCCGGCCCCTTATGATTTTAAGCGGTCACCAATGACCGTAGGCGGCCATGTTGCACTGGTGAAGGCGCATGCCGCGATAATCGTCCTCGCTGCGTGCAGCGTCATAATCGGTGCTGAGGCACCACGAATAATGGCCATCCCAATTGGTGTTCCAGCGCAGGTCGGCGCCGTGGAAGCAGCCCGGGATCGACAGGTTTTTGTTGAACTGGAAGACCGCGAGATCGGCGTAATGATGGCAATATCCGGGATCGGCGGCTTGGGCTGAAGTCGCAGCGACGAGGGCGGCGAGGGCGAAAGCGATGGATTTCATGGGATGTCTCCTTGGACGCCCGGTAGCCCCGGGTACGCACAAGGATGTCTCGCCAGAAGGACGACGCGGACGTGAGTTTTCCCACATCCCGAAAAGCTTCGCCTCAGGAGGCGATGTCGAGCAGTTCAAAATTCAGGTAGCGCGCGCCGCGACGGATCGCCTCGCAGGACTCCGGCGGCAGATCGGTGATGTCGACGTCGAGTTCGAACGCGACGGCCGCCAGACCGATTTCGTGATAGAGCCGCGACAAAAGACGGCTTTTGCCGGCGGGCTTTTCGAGAACTTCCGGAATCGCGGACATTTCGTGACGCATGACGACGCCTGACTAGAACCGTGCTCGCAGCCGAGCCATGGGGGTAACGTTGAATGAGCGCGGTTAAAGCCGGTTTAAGCGAAAGGGTTAACGCTTCTCACCGCTTGAAGGGCCTGTTGCTCGACAAGGACGGCACGTTGATCGATTTTCAGTTGACGTGGGGACCGGCGATTCACGCCGTCGTCCATGCGCTGGCCAAGGGGGATGCGCAAAAGCTGCGCGCGCAGGCGGAAATGCTGGATTTCGACCTGGATTCGCGCCGTTTCCGTGCGACTTCGCCGATCATCGGCGGCGCGACGGCGCAATATGGCATGGCCTGGGCGGAGGCGCTTGGCCGCACGGATTTTCTTGCGCTGCGGCGGGAGATCGACGAGATCGCCGCCATCGAATGTCTGCGCTCGATGACCGCCATCGACGATCCCGTCGCCGTGGTCGACGCGCTGCGGGCGAGGGGGCTCAAGGTGGGGCTTGCGACCAATGACGCGCAGGCCAGCGCGCGGCGGGCGCTCGATCGCCTGGGCCTCGGGACGCGTATGGATTTTGTTGCGGGCTACGATTCCGGCCATGGGCCGAAACCAGGGCCGGGCATGGTCGAGGCGTTTGCGTTTCAGATCGGGGCCAAGCCGCAGGAGATCGCGCTGGTCGGCGACACGCTGCACGATCTCGAATGCGCGCGGGCGGCGGGGGCGGTGGCGGTGGCGGTGCTGTCGGGGCTCGCCACGCGCGACGAGTTGGGGCCTCACGCGGACCATGTTCTCAGCCATATTGGCGAGTTGCCGGGCTGGGTCGAAGGTTTGGGTTAGCCGGAGTGACCCCTCAGCCCAGCCCTCTCCCCGTAAGGGAGAGGGAGTTCGAGGCGTCCAAGCGGATAAGAAATTGTTTTATATCACAATGACTTTGGTGCCGATTTTCACGCGCTCATAGAGGTCGGTCACGTCCTCGTTCATCATGCGGATGCAGCCTGACGAGACGTTCTGGCCGATGGTCCAGGGTTCGTTGGTGCCGTGGATGCGGTACATTGAGGACCCCAGATAGAGCGCGCGGGCGCCCAGCGGATTCTCGGGGCCGCCGTCCATGTGGCGGGGAAGCTCGGGGCGGCGCAGCAGCATTTCGGGCGGCGGCGTCCAGTCGGGCCATTCGGCCTTGCGCGAAACGTGTTTGACGCCGGCCCATTCGAAGCCGGGGCGCCCGACGCCGACGCCGTAGCGCATGGCGCGTCCGCCGGGCTCGACCAGGAAGAGAAACTTGTTGTTGGTGTCGATCACCAGCGTGCCGGGCGGCTCGGAGGTGGAATAATCGACCTCCTGACGGCGGAATTCCGGGGCCGGCTCCTGCATTGGCCGGCCGTCGGGATCGACTTGAGGGCGCGGCGCGGAATAAAGGCCGGTATAGGTCTCCTCGCGGCGTGGCGCATAGGCGGGAGCGGGCGCCGGCGCTCGCATCGGCTCGCCCGTGGACCCTGTCAGCATGAGTTCGAGGAAGCCGCCGCCGAGCGCCGAGCGCCTCGGGGCGGGGACAGTCGCGGGGGCACGCGCGACCGGCGCGACCAAAGCGCTTGGATAGACGCCGGAAATCACCTTTGGCGTTCCGTCTGCGAAAGCCGGACTTTGCCAGACCAGTAACGACAGCCCTATGGCCCAATGCTCGACGCGACGCATGTTACGCTCCTCTGCGCTCCGGCCGCTCCGCCGGATGAGTGAAGCTGAGGATACGCCTGATCCTTAAGCGTTAAACACGATTCCCAATTCGTGGTGGACGCTTGCTTGAGGAACGAAGTTAAGCGGTGATGAAAGCGGTTCCGTTCAACGGGTTCTGCTCGTCCCATGCGTATATCAGCGTCTCGAAACGCAGCGCCTGCGCGTCGATCATCAGGAGCTTGCCGACCAATCCGCGATCATTCTCCTCGAAGCCGCCGACGATCTCGCGGATCGCCTCCAGCGCCATCATCGCGCCGACCATGCCCGCAAGGGCGCCCACAACGCCGGCCTCCGAGCAGGTCGGCACGCTGCCCGGCGGCGGCGCTTCGGGGAACAGGCAGCGGTAAGTCGGGTTGGGTCGTCCGTCGGGGGCGAGCCTGTGGGGTTTGAGCGTCGTCAGCGTCGCGTCGAAGGTCCCCAGGGCCGCCGTCACCAGCGTCACGCCTTCCTGACAGCACGCGTCCGAGACGGCGTAGCGGGTGGCGAAATTATCGGACCCGTCGAGCGCCACGTCGAAGCCGCGCACCAGCGCGCGGGCGTTGTCGTCGGTCAGCCGGGTGGCGATCGTCTCGACCTGCACATGCGGGTTGAGCCGGGCGATGGCGTCCGCCGCGCTCTCGATCTTGGGGCGGCCGACGTCGGGCGTGGCGTGGATGGTCTGGCGATGCAGGTTGCTCAGCGACACCTCGTCGTCGTCGATGACGGAGATCGTCCCGACGCCGGCGCCGGCCAGATATTGCAAAGCCGGGGAGCCGAGGCCGCCGGCGCCGATGACGACGACCCGCGCGGCCTTCAGCTTCTGCTGGCCGGGTCCGCCGATGCCGCGCAGGATGATCTGGCGCTGGTAGCGTTCGATTTCTTGGGGGGAGAGTTTCAGCACCGCGTAGGGTGGGCTTCAGCCCACCTCCTCACCCAAGGGCGCTTTCGGCTCACTCTGGCGCGCAGCGGGGAAGGTGGGCTGAAGCCCACCCTACGCCGGGCCGACGGATAGCCGCTCACTCGGCCGCCTGAACGGGCAGGGGATGCGCGGCGCGTTCTTCGTTGAGCAGGTCCGCGACCATGAAGGCGATCTCGATGGCCTGTTCAGCGTTGAGCCGGGGATCGCAATAGGTGTGGTAGCGGTCGTGCAGGTCCTCCTCGTTGATGACGCGAGCGCCGCCGGTGCACTCGGTGACGTTCTTGCCGGTCATCTCCAGATGCACGCCGCCCGCATGCGTGCCCTCGGCGCGGTGGACGGAGAAGAAGTGTTTGATCTCGGAGGTGATGCGCTCGGTCGGGCGGGTCTTGTAGCCCGACGAGGTCTTGATGGTGTTGCCGTGCATGGCGTCGCAGACCCACAGCACCGGGCGGCCCTCGCGCTGGATCGCGCGCACCAGCCCCGGCAGATGCGCTTCGACCTTGTCGGCGCCAAACCGCGTGATGAGCGTCAGGCGCCCTGGCTCGCGGGCAGGGTCGAGCGCGTCGCACAGTTTTAGCAACTCGTCGGGGTTCAGCGACGGGCCGCATTTCAGGCCGATGGGATTGCGGATGCCGCGCGCGTATTCGAAATGCGCGCCCCCTAACTGGCGGGTGCGGTCGCCGATCCACAGCATGTGGCCGGAGGTCGCGTAATATTCGCCCGACGTCGAGTCGAGCCGCGTCATCGCCTGCTCGTAGCCCAGCAGCAACGCCTCATGCGAAGTGTAGAAATCGGTCTGGCGCAGTTCGGGATGCGATTCGGCGTCAAGGCCGATGGCGCGCATGAAGCCGAGCGTCTGGGTGATGCGGTCGGCCAGTTCCTGATAGCGGCCCGATTGCGGGCTGTCTTTGACGAAACCCAGCATCCAGCGATGCGCGTTCTCAAGATTGGCGTAGCCGCCAGTCGCGAAGGCGCGCAAAAGGTTGAGCGTCGCCGCCGACTGGCGATAGGCCTCCAGTTGGCGGCGCGGGTCGGGGATGCGCGCTTCCGGCGTGAACTCGATGTCGTTGACGATGTCGCCGCGATAAGCGGGCAGGGTCACGCCATCGACGGTCTCGTCGTCGGCCGAACGCGGCTTGGCGAATTGTCCCGCTACGCGCCCGACCTTGACGATGGGCGAAGCCGCCGCGAACGTCATCGCCACGGCCATTTGCAGGAACACACGGAAGAAATCTCGGATATTGTCGGCCGAATGTTCAGCGAAACTCTCGGCGCAGTCGCCGCCCTGCAGCAGGAAAGCCTGACCGGCCTGCGCCTGCGCCAAAGCCTTTTTGAGCTTGCGCGCTTCGCCGGCGAAAACCAGCGGAGGATAACCGGCGAGCGTGCGCTCGACCTGGCCGAGCGCATCGCTGTCGGGGTAGGCGGGCGCCTGCGCGACCGGCTTGGCCCTCCAACTCTCCGGACTCCAACGAACTGACGACATGACTTGCCTCTTTCGCGGCCTCTTCCACCGCAGATGGCGAGGCTATAAGACAGCCGACGACGGAACGCGAGCTTTTCGCGGTCCCAAATCTTCGCGGGCCTAAATCCTCGCGGGCCTTGGAATCGCCGGATTTTTCGCTCATCGCGGAAATCAAGCGCCCCCAGGGGTCGCAGGCCGGCCAGAATCGGGATTTTCTGCCCATGTTCGCAAGCTTCGCGCGCTCCTGCGCTGTTCTCGCCGCCCTCGGATTGGGCGTCGCCGCCGCGCGCGCCGCTGACGACGGCCAAGCGTCGCTCATCACCGGCCTGGGGCAATCCTTCGGTCTCATCAAGACCGATCAGCCCAAGATCGACTATCGCGAGCGCGGCAAACTGGTGGTGCCGCCCAAGAAGGTTTTGCCGCCTCCGGTCGATTCCGCGCATCGCGACGGCGCCTGGCCGCAGGACGTCGAGATCGTGCGCGACAAGCAATTCAAGAAAATCGAGGACGGCGAGCCGTCGGCGCGGCAACTCGCCAACCGCAATTATCAGCTCGTCCGTCCCGGCGACGACGTGAAGGTGACGACCTCGGGCTTCGAGGACCACGGCCCGGCGTGCCGTCATCCCAATCCGACAACGGGCGAATGCCCGGCGCCGCCCAAGCCCAGCATCGAGTGGAACCCGATGACCTGGGTCGGCCTGCAGAAGAAGCCGCCGAGCGTGTTGGGTCCGGAGCCCGAGCGTCAGACGCTGGAAGACCCGCCCAAAGGCCTGCGCGCCCCCGCCGAAGGCGTCGGCGCAAAGGTCGAAAATTAATGGCGGGCGCCCGAGACCCACTTCGTTAATGTTTGGCTGTCACCGATAGGTGCGCGCAAGGGTTGTGCGTATGCGTTTCCTCGCCAAACGCAGGAAACGGGCGTGACCCGCGACGCGCCCACGGAGACACTCTCTCACATGGCGTCCCTTTCGCCTGCGCCGCCCGTCGGGGTCACGATCTCAGCGGCAAACTCGCTGTTTTTGTTCGAGCTTATCGTCGGCGACTTTCACCACAGCGCCCTCCGGGTGGGCGCGCTGGCGATGATGGCGTCCGCCGCCGTGGCGGTGGAAGAGGGGCCCGGCTTCAAGCTGATCCGCCATTTCGCCCAAGACGACGCGGGCGTGTTGCGACTGGCGCTGCGGTTCGCCGTAGGGGCCGATCTGTCGGCCCAGTTGCGCAACCAGCTCGACCGTACGTACGCCGACATCCAGCAGACGGTCGCCCAGCTCAAGCCCTTCCTGGCTCTGGACACGCTCTCGCCCTCGCAGCGCAATCTGTTGCGCCGGTTGCTGCCGAACCTGCGTCGGGTTGCGATGGCGGCGGCGGAGACGATCAGCCGGATCGAACCGCTCTATCGCACGCGGATCAGTCTCGATTTTGTGCAGGACGCCGCTGTGATCCGTCAGTTCCTCGCCCGCGCGTCGCAAGGCGATCGTGCCGATGTCGGCCGCGACGGCGCCTTGCGGCTTCCCCAAATACGCCAGATCCGCAAATCGCCGCGCCTGTCGGTCAACCGGCCGTGCTTGTTGGCGCTGCCCGGCGGCGAGGTCGACGCCAGGCTGGTCGACGTCTCGCGTGAGGGGCTGGGGTTGCGCTGCGACTCTCCGGTCTCGATTGACCAGCGCGTCGCCGTGGTGATCGGCGGCCGACGGATCGAGGTGACGGTGGCGCGCGTCGAGGGTGATCTCATCGGCCTGCAACTGGCGCAGGCGTTGCAGCTTTCCGATCCGCTATTCAGGAACGGTTGAGCGGCTTGCGCTTGGTCGTTCGCGCCCGCACCGGCGCGCCCGCGGCCGCCAGCGTACGGCGGAATTCGTCGCGCTTCTCGTGGATCGACGCGATCACGAGACCCATCGGCACGCCCATATCCACCAGCACGGCCTCGGAGAGTTGCAGGCTCGCCTCAATAGTTTCGGGCGCAGCGTCGGTGACGCCGAGCGCGTAGAGCGCGCGGGCGTGCTCGGCGTCGCGGGCGCGGGCGACCAGCGTGACGTCGGGGCGAAGCTCGCGCACGAGTTTGGCGATCTCCTCGGTCTTTTGCGGGGCGTTGATGGTCAACACGGCGGCGCGGGCGGACTCAATGCCGCATTTGCGCAGGAACTCTGCTCGCGAGGCGTCGCCGTAGAAGGCCGGCTTGCCCTCGCGGCGTGCGGCGGCGACGTTGTTGGCGTCGGTATCGACCGCAATATAGGGGATGGCGTGGACGTCGAGCATGTCGCCGATCAGGCGCCCGACACGGCCATAGCCGATCAGGATCGCGCGCGGCTCGCCGTCGGCGGGCGGGGCGACGCGGGCCTCGTCGGGCAGATTATCCGCCCGCCGTCTTGCGGCGAAAGCGGCGAGCGTGCGCACAATCAGCGGGATCGCCGCCATCGACAGCGCCGCCGCCAGCAGTCCGACGCGCCCGCTTTCGGGGGCGATCAGCCCGTTGGCGAGGCCGGCGGCGATTAGCACGAAGGCGAACTCGCCGCCCGGTCCCAAAGCCAGCGCCAGCTCGCGCGCCGTCGACGGACCCGCGCCGAAGACGCGCGCCAGCGGGTAGAGCGAGAGCGCCTTCAGCGCGACGAAGACGGCGAGCGCGCCGAACACGGCGACGGGCTGTTGCAGCGCCAGCGACAGGTCGATCTCCGCGCCGACGGAGACGAAGAACAGGCCCAGAAGCAGGCCCTTGAACGGTTCGATGGTCACTTCGATTTCGCGGCGAAATTCGGTTTCGGCCAGCAGCAGGCCGGCGATGAACGCCCCTATCGCCATCGACAGGCCGCTGGCGGCGGCGGCGAGACTCGCGCCCAGCACCACCAGCAGGCAGGCGGCCATGAAGAACTCGGGGCTGCGGGTGAGCGCGACCGAGCGGAACAGCGGCCGCAGCACAAGGCGGCCCACGAGTATGACCGCCGCGACCGTCAGGCCCGCCGGCGCGACCGTCAGGAACAGCCGCCAAACAAAGCCGCTGCCGCTGCCCGCCAGCGCCGAAGTCACGAACAACAGCGGCGCCACGGCGAGGTCCTGAAACAGCAGCACGGCGAAGGCGTAGCGCCCGACGGGGCCGCGTTGCAGTTTGGCTTCGGTCAACGCCGGGACGACCATCGCCGTCGAGGACAAGGCGAGCGCCGCGCCCAATAGCAGCGCCCCGCCGCCGTTCTCGCCAGCGCCCCATGCGGCGCCGGCGATCAAGGCCGTCGCGCTCAACACTTGCGCGGGGCCGAGGCCGAACACCAGTCGGCGCAGGCTCTTCAGACGCTCGAATGAGAGTTCGAGGCCGATGGTGAACATCAGCGTGACGACGCCAAACTCCGCAAGCCTGCCGATGGCGTCGAGGTCGGTCAGCAGCACGCTTTCCAGCCACGGCGCGCGCGTCGCCAGCCGTCCGAGGCCATAGGGGCCGAGCAGCGCGCCTGCCAACACATAGCCGAGCACGGGGCTGACGCGCATGCGAACAAACAGAGGCGCGACGACGCCGGCCGTCCCCAGAAACAGCAGCGCTTCGCGGTAGAGGGAGGCTTCGCCGGACATGGCTTCTTCGAGTCGCTTTCGTCTCCGAGACTTTAGGCGCCGCAAGGCGGCGGGTCACGGGTAGATTCGCGGCGCCCGCTCGCTTAAACGAGCTATGACGAGAAGGAGCCCCCATGGACGCCGCCGCCCGCTTTGAAGCCACCCTCGCCATCATGAAACTGGGGGCCGTGATCCCGGTGCTGACGGTGCGCAGCGTCGAGGACGGCGTGGCGCAGGCGAGGGCGCTGGTCGCGGGCGGCCTGCCGGCCATCGAGGTGACGCTGCGCACGCCCGCCGCGTTGGCGGCTATTGCGGCGATTGCGCGCGACGTGCCGGGCGCGGTTGTCGGGGCGGGGACGATCCTTGAGCCCGAGAACATCGGCACGGCGATTGCGGCGGGGGCGAGATTCCTCGTCAGTCCTGGCGCGTCGCCTGCGCTGGCGAAGGCGGCGGCGGAGGCGCCGATTCCGTTCCTGCCGGGAGTCGCCACGCCGTCAGAGGCGATGACGCTTCGGGCGCTGGGCTTCCGGGCGCTAAAACTGTTCCCGGCGGAGTCCGTGGGCGGCGCCAAGCTGCTGGCTTCGATCCACGCGCCTATCCCTGACCTGATGTTCTGCCCGACCGGCGGCATCGACGCCGCCAAAGCGCCGTCCTATCTGGCGCTGCCCAACGTGCCCTGCGTCGGCGGCTCGTGGATGCTGCCCAAGGCGGCGCTGGAGGCGGGGGATTACGCAGCGGTGGAGCGGGCCGCGCGCGAGGCGGCGGCGCTTAGACATTAGCGGGGCCGACGTATAGTCACGCGCCTGTTCGTCACCGAGGCCCCATGTTTGATTCGCTTTACCGTCGCCTGATCGCGCTGTCGGAATCGCCGCGCGCGCCCTATGTGCTGGCGCTCGTCGCCTTCGCCGAAAGCTCGGTGTTCCCGATCCCGCCCGACGTGCTGCTGGCGCCGATGGCGCTGGCGCGGCCCAAGCGGGCATGGCTCTATGCGGGCATCTGCACGATCGCCTCGGTGTTGGGCGGGATGCTGGGCTACGCCATCGGAGCGTTGTTGTTCGACACGGTCGGCCAATGGTTGATCCACGCCTATGGCTACGGCGGCAAGATGGAGGCGCTGAAGGAGGCGTATCAGAAGTGGGGCGCGCTGGTGATCCTGCTGAAAGGGCTGACGCCGATCCCGTTCAAGCTGGTCACCATCGTCAGCGGCCTGCTGGGCTATAATTTCCCGATGTTTGTTCTGTTGAGCGCGATCACGCGCGGCGCGCGGTTCTTCATCGTGGCGGGAGCGCTGAACCTGTTTGGCGATAGTCTGCGGGTCGCGCTGGAACGCCATTTCGCCGCCTTCATCATAGGCTCAGTGCTGATCGTCGTGGCGGGGTTCTTCCTGGCCGCCCATACGCTGTAGAGACCGATGTTTCTTTTCTCCCAACGCGCGCCGCTCCCCAGCGCGCTCACGCTCGTCGCGCTCGCCGCGCTCACGCTGGCGGGCGCGTGGGCGTTCCAGCTTTCCGGCTATCCGCCGTGCGACCTATGTCTGGAGCAGCGCACGGCTTACTACGCCGCTGTGCCTCTGGGCCTGTTGATCGCGCTCGCCAGCGCCACGCGGGCGCCGCGCGCGGTTCTGGTTGTCGGCTTCGCGCTGGTGGCGGCTTTGTTTGTCTATAACGCGGGGCTGGCGATCTACCATTCCGGCGTCGAGGCGAAATTCTGGTCCGGTCCTACAGCTTGCACCGGCGCCTACAAGGGCGGACAGGGCGATCTGCTGACTCAGCTTGAGAACGTCAAGGTCGTGCGCTGCGACGAGGT
>Ga0209698_10006790_pt1 | contig 12110 bp, 11 predicted proteins | sample LitLauG_LLR_2012_FD_187203 | JGI IMG/M metagenome (GOLD analysis project Ga0209698, IMG submission 187203) | Freshwater sediment microbial communities from Pennsylvania, USA - Little Laurel Run_MetaG_LLR_2012 (SPAdes) (version 2) | ecosystem: Environmental > Aquatic > Freshwater > Creek >...
CCACCCCCACGCCGTTGCCCGCCAGCAGCTCGGCGATCGCCTTGCCGATGCCGCTCGCCGCCCCCGTCACGATCGCACTCTTTCCTTTCAGGTTCATCGCCTCACTCCCCGCGTTACCCAAGATAGTCAAACACGACCTTGCCAAGACCCAGCGTCAGGTCGGCCACGAAGTGCTTGGCACCGAGTACTTCCAGCACCGGCAGCTCCGCCACCGGCGCCAGCGCGTGGGGCGACAGCGACAGCGCGGCCGGTCCTTCCCAGGCGCCTTTCATGCTGACGTCCAGCAGGTAATAACACACCAGTTCGCAAACGCGCGCGGTGCCGTCCACATGCGGGATGATCTTCAGAAGGTAGTTGGGCGTCGAGCTCAGCCCCCGTCCGACCGCTTGCGCATCGAGCACGCGGTGCTTGTATCCCATGGTACCGGTGGCAACCCGAACCGGCCCATAGTCGAGCGTGCCCACCAACGTGTCGATCTCGGTATGCAGCTTCGGCTGCGCGAGCTTCTTCGGAAAACCCCACAGCTCCCGGCCGCCGGCGAGCGGCGGGTGGTCGTCCAGGTACATCGCGTGCGTGTAGTTGCCCGGCTGGCCCTTGTACTGCACCGGTATCACCTGCCCGGACTCCGTGTAATCGCCGAATCCGGTCGAATCGGGCATCCGGATGAATTCGTAGTTGACGATCGGCGCCGTCATCTCCAGGGGCTCGGGCACGACCGCGCGCAGCCGATCGGGATCGGTGCGGTATGAAATGATGAAGAACTCGCGATTGACGAACCGGTAGGGTCCCATCGGAAAAGCGGGGTTGGTCAGCGGCATCGCGAACGCTTTGTCTCGAATGGTCTTGATGTCCATGGGACGGCCCTTTATCTAAGATCGATCCGGTTTCAGATTGCGAAAGTGGCGAACCGCACCGAGCTTGAACGCTTCGATGAGCGCGCCTGCCGGGCCGCCAAATGCAGCCTGCGGCAGATTATCGGGCGAAGGGGCTACCAATGTATTGCACAAAGCCTGCAGGAATTCGTCGAACGAGCGATTTCGATTTCTCCGGTCGCCCGACGATAGATCGGCCGACAGGAGCCCACAACCGCGAATTTCGCAGGGGTATTGCTCCGTCGCCATCGCGGCGGTCGAGCCCGACCTGTCCCATCGATCGGGCCGTTGTGGGTGCCGCGAAGCGGTATGCTGCGCGTTGATCAACGGCCGGTCCGGCAGCTCGCGCTGCGTCGGTTCTTCCTTGAACCCGGGGAGGTGTGTTGTGGAACAAGTCGATATGGACGCATCGGTGCTCGCCCACGTTCAGCGTCTGGTGGCCGAAGAGCACCGGTTGCTCGAGCAGCCCGATGCCGCAGCGGACAGCAGCAAGCGCCTGGCCGCCTTGCAAGTCGAACTGGACCAATGCTGGGACCTGTTGCGTCAGCGGCGGGCGCTGCGGGAGACGGGCGGGGACCCATCCCAGGCGCACGCGAGACCGCCCGAAGTGGTCGAGCGGTATCTGGGCTAGCGGGGCGCGACTCTGCAGCGCATGCAGCTGCCGCCCGAGTTCCCCGCCGGCGGGTTGCCACCGTGATCTGCGGCCATCTTGGTTCCGTGCGGACGGACCGCCCGCGCACCCGAGGCTGCGAGGAATGCCTCAAGATGGGCGACGCGTGGGTGCATCTGCGCCTGTGCCGGGCTTGCGGGCACGTCGGGTGCTGGGACGAATCGAAGAACCGACACGCCACCAAGCACCATCACGCGACGAAGCACCCGATCATCACCTCCATCGAGCCGGGCGAAAGCTGGAGCTGGTGCTACGTCGATGAGGTGGTGATCGAGGCGATTTGACTGACGGAGTTCCTCCACAAAATGGTCGAGATCGTATCGTCGACGCTGGAAACGAGACGCGCGCAGATGTTCCCGGTGCTGTCGGCCGAGGAGATCGAGCGCGTGCGACGCTTCACCACACCTTGCGGCTTTGCCGACGGCGAACGCGTGTACCAAACCGGCAAGCCCAGCCCGGGCCTGCTGGTCGTGCTGTCCGGAACGCTGCGCGTGACCGGTCGCGATGGGCACGGACGCGATGTCCTCGTGGTCGAGCACGGCCCGGGCTCGTTCTCCGGCGAGCTCGGGCAGCTTTCGGGCCGGCGCTCCTTCGTGGACGGCGTGGCGGTCGGCGAGCTGCGGGGGCTGTTGATCAAGCCGGATCAGCTGCGGGCGCTGCTGGTGACCGAAGCCTCGCTCGGCGAGCGCATCATGCGCGCGCTGATTCTGCGCCGCGTCGGCCTGCTGGAGACCGGCTCGGGCGGGCCGGTGCTGATCGGCCCGGGCTCGTCGGGTGACGTCGCCAGGCTGCGCAACTTTCTGAGCCGCAACGGCATCCCGCATCTGCTGCTCGATCCGGCCGACGACGAGGAAGCGCGCACGTTCATCGCACGCTACGCACCCGGGCCGGACGAGTTGCCGCTCGTGGTATGCCCCGACGGATCGACCCTGCTCAATCCGACCGAGGGCGTGCTCGCCAGGTGCATCGGCATGCTCGACACCGAGGTCGGCGGGCGGGTGTACGACGTTGCCATCGCGGGTGCCGGTCCGGCCGGATTGGCGGCCGCGGTCTATGCCGCGTCTGAAGGCCTGTCCGTTCTCGTGATCGATGGCACCGCCTTCGGCGGACAGGCGGGAGCCAGCGCCAGGATCGAGAACTATCTGGGCTTTCCGACCGGCATATCGGGCCAGGCGCTGGCAGGTCGCGCCTACACCCAGGCGCAAAAGTTCGGCGCGTCGATGCTGATCCCCGCCGAAATACTGCAGCTGGACTGCGTGCGTTCGAGCAGCGAGGATCCGGTCACGCTTCGCCTTGCGGACGGACGCTCCGTGCAAAGCCGCACCGTCGTCATTTCCACCGGCGCCCGCTACCGTCGACCGTCCTGCTCCAATTTGAAGGCGATGGAGGGCCACGGCGTGTGGTACTGGGCCTCGCCGATCGAGGCCAAGATGTGCGCGGGACAGGAGGTGGTTCTGGTGGGCGGCGGCAACTCGGCGGGGCAGGCGGCCGTTTTTCTGTCCGGCTACGCGTCGAAGGTGTGGATGCTGGTGCGAGGCGAAGGCCTGGCGGCAAGCATGTCCCGATACCTGATCGACCGCATCGCTGCGATCCCCAACATCGAGCTGCGCACGCGAACCGAGGTCGTCGGGCTGGCCGGCTCGAACCCGTCCGGCGTCGAATCGGTGCGCTGGCGGCATCGCGATACCGACCGGGAGGAAACTCGCGCGATCCGCCACGTTTTCCTGTTCCTGGGGGCGGACCCCTGCACCGAATGGCTCAAGGACTGCGACGTGGCGGTCGACGACAAGGGCTTTGTGAAAACCGGTCTGGACTCCCGGCCGGCGATTGCGGCAAGCCGCTCCGTCACCGGCCTGCCGCTGGAAACCAGCGTGCCCGGCGTGTTCGCGATCGGCGACGTGCGCGCAGGATCGGTCAAGCGTGTCGGCGGCGCGATCGGCGAGGGCGCGGCCGTGGTGGCGCAGATCCATGCCTTCCTGGCGCCGGCGCAAGGCACTGCGACGTCGCGATCGATGGCGGCGAGCGCGACAAGCTGAGTTGCCGGCGGCGGCACCCGTCGGGCGATCGGAACGGCCCGCCGGTTGCCGGTGCCCGGGTTTTCCTCTTGCTCGCGAGGCGTAGCCTGCGGCGGCAGCCGATGCTACAAACGCTCCCATGCCAAAGGAACTATCTCATCCCGGGACCGTCGAGCGTCTGATGCGCGAGGGATATGCCTTCCTGCCTGCCGCGCAAGCCGCGGCAACGCTCAACCTGGAGCTCGAGCAGTTGAACGCGCTGCGCGATGCGTGGTCGCGCCTGCCGCGCGACGCGTATCTGCGCGACGGGGGACGGTACCGGTCGCGGCGGCACGGTTGCTTCGTGCAGGACGCCTCCGCGGCCGAGCTGTCAGCGGTACCGCGCCGCCCGCACTGGCAGCCCACGTCCTACAACGCGCTGCACGGCGGGCTCGAGCGGTGGTTCGAACCGATCGAAGCGAGGGTCGTTGACGCGCCCGTCTGGTCCGGACTCGTCACGTCGATCGGCTCCTTGTTCGCAAAAGCCAAGGACGTCGAGCGCTGGTATATCGAGGCGCATCAATTCCGCATCGACACTGCTTCCGGCATCGGGCGGCCGACACCGGAGGGTGCCCATCGCGACGGCGTCGACTTCGTCGCCTTGATACTGGTCGAGCGGCGCGGCATCCGCGGCGGCGAGACCCGGGTTTTCGACGCCCATGGGCCATCCGGCGTGCGCTTCACGATGACCGAACCGTGGTCGATGCTCCTGATGGACGATGCGCGAGTCGTGCACGAGACGACGCCGATCCAGTCGGCCGGGGAGGCCGGCTTTCGCGACACGCTGGTCCTGACGTATCGGGCCGGAGGATTTCAGGCGCCGGGCCAGGTTGGCACGGGTCCGCCCGACGGACTGGCGCAGGAGCCGCCGTGATGGAGGCGGGCCTTACGCTGGAGCACATTCGCGAGGCGCACGAGCGGATCGAGGGCAAGGTCTCCCGGACCCCGGTGATGACGAGTCAGACCGTCGACTCCCACGCGAGTGCGCAGCTGTTCTTCAAGTGCGAAAACTTCCAGAAAACCGGCTCCTTCAAGGCGCGCGGCGCCACCCATGCGGTGTTCAGCCTGTCCGCAGCGCAGGCCCGCAATGGGGTGGCGACGCACTCTTCCGGCAACCACGGCGCCGCGCTGGCGCGCGCAGCGCAGCTGCGGGGGATCCGTGCGCACGTCGTCATGCCCACCAGCGCTCCCAAGGCGAAGCAGGACGCGGTCAAGCGATATGGCGGCAGCATCGCCTTGTGCGAGTCCACGCTCGAAGCACGCGAGCGCACCCTGGAGCAGGTGATCGCGGAAACGGGCGCCTGCTTGATCCACCCCTACAACGACCTGCGCGTGATGGCGGGACAGGGCACGGTTGCCGTCGAGCTGATCGAGACGGTCCCGGATCTGGACGTGATTCTTTGCCCCGTCGGGGGCGGCGGCTTGCTGAGCGGAGTCGCGGTCGCGGCCAGGAACATGAGGCCGTCGATCCGCATCATCGGGGTCGAGCCGGCGGCGGCCGACGATGCGGCGCGATCGTTCCGAAGCGGCCGGATCGTCCCGAGCGTCGATCCGACCACCATTGCGGACGGCTTGCGCGCGTCGCTCGGAGACAGGACCTTCGCCGAGATCCGGCGATACGTCGACGACATCGTGACGGTCCCCGAGGCGTCGATCGTCGCTGCGATGCGGCGCATCTGGGAAATCATGAAGATCCTCGTCGAGCCGTCGGCTGCGGTGCCGTATGCGGCGGTGGACGATGCGAGCCTCGACGTACGGGGCCAGCGGGTTGGCATCGTCGTCAGCGGCGGCAACCTCGATCTGGATCGGCTGCCCTGGGCCGGCGCGGCAGGCTCCCCGCGCAGCGGAACGTCATAAAGGTGAAGCACCGCCGGGAGGCGGTCCGGACGGTGACCTATTGTGTCAACCGTCTTTGAATGTCACCGGAATGGCATGCTGCCGAGACCCTTGAGGAATTCAATGCCTCCTGCCCGGATGAGTATGTCGCTGCGCGCGGCCGCGGAGAGCTCGATTCGTGTCCTTCAAGGGTTGCATCGTCATCGTTGAACCGGACGATCTGATTCGGCAGCTGCTCGAGCGCTGGCTCGGCGAAGCCGGCTACCGAATCCTCGACCCGGCCAATGTCCATGGAAAAGGCAAGGTCGTACCCAACCTGGTGATCGCGGACGTGCCTGATCCGAGCTGCGCTGCCGGAAGAATGGAATCGCTGCGGTCGGCGTATTGCGTGCCGATCCTTGCTTTGTCCACGCGGTTTCGGCGTGGGCTGGGCGGGTCGATGCAGGCGGCGCATCGCCTGGACGCAAGCGGTGTTCTGCCCAAGCCGTTCACGCGCGAGGAGCTGCTCGCCGCCGTCGCCCGCGCGATCGAGCAGAACTGACGCGTGCCTTGCCCGTAATCCGAGCAGGGATTTGCCCCGCGCAACGCGAATGCGTCGTCTGACACGAAGCGACGGCCTGGGCGACGCCTTCGGGTCGTGCAATCAGGGCACGATCGGCACATCGGGCGGACGCCGATACAAGCGAAGGCAAGCGCGATGGCTTCATTGTCACGACCGGATCTCCGGGAAGCGGCCGCAGTTCCGATCTCGGCCACCATCGAGAGCTTCATCGAAAGCGCCGCCGCGGCGTTCGAAACGGACCGCGACGCCTCGCGCCGGTTCCTGCTTCAGGCGTGCGCGCTGCTGCGTGCGAAGCGTGCGGCGCATGACGTGCGCGGGGGCTTGTTCGAACAGGCGCCGACGTGCGGCGGGCTGGCGCCCTGGCAGGTCGATCGCGTGATCGCGCATGTCGACGCGCACATGGCGTCCACCATTCGAGCCAAGGACCTGGCAGCCCTGATCAATATGAGCAAGGGTCAGTTTTTCCGGGCGTTCAAGGCCAGTGTCGGCATGCCCCCGTTGCAGTACATCGCGCGCAGACGAATCGAGCGCGCTCGCGAGATGATGAAAACCACCGGTGAACCCCTGTGCCAGATCGCGATCGCCTGCGGCCTGTACGATCAGTCGCACTTTTGCCGGGTCTTTCGCCGCCTCGTCGGCCAGAGTCCCAGGGCATGGCGGCAGGTCAACGCGAGGGGCCCGGTGCCGCTTCGCAGCGTCGGGCAGGGCGCGCTTACATTGCGCGCCGGCGAATTCACGCACTCGAACCCGCATCTTCACATCGTGCACCGCCCCGAGCGAACAGATCCGCGCGGTGCAGGCCCGATATTCGGCGTCGAACGCCTGGCGCGTTCTTCCGTCTGATCGATCGGAAGCTCGAAGCCGTGATCAGGCGAGCCGCCGAGCTGTGCAACCCGTTGCCTGCGGCGAAGCGCCCAGGTGGAGACGGTCGATGATTACCCTGCAAATCAACGGCAGCGCGCACGCGGTGGACGTACCTGCGGACATGCCGCTCTTGTGGGTGCTGCGCGACGTCGTAGGCCTGACCGGAACGAAGTTCGGCTGCGGCGTCGCGCAGTGCGGCGCGTGCACGGTTCACCTGGACGGCCAGGCAGTGCGCTCCTGCGTGCTGCCGGTCGCCGCCGTCGGCGACAAGTCGGTCACGACCATCGAAGCCATAGGCGCGACGCCGGTCGGCAAGAAGGTCCAGCGCGCCTGGCTCGAGGCCGAAGTGATCCAGTGCGGCTACTGTCAATCGGGGCAGATCATGGCGGCCTGCGCCCTGTTGAATGCCGTGGCGGAGCCCGGCGATGCTCAAATCGATGCCGCGATGGCCGGAAACATCTGCCGTTGCGGCACCTACGTGCGCATCCGGGCCGCGATCAAGCAGGCGGCGACCGACAAGGCGCAAATCATGCAGACGCTCGCTGCGACGGCGGTCGAGGCACACGATGACTAGGACATCGAGCTCGGCTTCGACCGGGCCATGCGTCGACATGGAGCGGCGGCACGTGCTCCAAGTCGGGCGCGGCCTTTCGATCGCGTTCTTCCTGATCGGTGCCGGGCCCGCGCGCGCGGTCATCAACGCGCGCCGCCAGCCCGGAGATGCCGCGGCCGCGGCCGCCGACGGCAACCCGGCCTTCGCACCCAACGCCTTCATCCGCATCGACACCAACGGCACGGTGCGCTTGGTCATGCCGAACGTGGAGATGGGGCAGGGGACCTACACCGGAACCAGCATGTTGCTGGCCGAAGAGCTCGGAGTCGGTCTCGATCAGATCAAGGTCGAGCATTCGCCGGCGAGCGACGAGCTCTACGCGAGCCCGATCCTGCAGATCCAGGCCACGGGCGGATCGACGGCCATACGCGGCAACTGGAAGGTGATGCGGGAAGCGGGCGCTGTCGCGCGCACGATGCTCACCAGCGCGGCGGCCGCGCGCTGGAAAGTCGATCCGGCCACCTGCGTGGCCTCGCGCGGCAGGATCAAGCATGCCCCGACGGGCCGCTCGTTCGGGTTCGGCGAACTGGCAGCCGATGCCGCCAGGCTGCCGCAGCCGAAGGAAGTGAAACTCAAGGACCCCAAGGACTTCGAGCTGATCGGCAAGCCGCTGCGGCGGGTTGAGACCGCAAGCAAGGTCAACGGAACGGCGCAGTTCGCGATGGATGTGCGCTTGCCGGGCATGAAGGTCGGCACGGTGATGGCGTGTCCGACGTTCGGCGGACGCCTGGCGTCCGTGGACGATACGCGGGCACGCGCGGTCGCCGGAGTCATCGACGTCGTTCGCCTGGACAACGCGGTGGCCGTGATCGGCGAGCATTTCTGGGCGGCCAAGAAGGGCATGGAGGCACTCAGAATCGAGTGGGATCGGGGCGTGAACTCCCAGCTCACGACGGACCACATTGCCGCCGACCTTGCCAAGAGCTCGCGTGAAGGAACCGTCATCGTGGCGCGCCAGGCCGGCGGCGCGGAACCGTCGGCCGGCAGGAAGATCGAGTCGGTATACCTGCTTCCGATGCTGGCCCACGCGCCGATGGAGCCGCTGAACACGACCGTCTGGGCCACGCCGGACAAGTGCGAGATATGGGTCGGCACGCAGGTTCCGATGCGGGCGCTCCAGGTCGCCGCCAAGGTCACGGGACTGCCGCCCGAGAAGGTCACGGTACACAACCACTATATCGGCGGCGGTTTCGGGCGCCGGCTCGAAGTCGATTCGATCGAACAGGCGGTAGCCTTTGCGAAGCAGGTCGCGTATCCCGTCAAGATCGTGTGGACGCGCGAAGAGGACATCGGCCACGATTACGTGCGGCCGATGTACTACGACCGCATCTCCGCGACGCTCGACTCCGACGGCTTCCCGGCCTTCTGGTCGCACCGCATCACCAGCCCGAGCATCGTCGCGCGTTGGTTGCCGCCTTACATGCGCAAGGACGGGATCGATCCCGACGCGGTCGAAGGGGCCGAAGAGCCGCCGTACGTTCTTCCGAACATCCGCGTCGAATGGGTGCGGCATGACATGCCCACTGGCCTGGTCGTGGGATGGTGGCGCGGCGTGGGTCCGACCCACAACCAGTTCGTCGTCGAGAGCTTCATGGACGAGCTTGCCCACGCGGCCGGCAAGCACCCGCTGGAATACCGCCGCCACTTGCTGCGGGACAATCCGCGCACCTTGAAGGTCCTGAACGTCGCCGCCGAAAAGATCGGCGCGGGCCAGGTCCTGCCTGCGCGCCGCGGGCAGGGCATAGCGGTCGGGGACGGGTTCGGCAGTCACGTTTGCGCGATCGTCGAGGTCGACGTATCGCCGCAGGGCGAAGTCGCGTTGCGCCGGGCCGTCGTGGCCATCGACTGCGGCGTCGTCGTGAATCCCAACTCGGTGGTGGCGCAGATGGAGGGCGGCCTGATCTTCGGCCTGAGCGCCGCCCTGCATAACGGCATAACGATCAGCGGCGGCGCCATCGAACAATCGAATTTCCACGATTACCGCACCCTTCGCATCAACGAGGCGCCGGCGATCGAGGTGCTTCTGGTCCAAGGCGCCGACACGCCGGGCGGCATCGGCGAGGTCGCAACTGCTGTCGCGGCCCCGGCACTGGGCAACGCCATCTTTGCGGCAACCGGTATACGGGTGCGCAACCCCCCGTTCGATCGCACATCCCTCGCATCGCGCGGCGGCGCGCCCGGCAAGACGGCCCGCGCCGCGCCGCTCGACGATCGGGAGCAGCGCGCATGAAGGCCAAGCCGATGCTGGTCGGCGTGGGGCTGCTGGTCGTACTGGGTATCGGCGCCGATTTTCTGCTGAACCGTGCCGACCCGCGCGAGGGATCGGCGCCGCCCCTGGCTGGCGCGCCCGCCGCCGCACCGGCGATCGCGCGCGGCGAGTACCTTGCGCGCGCGGCGGACTGCATCGCCTGCCACACCGTGCCGGCAAGCGGCAGGGACTTCGCGGGAGGCGTTGCCTTCGTGCTGCCGTTTGGCACGATCTATTCCTCGAACATCACGCGGGATCCCGATACCGGCATCGGCATGTGGAGCGATGAGGATTTCGTGCGCGCCCTGCGCACCGGCGTGCGCAAGGACGGACAGCATCTGTACCCGGCCTTTCCTTACACGTCGTACACGGCACTGAGCCGGGCCGACGTGCTCGCCATCAAGGCCTACTTGTTCAGCCTGCCGCCCATCAAGCAGCCCGCCCGGCCGAACCAGCTGGGCTTTCCGTTCAACCAGCGCTGGGCGATGAGCTTCTGGAACGCGGCGTTCTTCAAGGACCAGCGGTTCCAGAGCGACGATTCGCAGCCGCCGGGGTGGAACAGCGGGGCTTATCTCGCGACCGCCCTCGGCCATTGCGCGGAATGCCACACGCCGCGCAACTTCGGCTTTGGATTGAGGCGCGGCAGCGAGCTGGCCGGCGAGGAGCTGCAGGGCTGGAAGGCCTACAACATTACATCGGACCGCCAGAGCGGCATCGGCGCCTGGACCGACGAGCAGATTGCCGCCTACCTGAAGACCGGTCATGCCGCGGGACGGGCGTCCGCCTCCGGTCCGATGGCGGAGGTGATCGCCGACAGCCTTCAATATCTGTCGGTCGAAGACATCGCCTCACTCACCGCCTATCTGCGCAGCGTTCCGGCACGCACGGGCCGCTTCGACATCGCGGCGGCCAGGAGCACTGCTCTTGCCGCCGACGCATCGGCAGCGCTGCCTGCTGGAGCCGCGCTGCGGGGCACGGGCGATCCGGGACTTGAGCTCTTCGCAGGCGCCTGCTCGGGATGCCATGGGTGGAACGGAATCGGGCGGCAGAGCGCCTACGCCGACCTGCGCGGGCTGCGCGGCCTCGGCGATCCCGGCGCGACCAACATCACGCAGGTGATCCTGCACGGCTCGAGCTACCGCATCGGCGCGCAGGACGTCTTCATGCCGTCGTTTGCACGCGGCTACTCGGACGCCGAAATTGCGGCCCTCGACAACTTCGTCCTGGGCTATTTCGGCGGCCAACCCGGCGCGCTGACGCCCGAACAGATCGCGCGCAGCCGCGAAGGCAGGTAGCCAGGGGCGACGGCGCCGCTCGTCCCACCGGATGATCGCGGACGGCTTTCGACCGGCGTTACATCATGCCGGGCCGAGCCGGCCCTGACTGGCGCGGCGGCCTTCGACTGCCGAAGCGCCGCTTTCCGCGCGCTGCGCCGCAGGCGCGGCAGCCCGCAAATGGGTGCCGAACCCGTCCTTTTTTGCGCGAGCATGTCGGCAAACGCTGACTACGATCTGCTTCGATGGACCTGAACCGGAAGCGGCCTGGGCAAACCGGCCGCCGGGTGCGGAGGAACGGCCAATGATGCGTTTTCTTTCTCGATTCTCGGTCAGCGCGCGGCTCGTCGTCTCGTACGGCCTGGGTGCCGTATTCGGAGGCGTGATCGGCACGGTCGGCTTCGTCATCACGTACAAGATGAACGAGCGGGCCGCGCAGATGTACCAGCACGATCTGACCGGGCTGAAGTATGCCTCGATCGCGCAGACGGACGTGCTGTCGGTGGGGCGCGCGCTGGCAACCGCGTTGCTGGCCTCCGACCCGAAGGCCCGCAAGGAGCAACTGGACTCGGCCAGGGCCTTTCTTCAGGACGCCAAGGACAAGCTCGCCGCCGCTGCGCCCTTGTTCGACAGCGATCAGGGGCGCGCCCTGTCGGAGCTTGCGGGCTCGGCGCTGGCCAACTACGAGAAGACGTTCGACAGCACGGCCGCGACGGTCGAGTCGCGCCCGGCCGGAGCCGGTCAGAATGGATTGGCTCAACTGCTGGACGAATCGACGGCGGCGCTGCAGCCGGCCGCGACCGGGCTGCACGCCATGCTCGAATGGAATACGTCCAGCGCGGGCGCCAATGCGGCCGATACGCTGGCCTTGTACAAGAGCTGCCGCGTAATCCTGCTGGCGCTCACGCTGGTGGGGGTCGTCCTCGGCATCTGGTGGGGATTGATCATCGCGCGCTCGATCACCCGTCCGCTGGTGACCCTGATCACGGTGGCCGACGGCGTGGCCGGCGGGGATCTTTCGATGGAAATCGATACCCGTGGCCGGGACGAGGTCGCTCGGCTGCAGCAGGCGCTGCAGCGCATGGTGCAGCGCCTGCGTACCGTCGTGCACAGCGTC
>Ga0209698_10006791_pt1 | contig 12110 bp, 13 predicted proteins | sample LitLauG_LLR_2012_FD_187203 | JGI IMG/M metagenome (GOLD analysis project Ga0209698, IMG submission 187203) | Freshwater sediment microbial communities from Pennsylvania, USA - Little Laurel Run_MetaG_LLR_2012 (SPAdes) (version 2) | ecosystem: Environmental > Aquatic > Freshwater > Creek >...
AAGGTGACCAACAAAGTTCCGCGTAGCCCCGCCAAGAACTCAAGAAGGGTCGCCGCTTTGGTCTCCAGAATGGACTCCATGACTACCTTGCCTCTGGAATCCATCACCGCGACCGAGATGGTTGCTTGATGCACGTCGAGCCCAATATACTTTTCACTGTTCACGAGGGTGCTCCTTTTCGTAGGTGATGTGCTTGCGTGCTCATAACCTACTCCCAAAGGGGCGCCCTTTTATAATGCGATTGCGACAGTTGAGTAGGCCAACCCTCCGATGCGATGTAGAAGGGTCCGATGTTGGCGGTAGATAATCGAATCGGCTTCAGCAGCCTTTCACCCTTACAGGTCAAAGTTCAGTGCTGTGTCGACGTCGTTCAGAGTCAGCCGAGTCGATGGCACAAAAGGGCCATTCCCGGCACTATAGTCCCGCCGTACCCTCTCGGCATCTAGGTGCGCGGCAAGTACCCCCTCTCGCGCAAGATTTCCGATCCCCCTTAGCAGCTGTTCCTAGATGTCCAGCCGCTCGGCCCGGGGTCCCAACAAAAACTCTAGGAGTTCAAGCATGAGCGCGCTCGTGGCCTAATCGTCCTGGTCTACGCTGACGTGACTCTTGCTCCGCCGCACGAAAGCAAGGACGCGACTCCATTCCCCACGGGGACGGAGAACGATCAAGAAGGAGGCACGACAATGAAAGTGCGTAGCAACATAGCAGCGGTTACCATCTTGCTAGTTTCGTCTTTGGCTGTAGCTCAGATGCAAGTACCGACCTTTACAGTGGGAAATCTCAAATTGGAGGACACGACGTTTCAGGTGGGACAATATACAGAAGGAGTTAGTGTCAGCTGTGACGCCTTAGAGTGCAACAACTTCACCCCTCTGGTCGCCCCGCTAGAAGTCACTTGTCCTGCCAGGGCAGGGGAAACTTGCACGTTCGCGGTCAGCGTGGACGCCGCGGGGCGGGCTGATGGCCTGACGGAAGGCGTCTTTCGGTACGTCGGGGATGCCCAGACGACCATTTCTGATGCAGGGGGACGCGGCAACCCGGGCTTTTACATGTGGTCGCTAAACGTGGCCGGTTCTTTTTCCGCAGCACACACCTTCGTAGCGCTGGTAAAGAACACCAAGAACTCTCAGAAACATCTTGTAGAAATCGATCTCGGGTGCTTTATTTCTGGAGGACAGGGGTCTTGTGAAGTCCAGGCTCTAGGCTTATTTGAACAAGGACCCACCGGGTCGCCAGTGACAGTAACGATACAGGTGTTCCGCGAACGCAAGGAGCAACACGGGGACACAGACTAGGCAGAGAACGTATCGGCCCGCGCCACAGTCCCATCTCACGGGCCCTCGATAGGTGATATCTTGGGCCCGGAAAGGAAGCCCCGCGAGCGGCAGCTTATCTCGTTGTGGTGGGGGCTACAACCCTTGGGTGTAGAGGAATTGCGAACGGCATGCTCGTCGGCTCGACGCGATTGCTGTTGTAATATCGCCACCAGTAATGGCTCAATTGGTGTAATCGCCTTCCATGAGAAGGCCGGTCAGGCCTACGCTTTTGCCCCGTTGACATGGACTTATTCACGCGGCTGGCGCTCAGTTTCGGTCCCCAAGACCATGCTTGGTTCGGCAGAGTCTGCAGTAGGTCGGTGGCTCAGTATTGTCTATCCGGTGCCTGATTGGCTTCAGAGTGCGCAGATAGGCGAAGATGGCCTTCAGGTCGTCGTCGGTGAGGTTACGGAAATAACCCCACGGCATGGCATTTGACAGTACCCGCGCTTTCACCCGTCCTTCCCGAATCGTCGCAATGAACATCGACTCGTCGAAATAAGAGATGCCTGACGGATCCGGTGTCAAGTTTAGGCTCGCGACGGTCCTGCCCCAAGGTCCGGCGAAGAGTTGTCCCCCGGAGAATGCCATATCCGGAAGCGGGTCTCCTTTGTCGTCGATCGGCGTGTGGCAGTAGTCGCAGTGTCCAACCGTCACGAGGTACTCGCCGTACTTCACACGGTCAGACTCGTCGATTTCGGGCACGTGTTCCAGCGGTGGCAGAGGCTGAAGGGTCTGCTTGATCTCCTCCGGCAGCTCCGTCTGGGGCCTCTCGATGTGCACGGGCGTGATGAAGCGCTCATAGACAATGACCGAAGCCAGGTCTTCGTCTGTGAGATTGCGGAAGTAGTTGTAAGGCATGAGCGTAAACAGTGCTCTGCCGTCGTGTCCGATGCCCCGCCGCAGCGCACGCACAAAATCGGAGTCCTTCCACTTGCCAGCGCCATAGTCCGGGTCGGAGGAAATGTTAGGCGCTACTAGGCGATACGGGGCGGGAATCTCGCTTTCCTCCGGCGGGAAAACGAATCCTCCGCCTTTCTTGCCAGGCAACGGCTGCCCACCGCGGTGCTTGTAGTCAATCTCGGAATGGCAAAAGGGACACTGAACCAAACCCTCCACCAGGTACCTGCCGCGCTCTAGGCGTGCGGGTGTGCGGGGAATGGTGTCCATGCTGAGGACCGAGGGAACAGGTTTTTCCCGCAAATGGGGTTTCGCGGACTGGCAACTGCAAAGTGCGAAGACCGTAAAGATGACGATCCCCCGCCGAACTCGGGACCGATCTTCTGAGCCAAGCTGCAAGGTCCCTGCCTCCTCGGCTTGTAAGGCATGCTTGCGCCTAGATTCGCGTAGTTTTCGCGCCTATTGTACCCTCCGCTGATATTTCAGCGAAGGAATCTTCCATCCCGTTGAAGACGCGAACCACCATAAAATAGATTTGCCGGGTTGGCTGCCCCAAGTTACGGCTGGTACTCACGCGGATCTGACACGGCTCCAGACTCCGTCCCGCAAAGATACCCTCGGACTCCCGTAGCAACGCATCGTGAATCAGCCCATTCGAGGCCAGGGTCTCGTGGCTGTCGATTTCGAACCCCGATTTGTCAAAGCGCGGATCTTTGTGATGGTTGGCGATTTCACGCAATATAAAAGGCGCCCACTTTGCGGTAGGTTGTGATTGTTGGGATCACTACTTACCGAAAGGAGCGCCGTTATAAACCAAGAGAAGAATATATGGACGTTTCACCAGGCAACGATCTCGGTTGCCGTCATGGACAGCTCGGGCAAGCTGATCATGGAGTGCATTCTGGAGACGAAAGCAGCTACGATTCTTGAGTTCATCCAAGGGGTACACGAAAGTTTATGGGTGACCTTTGAAGAAGGAACCTCTGCGGCCTGGCTACATGATCTGCTGAAACCTCACGTCACCCATCTTGTGATCTGCGATCCGCGAAAGAACGCCCTGTTGAAAGATGGCAGCAAGAGCGACCGGATCGATGCGCGCAAGCTGGCGGAGTTGTTACGTGGCAACCAGCTCAAGCCGGTGTACCACGGAGAGCACGGGTTACGCACCTTAAAGGAGTTGGGTCGCAGTTACCTGACGATCACGGAAGATCTCACGCGAGTCATGATCGCTGTAGAGTACTTCTATATTGACGCCCGTCTCGGTCATCCAGCGCGAGATCTTCCCGAGCCGGATTTTCGCGTTCGCCGCACTGGCCCACGACTCGACGCGTTTTGGCTCTGTATAATGGGTCACGGTCATGGGCTGGGTTCCTGCGTCCGCGCTCAGTTGGCTATTCGATGGGCAGCGCCGGGCAACGAACCGTCTGATTCCACGCTGGCTGTTCCTTCGCGCATTCGGTCTCATCTATTTTTCTGCATTCTTCTCATTGATTTTTCAGATCCGTGGGCTGATCGGCCCGGCGGGAATTCTACCCGCCGGAAGCTATCTCCAAGCTGTCGCGCAATCGTTCACGCCATGGGTGCGGGTGTGGTACGTGCCAAGCGTCCTGTGGTGGTCAAGCGGACCGGTCGTGCTGAGTGCGTTGTGCTGGGTGGGCATTGCGGCATCGCTGCTCTTGATGCTGAATCTATGGCCGCGCGGCATGCTGCTGACCTGCTTCGTGTGTTTCCTGTCCTTCGTCAGCGCAGCGCAGGACTTCTCGGGCTACCAGTCCGATGGGATGTTGCTTGAGGCTGGAGCGATCGCGCTCTTCTTTGCGCCGTCGGGTTTTCGACCGGGCTTGGGCCGGGCGCATCCGCCTTCACGTGCCAGCTGGTTTCTGCTGCAGTGGGAGTGGTTTCGCATCTACTTTGAATCAGGCGCGGTGAAAATCCTGAGCGGAGATCCCCAGTGGCGGCATTTCACCGCCATGGATGAGTACTATCAGAATGGGCCGCTGCCCACCTGGATGGGCTGGTACGTGCAGCACCTGCCTCACTGGTTCCATGCCTCGACGGTTTACGCCACACTGGCTCTGGAGTTGGGCTTGGCCTGGATGCTGTTTCTACCTCGGCGCTGGCGCATCGCGTGCTTCTTCATTGTAACGCCGTGGCAGATTGGCGTAATCCTCACGGCCAATTACACCTTTCTGAATTATCTCGTTCTCCTTCTTGGGGTGTTGTTGCTGGATGATAGCTTTGTGCTGCGGCTCTTGCCAGCCAACTTGAAGGAGCGAGTTGCGCCGACCATGTCCGGAGAAGCGAAGGCGCCAAGGGCACCAGTCGAAGGCTGGAGGGAGAGCCTTCCCCCAAAATGGTCTGCGCTGAAGCTTGCTTTCAGCAGCCTGATGCTAGTCTGGATCTTCTATGCGACCACCGCGGAGTTGGTCTGGATGTTTGTGCGGGCACCCTTACCAATCTCCCCGGTAACCGCACTTGAGCCATTCCGGATTGCCAATCAATACGGCCTATTCGCGGTGATGACGCGCGGCCGATACGAAATCGAATTCCAGGGTTCACCGGATGGCCAGCGCTGGGAGGCTTACCCATTTCGCTACAAGCCGCAGGATTTGAATAAACCACCTGGAATCTACGCGCCTTATCAGCCGCGGTTCGATTGGAACTTGTGGTTCGCATCCCTGGGTTCCTGGCGCGAGTATCCGATCGTGCCGAACACGGAGCTGCGGCTCCTTTCCAATGACAAGGATGTGCTGGCCCTTTTTGCCGGCAATCCTTTTCCGCAGGAGCCGCCGCGACAGATCCGCGCGGTGCTCTGGCAATACTGGTTCACGAGCATGGCAGAAAAACGCGCGACCGGGATCTGGTGGCGCCGGCAATTGTTGGGGCTGTATGCGCCCACCCTGGAGCGAGAACCTGACGGAACCATAGGGGTGATCGAGTGGCCTGAGGTGGGGCCGCAAAAATAATTCTTGTCAGAGCGGTCGCGTGCAGCTCAGGCGACGACCAAAAAAGAGCAGTTCAAGCGAGAGGTGGGGAAGGAGCTGACGCCGGAGCAGCCCGCAATTTCTGGTTGCACTTCTTCATGAGGCGCAATATGATAGTGACTAGTCAGACTAGTCGCATTTGACAAGCTATGTCGAAACAAAGAACCGCTTCCAAGAAACGACGCCGAGGTGAAGCCGTGGCTAAGCAACCAGCTGCGCGTTGGCAGCTCCAAACTGCCAAGGCTCGCTTCAGTGAAGTCTTCCGCCGGGCCCGCTCCGAGGGACCTCAGTGGATTACGCGCCAGAATAGAGAAGCTGTTGTAATGCTACCCGCTGAAGAATTCGAGCGCCTTACGGGACGTGCAAAGCAGCCTCGAAGCCTCGCCAAGTTCTTTGCCGAATCGCCCCTGGCAAAGGTGCCAATCGATCTGGAACGGACGCCAGACTACGGTCGGATGGTTGACCTGTGAGCGGATTCCTGCTTGACACCAACGTCATCTCCGAACTCGTAAAGGCGAGACCGGACCCTACCGTGACGAGGTGGATCGATGCGACTGATGAGAGTCTGCTTTGTCTGAGTGTTCTCACCTTGGGCGAGATTCGCAAGGGCATCGCGTCCCTGTCGGATGCGTTTCGCCGTGTCTCTCTGGAAACATGGCTAGACCACGACCTCGCTCTGCGCTTTGCGGGCCGCATTCTAGTGATTGATCAAGCCGTCGCCGATCGCTGGGGACGGATTGCGGCGAAGGCACTCGCCGGGAAATCTCCACTCCCAGTCATTGACGGACTTCTCGCCGCTACAGCCATGCAGTACAACCTAACTCTGGTGACCCGCAACACGAAGGATGTCGCTGCTACGGACGTCGCAGTCTTCAACCCCTGGACATCGTGAACCCAGCTCAGCGCTGAACCCATTTCCATCCGTGAGTTCATCGCGGGTGCACTGCACGATGAGATGTTGGGTCTGACGGCATGCTCGGATCCGGATTTGCTACCGCCTTACACCATCCGAAGCTTATCCACGTTGGCGAGGCCAAAGAGCCGCGGAAAGGGCATCCCCAAAGTGAATCAGGAAACCAGATAACTCTCGATGCGGACTATCCCCTTCAGGTGCATGGGGATCCGGAAAAGTGCCTATTCAGGCTGTGTCGAATCTCTGGCTGCCCTTTTCTTTGGCTCAACATGTGTCTTTCCCGTCAGCAACCAATCTACAGCCTTGCCAAACCCCCCGCCGGATTGCTGATTGAGCTCAAGCGGCTCCAAACAGACGAGACAAAGTGAGCCGCTGCCAGCATCCCACGTTTCCACCGATTCCCAGAGCTGACTCCATTTAGAGCATTACAAATTCTTGTGTTCCGTTCTGCTCTGACCCCCTCCCCAAGGTTTCTTTAGCTGGACGGTTTGGAGAAGGTGTGTCACAGTTACGCAGAGTGCCCGAGTGAGGGTAAGCGCAATTGGCCCAAAACCAGTTTTCCTGTTTTTGGAACGAACCAGCCATTAGCGGTGAGTACCGATCGGCTGTCTCACTGCACAGTCACACGAATCACTCCAAGGAAAGCCTCCGCTTCATTCCGGAGTTCACTCAAAAAAGACCTCTTCTCCGCTGGGCGCTGGAACGCCAGAGCCGCAGATCGACCATCCCGGTTGACTGGGTTCGGGCTTACTGGACGCCACCTTTGATCCCCAAGTTGGCCTTCGAAGTGGAAAGAAATCAGATCGAAAAAGTGCTCGCACTGGCGGCACTGGTTTCGCTCACCGATCATGACAGCATCTCAGCGCCGACCTTGTTGCGAGTGGTGGAGGAGGCTAGTCAAATCCCGCTTGCACTCGAGTGGAGCGTCCCGTTTGAAGGAGCTGTATTTCATCTCGGAGTGCACAATCTGCCGAGCAGCCGGGCGCAAGCGATCGTGGCCGATCTCGCCGCCTACACGCGCCACCAGTCCACTCCTCAGCTCACTGAGCTGCTTGCACTGCTCCACCAGTGCCCGGACGTGCTCCTGATCTTTAACCATCCCCTCTGGGATCTTAGCGGCATTGGGCGGCAACGCTACGCGCACGCTCTCCAGCGATTCTTGCAGGGTAACGTCCGATTCCTGCACGCCTTTGAACTCAACGCTGCCCGCAGCCGACGCGAAAACAAGAACGTCATCCAATTGGCCGGGCTTTGGCGACGGTTGCTCATCTCTGGTGGGGACCGGCATGGATGCGAGCCCAGCGGCGCCCTGAACCTAACGTGCGCCCAGAGCTTCTCTGAGTTTGTGCGCGAAATCAGAGTCGAACAACGAAGCCATGTGCTTTTCATGCCGCAGTATGCAGAGCCGCTTGGCATCCGTACTACCCAGGCCGTGCTCGACGTGATTCGCGACTATCCGGGATATTCTCCAGGCTGTCGCCGTTGGGACGATCGCATCTTCCATCCTGATCCGTCCGCCGGCAGCGAACAACCGATTTCCGCGATGTGGAAGGCCCCCCTGCTTTTATCGAACGGATTTTCTCCCTCATGCGAATTATGGAAAATGCTACTGTGCGGCGGGCGTTGGGACAGATTCTCAGAGATGAGGTAAGTTTCGAGTTCCCATCGGACGGTGTGTATGAGGCGATGTCGTGAGAAATAGAGATCGAAGGGGTCTGCGAGTCGCTTTCTTCCCGGATGTTTACCATGAAGTGGACGGCGTCGCGAATACCAGCCGACACTTCGAAACATTTGCGCGGAGTCGCTCGCTCCCGTTCCTGACCATTCACGCAGGTCCCCGCAATGAGATTGTGACTGCGGGTTCGGTAACCAGGGTCCAGCTTCGGCGGAGTCCACTGACGTTTCCGCTTGACCAGACTCACGAATACGACCTTGCCTTGTGGCGGCGTTATCGAGAAGTAATGCGTTTGGCGCGGGACTTCGATCCTGATGTGGTGCAGATCACGGGTCCGAGCGACCTCGGGATGCTCGGTGCTCTCGTCGCCCATAAACTTGGGATTCCGCTGGCCGCTAGTTGGCAGACCAATGTGCATCAGTACGCCCGGTGTCGCCTTTCTCCGGTGCTGTCATTTTTGCCCCAGCCGGTGTCCGCCAGATTGCTGAGTGCGGTTGAACACTGGAGCTTTCGCGCCGCCGCCCGTTTTTACAGGATCCCGCGACTGCTGTTCGCGCCAAACCAGGAAATGGTCGAGGAGCTCGAGCGGGCGACCGGCAAGCCCTGTTTTTTGATGTCCCATAGCGTAGATGCGGCGATTTTCAGTCCGCAGTTTCGGGACCGCGACGGCGGTCCCTTCACCCTCGGCTACGTGGGACGGCTCACGGCTGAGAAGAACGTGCGCCGCCTTGCGCAGCTTGAGCAGTCGCTCCTCGCCCGCGGCCATCGGGATTTCAGGATGGTTGTGGTTGGGCAAGGTGCAGAGGCAACCTGGCTGCGACACAACATGCAGCACGCGGAATTCACGGGGGTGCTGACCGGGAAGAACTTATCCCGCACCTTTGCCAATATGGATCTTTTCGTGTTCCCATCGGAAACTGATACGTTCGGCCTTGCCGTGCTCGAAGCACTCTCGTCGGGAGTTCCAGCCCTCGTCACCGCAGTGGGCGGACCAAAATACACCGTGCAACATGGCAAAACCGGATACATCGCGAATCGTTTCGACGACTTCGTTACCTTCACCGAACTTCTGCTGACCCAACCGGGCTTGCTCTCGCGGATGGGCTCAGCGGCTCGCGAACATGCTCTTTCGACCTCGTGGGAACAGATCTTCGAGGGCATGTACAAGACTTACGAGAGCTCCTTCTACGCTGCAGATAGTGTCCGCCACGAAATTCTTGATGTTGCAGGTGTATAGCGTGGAAAGGTTTTGTCGTGGCTGTGGCCGGACGGTGTTTTTTGGCTTGGGCTGTCAATTCTGTTTGGAACCGTTGCCTTCCATGTTGATCGGTCGACGCAGCCACTGCTTGCTAGTCCTCGCCTGCATCGCACTAGGCCTGCTGTCGCCTGGGCGACAGTTTGCCCAGAATCAAGATCCCGGCCCGGCGCAACTCACCGTCCCCCAAGTAGTGGACCAACTGGTGAAGAGGAATGCTGAACGCGCCAATGCGCTGAAAAGGTATCGGGGCCGGCGCTTGTACCGCCTCGACTACGTAGGTTTCCCCACGCATTTGCACGCCGAGATGCTTGTGGACATGAGGTACACGGCGCCGGCCAGTAAAGATTTTACAGTGGTTTCGCAAAGTGGGGAAAAGTGGATCATCGATTACGTTTTCAAAAGGTTGCTGGAGACCGAACGCGCAGCGGTCGAAGGCGAGAACTGGAAACACACCGCGCTCGACAATCAGAATTACAATTTCACTTCAGGCGCCGCCGACGGTGCCGATAAACTGTGCCCTTACGCTCTGACGGTCGAACCGAAAGTGCCCACCAAGTTTCTCTACCGAGGCCGAATCTGGGTGAACGCGAAGGACTTTGCGGTTTGCCGAATCGAGGCCCAGCCCGCCAAGAACCCATCGATCTGGATCAAGCGGACCGACATTCGTCATGCCTATCTGAAGGTCGGCGATTTCTGGCTGCCCAAGGAGAATACGAGTGTTTCCATTATGCGCCTGGGTGGTCGCGCCACGCTGACCATCGAGTACCAGAACTACGAAATCCTGAGCGCGGATCCTCTTCCGGAAACCGATGTGGGGGCAGTTCCTGATCTCGCTGTGGGTGGGCGCTAACTTGCGACCAGTCGGCTAAGAGAGAATCCCGCCGCTGATTCAGTTTCAAGTTATCATTTCAGCGAGACTGGCGCTGGCACCGCTGATTGCGACCTCGGGAACAGTGACAAATCATTGGGGGGATGTATGGCGATGAACTCTGTGCGGACACGTGACGGAAGCGACGACTCCATACGCTTTCAACCAATGGAGCGCCTAAAAGTATATCTGTTCGGGGCAACTGTATTGTTTGCATCGTTTGGGATGGGTGAAGCGGTCTATCGAATCTTGTTTTCAGACTTTGACGGCACAACCGATCGTATTCCAGTTGAGGTGCTGTTTGGTTTGGTATTTGCCTGGCTCGCCACTAAGTTCGGCGGCGGCGTTTACAGAAATCGCAAGGAGAGGAGCGCAAGGCTCAACTTCATTTGGGCTCGGAGTAATCAAATACGAGGCGCTCTGGAGGGAATCACTCCGTTGGCCCACCCATCGAAAACCCAACAGTCGATCAGAGTAATCCGCGAAGAAGTCGATAGGATTGAGTGGGCGGTTAAGGAGATCTTGCCGGACTAAGCTTCTCGGGCCAGTCTGCAGCTGAATAGCGCCTTTCGCAGCGCCGGCTACCTCGCGCCGTGAAAGGGCCCGATTATGAGGTGTGAGTCTATAAGCTTCGAATTCGTTTGGAAACAGGTGGGTTGCCAAATATAGAAGATGAGTATGATTCCAGAGGCCGTGGGAGCCGTGTCGCTCGCGATTTGGACCTACTTAGTCTTTGCGCGAGGTGGATTCTGGCGCTTGTGGGACCCCGGTTCACCATTGCAGGAGCAAGCCGTGCCGGGCCAGTCCGTTGCTGTCATTATTCCGGCGCGGAATGAAGTAGATGTTGTTGGCCACGCGGTCCGTTCGTTGCTTGAGCAGAATTATGCCGGTGAGCTGCACATATTTCTTGTAGACGATGACAGCTCCGATAACACGGCGACGGTCGCTCGGCAAGTTGCGGAACACGCTAGAGGAAACAATCGGCTGACAGTTTTTCGGGCCCGCCCGGTGCCTGATGGCTGGACCGGGAAACTGTGGGCGCTCTCCGAAGGACTGCAGGAGGCCGCGGCATTCGAGGCTGATTACTTTTTGCTTGCGGATGCGGACATAATTCACGCGCCGGGAAATCTGGCCAGCCTTGTGGCTCGTGCGCAGAGCGGCGGCTTCGACCTGGTCTCGTTGATGGCGAAGCTGCCATGCCAATCGCCCGCCGAGCAGGCGCTGATTCCGGCCTTCGTCTTCTTCTTTTTCATGCTGTATCCGCCAGCCTGGGTTGCGCGGCCGGACCGACGCACGGCTGCAGCGGCCGGCGGTTGTTTGTTAATCCGGTCGGAGGCTCTCACGCGCATAGGCGGAATCGGTGAGATTCGCGGCGAGGTCATCGATGATTGCGCTCTGGCGCGGGCGGTGAAACAAGGCGGCGGCCGTGTGTGGCTCGGCTTGGCTGAGGATACATACAGCCTGCGCGGCTATGGGACCTGGACCGAGATCGGCGGGATGATTTCGAGGACAGCTTTTGCTCAACTGCGCCACTCCATCATCCTGCTCGTAGGCACCGTCGTGGGAATGACAATTACCTATTTGGCTCCGCCCATTTTGCTCTTCATGGGCACCGGAGCGGCGGCTATAGGAGCGGGCGCCTGGCTTCTGATGACGATCGCGTTCTGGCCCTCGCTGCGCTTCTACCGTCGATCGCCACTCCGGACGCTCTTGCTCCCGCTGATCGCAGCTTTCTACCTCGGTGCGACTCTCCACTCCGCTGTCCGTTACTGGGAAGGTCGCGGCGGTCTATGGAAAGGACGCGTCCAGGACCCGGCGCGAGCGTGACAGTAGCTCGGTTTGTCTTGCCTGTCACAGCCAGATGTGAGCACCGTCACAGCCAGGTGGATACGGAGGAGCAATAGTTGTTTTACGCTCCACATAGATCCCGCGTATTTTTCCTTGGATGCCGGATGACCCACTCGCCGCCGGACGCGATGGTCTCATCCCGCTGGAGGTGTTGCAGGCAATGTCGTCTAACGCCACGAACTCCGGCGAAGCTGGCCCAGGCAGCGGGATCATGACCGAAGGAGAGATTGCGTCCCAACTTATCGCGGAACGAGAACGATTAGAGCAGGCGGCCGGCTTGGCAGAACCGCAGGTACGGCACTTCCGCCGCCCGGAGGAGCGGCCCTTCACCTCCGAGGAGCGCCAGAC
>Ga0209698_10006793_pt1 | contig 12109 bp, 18 predicted proteins | sample LitLauG_LLR_2012_FD_187203 | JGI IMG/M metagenome (GOLD analysis project Ga0209698, IMG submission 187203) | Freshwater sediment microbial communities from Pennsylvania, USA - Little Laurel Run_MetaG_LLR_2012 (SPAdes) (version 2) | ecosystem: Environmental > Aquatic > Freshwater > Creek >...
GGCTGCGCGGCCTCGCGCTCGACACTCAGTTCTTGGGGCTAAGTTACAAACTGCTACACTGCGGGGATTAGAGACGTCGTTTTTGTTACATCTTGCAACAACTGTCGTTTCTCTGTACTTAGATTATTGCATAAAACGCAATAATAGACGTATCTAAGGCGTGTATTATTGCTCTCTGTAGAGGTAATTCGGGTCGTCGTGAATCGTTAAAAGACCGAGTCCTTAGCACCCCACGCTAAAGACCCTAGTAACCACCTGTAACAAATTTTGCACCAAACCAGTGCAAAAGAGCTTTAAGAGTCTAAATGCTTAGATCATTAGCACTACAGACCCTGCCTATTTTTTAAGCAAAACTTGCAAAAACTGCCTAAAAATTAAGCAGTCCTTACCGGCAAAAAGGCTTGTTACCCCACCTTGTTCTTATCTAGTTACCTTTAAAAACAACAACTTACGCGCGTAAACATGGTAACAACCTTTTTGCCCCCCAAGCGCCATTATTTATATACATGGGAGAGAACCCTACAGCCTATATGGTTTCTATACCATTTTGCTCATATATTATATACTATATACCTTGTTATTCTTGTTACTACTTAAAAAGTGTATATAAGTATATGTTTTATAAGGGGCCGAAAAGGTAACAAGCTCGGTAACAAGCATGCGTCCCGCACCCTTGGCCCTAGTTACCGGCAAGAATTTGGCAGATGCCACCACCCCGGGTACAATGTAAAAAGCCCCCGCAAGCGGAGGCTTTAGATCTTGTAGAGCTTAGATTTCCAGTCAGGGCTCTTCAGGCTATCACTAGAACACAACCTACATTATAGCATGCTTGCCTTTGCTCAGGTAAAGGGGAATGACCGTCTGGTCAATGCCCCCAAGTTCGTAAAAGAGTATTTGAGTCAAAGAGGAATCTCTTTGACACTAGCTGGAGAGCTAGGTTTTACCTTTTTGTCGGCGGACAGCTTAATCAAGCAAGCCAAGGGTCCAGCGGCAGAGATCAACATCTCCGCCGCACCGGACCGCGTTGCGGTGCTGATGCCGCACCACGAGTTCCTCACAGGAGAGGTCACGTGGTGGAGCGCTCGGCTAGTGACGCCGCCTTCGAGTCCGGAGGACTCGAAGTTGCGCGTCGTATCATTCCGACACGAAACCGCAGAGCGGTCTCCTTGGGGCAAGATGTTCTGCCCACCCAACACGCCACCTGAGGTCTACCTGCCATGGGCCCCGGACTTGCCCAGTTGGGCGCTGATCCCCAAGGGATCACGCATCTACCTGCACGAGTCTGCCATCAAGGCCATTAACGGCGCAAGGCTCGGCTTCTACAGCATAGGCCTCAATGGTGTGTGGGGCTGGGCCAGCACCAAGCACAACATCAGCCTACTGCCCACGCTGCGCGACATACCGTGGAAAGCCCTCGACCTCAAACCCGTCATTGTCTTTGATACGAACATTGACACCAACCCGCAGGTAGAGCTAGCCGCACAGCGGTTAGCCGAGCGTCTCCTGGCGGTGACAGGCGTCACCGCCAGCATCTTGCGCATGCCCCACGAGCCTGAGGATGGAGACTTCGGGTTCGACGACTTCTGCCAGCGGGTCGGAGACCCGCTGGCCACAGAGTTCCTCCTGACCGAAGAGCTTGAGGATCCTGAGATCTCAGAGCTTGAGCTCGGTAAGCTAGAGCTCAGTAACCGGTGTGTCATAGTGACCTCGATGTCCCGCATCGCAGATCTGGAGACCGGAACGTTGATGACGACCTCTGGGTTTACCGAGCTACACTACGCGCATTACCAAGCGTTCGTCCCCACGCAGACCGGAGGCGAGAAGCGAATCTCCATCGCCAAGGAATGGTTGCGGGACCCCCGCAGGCCCGTCGTTACCAACATAGTCTACGCCCCGGGCAAGCCGCGCATCCATGGCGGGGCGCTGAACACTTGGGACGGCATGGGCCTACAGCCACAGGCTGGGGACGCGACGCAGTGGCTCCGCCTGTTAGAAATGAACGTTAAGGACGAAGACCTGCGTAACTGGATCCTGGACTGGTTGGCCTACCCACTGCAGAACCCGGGCGGTAAGCTGAACTCGCTGCTGCTACTTTTCGGTCCCAGCGGCACGGGTAAGGATATGTTCCTACGCCCGTTCCACCGCATCTACGGAGGCAACGCGGTTAAGGTGAGTAATGATGAGCTTAGATCGACGTTCACCAGCATCTACGCAGCCAAGCAGTTCATACACGCGGATGAGTTGAAGCGCCTCAGCCACCAAGACGTCATTAACCAGCGGGTCAAGGGCATCGTCACCAACGAGTTTATGACCGTGAACCGGAAGGGTGACCCGGAGTACAAGATTAAGAACGTGAGCAACCTAGCTATCACGTCTAACTATTTTGATTGTATCAAGCTTGATGAGGATGACCGCCGCGCTGCCGTCGTGAGGTGGGAACCTTACAACGCCTTTATGGACCGGCGCGGGGACCCTAGCTTCTGGCTCCCGCTGGTGCAGTGGATCGACGATCAGGGATCGTCTATCATCTACGACTATCTCCTCCGCCGAGACCTTGGAAACTTTAACCCGGGCGCGTGGGCACCCGTGACGGCGGAAAAGGGTGAGGTGATCGATAGCGCGCGCTCCCCGATCGAACGCTTTGTAGCCCAACTTAAAACAGAGCCCGAGGCTAACCTGCCGCCGTTAACGAGCGGCAGAGTCTTGTTCAAGACCCGCGAGCTTGCTGTCTACCACTACGGCACGGAGCCTGCCAAAGGTCAAGTGGACGCTCTCGGCAACGAGTTGCGGAACCAAGGCTTTAAGCTGGCGAATCAAGGTAAAGTGATCAAGTCCCTCAGCGGCGTGGCCCGCTGGTGGGTAATCCCGCAGAAGGAGTACCCCGCCCAGGACTGGAACTTGCCCGCCGCGTGCACCGCGCATCTTAAGGCACATGGACTATGACTAAGGCACTGCGGGCTTCAGACTCCTCCATCCCCGAGCCCATACAGCGCCACATACGCGCCGCGTTGCTCAGGGCTAACCTGCCACCCGAGATGCACTGCGTCTGTGGCAAAACGTTCGTACTCAAGCGCTCGTTTATCAAGCACGCCGCGCTCTGCGGTAAATTCGTAAAGGAGTACGTACCCTCGTAGCGAGTGCCACCGCCCTCGTGCTTTGCGGCTACGGGGATTCTTAATGATACTTGAAAGGATCTATAATGAAGCGTAAAATCCCCGCCAACCGCATCCGGCGCGTGTACCCCAGCGCACCTTTTGACGTGGAGCACTATATCCGGGACTACTTCCGCATGAACGACGTAGTCAAGCTCGTCCCCGTGACGTACGTCAACTATAAAGGCGTTGTACTGACAACCCACCCCGCCTAAAATACACCTACGCACCCAGTAGTGCGGTTCTAGTAACTAAGGAGTTCGAGTTATGAAGTCAGAAATTTCCGCGCAAGCCAAGCAGCACGCAGTGCTCCACCGCCAACTCGCCAAAGAGTACGAGCAGTTCGCCAGCAAGGTCAACAAGACCAAGGTGCCGCAGGTGGTCAGCCAGATCCAAGCGCTGGAGCCCGGAGCGCGCTGGTGGATGAGCAACAACAGCTTCACCGTCGCCGTCCCCGTCAAGAGCATGAAGCACATCAGCGAGGTGCTGGAGGCTTTCCAAGCCGCCGTGCCCGGCCTGGAGTTTGACACCAACTGGGACAGTGCCGATGGCACCGCCCGCACCTTTTACGCCAGCACAGGCATCCACACGTGGCTGAATGTGCGTGCCGAGGTCAAGCAGAACGACGACGACCCTGCCGCTACCTGTCGCCGCGTGCAGGTGGGCACCGAGGTCAAGGAAGTGGCGAAGTACGAAATCCGCTGCGAGGCCTGACCACCATGTACCGCTATCCTACGCGCGTAGCTGCTCCGCGCCTTACGCCGGCAGAGACCGACCAAGCTCTGCAGGCGCTGAGCTTGGCTGCCCAGCGCCTGACCGCTGGGCAGGACAGCCCCTACATCTGCGATCAGTTGACCGAGTACGTCGGCGTTACCCGCCCGCGCTTGGAGTCTACGTGCTACGTTCTTATGGACTGGATAAAAGAGCTGCTGCGGGGCAAGCGCTCTCTGTATGAGTACAACCGCACCACCAGCTTTGACGTGCGCGCGGATGTCTCTCTTTACGAAGAGATGCAAGAAGTCCGCCTTGCTTGGATCGATTGGATGATTAAGGAGCTTGGAAATGACATTCCTGAATCTCGCTAACGGAGCGGTACGTCTTCAAGACGAGGACGGCCGCATCTACATGCTCGTACTCGGCAACCGAGTGCTGAGCTGGCCCAGCGCTCAACGGGCTTTGGCAATCGCAACCGCGCGGCAACGCGCTCGGCTCTTAGAGCTGGAGGAGACGGAATGAACACGAAACACACGCCGGGCCCGTGGACTATTCACCACTACGAATGGCTCCCGAAAGGCCACGTCTCAATAGACGCTCTTTTTCACGGCGAGCTTGCTCTCGTCGTCTGGAAAATGGAAGACGACGAGCAAAGCCCTGAATGCGAGGCAAACGCTCGCCTGATCGCTGCCGCGCCGGAACTGCTGGAGGCGCTGCAACGGTGCGTAGGTCAACTACGCGAACTGTCTTTCAAGAATGACCGTATTACGCGGTGCTTGGAAGGCGCCCACAGAGCCATCGCCAAGGCCACGGGGAGCGAAGCATGAAAGCTGCCGCCCTCCTCCTACTGGCCCCGGCGCTGGTCTGCGCTGGGACGATCACCCCCATGGTCGGCGTATCGCAGTTCTACAAGCCGGAAGATGGGATCTACTGGAACGCAAACCAGCCGAACACGTCCGACATGACCCCGCTAGCGGCTGGCATCCGCTGGGACTCGGAGCCGCATCACGGCTGGAGCGCGGGAGTGCAGTATACGTACTTCGGCCGCGCGAAAATAGACGCCTACGCCGTAACCACTGACGCACCATACCCGGGCGGCTACATCCCCAACAGCGGAGGCCAGTGTGTCGGCGCTTGCGCCGGGCTCGCGCAGTGGCACATGAGCAGCGAGGCGCAGAGCATCGCGTTTCTCGCCACGCGCCACTGGCGTGGGTTCAGCCTCGAGGCTGGCCTGAACGTGTACGAGACGCGCACCCGGGGCTATGTGGATAGCTATCAGGTTGTCGCATCGCACTTCACCTATTCCGAGACGACTTGGCTGGACTACGGGCCGGTCGTGGGCATGGCCTACCAGAGCGGCCCGTGGTCCCTGCGCCTGCAACTCTGGCGCATGGAGGGCAAGGGCGACAGCGGGGACGGCTACAAGGCCCCGACCATGTTCAGCCCGGACCATCAGTGGACTCTGCTTGCGGGGTACGAGTTATGAGCCGCGCCATGACGCCCGCCCAGCGGCTAGTCTGCATCCGTCTACTGCAACGTGCCCGTGCGCGGATTTAGCGGCGATGGATTGAAAAGACGAGACTCATGACACGATCTGTACATCCATATTCGCAGCAGAGGTAACGATGCTAGAGAAGTATTGGGGCGACTATCTGCGCGCTTGGGTACGGGAAATGCTGGGGAACCACTCCACTTTAGAGAGCTGGATGAGGGCGGAGCTTACAGACTACCAAATTCAGTGCACCCGCATTGCTTGGATCGATTGGATGATTAAGGAGCTCGAAAATGAAGATGCCCCGCTTGCCGGGATAAACCCTAGTGCGTAAAATACAGCACATGGGGCCGCAAGCCCCATGTCCTAGTAAGTTCTTAACCTGGAGTCACTACCATGCAACTCACCGCAAATTCCCGCAAATTCCGCACCCTGCGCACGGGAGCCGCCCTCCAACTGGAGGCCATCCGCCAGTACGCGCCCAGCGTCTTTGCCCCCGCCGCTGGCCCCACCACTAGCGAGCGCTACGCGTACATCCCCACCATCGAGCCGCTGGAGCGTTTGCTGAGCAACGGCTGGTCCGTGTACGAGGTCAGCCAGTGCAAGGTGCTGGACCCCACCAAGGAGCCCTTTACCAAGCACAGCCTGCGCCTGCGGCGCGACGCCGACTGGGGCCGCATGAACAAGTACGGCGGCGCGGCCGAGGGCGTTGGCGAGCTGGTCCTTACCAACGCGCACGACGGCACCAGCGCCTACACGCTGACTGCCGGGTACTATCGCCTTGTGTGCAGCAACGGCATGACCACCGGCAAGCAGGTGGCCGCGCACCGAGTGGTACACGCCAAGGGGCGAACCACCGGGGAGATCATTGACGTGGCAGCGCGCGTGATCGAAGAAGACTTCCCCCGCATGCTGGAGCAAATCGACATGTTCAAGCGTGTCGAGCTCAGCGAGGTGAAGCGCGACGCGTTTGCCCGCGCCGCCATGGAACTGCGCTACGGCAACGCGTGGCAGACGGCAGCGCCCTTCAAGCCTGCAGAGTTGCTGCACGTGCGCCGCCCCGCTGATGCGGGCGACAGCGCATGGGCCGTGCTCAACCGCATCCAGGAGAACGTGATGCAGGGCGGCTGGGAAACCAAGTCCACCGGCTACGGACGTAAGAGCCGTGTGCGCCCGGTGGAGGCCATTCTGCCCGCCGCACGCATCAACCGTGGGCTGTGGGCCGTTGCCGAGGAGTTGTGCGATGCTTAACGACTCTGGGCATACCGTACCTTGCGCTGCTGACGAGCGGGAGTACATTCTTGTCTCTGACAAGAATAGCAAGGTACTCAAATCCAGCACTGATTATCAAGAAATCAAGAAGCTGGCTAATTTGATCCGCAGCGCAGGTGGCGAAGTCACTATTTTTAAAGAGGTTAAGTAGTGGCACCCTTTCTTTACTAAGGAGCTAGTGATATGGGAACTGACATTCATGGCGTCTTTCAACGAAAGACCAGCGACGGCGCTTGGCAAGACGTGCCCAGCAAGTACGACTTTGACCGGCACTACCAACTGTTCGCAGTTCTTGCCGGGGTGCGGAACGGCGTGGGGTTTGCGGGCGTCCCCACGGGCGACCCCGTCCGCCCCATCGCCGAGCCGCGTGGGCTCCCAGCAGACTTCGAGGTCGTCCAAGGCGACCTGCACCCCATCGCCAGCGAAGACCTGCTGCCGCCCTACAGCCGCAAATACTGGACTGAGGAAGACCCGCTTGAGCTCTGGATGGGGGGCCACCCATACTCTTGGCTGTTGGCAGACGAGATGTTGAAGTGGAGTCCGCCGGGCAACGTGGGCAAGACCGGCGTCCTTAGCCGGGAGCAGTACCTTGCTTGGGACAAAGTAAGCCCTCCAGAGAGCTACTGCGGGCGGATTTGGGGCGCCAACGTGGTGATGGCCCCCAACGCAGATTGGACGCACATCCAAGTTTCGTGGGGTTCTGATCTTCGGCACGAGCTTGATTACTTCTTTGCTGAAGTACGCCGTCTTGTTGAGGAACACGGCGATATCCGCTTCGTCTTCGGGTTTGATAACTGATGGGCTACGCTGGCAAGTACCGCTCCACTGGATTTACCCCAGTGGATACGGCGCAGACCCTCGTGCGGGAGTCTGCGCCCCGTGCCTCTGCCCGCGTAGGGCAGAGTGTTAATACCCCGGGCCACTCCACCGCGCCGGTGGAGCGTAGGTACACCGGGTCGGCTATCCTAGGGATAGCCACCATGCACAAATCCAACGCCGTGCCTGTCTTTACCAAAGAGGACGCTTGCGACCTCGCAACCATGAGAAGGAACTAGTGAAAATGAAGCCCCGCTACATCAGCGGCCTTACTGCCGCAGAGGCACTGCCCGTGCTCCGGGCCACCTTGTCCCCCGGCACGCTGATTAGCGTGCAGGCCAAGCGCCATCCCTACGACCTGTGGCACGACGTGCCGTGGACCACCCTGCCAGATGCCGACGCGCACGCCCGGTACCGGCTTGTGCTATACTGGCACAACGCCACCAAGGCGGGCTCTAGTAAGAAGGAAGAAAATGACTGACCAAGTCACCAAGACGTTCATTTTTGAACACCCTACCGGCTGTATTCTACACGTGGAGTACAGCAAGTGCCAAGACACCGTGCCCCACGAATGCGCTGGCATTACGATTGACGATGTGCGCGTTGCCAGCGCCGTTGACTACAAGCCCTGCGGCCCTAACCTCGCAGGCTTGCTGCACGCAATGTTCACCACTGTCGAGGTAGAAGGTGGACTTACGATGGTCGTACCGTTCATGAACGTCCTTGCCTACGAGATTAACCATGTCAGACACTGAACTGCTCAGCGCCAGCGAGCTTGCCGCGCTGGCCGACGCCTACTGGCAAACCAAGACCAAGCGCCTTGCCGCAGACAAAGTGGCGGCGGCGCTGAAAACTGATGAGTCCGCAATGGAAGCTAAGATCATCGAACAGATGCTCAAGCAGAACATTAGCGCCACTGGCGGTAAGGAAGTCATACTTACCCTGCCCAGCCCCAAGTACGAACCCGCAGTTACCGACTGGGGCAAGTATTGGCAGTACGCCAAGGAGCAAGACGATCCCTCGTTGTTCGAGCGTCGTCCCGGGCGTGCTGCCATCAAAGAACGTTGGGAGGATGGTTTGACCGTCCCCGGCGTGGAGAAGTTTCCGGTTTATAAGTTGAGCAAACAAGGCGTGAAGTGACTACTTTAGCCGGGAATATTAGTAACCTGTAATCAAGGAGTAAAGTGAAATGAGTACCGAAGTCACCAAACCCGCCGCGTCTGCCGTGGCAGTACCCAGCGCTCGGTTTGCCGCGCTGGCGGAAGCCGCCAAAGCCGCCGCCGCCAAGGAGCGCCCGTCGATCACCAAGGTGTCCCTGAAGGCCGGGGTCATCTCCATCGGCGGACAGCCCGCCCCGGGCAACCGGCTGGAGGGCGTGGTGCTGGCCACCACGTACCGCAACACCTTCTACCCGGGCCGCTACGACCCCAACAACATCGTCAACCCGAAGTGCTGGGCACTCTCCGTCACAGACGAGGGCATGGCCCCCGGCGATACAGTCCTTAAGCCCGAGCACACCGCTTGCGAGAGCTGCCCGCGCAGCGAGTGGGGCAGCGACCTCAACGGCGGGCGTGGCAAGGCTTGCAAGCAGAGCCGCCGCCTTGTCATCCTCCCCGCAGATGCGCTGAAGGGCGATGACTTCGTCGATCGCATCAAGAGCGCTGAGCTCGCTATTCTGGACGTGCCGGTCACCAGCGTCAAGAACTGGGCGCAGTACGTCAACATCCTGGCAAGCACTGTCCAACTGCCGCCGTGGGCCGTGGTCACTGAGTTCAGCACCAAGCCGGACCCCAAGACCCAGTTCAAACTCGAGCTCCGTGGCCTGCGCGGTGCGGACAACGAGGCGATGCTGGACGCTCTGGAGAGCCGGATTGCCGAGGCCACGCGCATCGGTCTGCTGGGCTACGAAGCTGCCGAGGATGACGAAGACCCGGACGCACCGCCCAAGGCCGAGGCCAAGCCCGCCGGCAAGAAGAAGTTTTAAGCTCCTCCACGTGTGAGCTTACCCCGGGCGGTACAGTCAGTTGCCAAGCCCTCCGCGCCTCCCTCGGAGGGAGTTTAGCCGCCCGGGGTCTTTTACAACCAAGGAGCTAGTGTGCATCACCCAGACATTTACACCATCGACTTCGAGACGGAGGCTATTACCGCCGCCGTGCCGTATGCCCCGCCAAAACCGGTTAGCGTGGCCTTCAAACGGGGCTCAGAGCCCACCAAAACACTGCTGTGGGGCCACCCTACAGGCAACAATACAACGTGGCCTGTAGCCCGCGCCGAGGTGCTGCAATTTTTGCACGAGGCCGAGCAGCGCGACGGCTGGCTGGCCCACAACGCCGCGTTTGAAGCCGCCGTCCTCCGCGAGTACTTTGGCTACGAGGCCAAGGACCCGCTGAAGGTGCATGACACCATGTTCCTTCTCTTCCTGACCAACCCCTACGCCCAGACTTTTGCTTTGAAGCCCAGCAGCGAGCGCGAGCTTGGCCTCAAGCCCGAGGAGCAGACTGACCTCATGCAGTGGGTACTGGCAAACGTGCCCGGGGCAAAGCCGAGCAACTGGGGCGCCTTCATTAGCAAAGCGCCGGGGGACCTTGTGCAGAAGTACGTGGGTGGTGACGTTGACCGCACCTATCTGCTGTACTGCAAGCTCCATCCTGTGATGCTGCAGATGGGCATGCTGGACGCCTACCGCCGGGAACAAAAGCTGATGCCCATCTTGGCCGAGTCCAGCCGCCGTGGCGTCCGTCTTGACATGGAGCGCTTGGCTGACGACATTGAGGTCTACACCGGCGCGATGCGCCGTTGCGAGGAGTATATCTATGGCCGTCTCGGTGAATTCAATATCGATTCTGATGCAGAACTTGCCGCAGCACTCGACCGTACTGGCATGGTTACGGAATGGGTGCTTACACCGACGGGCAAGCGCTCCGTATCGCGGAAGAACTTGGTGGGACGTGTTAAAGACCCCGAGCTACTCTCGTACATGGCATACCGGGGCGTATTGGCGACGTGTCTTGGCACTTTTGCAGGTCCGTGGCTGGAGCAGGCACAGGCTGAGGGTGGTCGTCTGCACCCCAGCTGGAACCAAACTCGTGGGGAGAAGGGTGCTGACGGCGACATGTCGGGGACAAAGACAGGGCGCATGTCGTGTAAAGCACCTAATCTACAGAACCCTCCAAACGACTTTGAGAGCTTGGTGGTGCCCGCGGACATTGCGGGGCATCTCGCGGCGGTACAAGCAGCGGAGGGTCGTATCATACACCCGGTGATGCACATGCGCCAGTACCTGCTGCCGGAGGAGGGCCACGTATGGATCAAACGTGACTTCTCTGCACAGGAAATGCGCGTGATGGCCCACTACGCGGAGGGCTCGCTGTTCGAAAAGTTCAAGCAAGACCCGCGCACCGACCCCCACACCGCCGTGCAGAGCATTATCCGCGACCTTACCGGCATTGAGATGCCGCGTAAGTTTGTCAAGATTATCGGCTTTGGCATCATGTACGGCATGGGCGTTGACAAGCTAGCGGCGAGCATGGGCGTCTCCCGTGAGGAAGGCGACAAGCTCCGCAACGCCTACTTTGCCGCACTGCCCGAGATTAGGGGCCTTAGCCTTGACACCCGCACGCGCGGCAAGCGGGGCGAGGCCATCCGCACATGGGGCGGGCGCGTCTACTATCGGGAGCCCAACCCCGAGCGCGACTTGAGCTACAAGCTGCTAAATTACTTAGTTCAAGGGAGTAGCGCTGACCAAACCAAACAATCTATCATTGACTACGACGCCGAGCGCGGCGAGGGTCATGTGCTGATTGCCGCCGTCCACGACGAACTTAACGCCAGCGTCCCTTACGACGAGAAGGCTGACGGCATGCGCCGTCTACAGAACGCCATGGACAAAGACCGTTTTGATGTACCATTCAGGAGCGAGGGCTATGCAGGACCTAACTGGGCTGATATCGAAAAGTACGAAGCTATCTGAGGCCGAAGCACCGTTATTCGAGCCGGTGCGGATACGCTGGAGCTTCTCTCAGTGGGAGACGTATAACTCGTGCCCTGCTAAGTGGAAGTTCAAGAGCGTGTTAAAAGTACCGGGCAAGCCCCCGGGGCCAGCAGCAGCACGGGGGCTGGAGATTCATGCCAGTATTGAAGAGTACTGCAAGTCCGGTATCCTTAGCAACCTGCACGGCGCGGTGAATCAGAAGTACCTGCCTGTGTTCGAAGAGCTCAGGAACCACGAAAACGGAGACGTCTACTATGAGAAGAAACTTGGTTTTGACGCAGACTGGTCTCGTTCCGCAGTTAGAGAGGAAAGGACGCGGCTTATCGCTATACTGGACGCCGTGCGCTACGGTAACGATGGTAAGGCCCGCGTCTATGAGTGGAAAAGCGGCAAACCCAAGGACACGCACCCTGACCAACGCAAGCTCTACGCCGTGGTTGCTGGAGTGCATTTCAACGCAGAGCAGGTGGACGTCACTACGTACTACGTTGAGGACACGGCACCGCCCCAGCGGATTTCTGTCTCACAAAGCGGTGTGGAAAAGCTGAAGGCTTTGTGGGACGATCGTATTCAGCAGATGCAACGGGATGAGTTTTGCGCCCCTCGTCCCGGAGTCCACTGTAATTGGTGTGACTATGCAAAGAAAAAGGGCGGACCTTGTCAATTTGGAGG
>Ga0209698_10006794_pt1 | contig 12108 bp, 13 predicted proteins | sample LitLauG_LLR_2012_FD_187203 | JGI IMG/M metagenome (GOLD analysis project Ga0209698, IMG submission 187203) | Freshwater sediment microbial communities from Pennsylvania, USA - Little Laurel Run_MetaG_LLR_2012 (SPAdes) (version 2) | ecosystem: Environmental > Aquatic > Freshwater > Creek >...
GTACGGTGGATTCGGTCGATTCGCTCAAGCTGGCGGAAAAGTTGAACGCAGCGGCCGCGAGTCTGGGAAAGAAGTTGCCGATTCTGATCGAGGTCAACGTCGGTGGCGAGGAGGCCAAGAGTGGGGTCGCACCCAATGGTGAGGAGCAGGCTGCGATTCTCGAAGCCGCTCCAAGGCTCAATCACCTGGCAATCCGCGGGCTGATGACGGTTCCTCCTTACAGTGAAGATCCGGAGCAGGCGCGACCTTACTTTCGCCGGTTGCGGGAACTGCGGGACAGAATTGCGGCGCAGAAGTTGCCGGCGGTTGAGATGAGCGTGCTCTCGATGGGTATGTCGCACGACTTCGAGGTTGCCATTGAGGAGGGATCGACGTGCGTGCGAGTGGGGACGGCGATATTTGGGGAGCGAAATAAACCTTAACCGCACAAACCCTGACCGCAGAGGACACAGGGGACACAGAGGATATTCTTCAGTGATTCAATTTCACGATGCGTGCGATGGCGCCACCTTCACCGTCAAGGTTCATCCGCGCGGAAGAAAGAACGCGATCACGGGCGAGGTGGGCGACGCGCTCAAAGTCTCATTAACCGCACCTCCCGTGGAAGGCCGTGCCAATGAGGCCTGCATTGAGTTTTTCGCGGAGGTTTTGAATGTGCCGCGTTCCTCCGTTAGTATTGCTGCCGGCCAAAGCAGCCGGAACAAAGTGATTCGTGTGGCGGGTGTATCTGCCGAAGAAGTACGCCGGCGGTTAGGCATCTGAACTCAGGAGCCCTTCTTGTCCTTTTCCGAGCGCCTGCAGGAGATTCGCACCGGATTTGAGCGGCCGTTCTGGGTCGCGAATATCAGCGAAATTTTCGAGCGGCTTTCCTACTACGCCGTGTTCGCAGCTCTGGCGCGCTATCTGCACGAGGCGCTGCAGTTTCCCACGCGAGAGGCGGCGAGTCTCAGCGGCGTTTTCGGCGGTGCGGTGTGGGTGATGGCAATTTTCGGCGGTGCCCTGGCAGACCGAATCGGCTTTCGGCGTGCGCTCTCGCTAGCTTACTTCATTCTGAGCTGCTCTTATTTTCTGGTGAGTTCCATTGCTGCGCCATGGCTCGCCCCGGTGCGCAGCGTGCTGCCCCTCGGGCTGATGGTTGGCGTTATCCTGTTTCTTCCAGCTCTGGGCGTGGCGCTCGTCAAGCCCAGCGTAGTTGGGACCACGGCCAGGGCTTCGAAGGAGAACGTTCGCTCTATTGGATACTCGATCTACTACACGCTGGTCAATGTCGGAAGCTTTCTCGGGCCGTTGTTGGCGGGCTGGGTCCATTCACGAATGCGGGTCGAGAACGTCTTCCGGCTGGCCGCGCTCAGTGTCTTCCTGATGTTGATCGCTGTATTAATTTTCTTCAGAGAGCCCCGGCGAGAAGACGGCCATCAATTGCTCTCTGTCGGACAGGTCGGGCGCAACTTCCTGACCGTGCTGGGCAACGGACGCTTCGTTCTATTCTTGCTCATTTTCTCGGGCTACTGGATTGTGTTCTGGCAGCAATATTTGATCCTGCCCATCTATATCCACGATTACGTGGACTCAAGTGCGAACACCGAATTGATTCTGATTACTGACCCATTGATCGTGATCACGCTCACAGTTGCCGTGAATGCGCTGACCCGCAAGATTTCCTCTTTTCGGGCTATTACCCTGGGAACGCTGATCACCGCGATGGGATGGCTTGTTATCGGGTCGTATCGCGGTAAATGGGCCGCAGTCGCGACGCTTGCTATCGTCGCCCTTGGCGAAATCATTCAGTCCCCTCGTTATTACGAGTACATTTCTCGCCTCGCCCCTCCTGGACAGCAAGGAACCTACATGGGGTTCGCCTTTCTCCCGATCGGGATTGGGTCGCTAGTTGGAGGCTGGGTCGCAGGCACGCTCGTCCACCATTTCGGCGAGGTCACCCACCAGCCGGAGCGGATTTGGTGGGCAGTAACAGCGGTCGGAGTGGCGACTGCTGCGCTGTTGTGGATCTATGATCGGATGGTCGGAACCGCGGCCAGTGCGAAGATAGCGTCGTAGGTTCGATGAGCAAGCTTCGGGGCTTGTTTCGGCAGCTCAAAGCCCACGTCCCTTCCTAAGCTCCTCCGGAAAGGAAGGTACTGCAGATTCCTCGCTCGTCCTCCGCGCGCCAGCACGGTTACGGACGGCTCGGAATGACAAAATGTACGGGCCCCTTCGGCACGGCTAAAGCCGTGCCCTCCCGGCGAGATTCGGTATTTCCATGACGAAGCGAAAAATTACTCCGGCGTATATAGCGGCGCACATCCGGCGAGTTCTGAAAGACGGAGGCTCGGCACCGCACGCTGAGGGCGTGCAATGGTTCTTCAAAGAAGAAATAAAATCGCGCGGATGGTACACGGCAGAGTTGCGAAAGGTGGCGGTGCGATTTCGCCGGACAATCCTGAAGGAACGCGGACTGGAGTTCCTGGTTCAGGTAGCCGACAAGCTTTTCTCCGGCAAAGTTTTGGAGGAGAAGGTGTTCGCGGTCTTTCTCCTGCAAACACTGGCTACGGATTTGGGCGAAAACGAATTTCGGTTGTTTGAGTCCTGGCTCGCGCGCATATCGAGTTGGGCCGATCACGATGGTCTGGTGCACTATCTGATCGCGCCGATGATTGTGGCCGAGCCGACCCGCGCGGCTAATGTCTTTCGCTGGGCGAAGTCGCGTAACCGTTGGCATCGAAGGGCGGCGTGTGTGGCATTGATTCAGGGCACGCGGCAGAAGATGTTCTTTCCACAAATTGTACGGCTGTCTACTACGCTTCTCTCCGATGAGGACGACATGGTGCAGAAGGGCCTCGGCTGGCTGTTGCGCGAAACCGCGAAGGCCGACCCCAAGAAGACGGTGCCGTACTTGTTGAAAATACGAGGGAGCGCTCCCCGGCTCGTGCTGCGGACCGCGTGCGAGACACTGCCAGTCGCAACGCGGGAACGAATCCTATCGGCCTGAGCAAAAGGGCGGACCGGGGCGTCCGCCCCTACGTAAGTTGTAACCTCTCAAGGAGTCGGATCGCCCCGGATTCGCGCAAAAGCGCGCCCTTGTTTAGAATAGATGTTTGCCCATGAACCTTCCCGCCATCCAGTCTGCGCTGCGCGAACGGAATATCGACGCCTGGCTCTTTTACGATCACCATCATCGCGATCCCATTGCCTATCGCCTGCTGGGGCTGCCACAGAGCCTGATGGTCACTCGCCGCTGGTTCTACCTGATCCCTGCCCAAGGTGAGCCCCTCAAACTAGTGCACAAGATTGAAGCCGGGCATCTCGATTCCCTGCCCGGGCGCAAGTTGCAATATTCGGGATGGCAAGAACTGTTCGAGAAGTTAAAGGAATTTCTATCGGCTTACCGCGACATCGCCATGCAGTACTCTCCCAACAATCTGATTTTCTACGTGTCGCTGGTCGACGGCGGAACGCTTGATCTGGTGCGAGGATTGGGCAAGAACATCGTGAGCTCCGGCGACTTAATTGCCCAGTTCGAAGCCACCTGGAGCGACGAGCAGATCAAGACTCATTTCGCCGCACGGGACCTTATCGACCCGATCACGACTGAGGCGTTCAAAGAAATCGGCCGGCGTGTGCGCAATGGCGGCACAACCGAGCACGGGATGCAGCAATGGTTCATGGAAGCCTTCGGCCGGGAAAATCTGGTTACCGACGATCCGCCGATCGTCGCCGTGAACAAGAACAGCGGCAATCCACACTACGAGCCTCATGCAGACGGTTCGTCTCCTATTCGTGAAGGCGATTTCGTGCTGCTCGACGTCTGGGCCAAGCAGAACAAAACTGAAGCTGTGTATTACGACATCACGTGGACCGGGTTCGTGGGCAAGGCTCCCTCAGAGAAACACCGGCAGATATTCGAGATCGCGCGCGACGCACGCGACGCAGGAGTGAAGACGGTACAGGATGCCGTCTCAGCCGGGCGCCAGATCGCCGGCTGGGAGGTTGACCAGGCTGTCCGCGGCCATATCAAGCAGGCAGGTTACGGCGACTACTTTATCCACCGCACCGGACATTCGATTGGGACCGAGGTTCATGCTAACGGCGCCAACATGGATGACCTGGAAATCCACGATGAGCGGCGCATCCTGCCGAATTCCTGTTTCTCGATCGAGCCCGGCATCTACCTCCCCGAGTTCGGTGTGCGTACCGAAGTGAATGTGCTGGTGCGGCCGAAGTCGGCCGAGGTGACCGGCAAAATCCAACGTGAGATCGTAATTATCTGATGGCAAATTCTTCAGCAGTAAAGCCGAAAAACGAAGTAACGACGCCTCCTCAGGTCGAGATTACGACGATGTCTGTAGTGGCTCCGGCGCTGGGCTGGTTAATTCCGGGTGCGGGACATCTCATCCAGAAAAAGTGGGTTCGCGGATTGTTGCTGATGGCGTCGATCGTCGGCATGTTCGTGCTCGGATTAGCGATGCAGGGCCGCGTTTACAAACCGAACGGCGGAGATATTCTCGACATCCTGGGTTTCGTAGGAGATATGGGCGCCGGCGGCTTGTACATCCTGACCCGTGCGATGGACTGGGGGCAAGGCGCGATCGCTCACGCCACGGCAGACTACGGCACGAAGTTCCTGATCGTCTCCGGCTTGTTGAACTTCATCAGCGCGGCGGACGCATACCACATTGCGATTGGCAAGAAATCCTGATATGACCCTGACCCATTTCAGCGCAGCAGTTTTGTTCGCCGTGTTCGCCTCGGTGGTCTTCGGCATCACGCAACGCAATACCTCACGCGAGCAGATTCGCTACGGGCTCTACTGCTTCGCCATGTTCGTAGGTGGCGTGTTCGTGGCTGGCTGGGCCATGTGGCTGATCCGGAGATAAAGGCTCTGCTGGTTTGGCCTCGAGTCAGCTTCACTCGATCCCACCATGTAGTCCAATATGGATTGTCATTCCGAGCGCCCGAATTTGGCGCGAGGAATCTGCAGGACCACACCGGGTCAACTGCAGATCTTTGGCTTTACTCGGGATGACAAACCTGTGAGAGCTTCACTATATTGCGCAATCCTCATTAGTTGCTCCCCCGCGGTTACCCTTCCCACACAAACGCGTCGAACACCCGGTTCGATGTGAACCCCAAACGTTTGTAGAGATCCACGGCGCGGGCATTTGCCTCGGTGACGGTCAAGGAAAGCTGGGAGAAGCTGCGGCGGCGCAGATTGTTGGCCGTAGCCGCGAGCAGCACCTCTCCTATCCCACGAGAGCGATACTCCGGCAACACGCATACCTGGGTGACATGGCCGACGTCGTGGCGAACTCGTGAACAGAGGATAAGGCCCACCATGTTTCGAGTAGCCCGGTGGAACGCAACGAAGGAAGAGTCCACGTCGAACAGACCGCACCCCGGGAACCTTACGATATTGTTCAGAAAACGAAGCGAGCCGCTTAACGTGCGGTACTGGTCGTTGATCTGTGAATCCACGTGGCCACGATACGCTGCAGTAATGAGCGCAGCCGCGGTCTGATAGTCGTGATCCTCCCAGCGGCGGAATTCGATATCCGGATGCGACACCGGCGTGGGGCTGGGACGGGCAAGCGGCATAGCCATGAAGAGCCGAGCGTGGCGCTGAAACCCCTGATTCAGAAACGGCCGTGCAACCGCGCCTGTATCGTGCACGAGGAGTTGCGCTTCAATGCGATGGATGCCGGGTGATTGCTGCAGCGTCTCGATGACGTGAGTAAGCAGCTTTTCTTCCACCTCGCGTACGTGATTTCCCCGGTTCGAGTCAGAGACGAACAGATCGCCGATCACTCCCTTGCTTCCCTCATAAACGAAAAAGGAATAGCCGAATATGCGTCCACGCTCAATGGCGGCGTAGCCGGGAAGAATCTTGGAGTCGACGTAGCGCAGGATCATGTCAGAAGAGCCGGAGTAGTCCCAGGAGAGAAGCCGCGCCCATGTCCGGGTTTCATCTTCCAACAGGGGACGCAGGTCGACGGAAGAAAAGTGCCTGAGATCGAGGATCTCCACGGGGCTCCTGTGGCGTATGGGCTCAGCTTGCGCCATCATGCCGCACCTCACGGCGCGCGAAATGGGAAGTCTAGTGCGTGAGGCGCGAGTACGCAAACGGGTAGAGGGCGCAACGGTTATGAAGAAGGTTCGGGGGGAAGCTTCTGAAAAATACCCCTTAATGGTGCATATCCGACATGGTCCCCGGAGCCGAGACCCAGTAATACTCAAGGCGCTGGGCAGCGAAGTTACCCAGATGGGACACTCGGCGATCGGGCGTGGCTTTAGCGATCTGCGGCTCGGCCCCTTCAGGAGCGACCAGAAGGTGCTCGCCGGAAGGGATTTGACCCAACTCGTAGTGTGCCGGGATCTGGTCACGATAGAAAGCGAGACCATAGTCGGTCTCGCGAGAAACTCCGAACACGGCAACGGGAAGGTGCTTTGTGTCCATGCTGGCGAGTTCCTGGGCCAGAGGCCGCGCGGAGAGCGTCGCGTCAAAGCTCGGACCACCGATGCGGAGAATCGCTGCGACTGCGAGCACCACGGGCACAAGCGTCACAAATCGGAGCAGGGGCAGTCCGGAAGTACGGGACAGAGTCGCTGCCATTCCGATGGCGACGGCGAGAGCTACTGCTGCTGCCACCGTGCCGCCGCGTCCCCAGGGAAATCTATGCTGGACGAGGAGGTACTGGATCATGAGGGCTGGCGCGATCGGAGCCGCTGCAACCATGGAGTGGAGAACAAACAACCAACGAGGCGGAGATGCTGCGTTTGACGCACTTCGATGCAGATATTCGGATAGCAGCAAAGCGCCCGCCGGCACCGAAGGCAAGATGTATCCCGGTAACTTGGATCTGGACAAAGAGAAGAAAATCACGGGCAGGAGGAGCCAGATCAGGAGAAACACTCTCAAATCGTTGTCGGAGCGGGACGAAGGCTTACAGTCCGACCACCATGTACCAATCGCCTTCAGAACTGCGGCACTCACAAAGACTGTCCACGGCAACACTGCCAACAGGATCACGGGCAAGTAAAACCAGATCGGCTGCGGGTGGTGATAGAGGTTCGTCCCGAAGCGCGCAAAGTTGTGCTGCAAGATAAAAACGCGGAAGAACTCCGGATTGCGCAATTGAACGAGTAAGTACCAGGGAAGCGCGACTAGACAAAATATTAGGACACCCGGAATCCAAAGACTGCGCCGGATGAATGCCCAATCTCGTTGCGCGATCGCGAAAATGGTAATGATGCCACCTACGAGCAGCATTGCCACTGGCCCTTTCGCCAGCGTTCCCAGGGCGACGGATGCGTAGAAGATCGCCAGAAACACCTTGCCACCGGTCTGATACCAGGCGTACCAGGTGAGCAGGGCCACGGTCAGGGCCACGGTAAGGGGCATGTCCGGAGAGGCAGCGCGAGCGTACGCGATTACGGCCGCACAGGAGGCGGCGATGAGAGCACCGTCGAGATGGGCGCCTCGACGGAAGCGAAGCAAGAACCAGTAAATGGCAATAACCATTAAAGTGCCGTCGAGGGCGGAGGGCAGGCGCGCGGCCCAGTCGCTCACACCAAACACGCTGTAGGCCAACATGGCCTGCCAGTAATAAAGAGGAGGTTTTTCCAGCCACGGAGTTCCGCCGAGGGTGGGCGTGATCCAGTCGTGACGGGCGAGCATTTCACGAGCCACCTGCGCGTACCTGGGCTCGTCAGCGCCGACAAGACCGAAATAGTTCAGCCCAAAGAAAAACAGAAAGGCGCAGAATCCGGCGAGCAGAAGCCAGTCGGCGCGTGTGCGAGAACCTTCGTTCAATGGGTGGCCTTCGAGATCGACTGTCAGATTGGGAGGAGCCGTTATTCCTGCGCCACTTTTCGCATGAGCGCATAGATGCTGATGAGAGTCCAGACGACCTCCAGCACCACAAAGCCGATCTGAAACGGGTGAAACGCGATGTACGCGAGAATGCCGGAACCGATGGCATTCAAAATGTTATAAGCGGGCTTGCGGGGATCCATCCAGCCCAGTTGACTACCTGCATAGGCAACCAGAATCAAAAGTGCGCCGACGAAAGACGCGATCTGCCGCGCCATTAAAATGTCCATAGGGACTCTATTGTACGGTGGAATTACGGCTAAGCTCAGCCATGATGCGGGCCACAGCGACGGAGAGCGGGCCTTCAACCGAACATCCGCCGGCACAGGCATGACCGCCACCGCCGAACTGCTCCGCGACGGTCGAGACATTCACCGAACCTTTGCTGCGCAAGCTGACTCGATATCGGCCATCGGGCGTCTCGCGGAAAAACACCGCCACCTCGACGTCTCCGATCGAAAGGGCGTAGTTCACAATGCCTTCACAGTCTTCTTCCTTGGCGCCACATTGTTTCATCTGCTCGCACGTAACCCAGATCCACGCCAGATGTCCCTGACGGTGCAGATTGGAAAGCGCAGCACCGAGCAGTCTCATCTTCTCGGTCGAGTGGCCGAAGTAGATGTTGCGCGCGCAGTGGGCCGGGTCAGCACCCGCGAGGGCGAGTTCCCTGGCCAGTTCGAAGGTGTGCTCGTTCGTACCCTGAAACATGAACGATCCGGTATCCGTCATCAGAGCCGTATAAAGGCAGGTGGCGATTTCCGGGGTGATCTTTACCCTTGCCTCGCGAGCCAGGCGATACACCATCTCTCCGGTCGCGACGGCGTGGGGGTCAATCCAGTTCACATGGGCGAAAGGCCGTCCGCTCAGGTGGTGATCGATGCTGATCAGAAACTTCTGCTCGAGGCCGTGGAGCCGAGTGCGCTGAATGCTGTCGCATTCCAGGATGATGGCCGCCTCGTAGTCACCGTTTACACGGTCGGCGCGGAGCACTCGGTCAGCAAAAGGCAGCGGCTGGTAGATGCGCGGAACGGGATCGTGTAGGACGACCTCGGCCTCTTTGCCGAGACATCGCAATATCTGACCGCAGGCGAGGGCCGAGCCAATGGCGTCCCCATCCGGGCGCGCATGTGACGTCAGCAGGAAGCGCTTGCGCTGCTCGATATGTTTGAGAACTTCGTGCAGCATGACGTGGTCCCTAGTTTCCGCCTCTACCTCTTCTTTTTGTGCGACTCAACAGCTCGTCAATTCGCGACTCGTATTCGTGAGAGCGATCCTGCTGAAAAATCAATTCCGGCGGACGGCGCAGGTGCAGGCGCTCGGCCAGTTCGCGGCGTATGAAACCGTTTGCGGCAAGCAGGCCTTCCATGGTAAGTTCCGCCTCCTGGTCATTGCCTTGCACGACCACGAAAACTCGCGCTGAACGTGAATCCGGAGCCAGATGGACTTCGCTCACGTTTACCAGGCCGATGCGAGGGTCTCCGAGCTCGCCCTCGAGGATAGTCTCGATCTCCTCGCGCAGGGCCTCGCCCAGGCGCTCTCGATGGTACTTCTGGCCCCGCTTTTCCAAACTGCCACCTCGGATAAAACTCATGAGAATATCAGAAAAGCGGGGTCGCTTGGGTTACGCCCGACTTAGCCCTACCAGGCTAAGTATCTTCCCGAGGTACGGAAAAAATCAGTGACGAAGGGGAGAAAAGGGCCGCCTCGTTCCAACCGCTCACAGCCATCGGGTAGCGATTTCAGCAGGCTAGATCACAAGAACTCGACGAACGAGTCAACTACCTCGGCGCCGTTGTTGTTGGCCACCCGCAGTATGTGGCGCTCAACATTCTTCATCAGGCCATCCAGGTAGTCACGAGAATCGGAGATGCTGACCACTCCCAAGGTGGCCCGGTTCCACAAATTGCTGGGAGCAATTTCTGCTACCGAGACGTTAAAGTGGGTGCGCAACCGGTCTTTCAAACTGCGCAACACCTGGCGCTTGTCCTTGAGAGACTGGGCATGTTCGATGCTCAGTTCGATCGTGAGGAGGGCGATGGGCACGACGCGAGATTTGTGTTGCGGATCGAAAAAATGAAGGGCAGACGAGGGCGTCCACCCCTACGTGACCTGCGTTCTCATCAGGCAATCACCTCGGCAGCCACCTTTTCCGTGACAAAAGCTTCGATGACATCGCCGATTTTGATGTCGCTATAGTTGGCGATGGAGATACCGCACTCCATGCCGTTGCGCACCTCGCTGGCATCGTCCTTGAAGCGGCGCAGCGACCCGACTTTGCCCTTGAAGACGACGACGTTGTCGCGCAGCAGACGAACTTCCGAGTCTCGCTTGATAATCCCGTCGAGAACCTGACAGCCCGCGATCGTGCCTACCTTCGGAATGCGGAAGGTTTCCTTGACCTGGGCGCGGCCCTGATAGGTTTCCTTGATGGTGGGCTCGAGCAAGCCGCTCATGGCCCGCTTAATTTCGTCCTGCAGCTCGTAGATGATCGAATGCAGGCGAATGTCGACCTTCTCCTGGTCCGCCAGTTCCTGCGCTTTTCGCTCGGGCCGCACACTGAAGCCGATGATGATGGCATTCGAGGCGGACGCCAGTAAAACATCTGATTCAGTGATGGCGCCGACGCCGGAACGCAACACCTTCAAACGGACCTTGTCGTTGGAGAGTTTCCCAAGCAGATCGGTAAGCACTTCCACGGAGCCGCCCACATCGGCTTTCAGAATGATGTTGAGTTCCTTGATGCCGGAACTGGCCATCTGCTCGGCGAGGCCCTCCAGAGATACACGAGAACTCTTTGCCAAAGTCGCTTCGCGAGCCTTCTGTTCGCGGAATTCGGAAACTCCGCGCGCCTTATCACGGTCGGCCACAACCACAAACTGGTCGCCCGCTTGTGGCAGTCCTTCCATACCAAGAATTTCGACTGGTGTGGAGGGTGGGGCTTCCTCGAGTTGCGCGCCGCGATCGTCGAACATGGCGCGCACCTTGCCGTACACATTGCCCACGACAAAGTTGTCGCTCGTGCGGAGGGTGCCATTTTGAACAAGCACGGTGGCAACGGGGCCGCGGCCACGGTCGAGCTTGGCTTCGAGAACAACGCCCGTGGCTGGGCGATCCGGAGTGGCCCTCAACTCCTGCAAATCGGCGACCAGGCAAATCATTTCCATCAGGAGGTTCAGGTTCGTCTTCTTCTTCGCGGAGACGTCGACGAACACGGTCGTGCCGCCCCAGTCTTCGGGCATCAGTCCACGATCGGCAAGTTGCTTTTTCACGCGATCGGGTAGAGCTTCGGGCTTGTCGATCTTGTTTACCGCCACGATGATCGGCACTTCGGCAGCGTGAGCGTGGTCGATGGCCTCAAGGGTCTGGGGCATGACGCCATCATCCGCCGCTACCACCAGTACGACGATGTCCGTTGATTTCGCCCCACGAGCGCGCATGCGGGTGAAAGCCTCGTGACCGGGCGTGTCGAGAAATACGATTTCACGACCGTAAGCGGGGGACTCCGTATCCTGAATTCTTACTTTGTACGCGCCGATGTGCTGGGTGATGCCACCAGCCTCGCCCTCCGCCACGCTGGTCGAACGTATGGAGTCGAGCAGCGTCGTCTTGCCGTGATCGACGTGGCCCATGATCGTGACCACGGGTGGCCGCGGAACCACCTCGGCCGCACCTTCTTCGCCGGTGGCAGCCGCTTCAGCGACATCCTTCGCAGCCTGCTCTTCAAAACTGATGACGTTCGTGTCCGCGCCAAAGAAGCGCGACATCTCGCTCGCGAGTTCGGCATCCAGAGTCTGGTTAATGGTGGCAAATACGCCACGTCCGAGCAGCCGCGCGATCAGGTCTTTCGCGCGAACTCCCAGCTTCTCGGCAAGGTCCTTGACGCTGATACCTTCTGTAATCGTAATGCTGCGCGTGATGGGCTGCGGTTCGTTCGAGACCACGAGCCGCGGTGGCGGCACGTAGCCCTTCATCGGGCCTTCTTTTATGCCACGAGGAACGTAGCGCTGCCCCGGGCGCCGGGAAGGAGCTCCGGGTCGACTGCCGGGCCGCGAAGGACCTGGGGGCGGCAGCGTACCGGGACCGGGACCTACACCGAGTGGACGTGAGCCAGTCGGCGACTGCCGGGTCGGGTGCATGGGCCGGCGCTCGCCGGGACGCAATGCCGGACGCATCCCGCCGGGTGCGGTTGGGCGCGGGCGTTGAAAAATCGGTTGACCGGGAACAGGCCGACCTGGCGCAGGTCG